>Ga0181380_1000148_pt1 | contig 30403 bp, 46 predicted proteins | sample 3SPOviralmetaG_FD_130116 | JGI IMG/M metagenome (GOLD analysis project Ga0181380, IMG submission 130116) | Marine viral communities from the oligotrophic San Pedro Time Series (SPOT) site, San Pedro Channel, CA, USA - 3 SPOT_SRF_2009-08-19 | ecosystem: Environmental > Aquatic > Marine > Strait... | reverse complement strand
TCTTTTTTCTAACATTTCTGGGAACTCTTTAATAGACTTAACTAACTTCTTAAACTTATCATTTTTTATAATTCTTGGGTTGTTAGGATTTCCCTTTATTTTGTATAACTTAACTTGTTGTTTCATAATATATAATAGATTTTTTTGTTATTTATTTATTAATGTCTTGCACACCTTCTTAGTAAACTATTGTCTAACCTTGACTTTAATTCATTGCTAATTATTTTCCTAATCCTTCGAGGTGAAACATTAAATATTTCTTCTATCTCTTTTAGACTGTTTGCTTCTGTGTAGGTAAAGTAATACTCTACAACTTGCTTAGCAATTAATTCAGGGTCTTCTGGTATTCTTAATTTTGTATTCATTTATTTAAATGGTTCGTTTACACCTCTTTCACCACAAAGTTTTTCTTTTGCTGAATCCCATAGCTTATCACCTTTCTTACTTAGTGTGGGTTCTGTCCTTTTTAAACTAGGCATACCTTCTTTAGGTTTACTGGTCATATATTTACCACAACTACATTGAGCTTGTTTACAAACCCACTTACCATCATTGTAAATTATTGTGGCTTTGCTTATTTCTTTAGACTCTTTACAGCATTCACAAGTGTATAAAGTCATTGTGCTAGTGCTCCTGTTTTAATATTACTTTCTTTGTACAATCTATCAAGTTCAAAGTGCAAGTGATCTATTGCTTTTCTTATGTCTTGTTCAATAGGGTTGCCATCTTTTTTTCCTGCTCTCATTAAGTAACTAAGCGCCACCCCTAAATTATAGTTATCACCTTGAAAATCCTCTACAACTTTTCTGGCTTCTATCTTATATTTTTTTCCTATATAATAAAAAGGTATTTCTTTTTTCTTTGTCATTTTTTAATATTTTTTTATTCGCTATATTTTTTATACAATCTTTTAATACCATCAAAACAAGCTGATATACAAGAACCGCAATTAGTGCGTGTATTGTATTTAGTGTCAAAAATTGTGTTATAAGTTTCAATCATCCTTGCTTTCGCTGCTACATCTTTTGCTCTTCCTGTTTTTAAGTCTTTCCACATATCTAATATTTCATCTATTATTTCTTTTGGTAAGTCATCAGGTGTTTCTATTTCAGTTGTTTTTTGCCATTTCTTTTGTCCGCATTCCATAGGTGCAAGTCGTGCCTTGATTTTCATAAAACAGCCACAATCCTTGCAAGTTCCTGTAGGTTTAAAATAATACACACAACTTTTACAAATAGTTATTCTGTCTTTATATACATTGTCAGGAACGAAAAATCTATTCATCTGCAAATTCTTTTTTAAGTATATTTCTTACTTTGTCTATTGTAGTGAAAAGACTGTTACGGCTTATACTTGTTTTTTTAGCTAAAGAATCTAGCGTGTTACCTTCATAATAATAAAGCTCAAAAACTTTTTTATCATACCAATTTAAGTCCTGTAAAGCAATATCAATTTTTTGTAGCTTTCTTAATTGGTAATCATCTACCTTTTCATTCGGAAGATTATATAAATTCTTGCTATTAGAATCATTAGGTACATAATCAATATTACTACGAGTTTTAGTACAATTATAAATAAAGCTGTCAATATGTGTATAATACTTTTCATATTTATAATAAAAATTTGATCTCGGACTTGTTAAAGATCTCCTGAGAGCTACTGCCCCATATTTTGTTATGCCTTGTATTCCATCTTTTTCGTAAATAGAAAGAAGTGTTTCTTGATTCATCTGTAAAAAATAAAGCATTAATTCCTGTACAGCATTATCTATTTTGTTTTTATCTGTTGTAAGTCCATAAGCCATCTTTCTAAACTTATCAGACAATTTTGCTATTTGTGCATATATATCAGTCATTATCAGGTTTTATTGAATCAATTTTATCTACTGTCTCTTGTAATAATTCATCTAACACCACCTTGTATGCTCTAATTATTGCTCTGTTTCCTTTAGTTTCTAAAGCTGCAAAATAACCATTAGTAGCAACAGAGACATTAATCGGTATTATCATAAGCCAGTCCCAAAAATTATTTTCTTTAGCTCCAGAACCGTAATTATTATGATAATCTTTTATTGTATTAATAACTTCAATATAATTTTTGTGTCTTATTTTTGTGCTGGTTTCTTTTACAAACTCCTCACACATTAATAAATAATTTTCAATTGCTTGTTGGTGTTTTTGATTTGCATAAATTGTTTTGCGCATACGCAAATCTAATAGAAAAGGTTGCTAAATTAATTTTTCTTTTTTTAACTTTTCAACAAGGTCTTTGTAATAACTGATTTTTTCTTCATAATCTACTCTAGTAAACTTAACTATTTTTTTAGCTAAAATTTGTAACTCTTCAGCTTTTCCATCTCCATACTTAGCGTCTAAATTTAAAGCAAATTTATATTGTTCACCTTGCTTAAACATATTACATCCCACGCACTGAGGTTGACAATTCTCTTCATTAAATCTAGTAGCTAGAAAACTTCTAGATTGGAAGTGTCCATTTTGCATTCCTTTTTTATAATGTTTGACACAACCGCAAGTAAAACATTGTACTAGACCATTATGAGAATCTCTTAGCCTTATGTAAAGGCTAAACCATTTATCAAGTTCTTTTTTTAGTTTACTTATTGACTTCATAGCCTAAGTCTTTGCGCCACTTATCTTGATATTTACCTTTTCTTAAATAGTATTTTTTGCCTCTAAACTCTGGTTGTTCTTCTTGTAACTTTGCTCTTGCTCTTTTTATACTAGGTGCTGAGGTAAGCTCATTTTTTGCATACATTCTTAAAAATTCTACTGAATTTACATTAAACAAATCTAGTCCTTTTTCTTTTGTTATTTCTTTAGCCCAAATATTTGCACAAAGTCTATTATCACAATCCTTTAAACTAGGATCTAATTTAAGCCAAAATTTTACTTTTTCTTTTGTTTTCATTTCTTATTTCTTTTCTGTTATTTGGTATATAATTTAGTGGTGCATCAAATCCAAATTGCATTTTAAAAAAACTACACTTGTCTGGGTCGTATAATTCAGTTTTCTTCATCCTCAAACTTAGTGCAAAAATATGCTTCTAATATACAAGCTGTAATAATTAATAACCAAATCATTGTTAGTATCTTCATTTTAATAATTTTATAGGGAGTTGATAATAAGGCACATTCTTTTGTTTTAAAGTTTCTGTTTTATAAGTAGCTTCATCTAAAACTTTTTTATGTGCGTATGTCCATTTGTAAAATGTTCTAATATTTAAAAAAGGCTCATCTTTTCCAAATCTTACTCCTAGCCTAAACGCATCTTGTATTTGATTAAAAGTCATATTTCCAAACCTTCTTTCTTGTATTAAGTCTGTTGCAAATATTTTACTTAAACTAGCTAATGTCTTGGCATCAGTTCTGTGACCTATTTCTACAGATGTTAAGGCTACTAAGTCTAAAACTTTTTTTGTTAGATCTTCTAGTGTTTCTTTTTTTAGTGGCTTCATAATAATTTTTTAGCTTGTTCATATTGACTTAATTGTGAATCTAATTTACTCATTGTTTTCTTGTCAGGTTTCTTTTTATCACCTCTCTCCCAATTTCTGATAGCAGCTTTCCAATCCTTCATTTTTGACTTACCTACAAACCAATCTTTACTTTCATAAAAATCATAAAAGGCTTCACAATCTACATTATTATTTCTTTCTAAACAATAATTTTTAATATCAAAAACGTGGGGCTTTTTAAAATATTTATTAGTTATTTTTATTTCTTTATTCTTATTAATAGTTGTTAAATTTTTAGCTGACAAGTTGTTTAAAATTTGAAGGACTTGTTCCTCATTTATTTTAAAATATTGTTTAGCGGGTATTCCTTTACGCTTAACTTCAACTAATCCTTTGTCTTTAAGTGTTTTAAGACACTTTCTTTGATGGTATGGGTTAAGTGTTGTGTCATCTTGTATATTCGCTTCAGTGTTAAAAAACCAGCCATCTGTCATACCATTTGCAATAAAATATTCCTCTTTAGAAATTAGGTCGGCAAGTAAGACCGCTGCTTTTAATCCTACTTGCCTTGCTAATTCTTTGTTTAATACTATAAATGCTGTACTACTTAGTAAATGTTTCATATAATTTTAAGGTCATAGTGATAATCTTGGAGGGCTAATTTAACATTTTCTAATTGATTTGAAAAATCAAAATAAGAAGTTTGTAAAACACACATTGCTGTTCCACTTTTTACTTCAAGAAAAACTTGACTTTTTGGGCTTTCTTTAACTCCATTTTTTAATAAATGAGCCTTTAAAAAATCATCATCTATAAATACTTTTTTAGAGCTTTCAAAGTTTTTATATGCAATATAGACTTTATTAAATGCTTTTCTATATTGTAACCAAGTAGCGTAATTGTGCTTGTGTTTTTTCTCATAATGATATATTAAAGTCCTATCCCTGTTTAATACTTCGGCTATTATCTCGTGCTTAGTACAACGCTCCATTCTACTTATTACACTAGCAATAGATCTTCCTATCATTAGATTCTGTTTTCTACTTTTTAAAGCAAGTGAATCTTTTGGCAACCCTAAAACTATCGTAGTAAGGTTGCATAAATTTGTAAAGTTTTCTTTTTCAATCATTAGAAAGGCATATCATCATTATTTGGTGAAACTGTTTCTTCACCTAACTTAGATATAAACCATCCGTCAATATTATGATAGTATTTGCCTTTAAATTCTCTTGAAGATAAATAAACAGATACATTAACATCTGACCCTTCGTGTATATCTCTAAGACTTTTAATCTTATCACCAAAGAAACTTATTACGACTGCTTTATTATAGTCATTTCCTGTTTGTTCTATAATAATAGACTGCTTTTTCCATTCTTTTCCTGCTTTACTTATTCCTGATTCTAATTCTAATTTTTTTGTTAGTTTTCCGATTACATTCATTTTTTTATTTTTTATTGATTAATTCTTTAATTTGTTTTATTTTTTGTTTAGCTTCTATAATTTGTAATTTTAAAAGTAAATTATTTTGTCTAACTCTTTCATTTTCATTTTTTAACCTTTCTATCTTTTTGTTTTTTTTCAAAGGTGTATTAATACTATTTTTAGGAATATAACTTTTCATCTTTATTTATTTATTAGTTATTACTTTTTTTAAAATCTTCTGCTTCATCTTCACCGAATACACCTAACTCATAAAAGCCTGTTAGTTTTAAAACTGCCCTAGACATTGCTCTTTTTTCTGCCATTTCCATAACATACCAAGTATTACAATTACCATCTTTGAATCCACCTTTTAAAGCTGAACCAAATGTTTGAATTGATACTTCCATTTTATAATTTGATGTATCTGATTTGTCTTTCTTTGCGTGAGCTTTGACAACACAAAAGTCTTTCTCGCATTTAATGACTTCATAGTCAATTTCTATTTTTTCTATTGCTTGTATTTTATCAATACCACTTCTTGTGATAATGATGTAGTGCTGATGTTTAAAAACATCTTCGGGTGTTAATCCATAATGATTGTACTTTTCTTTAATCTTTTCTGTTTTCATATCTATTTATTTATGTTAATAATTTGGTTAAAAATACAAAAATTATTTTAAAATTGTTGTATTATAAAAGAATCTCCGTTTTCAAAAGCCCAATAAAATGTAGCATCCATAATTGACTCTTCATCAGGGTAATCTGCTTTGTCATAATCTTGCCAAAACTCTTCCATATCTTCATATTCTCTATATTCACAGCATAAACCAATAGGGTCAAACTCTATTTCTTCTCCTGTATCTTGTTCATAAGATTCTAGCATATCAAATAATTCCAACCTACCTATCGGGCTAAAGTTGTTCGGTCTATGTTCTGCAAACCAACTTGCAAATTCAAATTTATCTACTGTTGTTTTCATTTTGTTTGTATGTGTTTAATTAATTGTTCTTTTATATATTCTACCTGTTCTGCATCTATCCATTTTAAAAAGTCATAAGCGTCAAAGCAGACTTGAAAGTCTTTACCATATTCATCTTCACCTCTTAAATATAATTCTCCCTCACAACATTGAAAGGTGTTTATGTTGTTCATTGCTTTGTGTATTAATTCTTGTTCCATTAGTTTATGTTTAAAATTAAAGCTCCTTTCTTATCCTTATACATCTTTTTATATTGCTGGAGCTTTTTGGCAATAATTTTATTTTGTTCTTCATTGTAAAAAAATGACCCTTTTTTTTCTACTTTATAAGTATAGCATTCATCTAAAGTTAATTCTGTTTTATTAATATACTCATCTAATGCCCTGTCAATTTCTATCTTAGTTCCAAAGATTCTAATAGCTGAAGGTATTTCTTTTAGGTCGTGATCAAAAGACAGGTGTTGACTTTTCCATTTTGATACTGTTGTGTATCTTCCGTTTGGGTCAAAGTAAAAATCTTGTGCTAGTAATTCCATTGTGTATTGTCTTTAAAGTTATAATATTCAGTTTTTAACTTTACAAATAAGTCAATTACTTGTTCATCTACTGATTTTTCTAAAAGGAATCTTTTGTGTTCATCTTCTATGGTTTTTACTAAAATAAACAGTGAGTCTGTTATTTTGTTTATCCATAAAGGGTTTTCTTTTATTACATCTAATATAGATATAATAGCTTCTTCTTTGTTTGTAGCTTCTTTCATTGTGTAGTTAGTTTTCATTTTGTTTGTTTTTAGTTATTAATTATATTAACACAACAAAGATATAAAAAATAAAGTTATAAACCAAACTTTAAACATATTAATTAACAAATAATATAAATTGCTAGATACAGCAACTTTGTGTACTGTGTAATATATAACTATTAAAAAGATATGAAAGTGCCTTAAAAGGCTTAAAAGAGGTGTTTAAATAGCTAAGAGTAAAACTATTGTTATAATAAAAAAATAAAATAAAAAAAGTTTTGTAGAATCTTTTAGCTTCATTATAAAGGCATTAAAAGATTAAGAGGTGTTTCTCCATTGTTTAGTACTACAGCACAACCAACTGCAGGTCGTTTGCCATACTTAGCGTATGCCATAGCATAAGATTTGTGATTAATTCCGCAGCCGACCTGAGTTCCAAAGACACGAAAGTTTTTTCCGACATAATGTTCTGTATAGCATTGCGTATGTAGATGACCTTGTACGCTATTCATCATATCAGCACGACATTTGGTTCTAGCTGTTCCGCCTTCGCCGTGTATATACTGTACACCATCTTGCTCGTATCTTTCTACAAAATCCCAATTTGGTGTTCCTAAAACTTCTTTATATGATTTAATCCATTTAGAGGGAATAGCTGAAGTCTGTGCCTTACGCATTATAATACGATCGTGATTTCCGATTATTACTTTCGTGCCCTTTTTAGAAAAGGCTTTATACCATTTAGATATTTTCTTTGTGGCTAGATCTAACTCATCAGCCCCCCCCATACCATCTGCTGAAGTTTCGTGGTAACTAGAATAATGATTGTCAATTATGTCCCCGATGAAGATAGTTTGTGTGCAGTTGTAATATTCGTATTGCTCTAGGCAAAAATCAAGGTAACCATCCAAGCAGAATGGTTCGTGCAGGTCACCGATGACTAGAACATTTCTAGCCTCGGATTCCCGCATTTTTTTGAGTGCCACAATTTCGTGTGGCTTCAATCTAAATCTATTTGTTGGACTTTCCAAAATCAGCTAAAGATTGTCCACCGAGCATAGCGATAAGTGACCACCATATATCTGACACTGATGATTCATCTACGCCTAAAGTAGTTGCAATTAAAGGAATGACAATAGATGATATTCCTAACCATACTTTTTTAGAAGTAAGTAATTGAGTAATTATGTAATTTTTCATTTTTATGGGTTTTTGATTATTAAATTAATTTTTGTTTCTTCCAAATTTATAATTTCTTTCATAAGTAAATCCATAGCCAATGTAGAGTTCTGCACAAAGTCCTGTTGACTTCCTAGCCCCACTAGGATGCAGCCGCTTGTATCTTTAGCTGTATTACCTCTATGAAACAATATATAATCTCTGTTTGGAACATCTTGTACTAAAAGGTGCAAGTAATCTCTAGTAGCTGATTCTCTTGCTGTTCTTAATCTTACCTTGTATTGACCTTCAGGGATACAAGATATATTTCTTTCATTATTTATATAAGGATTCTCTAAAGTATCACACATTCTTTCACCATTTAAAAATAGTTCACCTATAGTTGAATTTTCTGTAAATGTATCTCTTATGAGTAAAAGATTAATTTTGCTTTCCAAATCAAATGTAATAGACTTTGTACACTTTAACACCTTTAACTTCTTTAACAAATTCTCTACGAACTTCAGGAGCTTTTTCATCTGTTTTTAAGTATTTAGGATTAGTTGAGTTGAGCTTTCTTTTCTTAGGCATTTATATAGTCTTATCAAATTTGCAGTTTTTGTCACACCAATTTAAACAAATTTCTTTTCCTGTTATGTAGAATAATATGTTACAAATTATTTTTTTCATATTTTATAAATTTATAAATGGTAAATCCTATTGCTAAAACTAAGGAAACCAAAGTTAGTATTTCATTACAATCAGTTATACTAAAACCGATAGCAGAACCATTAGCGAGTCCTACTTGTATTGTGTCTTTTAGATCTGTCATTTTTAATAGTTTTTTTATCCAAATAGGACTTTAGCTTTGTTATGTTCTGCGGTTTTGTTTTATAATATTTCTTCATTAATCTCCAGCATTTAAAAAGTTTCTAAGAGTTAACTCAGTGCCTTGTCTTGGTTTTTCTAAATTCATTCCAGCGTAATAGTTATCAATAGAAGGGTTTACATCCGCCCCACTATTCGTACTGTAAGATGGAAAACTAGCTGTATTATTTCTAATATAGTCAATCATTCTTTCACGATAATAACTTGCTGTATTTAAGATTTCTTCACGTAAATGTTGTGCTTCTTCAGTTGATAATGCTGTTCCAGTTTCTGACGTTTTAGAATAAACATTCCCGTTTTCTACTTTAAACCTAAGATATGGCAAGGCGTGGTATAATGAATAGCCTGGTAACATATCACCGATGTAATCATCTACTAGAGTCTTGTCAGCCCCTGTTAAAGTTCCTGCTATAATATGATTTTTTAAATGTTGTGTAAGGTCAGTTCCAAGTGCTGTTTCAACATAAAGTTTCTGTGCTTCACGCACAAATGGGAGTAAGATGTCAACACTTACATTAAGGTTTACCGCTGTGGATTCCTTAAGTTTTGTTTCTGATATAAAGAGTACGTATGCCATAATTAGTTGTAATATCCGTTATTTTTCATTCTTTGTGGTGGTATTGCTACCAGCTTATCATTTCTTTCAGCTGTAAAGCCTTCGCTAACAGCCTTTGTATAACCAATAACTTCAGCGTCTTTTATTGGTTTTTTTGCATTTCTTAAAGAACTCTTGTAAATTCTACGCAACCAAAAATGCCTACATTGTGGTCCCCCTTTGTATAAAAACAAATTATACGTTCCTAGTTCATCATCCATATAAGCATATTCAGGGTGCCCAAATCCTGGATTCAATTCCACACTATTAGCGTTTACTATGTCTTCTTTTCTGTATACTTTATTAGCAGCCACCATATCTCTACAGAAACTTCTGCTTGTTCCTGATTTATTAGTTAAAAAATTATCTGTAGCATAAACATATCTTACTTTGTAATAATCGTTATAAGATTTATTTACTCCGTCTTGCGTACTTCTAGCGTTTGGTCTTGAAGTAATTGCCTTAGCAAGTTCTGTTTTACCCTCCACTTGTTTGTTTAATTCAGCTTCAAAATCAAAGTCATTGTGCTCTCCATCTACCATTTCTTCTTCAATTAGCTCCCATTCATCTGCTTCATCTTCACCGAATTGCTCTATAAACTTTGTAAGCTCAGTTAATTCAGTTTCTGATTTACTACATTCACACTTTTTTAGATCAGTAGCTTCAGAATGATCTTTACAAGCCATATAAACGGTTTTGCCTTCGTATTCGTGCTCGTGGTACCCTTCACACCCTATTGTCTTTGCGTGAGCCTGAGCCTCTTCTATTGTGCTAAAAACAGGTTCTCCATCAATCATACCAACTTTACTAAGTTTTACATCTTGTTCTACTGTGTCATCTTCACCTAAAGGTTCAAGTCCAAGCTCATCTCTTATTTCATCAGTTGTCATAACTTCCCTGATAGTCTTAGAATCAAATTGTACTGTAATAGGTTTAAGCTGTACAAAGTTTACAGGCATATCCATATTATTAATTTGAAATATCTTTCTGAGCTGTTTTACTAATTGGTCTTGAAAAGGCTTGATAACTGTATTTAAGTAGAAATTTGCTGCATTTATAATCTCATCTGTATTACTTGAAAATCCATTAGCTGTATCTATTCCCATAAGAGTTTTTGAAGTTACTCTATGCCCAGAAAGAATGTTGCTAGTAAGTAGCTCCTGTAAAGCTAAATACTGTTTATCAAGGTCACTTGAACTAATAGGTGTTATCTCAGGTGTTCTTGTTTTGTCGTCACTAAATGTAAGTACAAATTTACCTGAATTAGATTCTGAGCAGAATTTATCAGTAAGACTTTGTTCTATTTGTCTACGTTCTTCAGCAGTAGGCACCCCATTAGCAAAGCTAATCATAAAGGATCCTGCGAATCCATTGGAGATATTGTTGAGGTGGAACTCAGATACTCTAGAGTCAATAAGTGCCCAGTTATTACAACTCACGTAATCAGGAGTAAAATACGAGTTCATATTTGGACTATAAAGACCTGAGTACATAATCTGATTCGCTGAAGTTCTGTCATTAGCATTAAAAGCTGGTACGTAATAAGGTTTATTCTGTCTAGTGTTACTCCAGTCTGCACTTATGTAGTAACCTCTTGTTTTTCCAAATTCATCGGGTCTAGCACATCTTAGCTTAGAAACATCAATATGATAAATTTCAGCAATTTGTGTGCGGTCTTTACTCCAAACGATGTTAAGAGCAAAAGCACCCTGTAATTTAAAATCAAAAGCTAGTTTCTTTATAACCTCGTGTAGGCTTTCGTTTCCATTAGCCCTATTCATAAAGTTCTGTAGCTTAATTCTTGAGTCTAAATCTCTGTCATCTTCATCCTCTATGATAAGAGCTTCACCAGCAATCATCTCAGAAGTTGAGTTTATAATGGCAGCTGATATACTACTTGAATAATATAGATCTATTAAAAACTGTGGATATAAGTTGCGCCACTCACCATTAGCATCCCCGTATTCAATATAATCTTTTCCACGTACTTCTGTAATTAAAGGAGCTGTACTTGTTTCTAAATTGATATTAATAATATTGTCTTTCATATTTTATTTTTTAAGGTACGTCTGTTACTATATCGCCAGAAGTCATATTAGTCATTGTTCCATCTAAAACCGCCCCTTCTTGATTTACTATTGTTGGAAATGCACCTGTTCCTGTTGGGTCTCCGTTTCTCCACCAGCCTATTAAATACTGTCCTCCTGACAAATCAGTAGGTGTTCCACTATTGTATATTTCATTAATTCCGCTTTGGTTAAGAGAACCATCCCAAATAGACAATTCATCTATATTTCCACTAAAACCTCTACTAGGAGTGTTAAGTGCAAAATAAGCAGATGTATTTATAACAGGCGACCACGTTCCTGTACTAGCATAATTAGCACCACCATTACTATCTGAAAACTCCACACCATCTATGTAAATTATAATTGAACTTGCAGTGCTTCCTAAATTAAAGGTAACTGCAAGATGATGCCAATTACCATCATTAATAGCAATAAAACCGCCATAGCTTGTGTCGCAGATTAATCTTTGAAATATTACACCACTGTTATTGCCATAAAATATAACATCAATATTTCCACCAGCCCCAATTTTTACAGAGTATTCTAAATTACCAATATTTAGTTTACTGCAAATTGTTGGTCCACTTGCAGTAGTTTTTACCCATAAAGAGATAGAAAAACCACGATTTGCACCTGAGCTATTTGGTGTAAAAGAAGCACTACTACCAAAGTCTACATAGTCATCCACCCCATCAAAGTCTAAAGAATATAGATTCTCAAAAGCTGAACCTGCTGCTGTTTTGATAGTTGGTAAACTTAATGCTAATCCTAATTTTTGTGCCATATTCTAATTAATATTTTTAGTCCACTCAGAAGTGTGCATTATTGCTAAAATCTCTGAATGATTATATTGTTGTAAACCTACTAAAAAACTAGGTGTTTTACCTTTAAATTTTAATACTGTTTTAGTTTCATCAATAGAAAGCCTTAAAGTATCTTGACTTGTTTCTTCTACTAAAGAAAAATCTATACTTGAAACATCTGCTACATTATATATTACATAAATCATAATTATGGTGTATTTGTTATTATATCTCCTGATGTCATATTGGTCATAGTTCCATCGTTACTTTGTGATGAGTAGTCTTGAATAGTAGGGAATACAGATGTTCCTGCTGTATCTCCATTTCTCCAATAGCCTATCAAATATTGTTCGCCAGATAAGTCAGTTGGTGTACCACTATTGTAAATAGATTGTACTTTAGCAGTAGATAAATTATCATCAAATATAGCAACTTCATCTAAAATAGCTTCTCCGTAATTGCTTATATCTCTTCCCATATACAAAGGATTAAGTGTATTTTGAACAGGCGACCAAGTACCAGCTAATGACCAACTTGCATTCCCATCTGCTACACTATGTTTTACTCCATTTATATATCCTATTAAATCTGCATTAGTAGAGCCTAAATTCCAAGTAAAAGCTATATGAAACCAAGTATCATCAGTTAAAATAGTGTTTAGTATTAACCTCATATCAATACTAACAGAACCACCACCATAAATATTAATTTTTACTTTATTAGCAAAATTAGTTGTTATCAAATATTCATATTTACTGCTACCACTATAAAAGAGACCACTTTTATTTAGTAATCTTTGCTGCGTAATATCAGCCGCTTTAAGCCAAAAACTCCAAGACATTCCTCTGTTAGCACCCGAATAATTTGGTGTGAATATATCTTCATCTCCAAAATCTACATAATCATCAACCCCATCAAAATTTAAAGAATATAAATTTTTAAAGGCACTAGCACCACCTGTTTTAATAGAAGGAAGGCTCAATGATAATCCAAGTTTTTGAGTCATCTATTATGTAGTTGGTCCCTCGTGATAACCTATTCCAATTCCACTTGTCAGTGTTATCGCAGTCACGTTCATAAATAATGTCGTCCCTGCTGCTAAAGTCGTTTGCAAAGCTGCTTCACCTGTTGCATCAGCAACTGTTATTGAAGCTACTACACTTTCAACAGGAAAGTAAACACAATAAAAGTCTTTGCTAGTTTGTGCTGCTGTAGTGAATATTTCTGTGCTTCCATTTTTACCTAGTTGCTCTGTTAAGAGCTGTTGTACGTTTTCTATTGCCATTTTATTTTATTTAATTTTATTCTCCGTAATATATGTAATTTGTTCCTGATGGTTCTTGCCTTTGTGTATATTGCACTTGTTGAGTTCCATCTTTTTCAGTAACATTCATTTTACCTTTTGTAACTATTCCTTGTACTACTCCGTGTGTGGGTCCCACTGGCAAAACATCAGTCTCAGTCACTGGTGCGTTACCAGAACTTATCGCTACAGCTCCTGTCCAGCTAACTTCATAAACTTCATATTTCCAATATCCAGCTGGTAAAAAATTTACTTTTCCAGTATAAACATCTGGCGTAGCGTCATAATCAAACACAAACTTAGTGTATCTGTCATATATTAAATGAACAGTAGAATAAGCGTATTGTATTGATTTATCCATATCATTAATAAACTTGACTAAGTGTCTTATCTTATCAGACCCTACAGAAGTATCAATACGATTATCTTCTGTCTGAAGGTAAGTAGTTAAGTTAGTTAAGGTAGTTGCTTGTATCATCCTATTATATAATAGAAAAAGAGCTTTTTTATTTGGCTTGTAAAAGAAAAGAGGGCAAAAGCCCTCTAATCAAAGTAATATATGAAAACTACAAATTAGATTATGAAGTTACTATACTTAATCCTGAAATACCTGAATTTGAGAAAGGAGCACCTCCTGCTGCTACATCTTCTAACATAGCGAAAGGCTGTGCTTCTAAACCATCGAATGTCAGAGTGTATCCATTACGATCTCCGAATGCTGCTCCACTATCAGCAGTACCAGCGTTCATTGACATACCATTGTGCATTCCTAAACATATAATCACATCATTTCCTGTTGCCGAATGTGTTGCGTTTAATTGTGCAAAAATTCTTACTTGTGTTTGTCCTAATAATTTTATTTGGTTTTGATCCTCTTTTGTTAAGCGATTAATAACCATATTTACTGTAGGTGTATAGAAAAGAGTCCCGTTTTCAGTTGATCCCGTCAGCGTCTCATTTGCTGTTGTAGATCCTCTTGGTACTGTATATCTATATATTGTTGAAGTCTGAAAGTTGATTGTATCGATTTCCCCTTCTGTGCCTGATGAATATGCCCAATCTGCTCTAGCAAAATCGTCATAAACTGAGAAGTAGATGAATTTTACACCTCCTGAAATTCTATTGCAATCTAATCCTCTACCTTTTGTTAATGCTGTACACGCCATTTTTTTTTATTTTTAAGGGTTAAAAGTTGGGGGCTTTTACACCCCCTTCTTTATATTATTATGATTGTCTTACTATGTCAGCTCCAACTCCTGTTTGAACACCTGCAGAGTATCTTGCTACTAAACGCATATTGTCTGACCCGTCCAAATTAGCCATATCCATTAAAGTAATTCTAGTTGCATCTGAAAGTAAGTCAGTCCCAAAGAACATATTTGACTTTTCTGCAGCTACTAGCTGATTGTCTGCCATACCTGGGCAAACCGCAATTTTGTATCCTTCGAATACAGGCTCATAGTCTCCGTTCATATTATAAGCATTAACATATCCTAAAGTAGATATTGCTGATACATACATAGCATAAGTTTTTGGATTCATATAAATATGAAGATCCTCTTTTCTTAATACTGGAGATATGTTCGCTGCCATATCAGTAGTTAAAGTCTGTAAGTTTGCTATAATATTAGCCGCAGTATAAGCAGCTGAAGCTGAAGATTGAACAACTGTTCCATCAACTCCATTTAATAAGTAACCAGTTACCGCTCCTAAGAATCCGTTAAATTTCCCTGCTACTGCAGTTCCTTCCCAGATACTTTCTTCTGTTGCTTGTGCTATGATCTCACCCATATAAGAGATAACATAGTCATCAAAAGAAGCTGGAGGTGGAGCACCTGCTCCTGCTCTCATTTGTAATGCTTCCCAAGAGTCTAGTAATGTAGACTTGCAAAGATCTAAATTGATTTGTAAGTTTTTAGGCTCTAAAACCTTTTCTGTAAGTGCTAAAGTACCTGCATCTGTAAAATCACAAGTAGCATCAGCAACTACTCCTGATCCTGCCATTCTTTGTATATTAGACTTGAATTTGATATTTTCTATCATAGTTAAGTAGTCTAATGATGTTGCTTCCTTCAGTGCTGCTGAGATGTAGAATCCAGCTGCTTTTCCAGAAAAATTCGATGTTGTAGTAAACGCCATTTTTTTGTTTTTTTAAGTTATTTATTTATTTAAGTTGTAAATGAATCTTTCTCTTTTAGATAGTTTGCTGTAATCTCTTTTAGACAAAACCACTCTTTCAGAGCTAAATTTATTTGTATTTATCGGAGCATCTGCAGGTGATTCTGCTAGTTCCGTTTTTAGTTTTTCGTTTTCAGCTTTTAAATTTTCTAATTCCTCTTCTGCAGAAAATTCTTTAACTTCAGTTGTTTTTATAGTCTTTGGATTTGTAGAAGGCTCAACAGTTTCTTCTGTCATTTCCTCAACATCACCTTTTTCTCCAATCTCTCTTTTAAGGTCAGATACCGCATCTTCTAAGTTTTTGATACGCTTCTCCATTCCTTTCCAATCGGCAACGTCAGCTTCTTCTTCATAATCATCTTCTTCTTTATCTTCTGGAGCTAATTCTACAGACTCTTCAGTCATTTCTTCTTCTTTAGCTGTGTCATCTTCTTCAGACTCTGACTCTAAAACAGAAGAAACTACACCTTCGGTTTCTACTCTAAAAGATACACCTGTATCGGTTTTATACGTTCCTGGTGGCAAAAGTATAGTCGTTCCATCTTCTGTCAAAACTGATATGTCTACACCAGCTTCAAGCTCTTCTGCTGTAGATACAAAGATTGTACCATCTTCGCTTTTAGACTGCCAAGCCAATTTAACTTCATCTTCAGCTTTATTCAAGCCAAGTGCTACTAAAATTTGTTCTTTAATGTCCATAGTAATTTTTTGTTTAATAGGTTTATAATATAAGAGAATAAACTCTTATCCATTTGATTTGTTAATTATTTCATTAAGAGCTTTTAAAATCTCTTCATCTGTAGGTTGTCTTTCTGACATCTTTTCCATCTTATCAGTGAAGTAACCCTCGATAGATAATCCTTTCAATTCGCCACTTTTAATTTTATTCCATAAATCTTCATTTTGTATTTTCATTTTTACAAACCAAGTCCCATTTGGTAAATCAAATCCGTAAAGTTTAGATTTGTCCATATCACCTTCTTTTATCCAAGACTCAACAGTCAGAACTCCAGAAACTCTGTCTTGATGCTCGTATGTAGCTTTGTGATGATTGTTGTGTTTTAAATACAATTCAGAAGCCTTACGTACAGTTTCTGGGCTAAAGTAAACGTAGTATTCACTATCAGTATTTGGGTCGTATCTAAATATCTGTTTGTTTGGTATAAGTGCTGGGCTAACCAACATTCTTTTTTCTTCATCTACTTTAGCAAAAGTCAAGTTATTTTTTTCTTTTCCAAAGTAAACAAAATCTTGTTCTATAGCTGGTGCTGACACAAGGCTAATTGCATCAATAGCAAGTTCTTGTGAGTCATCATCAATAACCAGTTCTACTATAGATGTAGTTTTTTCGTAATAGTCTTTATTAGCTGCTTCACATTCAGCTATTGAGTCATACTGGCATTCTCCAGTCTTTCCCCATTTTACTTTTCCGTTTTCGCATTCTTGGCAAGGCATATTATTAAATAGATTAAGTTAGTATTTATTTGATTTGTTATATTGTAGCTGTTCTTCTAATGTTTGCTAATTGGTTCTGTGACGAGGTCATCTCATCGGTAACTACAAACGCTTTTACAGGCTCAGGAGCAACACCCCCGCCAAGTTCAAAAGCTCCTGACATCATTTGTGGGGCTGGGGTTGATGGTGCTGCTGACCCCCCACCTCCTCCACCTGCGCTAGGTGGTTTACTTGATGCAATATCTTTAATTGTTTTTGCAGCAAAACCTGCTGCTATTCCAGCCTGTATAAAATTGTAACCAGGGATAAGAGTATTTAAAGGTGAATCTGAAGCTGTTTTAAAAGCATTAATTACTGATTGACCACCTGACACTGTGGCTTGTGCAATAGCAGCTGCTTTCCCTATTTTTGTTTCCTCTCCTGCTATTTTAGATATTGCCCCCAAAGTATCTGTGGCAAATTTTACTTTCATATCTTTTATAGCCTTATCATCTTTTTCACCCTTATCTTTTACAGCATCTTCTAGTTTTCCTCTTTTAATGTCAAATTTCTTTTGGATAGCTAGTTTCATTTCTTCAGCATTATCCATAGAAGCTACAGATGCCAATTCTTTTTTCTCTTGTATTTTAAGTTCTTCAAAAGCTCTTTTTGTTAAATCATCAATAAGATCTAAAGTATTTTGTTGCTGTATTTCTAATAATGAAGCAGCTTCATCTTTTCTTTTTTGAGCTAATTTTGCATCATCTTCAGCTTTTTTATCTTTAATAGCCTGAGCATCATCTATTCTTTTTTGCTCTTCTGCTGCAATCTCTCTCTCTAAAGAGTTCATCTCTCTAGCTAGTTTCTTTTGTTGTTTTAAAGACTTAGTCTCTACATTAATTAACACAACTCTTGCATCAGCTAAGGCTTTCTCATCTTTAGCTGTACTGTTAGACATATTTGTTTTTTCTTCTAATATTCTAACTCGTTCCTTTTGATTAGCCACTTCATTAGAAACCAATTCTTTTTCCAATTTTTGTGCATTCTTTAGAGCTTGTAGTCTTTTTTCGGCTGCTACAGTTTCATCTTCACTTAATAATCTAGCTTCTGCAATTTGTTTGTTCTTTTTAGCTTGTGTTACTATAAACTTGTTTTCAGTATCTCTAAGTTTTTGTGTTGCTTTTTCTAGTTCACCAGCAGCTTTTGTTTCTTCTTTTATTTCTTCGCCCATACCAGCAAAGTTGTCTTTTACATCACTAATAGTTTCTGATAATTTTTTATTAAATATATTTTTAACTATTTTACCAAAACCAGATATTCTGTCTTTTACTACATTAAAGCCTGCGCCTATTTTAGCCATAGTAACAGCCAACTTGTCCATACCTTCTTTAGTAGAAGTTACATAAGTAACTAAAGAACCAAAAGCAATTACAAATGCACCTAGCCCAGTAGATAGTAAACCAGCTGTAATAGATTTAAACATCATTTTGATTAATGGTATAATACCAGATACAGACTTTTTAATACCATTTAAAGAAACCCCCATAACTTGGAAGTTACCAATAGAACCTTTTATTGCTTTTTCTTGTTCTTTCTGAGCCTTGTTATATTCTCTTAGTTTTGCATTAGCTTCTTTCTGCTCTTGTGTTAATCCTTTTAAATCAAGTTTTTGGTCTTTTATAGAGTTGTTAATCCTCTTAATTTTATCATTTATTCCAGATAAACCTTGTTCATAAGCTGATTGATTGTCTCTTTCTCTCTGTAGTTTTAATTCTTCTTTCTGAAGCTCTATTAAAAATCTCTTTTGTTCGTCTAAAGTGTTATTTAAAACATCTAGATCTTGAGTAACACTTTTGATATTACTTTTTACATTAAATACTAATTCTTCTGCCATATCTTATTTTTTTTATACTATCATTTCGTAAAGATGAAGTGTAACACTCCAACTAATATTAACATTCGCCGCTCCTGTGACTGTAAAGTGTAAATCATTTGTACCACTTGAGTCTATTGCTGATGTCCACCCTGCTACAGTTCCAAAACTTCCTAAAGTTGCTACGGTTTGACTTGCATTCTTTAAAAATACTAAGCCAGTTGACCTTAAAAATATCCTATCATATAGATTCCCTGCTGCTGTACCTCCTGTCCTTACACCTATTACATTTGCTTCAAATCCTTGAAAAGAAAGAACACCAGATTGTCTAAATATAATAGTATCACTACTACTACTATTTATTTTTAAATTAGTTACTGTTGCATCTGTTGTAGTTCCTGACAAAGTCATTGTGCTGCTTTGTCCAAACCCTTTGCCTAAGCCATTAAAAGAACCACCACCAATAACGACTTCACCCTGTCTTTGTGCTATTCCATAATTACCCAATACAGTTGCATTATTAACTGTGCTAAAAACTTCGTTGTTGTCACCGACTACTAGATTATTTAATGCTTGACTTTTTATTGTGTTGCTTTCACCTAAAATCAAGTTATTAGTTGTACCCACTTCAGCTGTATTCTGTGCACCCTTTATAGTATTATCTGTGTTGCTTATGTTTTCAATTATATTGGTGTTAAACACATAAGTAGTGCAAGTTCCTAGCGTTTCATTATAAGTATAACCATACGCTTCACATTGTAATTGATTCGGTGTCACATCATTAGTTCCATCAGTAAAGATAACAGTTCCTGTTTGTAATATTGTTTTTGGCTTGACGTTAAAGCCTGTTAAAAAAGGTATTGTTGCCATTATGGTATTAATATAAATTCTACTGTTGCTAAATCGTTTGGTTTGTACTGTATATTGTTTACTCTAAATGTTCTGTTTTTTATAAATACTTTGTCATTAAACTTAAACACCGTAACATCTGAAGCATCTAAATTTACTTTAAGACTCATAGTCCTTGTGTTAGAATTGTATAACTCATTATAGTATGGTAACCAATAAAGATTAAATAAATTGTCAGGCACAGCTTCTCCAATAGGGGCTATTAATTGACATTCTCCAAAGTTAAAATCTAAAGTACCTACGTCTGTTGGTATTGTAGACAAATGACTAAACTGTAAAAATTCAGGTTGGTTTTCACTATCTTCTCCATTTTGACTAGGTATATAATATTCAATACCTGTATCTTTTTTTCCGTTATTATAAAGTATTCTAGGTGCATTGTCAAAGCCTTCTGTACTACCGTCATCATTCATAGAATAAAGAGTTGGTACAATAAATTGTGGAAACTGGGGCATTAAAGGTTTTGAGATAGTTGTAGCAAAAGGTTCTGCAATAATTTCATTTATGCCAGTTAATAGGTTCAATCCAGAAGCATCAAATACTTTGCTTCCATACAAGTGACCACCTACAGACTCTTTATATACATTAAAAACATAATCATCATCTTCCTCTACAAATTTAAAAATAGTCTTTCTGTTTAACTCTGTTAAAGGTGTTAGCTTCATTTCTGAAATATCTACTTTACTTGTCCAGTCGTGTGTTACAATATTTGGGTCTGTAATAAAGACATCATTATAAGTTTCAAAATTAATATTATTTGGATTGTCTTTGTCAGGCATACTAACTAAGTTAAACATAGTTAATATTCCCTTTAAAAAGTCCCATTGACTTAATTCACCTCTCAAGGCTAGTAAAGAAGCTGGTAAAACTGAAGTGCTTGATTGATTAAAAATTACAATACTTGCTGCTTGATTTATATCTGTGCTGCCATTAAATTCAGCACTTAAAGTATCTCCAGTGTTTAGTTCTACGTGTATTGCTCCACTATAAAAAGACGTGTTAGTAATAGAGCTAAAATCAATACCTGTTATTTCATTAATTACTTGTTCTCCTGCTACTCCTTTATTTTTTATCCATCTACAATTAACTGTAGATGAGCCTGTGCTTCTTGTAAGTCTAAAATTATAATTTATAAAATATATTTCATTATCTGTTATGGCTGTAAGAACATAAGTAGTTGTATTAAAATTTGGTGGTAATGTTGAATTTGTTAATAATGGTTCTGTAGATGTTGGTAATAATGCTAGAGCCTTGTAAGAGCCTGTACCAGTATTCGGACTTATAGAGCCTACTACACCCCATCTAGCCCTAAAAGTGTTTTCAGGAGTTGGTAAACCATCTCCACCCCAATTAAAGTCCATAAACAATTTCTCAAAGTCTGCACTATCAAAAAATGTAGATGTCCAAGTAAATTCAGTATTTGCAAAGATTCTATTTATTAAATATTTTAGCTGTATAAAAGGTCTGAAGGCTTGTTCTAAAGTAGTTAACTCTGGAAAACCATAATTAGATAAATTACCTGTTGCCCCGTTACCTACTAACATATCGTGTGCCCAGTCTACAAAAGGATATTTTAAAACATTAGTATTGTTAAAACCTATTGTATCATCATAAGCAAAACTAGAAGCTGGCAAAGTATTTATTAAAGGTAAACCTATCCCATCATCCCAACTATTTCTAATACTTATTTTATTATATGTATGGTTTAATTCGCTAAAATCTATGTCTTGAAAAGTTCTATTTTGTAACACATCTGCTAAAGCTATGACCTCAGAATAGAGATTTACATTATAACTTATTTCAGCTTCTTTGTCTTGTATGTCTATAAGTCTTAAATATCCATCAAATATTATAAATCCATTTTGTTTTAATACACAAGGTGTCTTAATGTAGGGATTAAAGCTAAAAACATCTTGTACCATTGTAACCTCAAAAAGATTTGTGAATATTTGATTGTTTCTTTTTGTTGCTGGTAGTTTAAACCCTTTAGAATATGATTGTACTTTTTCAGCTACATTTTTAAAGTTATCTACACTAAGACTAAGTGGTATATCTTCATCTTCATATAAGTCACATATTACTTGACCTTCATAAGTTTCTCTAGCCAAAAGAGTTGCCCCTTCTACTGATATATCATCAATTTTCAAATCACTTACAATTCCTTCATATTCTATTAAGAAAGTATCTTGAGTTGAATTAGCTATAAATGTTGTAGTGATTTCACCTGTTAAAGCTGTAGTAGAATAAGTGCTTTGTAAGATGCTTCCTGTATATGTTTTAATTCTTAATGTACCACCTATTATTGTTGATGCTATATTAATACTAACATTATAAGATTGACCAACTACTAAAGAGTCAAGTTTTTGATATATTCCCGACCTTCCTGTTGGTGATATAGATGGTGATTTAAATAATACTACTTCACCTAACGCTCCAACAGGCGGTGCGCCTTCTGCTGGGTTTGCAATTACTGCCCAAGGACTACCTGATGTTCTATATCTAAACCAAGTGTTAACTATTGTAGGTGGGCTGTTATTAATAGCATCTTGGTCAGGCAAAGCTGCTGTTGTATTATATATAGTGGTCAAGTTTAAATTAATAAAACTTATTCCATTTACTATGTATTCATTAGTGTTTTGCTGCCTTTGGGGATATAATATTAGTTGTACTGACATTATACGGCTTGTGTTCTAAATGTTTTACTCTTTTCTACTTCAAAAGTGTACTGCATTAATTTATCATTTGCTATTGTCTTTCTTGTGTAGCTTGAAGTAGTTAATCTTACAGGTGTTACATAAGTGTTAAGCATAGCATTAGCACTTTCAGTTTGTTGAAAGCCCTCTAGCATATAAACTTCTGGACTATTTATTAACTCTTCAAACCACTCTGATTCTTCCTCATTTACATAATCAGTATTCATACTAATCTTTTCTGTAGCATTAACTCTAAAAGATTTTTTACCACCTTTGTAGCTGTCTAATCTAAAAGCTGATTCATTCCAAGTTCCTTTTAGTTGATTAAATGTACTCCCTTTAGTTGATATTGTTCTGGTTGATTTTAGTGTAAAAGTGTAGTAATCCCAAGCACCCCATTGATTTAGCCAACAAAGTCTTATTGGTACATAATTTTTAAGATTTGGACAATTAACATAAATAGTATATTTTTGTGCTATACTACTTACTGTGTCTTTAGCTTGTATTGTGTAATAGCCACCCTGTATTGTTCCTAATGATACTAAGCCTTGAAAAATAGTTGAGTAATTTCTAAGATTAGCTGGAAAACAACCAAGATAAAGTAAATGAAATCGCAAGTCTGAAGTAGGGGTTAAAGATGTAAATAAATTTTCAGCGCCTAAAATAGCTCCTGTACTATCATAATAAGTAAATCTAATCCTATCAAAATCATCAACTCTTACAGGCGATAAAATACCAACAGTACCATAGTCATCAATATTTGCATATTGAGTAGTAGGTGCGTTAGTTAGAAAACTAGAATTACTATCTGTTAATTGTATATTAGTATCAGAACCTGCACCTATATTTAATCCAAAATCATTAGGTGCTGTCGGTAATATTCCTATTTCTAGTTTATTGTTTTCATTTAAATAGCCATTAAATATCTTATATGGTATAGAATTTATATCTGAGCCTGTAATAAAAGCTGGTATTCCTGTTGCTGTTAATGAGCCTTCCATACTAAATTTAATTACTAGATATTTCATAGAATTTAAATTTAAAGCAAATTTATCTACTAAGTGTATTGGTGGCACCCTGTCACCTGTTACAGTAACAGGAATAGTTTTATATTGACTAAAAAATCTAGTTGCTAAATTATCTGCCTTAACTTTAGTTTCAACTACTGCTGAAAAATCAAACATTCCAACTCCAGCTGCATTGGGGGTTGTTTTAAATGTACCTACTAGGTCTGCTGTTGCTGTTGAGGGTGAAAATAAATTTATATAAACTTCAGCAATAAACTTAACATTAAAATAAGTATTAACAGTAGCTGTATTAGTAAGTGTAAATATTACATCTTGACCTACAGGAAGTGTAGTGTATAAGGGTTTTTGTGTGATTGTTGTCGCCATATCTTATTTTGTATATGTTGTTAAATATGTTTTAATATCTAAAGCAAGTTCTTTTAATAAATCCTTATTAAGTTTTTTAAGTCCTACACCTAAAGGTTGTTGAAAGAAACCAATACTACGTATTCCATCTCTTTTTATCTTTCTACTTATTAAATATGCAAAGCCAGAAATATATTGCCCTGTAGTTTTAGACCTTCCACGTCCTAGCCCTTTAGGTTTAATGCCCTTCTTTTTTATCCACTTAGATAGTATGTCAATAGGCGGTCCTTTAGTGGTGTATTTAAAATCACTAATTCTTTTTTTACCTTTATAGTCTGTATAAGATACTTGATTTTTATTACCAGAAACCCCTTGATCTAAATATGTTCCATAATCTTGCATATAAAACTTAGTATCAAAGCCAGTAGATGTGCGTACAACTTCAGATCTTATAGAATTACCTAAAGCTGTGTCACCTCTGCTCTTACCCATTGAGTCTTTAGAGTTTCTTAATTCTTTCTTAGCGTCTCTTACAACTTCTTTTGCAAATTGGTCTAAATATCTTTTTACATTATCCATTATACAAGGGCTGCGAATACTTCTACTTGAACATCAGTTGAAGCTGAAGGTTTTACTTCCACAGTAACTAAATCTTCTAATGTAGGAAAAGCTGGACTTGCATCCTCTTCACCAATTAGCACCTCTTCTGCTTGAAATAAGATATGAGAACCACCAGCTCTAACAGTTACTTGATAATTTGTAGCCGCAGTAACTAATGCTAATTTTAAGTCTTGGTCTGTGCTTAAATTAGTCACTCTTAAATATTTACAGTTTTCTACATCTAAAGCACCATCTGCACTATGTGGTGTTGAACCAAATACTGCTACTGTTGTAACATTAGAATGTGAGCAAGTTAGTATTCTTTCAAATACATCTACTATACCTGTTGTTGTTATTGTATTACTAGAACCTCTTATACTTCCGTTAAGAACTACATTTTCTGTAATCGTTGTTGTTAAGTCTGCCATAATTTTATTTTTTGTCTATTTGTTTTAATTTATTAATTGCCCATTCTATACCTGATGTTCCACCCCACGCATCATACATAATTCCGCCACAACCTTCTGAATACGGTACGTCTTTATGCTGTTGATGTCTTTTAAATGAAGCCATTCTTGCTATTGTGTCTCTACTTATATTCTTTCTATTAGCTAATTGATTTGCCCTTGTCCAGCCTACTTTAGTACCACAATCACTTCCATTTTCTTTTTTCCACTTAATAGCTTTCTTAGCATTATTAGTAGCTGACTTAGGATAGTCATTATACGTTTCTAGTTTGATACTTATCTCTTCTAGTTTTTCTAATATTTCATCATACTTCATAAGTTTATTGTTATTTTCGGTGGTATAATCTGTATTTCTATTTTCCATATTCTAAATTTAAACATTAATATCCTGCTCCTGCTTGTGTTACTGGTATGTTGCAAGTCTGGAAGTCATTTTGTACTAACACCCCGATTTGAAAAACATAGCCACAAAGTAGATTGTCAAACCTTTCTTGAAAAGGCTCTAAAGTAAACTGGTCTTCTGTAAAATAAATAGCTTCGTTTATATCGTTAATGCCTGCTAGTGATTGTCTTTCTGAGTGCCTTAACATTCCAATAAAATCTGTTGCTATCTGTAGTGTTTGATTAAATACATCTTGCTCATTATTTAAAGTCTTAATTAACTTTGTAAAATTAGCGTCTGCATTATTCATAGTCCAGTTTTCTTTTTCAGATACTAAGTCGGCTATAAATATTTGAAAGTTATATGTTAATTGACTGTCTCCTGTTACTACTGAAGTTGGATTAATGTGTAGCAAAGGCATCTTTTGCATCTTTTCTAGATTAATCTCCCAAATATCACCTACAGAAGTTGTGCTTATCTGATCGTGATACTCTCCAAGTCTTAAAAGAAAATTTACTACATTATTATATGTTTTGTTCCTGACTGCCATTTTGTAATTTATTTTGTGAGTTTAAGTCTGTTTCGTAACATAGCCAAGTTAAACATTCTAACAGGCTAAGATTCGTTATTCTTTCTAAATTTATTATTTCCCCATTTGTTAATCTATACATTATCCCAAACCATCCCCATCTGTCTGCGAAGGATTCTGTTGCGATTGCACTTTCGTTTCCTTCAGCGTCTGAGTCAAATATGATGGCAAAATCTCTAATAATACTGCTGCGAAACTCCAAAAAAAAACCAGCGCACTTTGCACTTGTTCTGCTGACATACTCTTCATTTCTTCTGCTCTCATTCTTATATTGCCGTCATAGGCTTCAATAGTGTATAAATCGTTCTTCTTTTCAATTATCGGTCTGTAAAGAATTGCCATCATTTCTGGTAGTTTCTTTTCAACTCCATCTTTTATATAAGTTTCAATATCTGCATACTCTCCAAGTGTAATATCATCTAAGTTCGGGTGGAAACCATATTCAACATCATTAATTTTAATTACCTTTTTTAAAGAACTATCTTGTAACTTTTGTAGCTCTGCCATTTTACTCATTATAACACCTACATCTTTTATACTAAGCTCATTTATTAATTTCTTAGGTATATTTGAAAGAGCTGCTATTGTTTCTTCTGCTTCTTTTGTCTTACTTCCTTTTTCAAGCCCTACAAGTTTTAGCCACTTTTCTAACGTGACATCTGACCATTTACTTATTAGCTTAAAATTTTTAATCTTGTCATCCTTCTTAATCTTGACCTTCATATAATATAATAGAAAAAGTTAATATTTAGTTTAAAGTTTGTATATTTGCTTACTTTTCTTTCTTTCATTATGTTGGATTGGGGTTGTCGCCAGGCAGCCCCTTTTTTATTGCACATAATATTTTCCTGCATTTGGATTGTCTAAATGATATATAATATTGTAACGTATTCCATCTATTGCGTGATTATAGTTATCTACATATAATTTAGATCCTTTATCAGCATAAACATAATTATTTAGCTCTTTAGCTATATTAGTTGATTCAGGACTTACAATTAATTGATAGTCTTGCATTCTAGTAATGCCACTTTCAATAGTTCCTTTTTTTACTGGTTTAATATTTACACCTAAATGTCTAAGATCGGCAATCAATCTTGGTTCTGCTGAGTCTGCTATGATTAATTTGTCATCTACTTTGTCTAATATAATCTTTGCTAGTTCTTGACTCTTTAATCCATTCCTGTATATATGCTCTTTTACATAGATCTTTTTATGCTTCTTATCAATAGCTACTTCTGTAAGTGAATCAGGATCAACAGAAAATCCAAAGTCCATACCACAAGAAGTTTGTAAGTTATCAGGATTAAACTCACCAAAAGTCCAGTTTTCAAATACTACACCTTCAGCTTTGTCTAGCCAACCCCCAAGTATTTTATGAGTGTACTTTTTAAAGTTAGTATGTTTTATGCTCTTAATACGCTCTAGGAAGCTCTCTGAGAGGTTTTCTACATTATCTAAGTATGTACTATGAATATAGCATACATTGTCCTTAACACCATTAAAACCGCCTTCTACACCTTTGCTTTCAAAAAACCTATTATATATCCAATGTTCTTTAGTTACGGGGTTGAGTATTAATATAACTCTGTTTTGAATATCTTTCTCTCTAATACTAAGGTCTATTGTGTCAAAAGTATTTTCATCTATAAGCTCTTCTGCTTCATCTAATACCCAGCAACTAATACCTTGTAATGATTTTAGACTGGCTGTTTGATTTCCTGCTGAAGTCTTAATCCCTCTAAATAAAATATCACTTTTGCTTTTAGTATTTATAACCTCCGCTTTATTTACATAAAATACATCATCTTTATATCCAAGTAATCCTATCTTCTGTAAAAATTCAGGTATTATAGATAAGTGTGCTGATACCATTGTAAATCTTGTAAACAATACTCTTATACCTTGTACCATAGTAAGCAATGTTAAAAATACAGTAACAGCAAAAGACTTACCAGAACCACGACCACCTGTTATAATAAAATAACGACAGTCAGATTCAAATAATGGATTGTATTTATGATTCAGTCTCAGTTTTATAAAATGTTATAAGTGGTGTATGTATTGGTTCATTGCCTGAAGTTACATCTATTTTATTAGTTTCGTTCATACCACAAATATTCTTTGTTCCGTGTATTACAACAGAAGGTACTTTGTCTTTTATACATTCATAAAATTTAGACATTACAAAATCTTTTGCTATTAATTCTACATCTTTAACTTTTTTAGCAAATTCTTCATCTTCTTTTAACCATTTATAAAAATTAGTTCTTGATAGATTGCAAGACTTTAAAGCTGTTGTAACTATCCCTAGACTTCCTTCTAGTGCTTTTAACATTTGTTCCTTTGCTATTTTTGTTCTATTTTGTTCCATTTTACTATGTTGTATTAGAGCGTGATGGTGGAATTGCACCCCTTTTTTGACTTGGAATAGCCAACGCATTACTGTATATGCTAATCACGCATTTTGTCTTTCTTTTAATGTTATCTTTTCACCTTTATACATTCCTGCCCCTTGTTTATCTATTTCACTAAAAGGCAATATTGGAACAGTTATTTTACAACTTTTATCAATTAAATATAAATACTTTAATTGTTTACCTTTTATTCTTTTTATTGATGTATTTTTTCTAGAATTAATTTCTGCGAGTTCTTTGTCCTGAATACACCAACTTTTGCTTATACCTCTATCCCATAAGACTTTTCCGTGTATATTTTCACCATTATAATTGAACAAACCATTATTATCTTTTATTCCTATTAATTTAAACCCACTAGCCCTGTATATTGTTCCATCTCCACAGCTACAGCCATCACTAAAACTTAATATCCATTTGATTTGTGGGGCATTTTTTTTTATTAATCTTATGCTTATAGCGATACACCTACTTTCACTATACTTAGGCAAAAACTCATCAAAAGCCATTCTATTTAATTCTATCATCTCATTCCATCCTGTTCCTTCAACTAAATTAATTACATTTTTTTTTACAAACGGACTGCCGTAACTCATTACCCCGTGTAAACGATTATCTAAAAAGCAACCAAAATGTAACGTGCTGTTAGGAACAACTTTGCCTGAATAGTGTTGTTTCTTTATAAAGGCATTAGCTACCTTGCTTTTTATAACCTTAACTAATATTTCTTTTGCTCTACCCATTTTTATAGTGGAGGTGTGCAGGTTCGAACTGCATAAAACCCCTATTGGTCACCCCCTGTTATCCATTCTTGATTTTTTCTAAAAACCTGACTATCTTTAGGATAATCTTTGCATTTTTTTTCTAAATAACTTCTAATTCCTTTGTTAAGTGGATAAATATACAAATATCTAAATGAATTTATTATTTTACCCTCACCAAATAAATATTCTCCAACTTTTTGACTTCCTTGTTTTACTATTTCTCTTGGCACTCTACCAAAACGCATCGGTGATATTATGTTTTTATATTCCCCATTTACAGTATGGTAAAAGTCATTGCAAACTTCTTTACCAAAATACAGCCAACTACTAGCCTGATAAACAATACCACAATCATTTTTGCATCCTCCTGCGTGTGTCAAAAGAATTTTAACTTTAGTATTGTCTTTAAATAATTTATATATTTTTCCCAGCACATAACTTTCTGCATTATGTCCTAAAACATCAGACAAGTTCATTCTTTGCATTTCTATAAATTCATTATCATTTATTTTAGGAACTATTTTTTTTACTTTTTGTTCTGTACTTGGACTAAGACCAAATGTAACAACCCCTCTTAATAGCTTATTATAAAAAACTCCAAAACAGACTTTAGCTATTGGAAAAGTTTTCATATAATGATTTTCTACAGTATATCTTTTTGCAGTTTTACTGTCTATAATCTTTACTTTTATTTCTTTTAATTGTTTGTTTTTTTCCATTCACTTATTAATAAATATAAAGCATTTCCATTGCTGTTTTCATTTCCATAAGTTTCTACGTACTTATATTCTTCAGTTTTTTTTATATCCTGTATTGCTTCTTTTATTATATTACATTGTTCACTACTTAAAGTGTAAGTTATTTGTTCTATGTTGTTTTTGTCTCCATCAGGTAAACTAAATTCATCACTCGTTTCAATATCATTCTCGTTTTGCCAAACATCTAATCCCCAATCTGCAAGCTCTACGCTATCCCATTCGTTTGCCAACATATCCCATTCCCATTCTCCAAAGTTAACATTGTCTTTTACAACAAATTCATCTTTCTGTTCTTTTGTCCATCCTTTAGCTATATCTATCCACACTTCATTAAGACCAGCATCTTTACTTGCTTTTAATCTCATATTACCACCTAAAACCATCATTTCTTCATCTACTATAATAGGTCTTTTTTCTAACATTTCTGGGAACTCTTTAATAGACTTAACTAACTTCTTAAACTTATCATTTTTTATAATTCTTGGGTTGTTAGGATTTCCCTTTATTTTGTATAACTTAACTTGTTGTTT
>Ga0181380_1000142_pt1 | contig 31477 bp, 41 predicted proteins | sample 3SPOviralmetaG_FD_130116 | JGI IMG/M metagenome (GOLD analysis project Ga0181380, IMG submission 130116) | Marine viral communities from the oligotrophic San Pedro Time Series (SPOT) site, San Pedro Channel, CA, USA - 3 SPOT_SRF_2009-08-19 | ecosystem: Environmental > Aquatic > Marine > Strait... | reverse complement strand
TTGGGACTACTTTAAGCGATAAAGGGCTACGCCAGCGCTGACTGACCGCCTGAGCGGTGGGGACCTTATGGCGAAAAATTTTGCGGGGGGTGTGATGATAATATAGAAAAACGCGAGCGACGCGCCGGACCCCCTCCCCCCCCTATCCGCTAGAAATGGGGCAAGCTCGGCGGTTTTTTCCTTAGCAGTTGTTTTTTAATATACTGCTAAAGCCCTAGAAATGGGGGATTCCGCGTTTTCGCAAGTCAATTAGCACGCTAGGAACCGCTAAAACAAAGCGATTTGCGATTGTGGAAAAGGTCAATCTCGCTTATTGCAATCTATTTGCGTTAAGCTTATTGCAAGTTATTTGCGTTAGTCGAAAAAAGCATATCCGGGTAGAAATGAATTTAATCGCTTTGACTTTCTTAACTTACTTATCACGCAAAATCCATTTGTCACTTTTTGTAGTTTTGTGTTTGACATAAGATTATTTTTCTTATTTTGTGTGCAAATCCAATGAGCGCGGCAATTCCGCCCAGCTCGTAAAATAGAAAGATATATTATGAAGATTAAAAATAAATTTAATTTGCCACGCGGCACTGTTTGCGTGGCCCGTAAAATTAACGGCGAGCTTGTAGCGCTTGCAATAGACTATCCCATTTGGCGCATTTACTCCGGAGCTTTTTCTATTTTGTAATATGAAATCCGTTTCACTTCCTAAACTATCCACACCGGGCAAGATTGACTTAGCGCGGGCCGCGCTGGCAAATGATTTGCCTGGCTTGTCTAAACTTGTCGCGGCCATTCCTGGGGACCCTCACGCGGCTAATACAACTAAATATTTTGCCACCCGCTTTTTATCATGGCTTAAAGACCAAAGCGGACCAACGCCCTTTTCCGTATTTGCGGCGGCGGGTAATATGAAATTACCCTTTTATGCTTTTTCAAGTTTGCCCGGGTTCGATTGTCCGGGTGCGGGCGCTTGCTTGTACGGTGAAAATGAATTTACGCCGGCAAACTTTGGCAAGGGTTGGTGCTATTCGTTCACCGGTTGGAGATATCCGGCGGCGTTTTTTCGTCAATTGCAAAACTCTATCTTGTTACGGTCCAACGCGGGCCGGGCCTTAATCTCAAATGAATTTGCTAATATTCCTGAAGGCAGGACCGTGCGCTTATATGTTGACGGTGATTTTGCAAACCTGGCAATTTTACGGTTTTGGATGGACCAATGCAAAGCGCGGGAAGATTTAAAAGTTTACGGATACTCGAAATCATGGAAACTTTTTCTTACTTTAGACAAACAAGGCTATTCTTTTCCGGTAAACTATTTACTGAATATCTCAAGCGGGTCCCGGTACGGTTCCACCGTAAAGGAAAAGCTTTTGGAATTGGATTGCACACGCGGCGAATTTGTCGCGGTACCGGTTGCAAGAAAATGGATTACTAGCAAGGCATACCAAGATAAAGGTAATGACGGGTCTAAAGAGTATAGGAAAGAAGTTACAAGCCAATTGAGAAAAGCGGGTTATGAGAAAGTCTTTGCTTGTCCTGGAGCGTGTGGCAATTGCATTGCCAGGAAAGAGCATGGTTGCGGTACGGACCGCTTGCGCGGCGTTGTCATTGGCATTGGAATACATGGATAAACCTTTTACCATAAACGCATGAACAAAGAACAAATACGCGCTTTACTAGGCCAACTCATCCAATTGCAAGAAATGATTAATGCTATGGAACGGGATGGTTTTTCATGGGAAACGGTCCAATCGATTAAAGACAACTTGCGATTGATGATTGTGGACCTGGAGAAATCTCTCGACTAAGAGGCCCGGCAAACGAGAAACGCGGCCTTTACTTTTAAACTTATAAACTACAAATGACTATGAACTATGACATATTACTACTAATCATCCCTTGGGTTTTCCCGCTTTGGATGATGTTTGCGGACCTTTTCGAGAAACGGGGGGACCGATGAAACACGCAAGCGACATTTTCCCGCAAGCATTGGCGGAGCTAATCGCGATTAGCGAGAAAGCACGCAAGCAAAGAGAAACGCGGGCAAAGGATACAATGCAACGCGATGCGAGAAATGCGAGCGATCGTGAAACGATCCGCGTAGTGCGTAAACGCGCAAGGCAGATGACTTTACCATTAACTAAATAACAAAAGGATAAAAACGATGAACGACACAAAAGAGAAACACGCATTCACGCCAGGGCCTTGGCAAGCACATGGCACAAAAGTATCCACATGGGAGACGCAAGAGCAAATTGAGTTTCATGGCGATGAAGTTATTGCAGAAACAGGATTTGAGGCCAACGCGCGTTTGATCGCGGCGGCTCCGGCGATGTACGAGGTTTTATCCGAGCTATTGGATACTTTAGAAATGTCCAAGGGCTATGGGTTTGATGAGGAGTACGAGAAACTTCGCGAGGTCCTCGCCAAAGTAGATGGGGGTGAGGGATGAGCGATAACAGAATACATTGGATTATTGAAAAGCTCTTTATGATGAGAAAAGACGAAGATTATGTTTTATCTCAAGGGTATTCTCGCGAAGAAATAGAGGAGGCGAAGGAGTGGTATTATAATGGTGAGAAACTTACCATTCGCATGAGAAGAGAAAGTGAAGGCATTTATCATGAGTAAACAAACTGACAACGATATGATCCCGCGTCTCGCGCTTGGGCTGGCCATCTTCGTGGCGATGCGTTTCGCGCCCAAGGTGATTGATTGGTGGAACAAGAGAAAGGGGAGAACTTAACCCTTCAACCCCGTACCCCCATTAAAAAGCGTTTTAGTCGCAAACATGAGTCTTTACCCTCGTGAGCGATTAAAACGCTTTTTAGCGTACTCTATGGACGATTAAAGTACTATTCTGTAATCTTTTGTAGTCAGTAAACATCCGAATCATCATTCAACCTTGGCTCTTGATAGGGAGAAAAGCGGCCCAGGGATTTCTCAAACATCAGATAGGTAACCAATTCATTTTGCCCACCTCGGTTCTTTGCGACATGAAAGCGAATCTTTTCCTTGAGGGGGTTATCATCATCCTCGGAGCTAAGGAGAAAGGCGGAGTCACAATCTTGTTCGATGGACCCACTCTCGCGGAGATCGGAAAGCATGGGTTTGCGGTTCTGCGTTTCCAACGCCCGGTTTAATTGAGAAAGGGCGAGGATGGGGATCTCTAGCTCAAGGCTCATCTGTTTAAGGTTGCGAGAAATGTGGCTCACCTCTTGAACGCGGGAGTCATACCCTGGGGCGGAGAGAAGCTGAAGGTAGTCAATGACTGCGAGGCCAATCTCTCCCTTTGCCCGCTCTTGAAGGAGAAAAGCACGGAAGGAGTCAAGGGTAGCCTCCGCATCATCCTTGAAGGTTATGGGCCATTGCTTCATGCGGTTCTTTGCGTCTTCAAGCTTACCGCGATGGGTGGGGAGAAGGTCCCCCTTTTGGCGCGGGCGAGAAACCCCGCTTTCGCGGGAGAGCAATCGCCCCGCACATTCGCTGGCACTCATTTCGAGGGAGGCGTAGGCCACGCGGTATCCACGCTTGGCGATTTCATGAGAGAAATGTATCGCCAGGGCGGACTTCCCGATTCCGGGTCTAGCGGCTAAGATGTAAAGCTTACCAGGTTGGAAGCCTCCGCTTAGGGCGTAATCTACTTTTGGAAAAGATGTGCTTATGGCGGGGGAGTCACCTGCATCAATGGCTAAGAACTCGGAATATGCCTCATTCGCGGCCTGCCCAATCTTCACCTGACCGGTTCCCTTGGTTAATGCCTTTGCCACCTTGGCGTTAAAGGTGGAAGCGATTTCCTCCGCCGTCTTTCCTTGGTTGAGTAAATCAAGGCTATGATGGATGGCGGATTCTGCGGTCCTGCGGTTGCGGGTATTCTCCACCTGCTCAATGTAGCGGTCCACCCGTCCACCGCCATGAAGGTCAATGAGGTCCATCGCTTCCAGCTTATATTCGGGTAACTCAATCGCCACATCCACCTCATTGAGATGTTCAGAGGAGGAAGCGATGAGGGAGAATATTTGCTGATAGGCAGGGTTGGTGAAGTCATCAGCGGTTAGGCGCTCGACGGCGATGGCCGAAGATCGGCCTGTATCGTCCGCGAGGCAGGCGGCTAAGACTGCTTGCTCAGAAACGAGATAATCCATCAGAGGACAATCTCCTTGGGTTGTTTCTGCTTTTTGGGTAATCGCTCTTTTATCCATCCGCGACAAGCGTTACGAAAGGTAGCGTTCCAATCCGCCTGGGTGTGTCCCTTCCCTTTCGCCCAATCCATGAAATAGCTAAGAGCTAAATCGTAATCGAGACCTTCGCTTTCAGCGATGCTACGAGGAGGAGAAAAGTCCTCGGATATACGAGTGCCTTTTTTCTTCTTTGATGTGCCACGATTAGTGGAAACTGCACTATATATATTTAAATTACATTCCGGAGGAATGACGCGCACGCGCGAGGGATGCCACAGATACTCCACCAGGAGTGGAGTTATAGTGGAAACGGGGGTTGCCCCAAAAGTATCACAATACTGCTTCAATGCATCACTTATCCATTTGGGAAACTTGAGCCTTACCTCCACTTTTTCTTGGGAATTTTCGCTCATGATTGGCCTCCCATCATGGTGGTAAATACCGATAAGAGTAACCACATAAAAGTCACGGTTGCGGCAAAAAACAACATAGCAAAAAGGATATATTCTATATAGGTTCTCATTGCTTTTCCTCCCATGATTTTTGGTTTAAGAGGGCCACCAAATCGCTTAAGCGACAGGTGAACATACTCTCAGAATGGTTCTTTTTATGGATGACGCAGGGAGGTTTATCCCCAGCGTCCCGAATGCTTTGCGTCATGGCACTATAGAGGTTCAATGCCTGCACATTCTTTGCCTCGATGTGAAACGGAAAGTCGCTCACTACATCGGGGGATTCTGAACCCCCGGAGAATTGTTGTCCTCTCCGAGAGTCGGGGAATCCGTTTTCCGATAGGTAGCGGGCAAGCTCGCGCTCATACCTGGCACCTTTGGCTCGACTATTTATCTTCGCCATCAGAGCAATCCACTTTAGTAGTTATCATCACATCGGGGTTGCTAACAGCGTCTAAGTCTTCTCCCTCTATAAGGGCTAACATTTGTTCTAGGACCGCCATTCCTACTACCACCGCACCTGTGAAGTTTGAGTTATCGATATGTTGTTTTGTGAACTCGATACCCTTCTTCATTCTTTCTATCTTCTCTGCCTTATTCATGCCACTTCCTTTCCTTCCGCATCCCACTTCAACGCCATAGCGAAGTCATTGAGATCCACGGTTCTTTTATTCGCTATATACTTTGTCTCAATCGCATACTTCTCCACAATCTTGTAGACGAAGTGCCTGCCGACATTGAACTTCTTAGCCACCTCTTGCATCGAGAGGCGGTGCCAATCATTGGTAAGATCAAGAGTCTTTAACTCATCCGCATACCCAGGCCACACATCGGTTTCAATGCACTCCTTCCACATTCTGCACGCCCTACGCATTGGCTCCATCTGACGGGCAATGTCGTAAGCAGAGAGAGTGTAACAGGCATTTGCGTATGGTGGGGTCTTCTCAACCGCCACAAAGATAAAGGTCTTAGGGTTGTATCCCATACGCTTTAACCCCTCAAGATACCAGCACGCTTGAAAGTCATAGCCAAACTTTCGAACGGACCGAGCAAATCCTTTTTCGCTCGCATCCTGTGTCGATTTTAAATCAATCACCACCTCCGCGCCGGGTACATATAAATCGGGCCTCACCTTACAATCCGCACCTTCGAAGTCAAAGTAACCGGTTCCCTCGATGATCGTGTCCAGGTCACTCATGTAATCTTTAAGGATTGGGTTATCCAATGCGGCTCCCGCCATCTCCATACAGGTGTTATAGTCGGAAGGGTTCAGCCATTGCTTGTTCGCATACTCGTTTTCCATCTCCTTAAACGCTTCCTTGTATGCGTTTGTTCTCGGACCATACCCGTCAATCTCCGCAGGCTTTTCCCCAAACTCCTCATCGAGCTTCATGGGTTCCAATACCGCAGTATGGAAACATCCGCCCATAATTAATGCAGGGGTGCTGGGGTTCGGGTTTAGCATTTGCTGTCTCACATGAGCCGGGGAGGTCGAGAGCAGGGACGATGCCCTGCTTCTCGATAACTCCTTACTGCTGTGATACAAATCGTTATTTATATCAGTCCTCAGCATCTATCTCACCCTCCTTAATTGTGACAGGAAGATTCGTTCTCTGAAACTCTTTCCCCTTTTCAGTAATTTTTGTAGTTACTGCCGTCTGTGTGACTAACTTTAAGTCAGGGCAGGCATGATGCACCTTACGAGGATCGCCACCGTCTTTTAAGTATTCATGTACAAATGTGCTAATTTCAATCATGTCACTAACTTTATACTTTGAAGACTTAAATTCGTAGGTAGATGGAACTGAATGTATTTCTAATCTCATCAGAAAGGGTCCTCCTCCTTCCCGGCATCATCCTCCACCACAGGCTCATTTTCCGCAAAGGGATCTTCACCACGATACAGAGCAGACATATCCACCTTGGTGTTTAAGACCGCCTCCCTCTGTTCCTCAGTCATCTTCTTGTGAGGCTTTGGGGTCATGGCGTAACGGGTCTCAATACCCTCACCATTCTTAATGATGGCAATGTCATACTTCCGTGGGTCACCCCACTCTTCATCATTGATATAAGTAACCAACTCATCTTTGAGGCCACGCTGTGTAAGTTCAAGAATCTGCACACACTCCTCGGCATAATTGTACACCTTAATCGCGAAGAACTCTTTTGGCTTTTCATCACCAAAATCCTGCGGTGCTTTCTCACTCACCTTCCAGCGGAAAGGTTTGCGATTACCCTCCTTGTCTTCGCCCCATCCAACCATACCGGTCATAAAGCCACCGTCTTCCACGGTACCGACGATGCGAAACTTATTCTCGCCCTGGTTAAACTTCATGTAGCGACTGCTACCTTTACTTCCGCCCGTATTTGGCGCTCGTTCTATATTGTCTAGGAATCCCATATTATTATATGTTTTTGTGTATTGACACACATTGTAGTTTTATGTAGTGGTCTAAGAACTATGAAAGAAAACGCTAAACCCTTGTCCTTACGCTTGTCCTCAAGCGTTCGAAAGACCGTGAAAAAATTATCTGATGAGTCCGGGATTACCCAGGCTCAACTATTTGATATGATTCTTCGCGCTGGTTGCACCGCGATTGAGAAGAATGGGAACAAGTTTCAAATCCCCTTGAAGTTTGATTTAGTAGAGTCTTAAGCTCTCCTATTAAATCCTCTATCTTTATAGCGCTAGGCGCTTCCGCATGGATTGATATCTCATCACCGCCATCATGTTCGATTCGTATTCCATTTAATTCAATTGTAGTCATTTGTAGTCTACTATTCACTAGTTTCCCTTTAGTTATTTGTTATTATTTCCTACCTCACCTGCTTGCCACAACGCTAGGCATACCGACATATACCTTTGCAGTCATCTCCACCGATGAGTGACCTAATGCTCTTTGGGCAATAAAAGCATTGTTCCCATTTAATCGCATGATCCGATGACCAGCGTATTTTCGTAAGCGGTGAACCGGACGCTTGTCCGTGACCCCGCACTCTTCCTTTAAAAACTTAGGGAACTCCCTAGTAATCCTATCCTCCTGGGCAGTAATGATTAAATCATCGTGCGATGTTTTATTACTCACAATCTCCTTCCACCACCAAGGATCGCAGACTCTCATCTGAAAATCTTCATCCGTTGCACCCCTAATACTCTTGGGCTTAGATATGCGGATTAATTTATTGCCATCATAGTCCTCAACGAAATCGCTGTATTTACAACGAAGAATCTCGGAACTACGCAACCCGATCCCATACGCCAATGCATACGCTAAATAAAGTTGCGGGTCCGTTTCCTTCAGTGCTTCGCATCGTAACTCAATTAAACTCTCCTCACTACGACTCGCATCGAATTGCTTTACCTGCACACTCTCCACGCTCATCGCGATCCAATTACTAAAGCATGAGGTGTCAATCCCAACCTGCTTGTAATACTTTATCCACTGCTTGGATAAAAGACTGCGAGCTTGTCGCATATTATTATGCCCCGCCCTACCCTTACGCACCAGGTAATCCTCGCATATTGGCATACCATTAGGAGCCTTCTTGGCAAAGCTACGAATGTCCGCAGTCTCAGGGTCAATACCGCAGTCCTTTAAAACCGCTACCATGCGGAGAGCGTTTCGACGCTTAGTCGAATCGCTAGGTTGGCGGCCACTTGGTAACCTACTTGTCTCATAGGTCCAAATGAAATCCTTAATCAAGGGGGTCTTCCTTGTTTCGCACTCAAGGTTAGCATCACGCACAATCGCCTCGACGCATGATTCTGCGAGTCGAGGGTCTGATGTAGATGTACTAATCTGACGGTCGCGGCCATCAATATCCGTAAAATGCACGAAGTAATTACCGCTCCCGTGGGCAATTAATCGGGGTTGCATCCTATTGGGATATTGACTTGTTGTGCTGTGTAAAGTGAAAACCATCGATATTAAAATACAACTTTAATATCGCCCACAGCACCAAGAAGATCTTGGTACCGGGCCGGGGACTCGAACCCCGAACCAATTGATTAAGAGTCAACTGCTAGGCAATTTAAACTTTCAATCGGTACGATGATTCGCAGAAAAAGACAATCTGTGCTACGAGTCAAATCTTTTTTACACTTTCTGTATTTTTTTGTGCATTCCCCTTTGGAAGCAGTGCAAAAAAAAGCGGGTGTCCCCACCCGCAATAGAAAGAATATTATGATTAATAATACGGTTCTTACCTTACTTGTCGCTTTGGATTTTGTCAAGCCCTCCGAGGTATTTCCAATAAACCATATCAAGCGGAGTCCCCTGGAGCATTGCTCCCTTATACTCCCCATCGCCCACTATAGCGCTGATATCCTGCCATCCTCTGTCGAAGATTGCGGTAGGTGGTAAGAGCATTTCAAGAGTGGCTTTAGCAGGCCCCTCGCGTCTTGCTTTGTTTACGATGTAACGATTGATACCAATCAGTCTCCAAAGATTATCCTCGAATAACTCATCACGCTTTACAGGTCTACCGTAGAGCGTATCCTTAATCATATCGGTACTCGCATTGGCGGCACCAAATACTAAACCAAGTCCCGCGATTTTAGATATTGCTTCAGCGGCGGCTTTTGCGGCCTGCTTCTTGTTGCCCTGTTTGTAAAACTCGTTTGCTCGATCAATGTCCTTTTGTGCGGCTTCCCGGAATACATCAAATTGTTTTACGGTAAAACTTTTAAGCATATACATGATGCGGGCATTACCGCTTTGATTGTAAAACTTAGGCATCTCTCCAAGTGTGGCAGGATTTATATCCAAGAACTTGTACCAAATTAATTCTTCAACGCCCTTGGGTAACTCGCCTGATGCGGGATTACTCTCACGCAATTCCTTTACCATCCGCCCTGCTCTATCTTTTCCAAACACAGGAGCAAGATCATCCTGTAATGCCTGCGAGTTCTTCATTGCCTGTGCTTTATACTTTTTCCATGAGGCGTTCATGGTGGTATTCTTTGCAAGCTGATCTAACTTCTTTAGTCCGGTGATCGTAAACACTTTATCCAACGCACTTGATAATCCACCCGTGCTTGTTGCGGCATCAATATTGTGATCCTTTAAATTAAAGTATTTTACGAAATCAAAGTTCTCCTTCTGATTGAACAAAGACTTAAAGGTATTATCAAATCCGTTGAAGTAAATACTGTACGCCAGGTCTCCGAGCTGAGTGATTGCCGAGCCAAAGTTACCCATTACTTGGATATAGTTCAGATTCTTTACTCCCTGAATAAATGGATCAACGGTTCTTCCGCTAAAGCGAGCCTGTATAATCTCCTTTAACTTCTCTACATCTTCGGAACTTAAATCATTCCTATCCTTAAGAAGCCTCTGCGCAACTTGCCCGGCAAGTGATTCATCAACCTTCATATCCATACCGAGATCCGCACCTTGCCTATCTCTACTCCCCTCAAATCCTACCTCTTCACCTTTGGCGTTGGGATTACGGTAAAGGAACTTGCGTCTCTCTACTGCCTGCACGGTACGCTCGACATAATTCTTTAACGCATCTGCGGGATCTGCGTATCCATCGATCATACGCTCATCAGTAATTAATCCAATTTTACGCTCCTTTAAATTACCGGGTAATGAAGCTCCAGGTTGCACGGGAAATCCACGCAATGTTCTGCTTGTTATTTCTGCGGCAACTCCTTCAGGTATAGATTCTACACTATCTAAACCTTCTTTCTGTGCGTATTCCTCTAGTGCTTTTGTGACAGCATTTGAATCGTCTCCTGCTAGTGCTGACCTGAAAGATTTATAGTCCTTGATAAGGCGTGGGAAGTAACCTTCTTGGTATCCTACATCGATACCACCCTCCTGCCTGGCGTAATTACGGATATCGTTAAATGCTTTTTGCATTTCCGTAAACTCCTCACCCACTTGATTGGATACCTTCAGGTCATCAAGCATGACTCGGATCTTAGCCATTTCTCCATTCAGGAGATGCAGTTTAAACTCTCTTTGTTTTTTCTCATTACCCTTGAGACGCTTTGTCATTGAGGTAATGAAAGGTGCGGTACGATCTAAGTATTCGCGAGTCGTTTTATTTATTGTACCCTCATGCTGTCTAAATATAGCGTTTATCTGAGGACTTATATTTTTAAGCTTACGGGAAAGAGGAACTACTGCATCGCTTACAAACTCCTTTGCATACCTCATTGCCTGACTTGCACGACTTGGCGGTATAAACGCATTATCCGCAGTTCCCTCGTTTATCTTATGAGCTTTCACGCTATCAGGTGCAGTTTTCACCGGGTCTGCTTTTACCTGGGCTTGCGTCTTCTTGTAGGTAGGAGTCTTCTTAAATTTACGAAATGCTTTAGGTCCCATTCCAGCGGCTAGAAGGACTCCAATAAGTAACGGATTAAAGCCTGCTTTTTTCATCTCGTTCTCCTCGTCCTCTGTAAACATAGATACAGCGGCGGCACCTCCTGCTCCTGTTGTCAACAATCCGGTGAAATACTTTTCATAACCTTTACCGAGTTTCTTTTCCGCCATCTCCTCATACTTATTCATGGGGTCGGCTTGCTTCATTGGACGATCACGCATACCAACGGCTGGATCAGTTGGACCCATCTGCGCTCTACGCATATCATCCTGGAGATCCAAGAGGTTCATCCCATTACGCTTATAAATTCTCTTAAGGTCAGCGTTTAAACGAGCGCGTTCTTTCTTAGACCCCTTACCCTTGCCTAATCTATGATCAATGATAGACAGACGCTCTTTTATTCGAGCAATTTCACCTGTGTCTCCTAATCTCTGTATGCCAAGTTCGGTTTGCTTCTGCGTACCTATTTCGTTTTGGCGAAGGATAGGTTTAAATATTTCATTTTGCTGTGCAATTTCGTCATCAAGAGTCTTTTGTATATTTGCCATCTGACTTACCGCATCTTCCATTACAGGCTCGCCACCCAGGATTCCCTGCCTACCGATTGGAGTGGAAAAAGATGGCTGTGAGAATGACTCTAATGCACCACGCTCCATCGTAGGCGTGTCAAATGATTTAGTCCCCTCCTTAAGTAGTGGTCTTTTGGCTAAGTTGCCTAAAGCGGTATCCACCTCATCTAGAAGTTTTACTTCAGTAGCTAGTAATAATTTATCCGCTACCTCTTCAGGATCTTTAATATTTGATAATCCTTCGGTATCTATTTTCTCAAGGATTGGACTACCAACTTTTGCGTTATTTACTCCGTTTGCATCTTTGATATCTTTACCTATTGCTTTTACCGCATCTGCACGAGTCATGCCTTTGCTGACTTCTGTGCCTATATTGTCACTCATCCACTTCGCTTCTGCGGCACCAAGCGTACCACCGAATACACCACCAAATAAAAGCGTGGTTGCAATCTCATCGCGGGTTGGTGCGCGTTGCTCGTCAATCATAGTACGCGCAGTCAATTCTCCTGTTGCTAATCCTGCACCCTGCCCTGTACGAATTGCTATTTTACCTGCCGTACTAATTTTAGCAGGCATACCTAATCCTACACCACTTAATGCGGTTGAGGCAACAAGCTCACCTGGTCCTAAGTCATCCTGTAACCCTCGTCCAATTCTGTATTTTTGAGATGCATAGTTACCTAATGCTGACCCAATCATCGCACCTTTTGGTCCACCTATACTCCCCAATATGGAAGGGATTATTTCAAGCCCAATACTGATTGCGGACTCAGTAAATGTAGGAGGTGCTTCTCTATACAACTCCTGGGATGACCCAAAGTCATACTCCTTATTAGGATCTAGCGTATCAGTTTGCTGTTCCTCAAAAATATATTTTTTATTAGGATCTAGCATTTTAGTAATTCATTACAGGCACCGTTGGTATGCCACTAAAAGCACCGGGTAATTTAGCTTTATTTTTCTCTATTTGCACCTGGCGTTCATCTTGCATTTTTTTCGCACGAGCTTGATCGTAAGCTAACTTATCAGCCACAGTAGTGTATTTTGTTTCTCCTGTTTCGGGGTCTGTGTAAGGAATCTTTGCACCCAATGCCGCGCTAGTTTGCTCTTCAATGAGAGCTTCCTTTTGACTTATAAGTGCTTTTAAGCGATCACTCACTAACGGTGCGAATTCATCCGGGTTTGATTGGTAATCTTTTAATGTAACCATTACTTCATCGCCATCTTTATTACGCACCTTGATTTGACTATCATCCACCTTACTTATCTGTGACGCGATATCGCTAAATCTTTTTTCTAAATCTTGAGGAGCAGTACCTCCAATGTTCATCAATTGATATAGTTGTGCGACAGAGTTTATCTCCCTCGATTGCATTAGGCTCTTAATATTATCTCTATTTAACTCTCTATCGATTTTCATTTCATCAGCCACACCTCCAGGCCCGCCACGCTTCATGGCATCCGCCACCATAATATCACTTTCCATTTTGCTTGCTCTATTAGCAGATATAGTTGCGTCTGTTTGGCTTGGAATAGTTTCTGTGGCAAATTTATTTTTGGCTATTGTTGCCGCAGTCTTACTCGGTAAAGCTGCCAATGTAGCTTCGTTTTGTCGTAACTGCACAGCAGTTGCACTTGGAATAGTCTTTTCCTGAGAAGCCCGATTAACCTTATTTAAATTATACTGATCAATAGCATCGCTAACCTTTGGGTCTTTAAGAAGTTGAGCTACCTCAAGATTAAGCTCGTTCATCTTTTGTTGCGTCTGTGCGTTTTGCTTTTTGAGCATCGCGTTTTCCTGCGTTGTCTTACCCGCAAGCAATCCGTTGGCACGCTCTAATTGAGCGATTGAAGCATCTCCACTTTTTATTTTTTCAAATAGCTTCATATTCTTTTTATCGTACTCCTCATCACCTGTGGAAGTAAGTTGTTGAACGATACTTGGATCAGCTGACAACTGCCCTTCAAATGTAGATTGTAACTTATTACGCTTCTCCTTATTCAGCCCGTACTGCTGTATCATACCGCCGATTTGTGCGCCCATGTTGGCAAACATTTGCCCTTGGGTTTCCCCTGCCCTTGCGAGCAGGTTGGCGGCGTTGGCGGTGGAGCCGAGTGCGGAACCGTAGTTCCCTGAAAAGTAAGGTCTTCTTGCCATGATTATTTATCTCCTTATTTTTGAGTCCATCCATTTGCGGATGATCGACTTAATGCGTGGTTTATCGCTTACCCAATTTGCGAATCGTTCGCCGTAATCTCTGTAGAGTTTAAAGAACCAACCTGGGGATTCGGTAAACATCCACTCGCGGAATTGTAACCATGCAGGGTTGGTGGGTCCGTATACTTCGCGGGCTACCCAGCAGAACCCGGAAAGTAATGATTTGCCGCCTCCAGCCGCAGATCCTGCCCCCATAAGCGCACCTCCACCTAATGCTCCTAGTCCGCTCATTAAGCCACTAAACCTAGCGGCATCTGCACCCACTTGTGCGGCATACATATTAGCATCATTGGCGGCCATCTGTGAGATGTACCCTAGTCCCGCTTCGGGGTTGAGGTATTGTGGCCCACTCGATAACCCGTAACCCGCTTGTCCGAATACTCCTTGCCCGGCTTGTAGGCTTCCTCCACCCGCCCTGCCGAGTATTGCTTGAAAGGGGTCAAGGGTATGTTGTTCCTCGATTTGTGCGAGGTTACCAACAGCGTTTATGTAATTACCTAAACCCTGTTGGCGGAGTGATTCGTTTAAGCGTTCAGCATCCATCTGTGCGCCTACTCCGAATTGTGCGGCTTGTTGGGCTTGACCTTGGTTTATGGTGGCGGCTCGCATGGCGGCATCTGCATCGAAGGCGGAGGCTTGTTGGTCCATCTGTGCCTGTGCTAAATTCGCCTGTTGTTGCAGTCCTGCCTGTTCGCTTTCCTGTGCCATACCACGGGTAATATCGCCCTGCTGTAAACCTGCTTCCTGACCAAGCACGGATTGTGCAAATGACCGGTTCTGCATACGGCGGGCATTATCCTCCTGGACGCGAGCTTCTGCTTCTGCGATTGCACCGCTTTGGTCAAAGGTTCTGCCCATAAGGGTAGACCTTGCACGAGCGGCATTCGCTATCTGTGCCTGCTCACGCTCAGTGAGTCCTGAGTCTAGTGCGGTGCGGGCATCACCTAAAAGTGCTTGCCTTAAGGTGTCACCTTCACGGCCTAACTCTTGGTCGAATTGAGTATTCGCTTTTAACTGCAAAGGGTCTGCCACGGTGGCGGCGGTCATAGTCTGCCCGGTTACATCGCCTCCATAGGTACTACCTGTGGGGATGGTAATCGTGGGATCACCGGATGTGAGGTTTTCCTTTTGCTCCTCAATTAAATCCCTTGCACCTTGGATACCTGTAGTTGTGGCAGGCTTGTAATCCTCCATGACATTTTGAAACCTGTCGGACAATCGCTCCACATCCGCAAGGTCGGCCTCGCGCTGGCGGGAGAGGTTGCCGCGTTGTATGTCTTCTGCCATCGCGGAGAGGCCAAGAAATTTACCCGTCTCATCAAACCCTGCCTGGCGGTTACCGGTTTGCTCGGTGATTGACTCGCCTACTTCTGATGCGAGCCCTGCATCCACATCTTCCTGCGTCGCTTGGCGGGTGGTAAACTCTTGTACATTACGGCGGTCACCGAGAAGGTCAATCATGCCGTCTTCATCGCGGATGGTAACCGTCTGCCCTTCCTCTAGGGGTTCTCCGGTGTAGGGGTTTTCAAAGGTAAATTCTTGGGCTACTGCTTCTTCTCCACCTGTGTCGATGGTTTGTTGAAGGGTGTTAAGCTCTACGGTTGTTTCTTGAATTATATCATCAAGAGATGGCGCTGGGATTTGCTGGCGATTCGAGTCTAAGGCTATACTAGACCCATTGAATAAAACTTCTTTTCCGTTTACGGTATTATATTCTTGGCCACCTATTCTTTCAGTGATACCTCCCGTTTCAATATCTACTAATGCAAATGTGGGTTTTATGCCATTAGGCAAGATAGGGTTGCCACTTCTACTAGGGGCAGGGTTTCGCCCTTCAGATATCTGCACCATCTGATACCTTCCACCACCTGCGGTCTGTGCTTCCCCGTCCTCACCTCTTACAACCTCGGCACCTGCGATACCAAACTTCCCGGTCTCCGGGTCACGCTCAACTTGTATCTCTCTTTGATTACCAAGAAGGGTCTGACGCAAAACATCGGTGTCAGTCTGTGCGGTTTGTTGGCGGAGGGGAGCCTCTACTTCTCGGATAATATCACCGAGGTTACCTCCTGCGAATCCGGCATCGGCATATATATCAGCAAAATCACCCTGCCCTAGCAGTTGCTCCATTTGCGCCTTCATGGCATCTGCCATGCCTTCGCCATAGGTGGGTTGTGCGGGTGCGTTGTAACTTGGTCCTGACATAATTTATTTCCTCCGAGATATTTTATTTAAGTCGTAAAATTTGATGGGTCTTTTTTTGTTCTGCCTCGCCCAACCAACATAGGGGAGTTTAAAGGGCATAAGGTTAATCCAATGCTTTACGCATTCTTCCCCTACCGCCATGTGTACAAACCAGGCGTTGGGTTTTAAAGTACCCCATTGTTCTGCTGGCGGGGTGTCGCTGTCCTTATCCACGGTCTTCGCCAGGATAAAGCTTGTGGGGGTCTTGTGCATATAGCCATAGGTGAGGTAGGTGGATATATCCGAAAACATATCCATCCCGCACTCTTTGTATAAACCACTTACTCGTTCCATGATGTTCATGACTGCACCTCCTTGGTTGGAATGTCCCCTTCGTACCCCATGAGCCAAAGCACAAAGATGCGGTGAATACCGTCTGCCACTTTGCCGTCCTTTAAGAGGATGGGTTCTTTTATGCCATTATCCTTTATATCCTTGGCAAGTGCAAAGAGCGGGAATGACTCCCGTGCCACACGATCCCAATCCACGGTATGTGGACCTGCTTTGAATAATTCATCTACCTTCATTCTGCCATTAGGTATTCGTCTGCATCGGATGCACTGACTGCACTTCCCAAGTTTACACGCAACCAATTTGTGCCGTCATCCACCGCAAGGCAGGGGTTACCGCCATCACCATTGCTTACATAAACCACCCTTCCCGCTGTGCCATTACTTGGCAATTCGCTGACGGTGAAATTCTCCAGGGCTACACTTGTTTCCGCTATGGAGGGTATGGTGACGGTTGGTTCACCTAGTTGGTTTAACCCGGCAGGGTCAAGCTCCACACCTGTGTCGAAGGTAAAGCCTCGTGTAACTAATGCGGTAATAGCCATTACTCGATGGTCCTCCTAGCGTTGGCTCCGCCTGCTATTGCTTCCATACTAACATGACGGAAGCTTGGGGAACCTTCGGTCCCGGATGCACTTACATCAATCTCGACATTTGCGGCGTAGCCTCTCGCGCGTCCACTGCCAAAGCGTATGAGCTTTTCCTCGCTCGATGTCGCGTTCTCGGTGTGTACGGTGTTTGTCCGGTCCGGGTCGGTGGTGTTTACCTTGATCGTGAATTGATCTCCGTCGCTCACCTCGCATCCGAGTTGCCCCCGCTTCCAACTCTTTACATCCACACTCCCCAGGGTGAAGGAGCGGGTCTTCAGCTTGGCGGTTATTGCGGTGCTTGTGGTGGTGGCGTTCCCGATTGTTCCCGTGATGTCGGTGGCAGTTTCCTCGACTAAATGCCATCCTTTGTCGGAGACTGCAAAGAGTCTGCGTTTGGTGGGATTACTGCCATGAAGGACGGTAACGAAGTCATCGATTATAAAGCCTGCGGGAAAGGAATCTACAGAGGTCCATGCGGTGTTTAATATATCGTATATGAAAACTTTATTGTTGTCGGTGGATGAGCCTGTGGGGACGGCGAGGTAATACTTGTTGTCAAATACGATACCACACGCCTTTTCGGCGGCGGCATAGTTTACCTCTCTAAATTGATCCTGTATAGGGCGGGATAATGGGATCGCTTCCCCGCTTACCTTTGAGATTGCAACGCCTAAGCCTTTTGCCGGGTCTAAGCCTTGTTGCAGGGTAAAGACACCGTCATCGCTTAGGAAGTATATCTGTGGCCCACTCGCGGCTACACTCTTGCGGGCCACGCATCCCCGTTGGCGGGTAATCTCAAATACTGCGGCGGAGTTTGTAAGGGCAATGTTGTTAATTAAATGGATGCTGTTGCGGAAAAAGCAGATTAGCTGATTCTCCAGGTAAGGCGTAAATCCTACAAGACGATCAGCAGTTCCACGATTGATACGGAACTGCGATTCTGCGGCGTAAAAGTTATCGGTATCCAAGAGATCCGATGCGATCACGGTGTACTGCGAATCACTTGGCTGGGGAACGATTAAGCGATTACTAAAGAATACACCAAAGTTTGTACTTGGACACTCCACCCTACCCGCAGTGGGGGTGGCATTATTTTTAAGGGCAAAGGCACTAGGGGTAGTGTAGTCACCATCCCACTCCATTGGGTCTTTCCCTGTGCCACGAAACAAAATAAGTTTCTCCATCGCCTGCACAAAGCTTGCGTTGTCTCCACTCGCCACTACTTCACCACCAGGGTACGCAATATCGATACCTGTGTTATTCTGATCGTTCCAAAGTATTACTTTATTCTTGGTCGCGACTGCGATAAATTCTGTCCCCGTGGCAGGGTCGCTAAATAAGGTGGATGCAAATACCTGCTCATCTCCGGCATAGGTAAGGGTTACCGCTCCTGCCTTAAACTCCACACCTTTGCGTACAGAGGCGAGATCCCCATCCAAACGCATATTCTCAGATGCCTCCACCGTACCACCCTCAAGCGTTGTAGGCTCCAAGTAGGAATCAATACCGCGAAAACCACGATCCCCGTCTGTGAGGATTTGGTCATCCATGCGGCCTAGTGGTTGATAGCGTGGCATTACTTTTTCTTCTTAATTTCCTGGTAAACTTTAATCGTCATGTAGACGATGGTTATGGCACCGGCGATGCACCCGAATAAAGAGTCCAGGGTAGCAAAGCCAAAGGTTGCCAATGTGCCTCCCATTCCTGTCATGGATACTCGATCAATCATACTCATTTATCTTCTGTGAGGCGATGGCCCGAAATAAAAACCGAGGATTCCCATAAGGGCCGTTTGCCCCATGTACGCCAGGTGTCCGCTACTGAGCGTGATGGGGTCTTGGCTTGCAGGCCAGGAGACGATACCGAACAGCAGTTCTGTCCTGCCTTCTCCATGTGCGTTGGTGATCGATAAGAACTCTGCTTGTGGGAATAAGGTACAGAGCAGGATACAGAGACAGAGAGTGCCAATGCCAATAAAAGCAATAATTCGACGAGAAAAATCCCGGAACTCATTATTACCTCCTTTAGCCAACTCAGCTTGGAGTTTAAGAAAGTTTTCATTTGCTCTGCTTTCCCGTGCCACTTCAAGTTCGTGCTTTTGACGGCGACTCTCAAATAGCATTCCGAACCCACCCTTGAGCATAGCCCCCATAGCCGTAGAACCGCCCCCGGTAAGTAACATAAGAAGTATTTCGCCCATTTCACCTAATAGTTCCGTAGCGGATTTCGTCCATGAGTTCTTCGTGCTTGGCGGTTTGCTTCTCCAAGAATAGAAGACGCATATTCTGCTCCGCATCATCGGGTAATGCACCAAGCTCTCCTCGTGGCCATTTAATACGAAATTCGCTATTCATTTCCACCTCGTGCTTGAGGCGTAGGATCTCCATCTCCAGGGTGTTTAATCGAGCATAGATCAACATCGCTGAGTACACCACGAAGATGGTCCCGCCAAAGACCTTCAGTAAAAACGCCAGCGGAGTCTTTACATTCGTATCCTCGCTGATGTTAGGAGCCATTAGATAATCTCTTCAGCTTTCCACTCAGGACCCGCAAGGATCGTAAGTATCTCGGATTGGGTGTACTCTTGTTTGCCGCTCAAGAAAGAGGGTTTAGCTCCTTCGTATTTAACGAATGTTTTATCCCCTGCTAAATTGTATCTTAGTGTATCCGCTGAAGTCTGCATGACTTGATCAAAGTCCACAGAGCTAACTTCAGATGCGTCTATAATTACATAATTTTTCATATCTACTTACGAGGGTACTGTGGTTGAGTAGGTAGGGGTTGTGTTACCTTGAGTGCCGTTTACGATAGTACCGTTATTTCCGTTACCACTTTGATCTGTTATGGTTGTGCCTGTTCCTGCATTGTCATCTCCCATTCTCCACCAACCATCAGGCGAGTAAGAGGAAAGACTGATAGGCACTCCGCTGTTGTATATCTCAGATATTTGAGTGGCTGTTAATGCATTATTCCATAGGCCTACTTCATCAAACAAGCCTCCTGTCGGGTAAGCTAGCGAACCATTTATTCCTACCCTAAAGTAATCTATGTTTGTACCTGATAATTTTGATCGATTACTAATAGTTACAGTACCACCTAAAGGATGGCTAGAAGCGTTTACTCCGTCTACATAAAACTCATACCCTGTTCCGTTGTGATTAAGAACTATATGATGCCAACCAGCTGCTAAACTTGATCCTGAACCCACATTCCAATTTGTTCTGTAAGCACCGTGATAAAATTGAAGTATCCAAGCAGCATTATTCAAAAGTCCATGACTGAATCCGTTAAAACTTGATCCTGAACCCCACCCCGCAAGGTAACCTCTAGCAGATGCATTCCCCGATTGAATGGGCGTATCTGTATTCACCCAAAGAGATAAACAGCCAAGGGATAAACCTGCTGTTCCTAAGTCACCGAGCATTACATAATCATCTGAGCCATCAAGGTCTACTGAGTAGGTGTTACTGAATGGAGGTACAGTAGGACTAGCGATTATTCCGCTACCAATGCTAGGAAGTATAAGTGCCATCTCTTAGGACGCTGTGTCCCCTGCTAAAACAAAAGTGTCAGCAGCATAAGCCAATAAACTAGCAACTCCATACTGAGCATTGATCTTAGTGTGAGACTGTCTATTGTTAATAGTAGTTGAAGAAGCACTAAAGCTTACTTGTCCTGCTCCTTTCTGCACAAAGCTACAATTGAAGCCTACCCCCAATCCGCTTGGTACTGTTACGGTTACTGCAGAGGCATTATTAAGTACTACTACTTTACCATTATCTCCTGCAACTAGCGTGTAAGTAGTCCCTGTCTGATCATTAATCGATGCGTCAAAATCTTCTAGCTTGTTACCGCCTAGGTCAACTGTACCACTTGATACCGCGATCACATTTGTGTCTGCCGTGCCTACTGTTTTGGTGGCCGCATCGCCTAAACCAAGGTTTGTGCGAGATGTTGAGGCACTTGCCACATCGCTTAAATTATTACTTGCGACAAGATCGCCCTGGGGGGCGGCGGCTACTAAGTTTGCTACCGTTACCTTCTTGGTGGTTCCCTGTGCCGATCCGGTTGTATCTGATACATCGGTGATAGGAATAATATCCGCCACATCGGGTGTTCCGCCGAGTGAGGTTAAAGATGAAATCTTTTTATTTGCCATTTTTTATTTCCTTTTAATCGAATGCTAAAAATTGTCCTGCTTCCACTTGCAAGAAATCTGCCGCCTCGGATTGGATAACGCCATCAGGGCCGCTAGGTACTCCACTACTCGTTAATGGGCGAGGCGCACCTACATTTAAATCAAGTGTAATCATCTTACATTTTGTAGGCGATAACCGCACCACTCGTAAGCGTGACCCCGGTTATTCTGCCATAGATTGCGGTATTAGCGGATAATGTGGTTGCATCCTGACCGGTGCAAATATCTGCGATGTTATCGATGTTACTTGTCAAGCTTGCCAAGACGGTATCCTCTGTTGCCACGATGCAAAAAAAGTCTCCCGTGTGAGCGGCAGTATCGTTGATGTACTCCCCACCGTTTAGTCCTAAACCTCTATATTCGTTTGCCATATCTTATATTCCTATTTGGGATGTTGTTCCGTAAGTTATAAATTCTGTGTGTTGTGTTTGTCCTTGAGCGCGTTCAAGCTTGTCCAACTCGCTAAGTAATACTGCTTCTGCCTGGGCTTGTATGGCCCCGCTTTTATCAAACTGACCATCGGTGGCCAGGTGGTCGGAGTAAGCACCTAGTGTGGCATACTCTGAGAAAATGTAAGGGAAGTCATCCCCTGCGCTGTAGTCCGCAAAGGGAGCGCGATAGAGGACATAGACAGGTGCTGTGCTTGAGCGGTCTACCAGCACAAGCTTTCCATTGCCTGTCCCGGCGTATTCAACGCGGTAGGCTAAGTCCCGTGTGTTACCCACTTCATAGGGGTCATTTTGAGTAATGCGTAATACTTCTCCTATCGTGGACCCGTAGTCCAGGGTGGCAATAACAGAGGCTGTGGCAATAGCTCCACTTCCTCCGCCACCTGTGAATGATACCGTAGGCCTGCCTGTGTAGCCTGTGCCGGAGTCAGTAATTGCAACTCCGTTTACTTCACCATCTGCATTGATTGTCGCAGTAGCGGCGGCACCTGTGCCTCCCCCGCCTGTAAAGACAACGGTAGGCGCGCTTGTGTAGCCTGACCCTCCATGACCTATGCGTACATTACGCACTTGGATGTCAGGTATCCTCTGCTCAAAGCGTACCATATCGGGCCATCTTGCCCGTTCCCATGCCAACCGCCCAAAGCGGTTAAAGCTACGCACTGCGGCGTTTGTCTCTGCGGTCACAAACGAGTCAACCCCTACCAAATAGGTGAGGTTGATGAGCATCGTGTTGACCGGTATGGTCCTCATGTAATTGCTTGTGCCTTAAAGGATGGATTGTCGCGGAGGTACTCTTTTATAAAGGTCTTATCGCTCCAACATCCGGGCTTAAATTGATGCCAGCGAAAATAATCGCGGGCAGGGATGGAGGCTTTTAATTGGCCTAGTCCATCGGTTCGGGCGGAACCCATATCTCTATTTTCCTTGCGGCATTGTGCCTCTCTTAATGCAAGTTGAGATTTCTCCATATCCACTTCGTAACGCAAATAACGGTCAAGGTTCTTCATAAACTGAGACCCATTTCCGTTTTTCCATTTAGGTAAGAATATTTCCGCCATTTTGTAGTTGATTGTAGTTTGTTCGTTCGTGGGGGGACCGCAGTGCAGTACCCCCCACTAAGCTATGAACGAACGAGTTAAAGATTATTAATTAAAATAACCGTGTGCTTTTGGGCTGTAAACCGCAAGACCTGCCACGAGATCCGCAAAACCACGGCGGCCTCCGCCACGATTCTCAAGCTCAGAAGTAGACTCAGCTTTGAGCATATGAATACCTACATACTCAGGGTCAATAAGAAGCCCTGCATCTGCATCGATCGTAGCCGAGCCGGATGTTCTGTTGACGAACACGGATGGCACGATTGCCACATTACCGAAATCTCCTTCGTAGAAGTTTACGGTCAAGCTGATTTTTTTGCTCTCAGCCGGCTGAGTAACCTGGTAATTAAGCGCAGTTGTTGCACCTTCCTGACGAGCGAAGTTTGAGATTTCGCGTTTGAGTCCAGGACCTGCAATCAAGGTGAGTTGTCCACCAGGCATTCCGTTGGCTTCGTAAAGCTCTTGAAGAACGCTATTGAAGGTACTCTCGGTTTGGGTTCCGGTTGTGTCATTTGCGACATTTTGAAACCCAGCAGGGATGTCACCAGGTTGTCCACCAACCCCTAACCATTTAAGCATACCGCGTGTTTTGTATGCATTGGTACCATCATCAGCTTGACGATCCTGAGCGGAACAAACAGCAGATTCAAGATCTCTTTTTAATTCCCGTACAGCTTTGCCTTCGGCGTTTGCGAACTCAGATGAGACACCAGCGGTGTCCACGATTTCTTGAAGATCAGAAACCCCGTAGGTCCTGCGAAGCTTTTGTACATAGTTACCAAGCTTTGCCCGGTTAGCGGCTTTGTCATCAAAGGTTGTAGCGTCTTCACCTTCAAGTACTCCATCGAAAGAAGCGGTACTAAGGTCATCGGTCTGCCATTCGAAAAAAGTTCCGGATGCAGTGCCTTTCTTGGCCATTGATACCAATGGAGTAGACTCAGGTTCTAGTAGTGTGATAATATCGGAGAGGTCTTCTCTATTTCCCGATACATTGTATGTTTTTGTAGCTGGCATTTTTTTTAATTCCTTTTAAGTTTTAGATAAGATTGATAGTCCGCCATTGATCCGGTTTTTTCGTATTTCCTATACGCCGCCTCAACAGCCTTCTTCTTCTGTGACTGCGGAGTTTTCCCCCTTGCCGCGCCTGCTTCCGTGGAAGCAATAGGTGCTTTTGGTTTGGGTGCGGGTTTCGACTTTTGTTGCTGTCTTGCCTGTACCGCTCTCATACCTTCAACCATGAGGCCAAGGGCAAAGTTTGAGTTTGGCAAGTATTCAACCATTGGCTTGTAAAGCGGTGACTGCTTTACTTGCATAAATAACTTATAGTCATCGCTCTCCGGCTCCCCAAGGAACTCAAAGGTTTGCGTGGCTTGCTGATCTGCTTGGGTGCGTTCCTGTATCCATTTCTGACGGGCAGGTGCATCCTTGCGAAGAATCTTCTTTGCGTTTGTGCGGATGCGTTTGAGTTCGGATTTGGTATAGGTCTTATCCCCGTCTTTTACCAAGTACTCATTGCCATTGTCATCGTATTGGACTTCGTTGTCCATACATTCCTCCGCCCATTCTATAAGCGTAGTCATCTGCTCGACTTCTTTGGCAAGAGCTTGTGGATCTGAGATGTGGTGCAGTGCATTGTCCTTGAGGAACTCAGGCAGTTCAGTTGTTTGCGCTTGCTGGGCTTGTTGGGCTTGTGCCTCAAGTTCAGCTTTTTCTGCAATCAATGCTTTTTTCTGAGCGGTTAGTCTGCCAAACCGTTTAATCGCAGATGCGTTCAGCGACTTTGCGAGTTCGCGACTTTCCTCTTCGGATAAGTTATCCAGGTCGATATTATATTTTGAAAGAACATCAGAAGGTTGTGGAGACAGCGTATTGTCTTCCGTATCTTCGGCGGTGTTATCCTCGGTTACTTCTGTAGGCTCCGCAGTAATATCAGCGGGTTCATCGGCTTCCTCGGTGGTGGCTTCCGGCTCTGACTCTTTAGCTTCCTTGCGTCTCAGTATCTGATCTGCAAATTCTGCCATTGAGACATTTCCATCTGCCTGCGTTTCACTGTCCACGGAATTTTCAGAGGATTCCGAGATAACCTCTTCGGTAATTGTTTCCATAATAGTCAAGGCTAAAGTAGCCTAGTGTAGCAAAATGTAGTACATCTACTATGTAGTGGCAACAAAAAAGCCCCTGCGGCTACCCCATAACCGCAGAGGCTGTATAGACTAACTACTAATCTAAAGCTTATAAAACATATCGAGTTCCTCGTCTATAGCCTCAAGTTTACCCGTCATCATAAAGTGGCGATTGGTGGATTCTATAATAGGTTTGCTCTGAAGTTGCCTTATCACTTCTTCCCGCATCTCTTCCCGCATGGCAATGTATTGCTTAAAGTGGGGGTCATTCTTAATGGTGGCCAATGCGCGGACTGCTTCGTCGGCATCTATCTCGTGGTTCGTTTTTCGCTTTTTCATTTAAATATTTCAAAGGCGATAGATAGGGCGATGAACATGGTATCCAGGATCATCTCTCTTTCGAGGAAGAACATAACCAGCACAATAACCCAATACCATTCTCTTTGCAGTTCTCGCACATCACTTCCTTCGGACAGGCTTTACTCTTCGGCCCATCCCTACCTTTCTCTTTTCTGCTTTCTTCTTGGCTAATTGCGACTTGGACATTTCGCTTTTGGTCTTGGGTGTCTTCTTGGACACTCGCTTGGTGGGGCGGCAGTATTCATTCTTACCGCCTTTACCGCAGGGTTTCCCGGAGCGGGTATCTTCCCACTTCTCATCCTTCCAACGCTTGAGGCTTGTGCCTGCCTTTGTCTTGCGGACTTTACCTTTTGCCTTGCGGCACTTGGCGATCTGCTGAGATGCACGGGCGGAGGGAAATACCTTTACCCGCCTTTTTACTTTTTTATAGCAAGCGTCCTTGGGCATCTTACCATTTTTTACAAGACCAATATCCGGCGGTTAATTTAGATTTCTTTTCATCGCACTTATGTCGCGCTCGGAAGGATTTACGCCTGGCGGGTTCGGATTTTCTAATTCGCATATTAGGGTCTCCAAAACGAACAAGGCGGACTTTATCTCCCTCCTTAGCAAGTACAGCAAACTTCTTAGATTTTCCTGCTGTTCGTTTTGGTTTATTGTAACCACTAAATCGTTCACCTCTGTAGGTTATGCTCACTTTTTCTTACCACGCTTATTGACCATTCTTTTACCGGTCTTCTTAGCGTAAGCAGTAGCCGCCGCCTTACCCTTCTTTCCGTATCCAAACTTTTTCTTACCTACCATTGGCATAATACTTATCCTCCTGTTTGTCCGAATTGTGTGGGTGCGGCACCGAGCCTTCCAATCTGAGCGTTTTGTTTTTGCTGAATCTGCATCTGACGCTGTTGCATATAGGTTTGTATGCGCTCTTGCATGGCAGGATCCTGCTGTGCTTTCTGCTGAATGTCAGGCTGTTGCAACCACTGCTGAAATACTTGAAGCTTCATCTCGTGAGCATCGTTCTCGCGGACATTGGGCGGTACGCCCGCCACAAGCTCGGCGATAGTTTGACGCTCTTCTTCCATTGCCTTCTGTGTGGCAGTCTCTTTGGGAAGTAAAATTTTCTCAGAAGCACCAGGTAGGATTTGCCCTACGGTAAGCTGAAGAAGTTTCTCGGTGTCTAAAGTGCCGTTTTTATCAAGCATACCACCTAGTTCTGCTACAGTCTTTACCCTCTCAAGCATTTGCTCAGGGTCTTGAGTGGCGGCATCAAACTGCATATAAAAGTCAAACCTCTCACCGGGTCTGCCCTTGGAAAACTTTTGAGCATCCTGCATACCGGTGACACGGAAATATTCCGTATCGGGTCCATACTGCTGATAAAGGGTATAGACTTGATCGATGACATACTTGAGGTGCTGGAACACTTTGTCGATGTTTCGCTGTTGCTTCATCTGTGCTTCCACCCGATCCACGCCAGGAGCGTTGCGTCCGATGTAGCGATCAAGTTGCTCCTTTACATACCTGCGTACCTCCATAGAACCGCCATCATAGCGGGGAGTATCTGCAAACCTGTACTCTCCAGGTGTACGATAAGGTATACGAACTCCCGGCCCCCACTTGGTAGGCGCCCTCCCTAATGGATGTTCCAGGGGCGGCATTGTGGCAAGTGACTGACGGTCAATACTTGCGTCCTCTTCGATCTTTAAAATATTTTGCGGGCCTTCACCAAGCTCGGAAACTGAGCGGCTGTGATACAAACGCTTAGATGTCTTCTCGTAGGTACTAACTACAAAGGGATACTTTCCGTGAGAGTAGTCTAGCAATTGATGTTTAGCGTACATCTCAGGCACGCGGTCATGTAAAATGGTGCAGTATATGCCAGGTATTCCATCTTCATCAAGTAATCGTTGATAGCAATATACAATACGAATAGTATCGTCATCATCACGAAGGACTTCCTCCTGCAACCGTAAATTGTTAATCGGGGTGTCAGACTCGCCCCTTTGAGATAACTCAATGGCGGAGTCCACAAACTCCTCATCCCACCCTTCGGTGTTAATCTTTGCCCGCAGTTGTTCGGGTGTCATATTTATCACATGAAAGCAATAAGGTGCCTCCTGTGGGTCAATGGTGTAGGACGGCCAAAATACATCCTCATCGGGAGCCAAGGCTTTGATGCGGGGTTGGTTAATAACCCGGCGGGTAACAGGGACCGTAGTCTCCCCATCCTTACGCATCTCCCTGAGCATCGCCCGTGCTTTTGTCTTGGACACATTGAATTGTTCTTTAAGGGCAGATGACAACTCATTGTCCATACTGCCATCCTGGATGACCTGTGCGATCTGAGGCATAGCCTGTGCGATCTCTTCTAGCTTGATGGATTGTTGCTGCTTAAGGTCTTGGCTTTCCCAATAAACATAATGCACCATCATGCCCTTTTCATAGAGGTGGTTTAAGCCAAGCTCCACTTGGTCATAAAATTCTTCCATCCTACTATTTACGAGCCACCTAATAAACGAACTAATAACATTCGCCCTTTCCATATCATCTGACTCCACCGGAGTTGCGACGATGTGAGCGCGTCGTACAGCATTAAGTGACATTGAGACCATGCAATTAATAGTCTCATCCACGAGTCTTACCTCCTGGTCACTTGCCCCATCGAAGGGAAATACCTCTCCTGTCTCAGATAAGTTTGTGTGCTTCTTAAAGTCATCACTCTTACCTGACCATAGGCAATTACGGGTATCGTAATCTCTTTGCCTACGGTCGATCCATTCGCCTAAGTCACTCTTAGTACGGCGATAAGTCTCCTGTAAATAACCCACATCGGGTTCTTTGGAGACAAACAATAGTTCGGGATCAGACGCGCTTTGCATATGCGTAGCAGATTGTAGACTTTTGTAGTTGACAAGTCAAATTCTTTTAATACCCGCCACCACCTGTGGCCACCATACTAGAGGATGTGATGTGGTCTGCCCCACTTACCATGAGGTAACGGATGCAATCGATGTAGTCCTTAAAATGCTCGGTTCGTGACTGACCGCTGTACTCAAGCAGGCAGGTTATAGTATTATCACAACGGTCTGATACATAAAGTTTTGGCTTATTATTAAGGGTCATTGGCGAAGTGTCATCCCATGACAAGGCATCATTTATCTTGGCAATCCCCGTCTCAATCTCCACGCCTGGTGCAGGACGCATAACAAAGCCAAGGTTCGCCATTGTGGTGATAATATTACTCTCTCCCTCTTTCTCCCTCACCGTGGCCGATCCCATGCGTGGGTCAACAATGCGCTCAAAAATGTCCTCTTCATGTTCACATTCTTCGAAATGGTTCTTGTAATCGACATATCCCCACCCAAGAGGACGCTGGGCAGGACCAGGTTTCCCCACACTCTTACCTACCCCGTTGACATGAGGTAATGCCCACTGCCCCATTGTGCTGTCGGGGAACTCGCGATAAATATAAATACTCCCATCCCGCATCACTCCTGCCCATAATCCCACCCAAGGCTTACTTCCCCCAGGGTCGCAGACAAAGTACCGGGTGACCGGTATGGTGTCATCCTGTATAAATGGGATCTTCTCGTGAGGCACCACATTGGTCTCGCGGTTAAACTTCGGGAAACGCCCCTCCATTGCCTTGGATGGTACCCCGAATAATCGGGCAAGCTTTGTCTCCAGCGGTTGTTGCGAGTAGGTACGAATCAACTCCTTGCCATCTATGAAGGGCGAGTCCTGCGTCCAAAAGTAATGAATGCGACAATCGGGCCAATTCGCAGACACCTGCTCCACGGGTAACTCCCGCTGTAGTAAATCGCTATATCGGGTACGCACCGTCTCCGCACCCTTGAGTAAACTATTTATCAAAGGTGTCCACCCCTGCAATGTTGTGAATGTCAAAATCAACCTACCGTGGTAGTCCACCGTCCTGCCGAGCAATGTATTAAAAATACTCTCCGGCACCTCTTCATCGAGATGTATCGCGTGTGCAGACCAACCTTCAAAGATTTGCGGGTCTGCCATGTACTGCCTGTAATTATTAAAGTATATCGTACTGCCCCGCTCCGCACCCGGTGTGGTGGGTGGTAGGATCGCCTTGGCAGAGTTAAACCCATTCTTTTGGTTGTACTGCAAGCTATGATTCTCGCTCTTCTTCTTTGTTCGCTTATAACGAGCAGGCAGGTTTGCCCATATGTATTTTTGGGCATCAGTAATACTACGCTCCTCTGTCACGTGCATTGAGCGAATTTCAGCTTCGGGTATCTGCTGGGCTAAGTGGACTAACATACGAGACGCGAACATCGTCTTGGAACTGCGGTTGCCGCCGAGTATGACATGAATCTTATCCTTATCCCACCGCTCCATCACCCTACGCCACCCAGGTAATGTCCATCCCCATTGGATCGGGTCTTCCACTTCTGACTGAGGTTGGTCAATGATTAAGCGACTCAACATCTCTGCCCGATCCTGTGGTAAGGCATCCACCTCTTCCTCGCTCAAAGCGCAGGCAAGCTCGCCCTTTACAAACTTTAAATCATCTGTCCACGGGATACCAAAGTTGGCATCCACCTCATCCGCATAGGTTAACTTAGGCATTTCTCTTCAATTACATAGAGATAAAACCACAAATCGATAACCTCTTCCCGGCAACTGCGTAGCTTCTCCTCCAGCGTCATTCGGGACAACCCCTTTGTGCCATCGGGGTTATGCTCCCGCACGCCATCCATAAACTTCTTTCGGGCATCCTCGTTGAAGCGTTTTAAGGCCTTATCCATTATTTCCTCATCTTTCATTGAATCCCTCCACTACTTTACATTGCTCCGGGTATACCCGAAATACAGGCTCTATATCCTGCAAGTCGCGGGTGGCGGTTGTGCGGCCACCCCACTCAAATTTATAATCCCTACTGAAGTCCCAAGTGTGATAGCACACTTCATCCGTGCATCTGAAAATCAGATTAAATTTCCTGTTAGAAGTGTCATGTAGTAACTTGGCGGCCTCGATCTTCTTGTACGAAATCATAAACGGATACTGCCCATACCTTATATTTAAACACTTTAACTCCGCCCAACTATACCGGTCACCGCTCTGAATAAGGTAGTCAATCTTCCACTTAATCGGGTTAAGCTTATGGAAGTGACAACCCCATTGCTTAGACAAAAAAGCCTCCACCTTACGCTCATTAGCAAGGTCAGTTTTTGTCTCGTACCTGGTGCGGATCATCCCCTTGCCTGTATCTCCATTCCTATGATGATGCCCTCTTCGAGCGTGTTGCACGGGATTTCCGCTTCACCGACTGCCCACCCTTGCGTATCCGTTCCAACGCCTCTTGGCTTAATTTCAATGTCGGTGGCCCCAGCTTTAACAAGTCGCACCGTGGTAATTTTTGTACGGATAGTGGTATTGCTCGCCCGTACTTTTTCCAATAAATCGGATTCCATCCAAGTGGGACTTTCACTTTGCATGACTCGCCTTTGCCTCGATTACCTCGCTAAATAAATCACAGCATCTCTTCTTTAGTTCCGCATTCTCCCTCTCCAACTGCTCCACCCTCTTCTTCAGTTCGAGATTACCCTCGGATAAACGGTCCACTATTTGGGGCCAATTTTCTAGTTTCTTACCTGTTGGTTTATATATATTCATTCCTCATCCTCCTCATCTAGTTCTATCTCACTTTCAAAATCCACAACCTCCTCGTCGTAATACTCATCCACCGCCTCACCCAGGCACTCAAGTATCTCATGCTGTTCCATATCACTCTCCTCTTCCCATCTGTGAAACAAAGCCTTGAACTCATGAATTAACTGCCTAGAGGCTTCCATTTTTAAAATTTGTTTGGTTTTTGTCCCGTAACACACGCGGTATGTTTTTACGGACTGCAATGCAGTTACCCTTCTCATCGCGAATATTATTCCCGTGTTTATCTTTAAGGAAAAAATCCACCTCATTCTTAGACCAAAAGCGATACCACCCCGCTAGTGCCTCCTCACGAGTAAGGTACACCTCTGTACTACTCGTCTTCATCTCCACAATCGTCATGCTCGTGCTTGTCCTCCAAGTCGCACTCCTCTCCGCAATGTACGCAGAAAAACCGCAACGGGTAACTCGCCCAGCCTAAAAACTCACTCATTCATCTTCCTCCATAAAGTCTTCCACGCTAGTTCTGCTGTTTGTGGGACTACTCCGTTGCCCAAGAGCCTAAGTCTGTCCACCCGATGGGTAAGCCCATCAACTGCTCCACCCAATTCGGATTGAGCTTCGGTGACCCGTGGTTCTTCCCAAGCGTACTGCTCTTCTCCTGGGCGGGCGGGCCAGCGTGTATCTTCGCTTCCTCCGCCAATATCTTGCCCCCCGTTCCGGGCTT
>Ga0181380_1000140_pt1 | contig 31535 bp, 32 predicted proteins | sample 3SPOviralmetaG_FD_130116 | JGI IMG/M metagenome (GOLD analysis project Ga0181380, IMG submission 130116) | Marine viral communities from the oligotrophic San Pedro Time Series (SPOT) site, San Pedro Channel, CA, USA - 3 SPOT_SRF_2009-08-19 | ecosystem: Environmental > Aquatic > Marine > Strait... | reverse complement strand
TGGCGATATGCTCAATCCTCCGTAATTAATTTGATTGGTAGGGTGATTTTTCTGGGTTAAAAATTTATTTATTAGGGGTTATTTTAATTTTTATTAGTCCTCCTTAGTGTGTAGGAATATATTTACCAGTCCTCCTCTTCGTCCTCGCTCGCACCATCCACCTCCGCATCTGTAATAAAATTCTCCATACCTTGCTGTTTCTCTACATACGATTCTGTACCAATACTATTGATGATACCTATATGCTGTTCATATGGGTCGCCTGTTTCTTTCTGTTGGTTCCAAGCGTAGAAATGTGCAAATCGGTTAACGTCGAAATGAACCTTATGAATTTTCTTGCCGTCTTGTCCTGCCTTTCTTGTAGTAAGGAAGAACTGACAAAATTTGTCTTCTTCCCTTTTCCAAATCTCAAGAGATGCTTTGTTCTCAAGCACCCCCCGTGTATGACTGCGGACGACCGCCTTGAATGAACCGTGATTTTTGTTGCTATCACTGCCACCCAATTCACCCAATTCTGTGCTCCACCTCTTCCACATTAGATAGGTCTTGTTGAGTTCCGCATCATCATATCCTGTTTTGCTTGAACCATTTATCCCAAAGATACAAGAGCATTTGACCGTATTTGAATTGTAACCAAACGCCGAGCATTCGCATCTTTTTTGTTTCTTTTCTTTTGCTTTGTTCCATTGTGTCATAAGGTATTTGCCAAATTTTATCGCAACATCCATACCCTGCTCTGCCCTCGTCTTTTGGAATTCGGTCTTTGGTATATTCCTCTCAAATGGATAGTCAAATTTAGCGTCCACCTTCTCACACATGTATTTGTAGTATATGACCTGGATAACCTGGGACTCCATATCCCCCGATACATCCCTGAAATATCCTTCTTTGTATTTGTGAGACCGAGCAGACCTGATAAGACAGTATCTCCGTTGATTTGCCTCGACAGGTGGATTTGTCGCATTCATCGCCATAACCATATTGCAGCAGTTCCTTGCTTCTCGGGCAGGTAGATTCTTAGGATTGAAATAAATCTCTGCTTCTGTAGCACGACCCTTGATGACCTCTTCGTTAGTTTTCATAATCTTGTAGTTCATCTCGTTGACCAATGCCAAGACCTTGTTCTCCACCGCTATAGCGTGTTTCTCAAAGAACGCCTGCGGATTGCTTGACGATAGGTAGTAATCACCGCCGCACAATTTTCCAATCCAATCCCAAAATAAATTTTTGCCACAACCAGGAACCGAACTAAATAGAAGGATTGTATTTGTTAGTAGACCTGGATATTTTAGATTGAATGATACCCATATCTCAACATAGTCAAATGTCTTTTTTTCTTGACCGCACAAATACCAACACAATTCACGAATCCTCCTAATTGAGTACCATTTATCGCCGTGCTCTTCTTCGTCCTTTTTCATTTGAGCATCCACCGCCTTCATTATGTTGGCATCTTTGCTTTCAATCAGGTTCTTGATATGTAGTCCTTCCCATGTATTCACATTCATTTCGCTTGCCCCTTGGTCTGCGAATTTATCCGTAGCGTATTCCCAACCATCAGGTAGAAAGACCTCCTGCTCGTATACCTTGCTGTATACATCGTCTAACCACACCTTTGGAAATTTACCAAGAAATCTGTCTTTCATTCTTGGTTGTCCGTTTTGGTCAAGCACGGGTTCTCCGTCTTTCTCCAACGGTACGATATCGTATGAACTGACCTTCTCCCAGACCTGTTGTGCAAATTGCGATTTCTTCATCACAATTAGTTTGTTGAGACCAAAATTTCTCACACAAACCACAGGTTCTGTTTCTCCAATCACATAGTATCCAAATTTCTCAAAATATTCTTTTTGGTCTTTGTAGTATTTCATCTCATTCATAACCTTGTGAGAGGGCAGACCACCCTGTTTGCTTTTTATCTTTGCCCATTTCTTGCGGTCGCTCTCGAACACAATATGCCAAAGAGAACGGATGGTAAGGCACGCCTCGCCTTCTTTTGGTTTCTTGTAATTTTTGAAGAATTTGATATTTTCGTTTTTCCAAACGAGGAACGTTTGACCTTTGTATTTCTTGTCTTTCCCACAGACTGAATTGAAGACCTGTTCCATTTTTCTGTTGAACTGTGTAATAAATTTTTTCTCCTTTGTTTCTTGACCACACATAATCAAGGCAACCTTGGACCAACCTGCGTATGACACGAGGTATTCATTTGGCACAGCATCAAGGAGGTGTTCGACTACTGTCGCATCAGCAGGAACCTCGAAGCACGCACCTGTCCACGTTTCTTCCTTAAGGTCTTTACACGCCTGTTTCGCAACCCTCGTGTTTTCTGTTTCAATCCGTTTTGCTTCTTTTGAACCGTGCTTTTGAATACGCACACCGAATTCTGCTTGAATTTGTCCAATTGAAATAGTAGGAATAGATTCCAATTTACCATCCCAATTATCCACAACCCTGGGCAACCCTTCAGTATCGTAGCGCATCTCGAACAAATTCCCGTTATATAATATGTCGATATTGAGTTCAGGGTGTTTCTCCATAAACAAATCAATTGCGTTTGCTTGACCAGGAAATTCCTCCTTTGCTTGTGGAAGAAAGAAATTCTTGGCAAGACATTTGACGGAAACCTTTTTCTCATCATCTTTGCGTCTGGCGTAGTAGTGGTGCTTACCCGAGTAGGATTTAGTCCTCGGGCACCCTTTCAACAAAGGCATTTTAGCACACCGTTCCATCGCCGCCTCGCTATCGCAGTCAATCACAAACAGGCAGGATTCATCAAGGTATTTTGAGAAACAATTCAATTGCTTGTGTACCTCAATCGGTTGTCTGTCAATAAATCTCTTCAGTTCTGCAAATTCACTGCTACTGTAGTTAGACATCACAAGCGGACACCCAAACAAACCGTCTGTGCTTTTGATTTTCTTACCATGTCTGTCAACCATCTTCGTGTTGATTTGACGGCACTGCGTAATGCTTTTATGTATATATGTAGGCATTTTTTTGTTTCTTTTTTTGTCCCAATGTATCTCGTGCGTTATCACACCCTCACCCCCAATCGTCATCAGGTCTTCGGTAGAATTTGGTTTCGTATTCATTAGTTTAGGCATATCGTTATGTATATTATGTATAGATAAATCTTTAACTGTTTTTCGTAATTGTTTTTTTTGTTTCATTTTGAACCTCCCCATATCAATCGGGGGGGACCCCTCGTCGCTGTCGCTATCTTGAATCATTGCCATCTTGCTTGCCATCGTGTTTACTAATACGACGGAAATCACCACAGTAAAATCCCATACCTAACAGCAATGTGTCCCTTTTTTTATAGTAGATTACAAGATAAACTATAAAAAAATCCTCCTAAAAAAATAAGAAAAAAAATTAATGAAATGGTCTATGTGTTTCTTACGCTGGGATGGGTAGGGTTTGCTGGGCAACTTGGGTGCGCAGTGATTTCAATTCCTCCTTTTTTTTAGCACGGTACATTCTCATACGCAGATTATGTTTTAGTCGCAGGTTCTCGTTATTATGCATTCGCTCCCTGATATATTTTGCCCTTTTTTCTTTGCGGATTCGTTCTCTCTCTTCTACCTCGGCAATATAATCATTGTAAATTGCGATATACCTGCCAAGCAGTTCCTGTTGTTCACTATCAGTGTTTAGGGTAGAGATAAGGTCGATGAGGTCGTCCCAGTCCATTATGATTAAATATTAGAATCGTTATACCTTTAAATATGTTAGGTTATACTATTTCGTTGCCGCTTCTACCCTTGTATTTTGTATATGTTTCGGTTGTTGGACTGGTCTTACTATCTTTATAATCACGGAGGAATTCTCGTCAAGGTCTGCGGGGGTCAGGTCTGGATTAACAATATTTATTTTTATACTATTGAGGACTTTAGTCTGCCCCACAATATGAACCATCTGGTTTGTATTTGTTATAAAATCCTGTGATGAGAATGTGCCCAGAGGGATAATACCAAGCATACACATGTTTTGCCCATTCTTTACCGAATCGCTGTGTGTGTCGATTATATCACTATTAACAATAAGGTATCCATTTGTATTAAGAACTGGAAGATTTTGCGCCTGGATAGGTCTGCCCGATGTAGAAACCAGCGCCGAACTCATTAATTCATACATAGAACTGAAATAAGATTTGCTATTATCCACCGTACCTGTCAAATTACCAGCACCAGGTCTTCCTGCCTCTGCATTTGAAATGGTCCCATCTGTCGTAAATGGTAGGAAGGGTGTATTAATATCAAGATTATTATAAGCACGGATATTCCCTGCTGTTTCACCATCGTGATACACCTTCTCATTGTCGTTATATGTGGTAGATATAGTAGGATTGATGCTGACACTCATATCCCCTGTAGTCGTCATACCATATAATCGCATCTCTTGTGTTTTGGGGTCATCTGGGACATCTGGTATCATATCCATTCTCCTCTCTTGTTCATAAGAAGCAGGATTCGCCATCTGGTTATATGAAAACCCTAATTTATGCCATATCGTACGCTGCCATGCTATTTCCGCCTTTCTGGGTGAACTGAAATAATCCGCAAAGGTTAGGTAATGCCCTGAATGGAAATCATCAGGTCCATTTCCCACACATTCCTGGTTCATTACCTCGGGATTTCTCCAATCAATATCACTATGTGCTTGTGCCACATTTCTCGCCCAATTATAAATCATAATTCCTCCCAATCTTCTCTGTGGATTTTCAAAAGAACCAGCAACAGACGGATGGACATAATTTTCGTTATAATCCGCAGCGCCGGGGTCAGCACTACCTGTCCTACATTTCTGTGCTAATCTTTTAAATTCGATTGCCTCTGTTCCGTCCCCTGCGATAGGATTTGCGTATTGGTCGTGTGATGGAATTTTATGTGACTGATGTAAATAATTAAATGTAAATGAAGATTTAGATTCGTCCCAATTTAATTCGAGGTCTGGTGTGCCTATAAAATATCCCCTTCTCATTGGATTATAATCAAAATTCTTTGCCTGGTCCCCAAACGTATTACGTCTTGATAATTCATCAAATCGGTATAATTCCATATAATCGACTTGGAAAAATGGACGACCAAAATTATAAAATCTACTATCTGCACCTATACCACCATCTCCCACAATTGTAGGAGGAGCAGAATGAGGTTGTAGTTGTAATGATGCCTTGTATCTATTGATTGTTGTTATATATTTGGGGTCTGTTGTAGGTATTTTCATATCTCTCATCATTTCTCTGTAAGATTCAGGGGTAGTAAAAAATCCATGTTGTTCATTAGGGAATCGCATATTCCTTGTATCACCTACTCTGCCACTGCCAGACCCTGTCCGTGCCAATGGTGTCCCATTTATTAATATTTGCCCTACACCTGTCGGTCCGCTTTTAGCGTAATCACCAGCAGAAAAATCGCTCGATGCCCATCTTTTATGTGTTTTGGGTGGTTCCGCATCTAATAATTCATAAGGTACATCTATACCCTGATATGAATTGACATCTGTGCCTCTCATCATTCCTCTGTGTACATCTCTAAACGAAGCGTAAAATAAATCACCATAGACACCATCATTCCGTAAATTTGTAAAAGCAGTATATGTAAAATATTCCCCATTAATTTGGAAATGTTTAACTCCTCCAACAGGGGCATTTATCCATGTATCGATATCCGCCTGTGAAATACCGACAATATCTACATCCAATATATTATCCTCCGTAAAGGGTATACCTATTGTGCGTCCGTTAGCGTGCATATAAGGTTTTCCTGCTGTTACTCGTGGTAGGCATCCATATAATTTGAATTGAGCGATTGTTGAACCGTAATTAGCATATGCCTGTGTAAAATTTTCTGTAGTGCTTGTTGCTCCTGCCGAATATAATGGTTCCCTTTTCACATAGGTTGTTTCGTTTTCGTTAATATTTTGATTCATAATTACAGCAGGTCGATTTAATCTCTTTTTGACATAATCCTCCACATAATCGCCGTTTCTCACATTTGTTAGTTTTCCAGTCATCTGGTCTGTAATCAATAGGGACAATTCAGTTAGACCGTATACCCCTTTTGGTATATATACATTAACCTCCTTTGTAAATGGGCGAATATCACAGTTTTTGTAATCGGCATCAACGTCCAGACCCCCAGACCCATTCATATGTACACACGGTAGAGGGGTATTGGAACCTCCTAATTTTTCAGGAAAATATGTAATACCTCTGCCCCATGTAGATGTGTCATAGGCGTCTTGTTTTAATCCTTTGTATCCTTTTGTTGGGTCCCTTTTGTATTTAATAGCAAGATTACTTTGAGAATGAGGAACTAATCCATTATCATAAATTTTCTCATAATCTTCGATGTTTGGGTCGCTAACGCTTTCTGCCAAAGGAACCCACTGAGGACTATCATTTATGTAAAAACCAAAATCAATCATTTCATCTATATCTTCTTCGATTTCTATAGATTGTCCCCCAGCACCTCGTTTATTGACAAATGTATCCTGTATCGTAATCTGTGACCCTGCTGGAAGAACCAGCGCTTCGTCGCTTAATTGATATTCCCAGACGTTGTTAAGGGTATCGCTCTTTTTAGACATCTGCCTATTTGCGTCAATATAAATGATTTCGGTTGCTGCCATTTATATAAACATAATAAAAAAAATATACTAATAAAACTATTATCGTTTCCTGCGATTGCCGTATTTGACTGTATTTGCTCGTTTCTGCTTTGCTCTTATCTCCTTCTCATATTCTTTTGCGTAATCACGGTTTCTATTCGACTCAATCGCTTCCCTAATTTCCTCTTCCATCTCTTTCTCTCGTTTCTTTCTGTCTATCTCTTTCTGTTTCTTCTCGTCTTCAATGTCCTTTTTTGTAGGTACACCTTTACCAAATCCTTTCTCTCGTGCATGGTATGCTGCCGAGCGTGCAACATCCTTCCTCTTTTTTCTTTGGGGGGTATCGCCTCTTTTGCTCGCTGCAATCCTCGCAATTTGCTTGCCTTTATTAAATTGTCCCATACCCGCCTTGTTTTCATCGCTCTGCTTCTTACGGTCTTTTATGTTAAATAAAAACGGTGGTCTTTTGCCGAATTGTGCCTTGTATGCCCCAGAATCTAATGTAGTTGTTTTAACTGCTTTTTTCTCTCTGGCAGGTTTAACGACTGCCTTTTTCACAATTTTTAATTTCTTTTTCTTTTTTTGTGCCTCGATACGTGCGTTCCGTTTCATGTCCCCTGACAAAATTGGTTTTTTCTCTTGCTTCTTTTTTGGTGGCGCACCTGGTGGCGGTGGTGGTGGTTTAGACCTATCTATCTTACCATATTCTTTCCCTACTCTTCCTAATTTGCGATTTGCTGCGTTATCTTTATAAACAGGCATTCTTTATAATTAAATAGGAGAAAAAAAAAACCCAAAACATTTACCCAAAATCCACACTACCCTTTATAATTTCTTCAGGTTCTGGCGAATCTTCATCAATTATCCTAATTTTATTGGAGGATTTCCAATCAAAGAATTGTTTGTTAATTTTTAATATTATATCTTCCAATTTACACACACGGAGGAATTCTAATGTAATTGTTTTACGAAATGTTATCCAGAAGCATTCACTGTTAAACTGATTCCATACAATTCTATAGTGCCTGCCAAATGCTTCATTCCAATTTACCCATAAACCAAATAAATGTGAATCTGTCAATAGATTACGGAGAGAACTGTTTTTGACGGAACAATTATATCTCCCCCTCATTACTATTATCAGTAGATAATTTTTCAGGTGAATTTACGAGAGCGTCAACATCCTCCTTATCAGTCCCCCCTACCATCCCTTCCTTTTTGCTCCATAATAATTGGTCATGATTCCTTCTTGCTTCAAGATGTTGTACAGACAGATAAAGCATATCATAATCCTCTTTACGAGAGGCATTAAAAATCTGTAGAAATTCTTTATTACCACCACCAAAGAAAGATAAATCCTCTGCCATCTTTTTTAATTCAGTTTCGGGGAATGACCCGAGCATATAATACGCTGTAGCATTATTCCTCAAAATCCCCGGGAAATATTTCCAATACTGTGTCGTAATACATAGGGACAATTTGCCCTCTTGCACATCGTTACCAATATGACGGTATTTGCTCACCAGACTGCTTATTTCGTCGACCTTGCCTGTCCTTTTAAAATTAACATTGCCAATAATATCATCCAATATAACCAAATATCTGCCCTTTTCTTCATCCTGCTCAATCATTTCAATAATCGTTTCCATTAATTCAGGTGTATATTCTGTAAAAATATAGTCAAAATCTTCAAGCAAATATTTATTGACTGCGTCGTTGGATGCTGTAGAACTGATTAAAATTCGTATCTTAAATACGTCCGCATAAAACCTCTTGCTCATATACAATGAATTTAGTAATGTGGATTTACCTGCTTTGACACGACCTATTATTAAATGTAAATGTACTTCTGGGGACAAAGGGTAAAATAATTCAGGGTCGCCCTGGTTATTCTTATCTTCCTCCACTTTAACAGGGTAGATTGTAAGGTCCTCGTTTTCTTTCTTACTGCTTTCCCTCTTGGATTCCTTCTTCTCTTCCTCGAAATCTCGTTTTTGGTATTTAAGACCCTTATTATCTGCCATTTATATAATACTACAAAATAATTAGGAAGATTATACTACAATCCCTACACCTTTGTTTACAATGTTGGGTAGGGTGGGAATCCATTCGCTTGACGATATATTCTTATATTTTCCCTTTGTAAAAGGAAGAATAGACTGTGTGCCCTTTTTTATATTCTGTAAATTTTTTCTTATATCAATACAACGAGCAACTGTATTCCAATGTACATGTCTATAATCCCATCGAATTTCACTCTTGCAAAATTCGCAGGTAAAGCGTTTCTCCTTTCTTTTTTCATTTGCTCTCCTGCCCACTTTATTACGGTGGTATTCCGCCAACCTCTGCTCTCTTATTTGCTCTTCTGTTCTGTAAGCGCGCAGTCTGTTGACGCATCCTCCCTGTTCAATATAATGGTCCTCACGTTTCCGCAATTCTCGAATATCATCCCCCTCCCATTTTTCAATAATTTCAGGTTCCCCTACTATAAAGGTCTCAGGCAGATTTGCTGACCAACCCATCGCCTTCCTTCTTCTCATTGCTATTGTAGAACCATAATATACATCCCCCGTTTCTAAACACGTTAATCTATAAACTACACCCTTCATATAAATATATATCGTTATGATTTCTTTAACTAATATTTTTTAATATAAATATTTTGTTGTTTTTTTATATTTGGATATAGTATAATGTCATATTTTGAGGATATTTCTAAATACAGCGGTGATTTATCTGCCCAGAGAGATAATTTCCAATCTCTTATAGGAAGAACTAAAGAAAGATTATCTGCCGAAAATCAGGCAAAATTTGATGATATTACACAACGATTTGAGATGATTGGCGGCGCCATTTCTGCTGCAGGTATGAGCGGTCATGCTTTTTCCAAAGCATTTACGGGGGCAGGGGCAAAGGGTACATTTGAGGAACAGATGGACAAATTAAAAGCAAAAACACTGGAAAATAATCCTGAATTTAGTGATTTTTTGAGCGATGCGAGGTCTACAGCAGATTCCTTTGGTGATAATTTTTCAACAAAAATGGGTGACGGCGGTATGAATAAAAATACTATCCAAATGGGAGAAATTGGTGAAATATACGAGGGAGAAGGGGAGGTGTCGCAGACGGCACAAGACGCCTATAACCAGGCACGTGCACAATTACTCGACCCCTCATTACGCCCAGACGCCCCTGACAGCAGTATTACGGCAAGAGGAAATAAATTAGTTGGAGATGGTGATAGGGTCAAGGCGGCGGATATTTACGCAAGCGATGGAAGATTAGCATATCCAGGACCCAAACAGATGATGCCGAGGGGTAATATTGGCAGTAGTGTTGCGAACGCTGGAGCAAAAGACGTTAGTAGGATAGGCGCCTCATTACATCCAGAGGTAGACGGTGCTGGTCAATTATTACATAACAAACCAACAAAAGGTCTTACATTAAATGCTCCTACTCAAACCGCTACTTCAGCAGATTCATCTATAGGATTTCATAATATTGAGGAATTACGGTCCGTAAATTCTTCCTTACGTCCTACACCAGGAGGTGTCGAGACTGGACGAGTTCGCCCTAATTTTGACCCTATTACAGGAGCAAGAGCAAAACCCATGCCTGGAGGCGTGCCTGATTTAGAAACAAAAATGAATCCAGGACTATTAAAAGATATAGACGCATTACCAGACCTTGATGATGATTTTAACCCAGTTGTTCCCAAAACGGACACCACAGTGCCCACACCCGCTGTTCCCGCGCCCGCCGTTCCCGTGGCACAGGCAGACCCTGACGCAATCCTCCCTGCCAGACCAGACCAAACTACCGCAAATCCAGAAGGAACGTCTACGGCGACTAGCGGAAGACAAGGTCCTGGTAAATTAAACCTTGTGGATGTAGATAATGATATCGATACGGCAGAAGGGACTACCGCAGAGGGTTACGCCAAAGACGCAAAATTACAACAAAGAGAGACAGCGGGGGGTCCAAAATTCGAAAATGTAAAACCTTCTGTTGGCGAGGGTGATTTAAATTTCGCCAATAAGGGTGGTCTATTAGGAGAAGGTGAAGACATACTGCAATCTGCCGAAAGTGCTGCTTTAGGAGATTCAAGGGTATTATCACAATCTAAAAATACTATAGGAGCATTTGTTGAAGGATTGGGTGCTGAAGAAACGGGCGCAAAAGCGGCAACTATGGCGGCAGAAGCAGGAGGAATGATGGAAATGGCATCGGGTGCGGGTGAGGCAATAGGTGCAGGTATTCTTATTGCTGGTGTGCTTCATGATGTATTACAAAAACCAGAGGCAGTCGCAACTAATCTACCTAATGTTGGTAAAATTGGTTTCGACCCTAATGCGATTGGCGGTAGTATGGTAGAGGGTAGTTCTGGGATTGCCTAATATTTCCATAGGAAAAAAGACCCTAAAACCCTACCCACCCAAGTAAAAACAAAATAAATTGAATAAATAATATAAATCCTCCTATATATCACGAGGGTCTTGGAGGATATTGACTATATGGGGTTCTTCTACATCTTTAGGAGTTTCTACATCTTCTTCTTCCTCATCGTCTTCTGGGTCTGGGTGGGTGGGTTCTGTGGGTGGTCGGTAATATTCTAATCCTTGCTGTAATTTATCTATATGTGTCCCTGTTAGCACGTCTTCCTCATCAATTTGGTCTAATATATGCTTGAGGTCATTATATTCCTGAATCGTATTCGCTTTATCTAAATGCTTATATTTTATATCTTTCCATTCACGAATTTTATCATTACCCTTTTTCATCAATTTATTGTAAATTTTGATTTCTTCCTGTTCATTTAGTACCCTTTCTCTTTCTAATCGTTCCTTACGTTGTCTTGTCTTTGTTTCTTGGATAATCTCTTTTTCCCTCTTTATTTTTTGTTTTTTGCGACCATCTGCTAATGCTCGTAATTGTTTCTCTGTTAGTTTCTTCTTGGGTTTCTGTAGTCTTTCTTCAAAATCCATCATATAATTAGTATATATTTTATTTTATACGTTTTACCCTTGCCACATTACGCCATACCCTGTGGAACCCAAATCATCCCCGCCTTGTCCACCGTCTTGATTGAATACATTACCGTATTCATCCATTGCCATATTGAAATATCTTGTGTCTGGTCCTGCCACTCTTCCTCCCTTTTTTACATTTGCTGGTTTATATTGGTCTTTCTCTATTTTCGCCAAACGAGATGCAACATCTTGGTTAGATTTTACCCCTATCTGTCTTTTATCTCCCTTTCTTGCTAATATTTCTGCTGCCCTATCTTGACCCTGTCTTCTTTCAAATTCTTTGTCGCTCTGCCGTATCTTTTGGTATTTGGCATCATTCTTCCCTTTCTCTGTTAGTGCTTCTTGTACCATGTTGGCAATCTGCGCTCTGTGTTCCGCCATCGCACCTACGGGTGTAGGTTCCGCAAATTCACCCTGATTTTTCAGTGGTGCTTTGCCTGCCCTCACCGCCGCTGCTAAAATCTTATCTTGTAGTTTTGTCCCCTTTACCTTTTTGGGCGGTTGTATGAGTTGCTTGCCTGTACGCCTTGCTTTTAATTCTGCGTTTGTTAATATTTCTGTTTTTGCCTTTTCTTTTACATCAATTAGTCTACCTTCTCTTCTTTCAATTGTTGCCAGTCTTTTCGCCTTTCCTGCCGCTATTGCCGCCCTTGTTTCCGCAGTCGAAGGTTTTACGCCTTTTCTCACCTTCTCTTTTCTCGCTATTACTGTAGGAACTGCCTTCTTACCTTTTATTCCTAATTTATTAAAGGCATCTTGCACACCACCAGGTTCATATGTTAATCTGCTTGAGGTCCCTTTTGTAAGCATGCCTGATGATGGAGGCACTATGAGTTTCTTGGGACGAATATCACCATATTTTTCATTCCATTCTGCTATTTTTTTATTATATCTTTGATTTGCCTTTTTAATCTTTTCATATTCCTTTTTTTGTTCTGGTGACAATTCTTTCAATTTTCTGCCACCGAGGAATGCTTTATTTGTTTGGGGTTGTCTGGGTTTTGCGGGTATTTTTGGGTCATTTTTGGGCACAATCCCATCACCGCTATCTCTGGTTCTTGTTTTTACACCACCTTTGACCTGGTCTACAACCTCTCCAGACCGAATAAATTCAGCATCACCTCTTTTATTTCCCTTAAAATATCGAGGATTACGTACAGGGCGGACTTGTACATTATCCGTTCCTAATTCGCCACGTAGCAGTGCTTCCTTCCTATCTTTATACAAAGGTTTTTTGCCTTCTTTCTTGGCGTAATCCGCCCTTTTATTTTTAATGAATCCTGCATTGGCACGACCGGGCGCACGAACCTGATACGGACCCAATTCTATAATACCAGGATTACGGATAGAACCCTCAAAATCACTGTCAGTTCTTACAACAACGCTTTCTATATCTTCTTGTTCGAGCGTGGGCGTGCTGGGTTTATTATCTGGACCGTAAAAACCCTGTCTTACATGTTTAAATCCAGATGCATCCACAGGGGCAGGACCGCTCTGTTTTACCTCCCTTTTAATACCGCCGCCGATTTCAGCAAATCCACGTTGTCCTTTTCTTGGTGGATTGTATCTTGGGTCTACCACAATCGTTGAAGGGTCACGATTAGGGTCATTCGCCTCTCTAATATCCCTGTCGCTTGGAGGATAAGGATAACCTCTGGGAACATAATTTAGTGTCGCTATCCTCTGTTCTTCAGTCATATCATCTGGGTCATTTGGTATATACGCAGGACCTGGCGGTGTCTGCGGTCCTTTAAACTGCGTACGATATGGATTCCAATTCTTGTGTGATGCTTTAGAAAGGTCGAGGCGTGGAGGTGCTTTCTTCCTAAATTTTTCTGTTTCCTTCGGTAATGCTTCCCGAACCGCCATCAATCTATCATCCAAATTATTACCAAGCGTAGTCAAATTAAATTCAGTTTCTGGGACATATGCTCCTAAATAACTGGAAGGAAACAGACGACCACTCGATTTATATTTCCGTTCCATTCCACCCTGAAGTTCCGCATAAGAAACAAATCTCGTAGGGATATCTTTTTTTCCTACTACAGAAATAGGAGAATTTTTGTGTTCCTCGAATTTACGCTCTATCATTTCATCCAAAGATTCCTTTTTTACGGTTCGTATTGGTTTCTTTATTTCCCTTTTTTTAGGAGGAATCACAACTGCTCTCTGCGGTTTCTTTTTGGGTTTGGGTTGGGAGGGTTTCTTGGGTTTTTCAAAAAATTCATCAAAATCACTGTCCTTTAGACCCTCAAATGCGTCTTTAACAGGTTGTTTTTTTTTTCTTGGGACACCTCGTGGCGGTTTTGGAGGCGGTCTTTTGGGGTCATCTTTGCCGAATTCCTTTCTTGCTTTTCTATATACCTTGCCCTTTTCATTTAGTTCTTTATTCAATTGTCTTTTTTTCATTAGTTGTTTGGAATATTCATCATTATATTTTTTATCACTATCTCCCTTTTTTTTAGCAGGTTTCTTCTTTTCATCTTTCGTAATCTCATCGTAAGAAGGAGGTTTAGGTTTAGACACCTTCTTTCCTTTTTCTTTTACCCCAAAACCATATTCCTCTTCATCATCGCTATCTATAACCGTGACCTTTTTGTCGTATTTAGGTGCCTTTTTCACAATTTTTTTCTTTTCTTTTCTCGCTTTAGTCCTATCTAATAATCGTTGATATTGTGGTGTATTCGTTGTTTTTTTTTCTGGTTCCTTTTTTGCTTTCGATGGTATTTCCTTACCAGCACGTCCTAATTTTCTGTTTGCAGCATTATCCTTGTAGTATCGTTTCGCCATATGTATAATATTAGATTTTAATTTGTCCCTTTAATTTAATGACGCCCATTTCAAATCCAATCACCACCCATTTAATAGAAATTACAGATATTATTAACAGCAATGTAATTGCGGACAATGATTCCACTGCGACTAATGAAATAATTACAGATGCTAAATATCTTGAAATGGCGGAAGATATGAAAAGGGTTGTAGATGCGAAAGATGAAGAGGTAAAAAAATATAAAAAGGAAGCAATAGATTATAAACATACTATACTACAGGTATACGGAATTGTCCATTATATTGCGGACGTTTTGTCATTGATTGACATGGATGAACTATTTCCTGCTGATATGCCTTTGGGTGATTTAATGGAGGTCGTAAGGGCAAAATTAGAAAAAAAAATATTGTAATATTTTAAAGAATGTCCCAAATAGAGATTGTTGGAAGAGCGGATAATTTATATTCATCCTATAATGCCCTACAGATAAATGCAGACGGTTCGGTAAATGTAAACAGCACAGACCCAGAGAGAACTGTAATAATTTATGAAGCGTCCTTATCAGGAGGGGGTGCTTCATCGACTATATTTAATTTGACAGGAGGTAGGAGGGTTCGTATTTATGGTAATACGGACAATTCAGCGTTTTTAATGGTACAGTATGCTATGACCCTTGTAGATGGTGTATATGATTGGCAATTTATTGACCAGATTAATCCTCTTACAATAAATGGAAATGTCGTTGTAAATAAATTAATAGAGGTTCCGCCTAATTATTTACGATTTATTAATACAGGAGGAACTCATCAAATTTCATTTCGCATAATTATAGAAAAATAATTTGTAATCCTAAAAAATTTTTATTTACATATGATATACAATGAGCGGAATAACACAAATTGTTGGTCAAGCATCGGGGGTTTCCTCACTACTATCGGTCGATTCATCAGGCAGGGCAGTTGTTAGAGATGCCGACAATATTACACAGACCACGGCAATCAATACAAAACTAACTGCTATTGATGCTGTCCTTGATAATTCTTTAATTCAACAGACAGCAGTCAACACAGCACTTGGAACAATTGACGGTGTTCTCGATAATTCTTTAATTCAACAGACAGCGGTCAACACAAATCTTACCGCAATTGACGCAGTTCTGGATAATTCTTTAATTCAACAGACGTCAGTTAACACTAATCTCGGTACTCTTATTACCTCCAATGCGGCAATCAAGACCGCAGTGGAAGGCACACTAACAGTGTCTGCACCAGCGATTACGACAAGCGTTTCTACAGTATCAAATGCCGTTTCTGTAGCGGATAGTGCGACTTCTACCACATCCTCTGTAGATTTAGGGGGAGTTCGTCACTGTGCCGTTTTCGGTGAACTTGGCGATATGTCAGCAAATATAGTTGTTCAGGTTTCTGCTGATGATTCCACCTTTTATGATAACACAGAACAGACCGTATACATTTCAGCAAGCAATTACTACAAGACAATGGAGATAGATGCGAGATACATTAGATTAAAATACACAAATTCGAGCGGTTCGGCACAGACATGGACTGCGATTGTTTCAAGGAAAGCGTAAAAAAATGCGTACCCAAAAACCCACCCAACCTACGCAAAAATATATATACAGAATAATTGAGATTAATCTTCCTAATTATTTTGTAGGATAATTGTAATGAGTAAAACTAAAGAAGGTCAATGGATTACTAATGAAGATATCAGCAACAACCAGGCGTCTACGACAATATTACACACAAGAGAAGCAAAATTTTTAAGACTAATAGGGGATATGACGAGCGATTTATCCAATCTCACATTATGCGGGGCGGTAGATGGTGATAGCACCTCATGGGTCAAGATTGCTGCTATTACAAAAGGAGATAAACACCTTGATGATAATGCTTTTAATACAAATAAATTTGACCTTGTATGTTTTATAGACCATCCGCCTAAACACATCCGTGTTGGTAATATATCAGGCACAAATGCAACAGGGGTAAATCTTTGGTATAAATTAGGATATTAAAAAATTAAATATTTTGTTATTATAGGAGATTAAGGAATTACCTTGAAAGCAGAAGAATTACCCAAAATACAATTAACTAGAAGCGTGTCGCTCGCACCAGGCGCAGCACCGTCTCTACCGCTAAATAGCAACTGCACTGTTTCTCCCTTTATAGGTAGGACCACGAAGAATGGTTGATTTGCCGTACCGTTTAATGTATGAACTAAAACCCTATTCGCTTCTCCTCCCTTTATTAGATTATTATAGTATACCTGAACCTGAAAATTAAAGGTACAGGATGCTGATATAGATAGACTACCGAAAGACATACAATTTTGTATTCCCGTACTAATTGCTGATAAATCTCCCCATTTTTGCTTAATGGAAAGACTGCGAGATTTATATGTATTTAATTTTAATTCACGGTGAGCAGATTTATGTAATTCCATTTATATGTATAGTATATTTTTATTTTTAAGATTAATCCCTGAATTTTTTATATTATATTAATATATAAAATGTCAGCACCTGTAGTAGAATCCGTAAACACCAAATACATCAGTATTGTCCCAGAAAATGGGGAGCAATTCACCCCAGGACAGAAGATTATATACAACCTCGAACCCAATATTGGATTTATGAAGCGAGATAGTTATTTTATTTTTGACCTCCTAAATATGACCGAGGATTTTGGTCGATATGGTCTAAATGCTCTTGCTGGTGTCCATTCGATTGTGGAAAATATCCGCATCTATTCCAAAATGACAGGTGTTCTTCTTGAATCCTGCGAAAACTATGGGCAAATCCAGGGTCTTATCCATCAATACGGTCATGATGACAGGGAGGATATTGTGTCAAAAGAAGGCGTTGGTATACCCTGTATGGCAAAATTTAATGCCATCGGCGGTGGTTCTATCAGGTCTTTGCTTGAATGCCAAGAAATTGAAAATCAGCGATTGTCCCCTGTAGATACAGCAGGTAATCCTAAATATACACAGCAACGGTATATTATGTCGCTTCGTTGTGGTATTTTTAGATATTTTGATGCAGAACGCCTTATCCCTATCCTCAATTTTGGCGGATTACGAATTGAAATTAACCTCCAACGCCCAGAATTAGTCTTACAGAAATTATCCTGTTCTGTTGCGAGTGCCGCCTCGCCTACAGGTTTTGCCAACAGTGACCTAATCAATACAGGTGTCGCCTGTGCTGCTACTACCGCAGGTGCTGGTGCCAACAATTCTATGACAATCCTCGGTATTGGTCAGGTTGCGAACTGTGGTTTCGCCGTTGGTAATAATATCCGTATAGAAGGTGTAGAAACTGCTGGCGGCGCTGCTGTGGACGTGAATAGGACGATTACGGCGATTGTGGATGCCGCCGCCGCAAATACGACCACAATTACATTTGCTGGGGGTGCTCTTAATGATTTGAATGCTAATGCGACTATTAAATATCTTTCTACCGTTACTCCTCCTAATTACCGGGTCCAAAATACAGAAATGCGTGTGTGCCAGGTTGTACCAACCAAACAGCAGGAAGCAGATTTAAGACAATCTCTCAATTACGAATTTACTACATGGGACCTTTTCCTCGATAATATCCCAACAGCAGGCGCACGGCACCAAACTCCTCTTAATTCAGTAGCGAGCAAAGCATTGGCAATCCTTTCTATGCCTTATGATTCCTCACAAGAAGCAAATCTTTCCAATCAGCAGTATTATTCAGGCGATGTTCCATCCAATACTAACCTCAATTCAGTTCAGTTCTTTATAAATAATAGACTATACCCCCTCCGTGCCTACAACCCACAGACCCTCAATGACAGGGTTCTTTCGCTAAATGAAACGCAAAAGGCACTAAAATCAGTGGGTCTTACGCCTCTCTGTCTTGGACGTAATATAGGTAGTGATTTAGAAAATTATAACCAGACGTTCCTTGTTTCTCGTGAATTAGCAAGAAATGGGTTTGTATTTGATTTGAGAAACGCAGAAGCAGAGATTAGAACGTCTTACAGTGCTGCAAGAACGAATATTACGAGGGTTAATACATTTGTATTCTCCAAAAAAATTATAGAAACGACTGAATCAGGCGTCGCTGTTATTTTGTAAATATATAGGAGGATTATTTCTTTATTTTACCCCTGCTCTTTTTGGGTGATGGGTCTTGGGTTTTTGGGTTTTTTATAAAATGTTTTTCCATATCCTTAAATTTTTCTTTATCTTTCAGTTTATTAAAAGGATGGTCTTTCCCCAGTGTAGACGCATATTTTTTTAATTCTTCATCTTTTAGATTCTTATCTAATTTATCTTTGGCATTTGGGTATTTCCAGTTTTTCGGTTTAGAAATCGGCATATATATTAGGAAGATTATTTTTATAAAGATAATCCCTATTTTTTTTATATTATATAAATATATAAAATGTCAAACCTCACAGATTACTCCGTAAATGATACCCCAATGATGATGGATATTCGTAGTGATACCCTCGAACCAATTACAGGTGTACAGGGGACTTCTCGCCGTTTTGTGTTTCGCCTTGACCAAGCAGGTTATTTAGATTCGAACTCAATGCTCCTATTTAAATTACAGGGTGCCGTGAATAACACGAACCGTGTCAATTGCTGGAATGGCGGTTTGGGTGCAATTAAGCGTGCCACCTTCCAGGTTGGTGATTTCGTCATTAATGATACTGATGGATGTAATGAAATCGCAACGCTGATGAACCTTGCTTCAGTTCCTCCTTCAGTCAAAAATCAATACTGGGGATGGTTCTTACAAAATCAATTACACACAAAGGTGCTTGATAGTGATGTGGATACTCTCACCCAATATACACGAGGATTTGCGGGTGGTTCAGGTAGTATTGTTGTAGATAAGACTAAATCAGGTATCAATCTTGGTGACCAAAATAACAACAACAACGCCGCAGCAGTGAATTCGTGCCGTATTAGTAGTAATTCGGCGAATAACCAGCAGATTGGTATTCCTCTTGGGATGATTTTCCCAGCACTCAAGGGACGAACAATCCCCCTATTCTTGTTCCAGGACTATAGAATATTGCTTTCTTTTGAATTCCACGACGGTAGTGAATTTACGAATGATATTACACAGGTCCGTGGGACCGCAGTCAACGCCGCTACAGGCGCCAACCCGGGAATGCAGGGTCTATTGAATTGTATGTCTTACGCTGATGTGAAACTACAGGTAGATTACGTGATTATGCCTGCTGAAATACAGAACAAAGATAGAATGATGACAAACCAGGACGGTGGATTACGCCTTGATTTCCTCGATAGTATAAGGGTAGAAAAACAATTACGAGTCGCACAGGTCAATCTTGAACAAGAGGTTGAACACAGAATTGGTGCTGATAATAAGGAGGTTCATAAAATATATATGACTAAACGTTTTACAGATACTGCCGTTGCCAATAAACAGGAACAGACTTGTATTTTCCTACAGCAACGATGCGACGCAATTAATCAGGAGGAATATAATGTTAATATTGATGGAATAAATGTGTTTCATGATTGGAAATGGTCACCTACCTCGCAGTATGACGAAGCGTCTAACTGCCTTGGTAAAGATTTAAAGGTGCCACGCCCTGTCTACTGTTATGACGATAATACCATTTTTAATGCTCTTACGCCAACCTGTTCGGGTCTTGCTGGACAATACAAACCGCTCTGCCTTGATTTATCTAACGGTAATCCAGGTGTTCTCGGTTCTGGGCGTAATATAGGAGCATACCCAATTATATGGAAATATAAACGCCGTCCTTCTGGAACGATTGCGACCAGAAATTTTGCATTAAATGGTGCTATGGAGGTTAACTACTATATGCTGGTTTCAAAAACCGCTACCATCAAAAGCACACCTATGGGTACAAATGTCCTAGTATCATATTAAACAATAGAATGTGTCTGCGGCAATGCCGCACTAAAAATAATATCTTCTTGTTTTAATTCCTTTTTATTTAGGATTTTATTAATTTTCAATATATCTTTTATAGATAATTGATAGTTCATTATATTATTAACATTGTCAATAGATGCTTTGTGGCATTCCGCCATCTGTTCATTATATTTACAGTTAGAATTACAAGAGAACCGTTTACATAACCATTTTAAAAGACCCATGTTTACGTAGTATGTATATAGTAAAATATTTTAATTTATAATTTTTATCTTTCCTAATATATATGTTTGATTATACATGCCATCTGTGTGGTAATGAAGAGGAATGGTGCAACCGTGGATTTAACCTGTGTGGAAAATGTATGGAGATTAGGAGGATTGTTGCTGTATACAAGGTAGATAGTGTATTAAAAACGCTCAAAGACGTTTATGTAAGAGGACAGACCCCAATAGAGAATAGGACAAAAGCACAGAAGGAATATAACCTGCGTAGTAGCAAAGAATCCACATAGGATATAATCCGTTTCATTCGACTATTGGGAAAAAGCGAACAAATAAAATATTGTAGTATTTATATGAACGAACATTTAGTAGAAGCAGGACCATACAAAGGATGCCTTATGATTATAAAAGGAGGACAAATCATTTATACACCCGCCCCAAAGACCCAAGACCCAGTCCCAATGAAACTCGCCACAGGTCTGGCACGCCCAGATTCTCCTATAAATAAATGTAAAACAGGTGAATGTGAAATCCTCGAATGTATCGAGGAATGTGATGAAAGCGAAGATGATGCTATTGGTTTGGAGAAACTGCTAACGCATCCAGGTCTATCTGTCATTACAAGGAATAAATTGATGAAACATTTAGACGAATCTACGGTTCATCCAAACCTATTGGTACAATATTATGATGTAGTCGTAGACGCATTACTAAAAAAGAAGACCTTCAAGGCATCGATTGAGTTAGGAGAAAAGACCCTCAAATAGATTTTATTATAAATTTTTTATATTATAGTATAGTATAAATATGAATTTCAACCTGGTTAGTCCCTATGATTCGGCACACGCCTTTACCGCAAGGTTTAAGGAAGATGTGCAAATTCCCAAAAATTCATCAGTGTATTTAAACTATGCTAAAATAGAGAGAGATAGGAGAATTGTGCTTGATGAAGAAAATACTATAGAACTCATATATGATTATCCTCTACCCATGTTTATTCCAGGCACACCTGCGACAAAAACAATGATAAATAACGCAGAACAGACAGTTACTATTCCAAAGGGAACATATAGTGCTACGTCGCTTGCTGAAGAGGTTAATAAAAGAATACAGACATTATTCAACAGAAATACCGCCGTCCAAAACACAAGAGGGATGTATAACTGCGGACCCCTGAATGTTATTAATTTTAGAGAATCGAATGGACCTGTAGGAGAACTTGTAAATAATAGGGGTGAATCTGGTTTTCTTCTATCTGTGATACAGAATCAGGTAGATAGTGTATACGCAAATGCTCCTAAAGATACGAATGGATTACAACCACTAAATTCCTATATAAATGCGGAATTTGTAGCGGATGCCGCCAACCAGACCAATCACACAGGGAATGCTGGGGATGCGGCGACTGGGATTGCCTACAGAAAAACGGCGGATGTGGTAGGGGTAAATACATATGATAACTACGCCATATCACAGCAACCATTACAGCATTACGCAGTCAAAACATTTGGAACAAACCTTGTAAAATCTGCCAATAATAATCAGTCATTATTTGTTTCAGCAGGGGGAGATATTGAAAATCATATAGAAGAATGCCCACGACTATGGGCAACAACAAGGAGAAATTTGGATAATATAAATGTAGCAAACGGAAACGGTCGTGAATTCTGCGGTTTATACAGTCAACCCTATGCCAGCGGTTTACCACAGATAAATCCTGCTAATTTAAATACAATGGGTTTTTCGGCAGACCCAAAAAGAACGAGAGGGACTGCTTCCACTAATGGTGTGGGTAATGAAAATCCAAGATTGGAAGACGGCGTACCACAGTGTTATTTCGGTGTAGAGATAGGGGGACAGAACGGAGCAGCAGGAAATTACAAAACGCTCAAGGTATATGGGTGTGCCCAGGATGTTGGGGGCGCAACGGAACCGCCCACTCAAGCAAACGCTGCACTATTCCCACACGGAGGTGCCAAAATAGATAGGATGATATTACTAAAGACGATTGCTCTTGACGATGTAGTGGACGGAGGACCTCTTGTAAGCGATGATGATGTAGTATCCTTTGCTATAATCCCCCATTATAAAACACAGTATCTATCCGGGAGGAACGATAATCCAACAGAATCAGTCTACCAGGGATTTGTGAATAGAACAAAATTACATTTCTCTGTTTGTTTGAAGACTACATCAGGCGGGTGGAAGGAGGTTTACGATAGTGGCAACCACGCCCTAAATGACATAGATTGGCATATATGGGGGCAGTTGTTGGAAGGCGGTAATGAGAGATTTATAGACACACAGAGCAAGGACATGATTAATATGAATATCCCATTTCATCCCTTTTTATCCAGTACATCTACTAACGGAGGATTTCAAAGGGTAACCTTTACACAATTCGAGCGTGGACCAGATACAGAACCCAGGGTTTTAATAGACAGATTACGATTCAAATTCAGTAGTGAATTATCTTCCTATATAGATAGTAGTAAGGTTGAGGTAGCGAAAGATGGACAATCAGTCGTACAGCAATTTACATCCCACACAATTTATCCTACCCTACCACATTATACAAATGATTTCTTCCCAATTCTTCCATTCTTTAATAATTTAGGAGGGGTCGACCAGCAGTTTGCAGGGTTGGTAGCATTAGATGATTTATACGCAGACACGAGCGATGATGCCTATGTTATTTATATAAACAATCTTCCATTAAAAAATTATAAAAATACAAGAAATTCAAGACTGGTTAGCGAAACAAAAGGGGGATATAATAAGAATATATTGGCGAATGTTCCTTTGCCATATCAAACACAATATCTTGTAGATAATCGCCTCATTGGATACTACGAACCATACCTCAAAGCAATCAGCGATATGAAGAACCAGAATTTTAAAACAAATTATTTCGATATAGAAATACGTAATGCCCTCGACGATAGTCCTGCTTCATATCTACGCAGTGCTGTTATTAATTTTACCATTGTGGACAAGAAATCCAAATTAATCAATTAGATTATCTTTTGTAATCCTCCCCTTTAAATAGGAGGAAATAGTTTTTAATTTATTTATTAGTATTATAATTATTTCATACACACCGATTTCTATGTTATTAGCAGACATTAGGAGTAATTGTTGAAACATTATAATATAATATTATATTATTATGGCAAAACCTACGAACCAGAAATTATATGACAGGATTAAAGCAAAGGTGTACAAAGACAATCCCAAACATTCTGCCTATAGAAGTGGGCAGATTGTGAAGCAATACAAGGCGGCAGGTGGGACGTATGAGGGTAAAAAGACTGACAAAAAGGGATTAGGCAGGTGGTTTGATGAGGAATGGAAAACAGAAAAGGGTAAGAAAACATACAAGGAAGGTGGGACTATTTTTAGACCTACCAAAAGAATAACTAAAGATACGCCTAAAACAATGGGGGAATTATCAAAGGCAGATAAAGAAAAGGCGATTAAGGAAAAGAAGAAAAAAGGGAGGGTAAAAAAATATTGATATATATATATGGACGATTTTAAAAAGAACAAACCTTTGTATAAACCAAAGAAATCAACAAGAGCAGGCAAGAAGGGCATGGTGTATGTTATGAAAGATGGTAAGAAACGCCTAATCCATTTCGGTGATTCGACGATGAGTGATTTTACAAAACACAAGGATAAGAAAAGGCAGAAGAATTATTTAGACCGTTCAGGCGGTATTCGTAATAAAGAGGGAAAATTAACAAAGAATGATAAAAATTCGGCAAACTATTGGTCCAGAACTGTAAATTGGTAATCGCAATGTAAATATAAATATAAACTGTAATTTTTTTATATTATAGTATATTATAAAAATGCCAGTCCTCAAGAAACATTTCAGTATCTCGCCGCTCAATGACAATCCTATGAATATTATAGGAGGTTCCGTGATTTCTGGGGGGTTCTCTCACAGAGATGGGTTCCCAACTATTCGGTTCTCCCTGCCCTCCCAGATGGCACTGTTAGAAACATCCACGCTGCACCTTGTGGGTCAATTCGTCGTAAAGAAAACGGCGGATAACACTATTTTTGATGATGCCGTAGTCGCTAATGATAATCTTAACAACGCTAGTGCCAACCTTACTGCTGCCACCATTACGAATATTCCTAATTGGGGGGGTATCAAGAATGTTGTAGACAAGGTTGTTGTACAGAGCAAGAAATCGCAGGTCGAACTCACATCCGCAATTAATTACGCACAATACGAAGGTCTTTTAGAATGTTATACACATAATACGGACGATTATCTTGAATCGCCCCTGACACGAGGTCTTGCTTCAGGTTCGAGCGCAGGTCTTGTTAATCGCAGAATTAACCGTGCCGCAGACCCCGCCACGATGACAGGTATTGCCTCTACTAATGATAAATGTATAGGACAGCATTTCTCTATCCGCCTCAATCTTGACCTTCTTAATAGTCTTCCTTTACATTTAGGAAATGATTATACAGGGGGTCTTCTTATATCTGTTCACCTCAATCCAGATTCACAGTTATTCTGTAATCGATTTAATGATTACGATGTGGCACAGGTCGCCGCCGCCAATTCCGCCTCCACCATGTCCTATGTGCTAAAAAATCTTAAATTAGAGGGACGATATGTTATTCCTACCTCACAGGAACTGGCACAATATCCTTCTGCGGTGATGCTCAATTCTCGCCTCAATCTTATCAACGATGTCCAGTCTTCTATTAACAGTAATTCCTATACACCACAGTTATCTATGGTTAAATCTATGGTTAACCTTTTCCTCGATAATGACCAGACAAATAACGTACAGAAAAACGCCAACAATTTCCGTCACGCTGTGGGTGAGCGTGCTAATCAGCAAGGTAAGAATGGTCTTCGTTATCCTTTTGATTACAAGACAGAAATGGTCCCATTCTTTGATTCTGCTGTAGAAAGAGGGACAGCAGCAAACGGTATAAATCCTCCTACTATGCCTCATCCTGTGATGCAGATGGGTGATTGTGAGGTGCGCCGTCAGTTTGAACACGCTCTTCTTGGTGGTAAATCCCCTTACCATTCCTCCGCAACCCTTAAACAGCAAAATGCCAGTCTTGTGGCAGATGCTTCTGTTTACGCCGCAGGGACAACCACCCTTGCCAAGAATAACATGGTGCCAAACGCTGTGGGTGTGGGCGCTGATTACACATTTGGTATGGGTAATATACAGAATTTTGTTAACCAGGATTACAATCTTACTCTGGAATCTGGTGTCAATACAGGTAATGCCAAACTACCAGCAGGCAGGTCTGGTGCTAATGCGACCAACCCACTGCTACAGCAGACCTTTATCCGCCACCTATCCCCATTCAATTTACAGACCCTTGTTAAATCTATGTAAAAATATTTAAAGGTATAACGATATGTATATATAAATATGGATGTATCTACCGCTGCTGATATTATGAGGGATGAAATCCTCCGTCTTGAAAAGGAGAATACAGAACTAAAGAAGGAATTGAGTGCCTGGAAACGAGAGGCAAATAAAATGAAAGATGAACTCGATACTATTAAAGATTGGGAAAATGAACACGATAGGGTGGTCGATGAATTAGAACACGTTTGTGATAAATATAATGAGATGGAACTCGTTTATGAAGAAACACAGGCAAAATACGAACAGGCGCTTCGAGAGAATGATAATTATTAAAAAAATAGTTAAAGGTATATCGTTATAAATCTTTACGTATTATTTATAATGGATACAATCACTGAAAGCGATGTAATCGCAACTGTACCAAATTCACAGGAATTAGAATATATTAACAACAGTTTTGCATCTTGGCATATAAATTTTTATTTAGACAATGGATTCTCTGTAGATAGGAGCATCAGGCGTGGTATGGAAGAATACATAGAGCAACTTATGGAGGAATTAATTCACCTAAAAACCCAGAATACCCAGCAAACCCCACCCACCCAGACACAAAAAGGGATAGAGATAGGTCGGTAGTAAATCCTCCTAATTATTTTTGATTAATTTTATTGTATTATTTTTATCGTAATTATTACTAAGAATTTGTATCTACTATTTGTATATACAGATTTGGGTGTTTGGGTTGTGGGTATTTGGGTAGCATTAAAAATGTTATTATCTTTCAACTATAAAAGGGACACAATGCTGTTAGGTATGGGATTTTAGTGTGGTGATTTCCGTCGTATTAGTACAACACGAAAACAAAGCGATTGACTGACTGACTGACTGACTGAAAGAAATAAAAAAAAGAAATAAAAAAAAAACAAATAAAAAAACAAACAAAATGGCATACAAAATGAACAAGGTTAAACACAGCGATATGATGGCAAAAGACCTCGCAAAGGGCGAATGTGAGGCACACTACACCTGCGAATCGCATTTCGTCTGTCCTTGGGATTTGGAAAAGGTTGACGATACAGCGGGTTGTGATTGGTGGATTAAATGGGATAGGTTGTATGTAAACATCCACGGTGAACGTTACGAATACGGTCCCATGTACAGCGGACCTGACAATCCCGAAACAAAGCATCCTTCCCACGTTGAAATCACCGATTACCCGATGCATTACAAGGATGTCGATTGTGTGGATATGTGCCCCTGCGGTGATGGTGAAGGGGAAATACAGTATAGTGAATACGATTTAGACCCCCGCTGCCCCCACTGCCATAGGGAACATCTCAAGGATGTGGAATTTGGTGGTTTCGAGAAAAGGTTGGCAGCAGAAAAAATACAAAATTGGGCATTGAAATGTATCCTGAGTCCTCACACAAAGATTGGAAAAAAAATGATTATGAAGAAGGCGGAACAGTTCTTCGAAAGCGAGGAAGAAATGGAAGAAGACGAAGATACAAAAAAACAATGCGAGAGTTGCGGAACGGACGATAAGGTCTACGACTATTGGTGGGTGGAGCAAGCAGGCAAAAAATGGCAACTGTGCGAGCAGTGTGGGATTGATGAAGAACAAGAAAAATGCGTCGAACCATACTGCTATGAGAGTAGCGACCACTGCTTCTGCTCTGTGGGCGGATGTGTTCCTCCTTCAGGTGAAGAAGAAAAAGATGTGTGCGTAGGATGTGAAAAGGAGGTAGTGGTAGATTATGAGACAGGTAAAGGATATACTATTGCTAATTGTGATACTTGTGATAAGATGCTGTGCCGTGATTGCCTTGAATCAGGAACAGAGGATATGTGTAAATATTGTGTTGTGTGTGAAGATGAACCAGAAAGAAATATGTGCTGTGGGTGTGGAAAATATAATGATACAAGACCCCAATGTGATTGTGGTTGTTCTCATCGTTCTAATTGTGAGGATTGCGAGGAAAAAGAAGAACAAGAAAAAGATGAGTGCGTAGAATACGAAAGACAATGTGAAAAGGAAGAAGGGTGTCCTTACCATTCGTATATTTGGTGCGGTAAAGAAAGCGAGTTCTATGGTCGTGATTATATCTGTGATAAATGTAAACGGGATGAAAAAAAAAGGAGGGAAGCAGAATACGCACTCTTCACTCCCCCAGGTACAGCACACGAGGTCTATATGGCAAAGCATAAATCTGTATGTATGGGATGCCTTGAAAGGCGACCCCTCCAAGAAATTAGGGAGGATATTTGGTATTGCGAGGAATGCTCAAACCCACAGCGCGACCGCAAGGCGCTTCAAGATGCTCTTGATGAATACCTCGCAAACCTCAATATCAACTAAATAAATACAAAAAAATTAGATTAGATTAGAATAGATTAGTTAGTTTTTTTTTGTGAGGACTGACACTATCTTGTAATCATACATACCATTAACATTAGAAAAGGGACATATTCTCCTTAGGTATGGGATTTTAGTGTGGTGATTTTCATCGTATTAGTATAAGAACGAAAACAAACGATTGACTGACTGACTGACTGAACGACTGACTGACTGAAATAAATAAAAAAAATAAACAGCAAAATGGACAGGTTCCCAAAGGAAACAATTTACTATGTTGAGACGGATGATTCCTTCCTCACATTCCCCGTTGACATCAATAGGGAACTGGGCGACGAAATATTCTACAGGACGACGGTAAAACGAACAGGTGTGTATTCCTCCAGCGAATTTGCTCGTATTATGTGGTTGTATAGAGAAGAATTCCAACGTCTTGTTGAAAAACAGGAGGAAAAATTTATATCACCAACATCAACAAGCACAGAAAGATACATAGCAATGAGGCGGGCGCAGTTCCTCTGCTGTATATGCGAGGTGAAAGGGACCCGTATGCTCAAAGAGCAGGAATGTCGTGATGTCATGCCGTACGGGCAACGCCGGGGCAGACAGTTCACCGATATAGCAGAAATGTATATCAAAGGATATCTCATCCACGAGAAAGCAATGCGATTTGCTTATAACGGAAATCGTTCAAAGGCAGAAAAATACATACAAAAACATGTAGTATATCTGGCGGAAATCTGGGAATTCCTCAAAGACAAAGATGAGCGAGGCGAGGGATTTAGTGCGGTGTTAGAAGGGGAAACATTGCAAAACGGTGCGGCGTTCCAACCCATCCTCGATATGATAAAATCAAAGATTGAGGATTCGAAAACGGCGGTTGAAATATTCTGCTAAATAAATACAAAAAAATTAGATTAGATTAGTTAGTTTTTTTTTGTGAGGACTGATACTATCTTGTAATCATACATACCATTAACATTAGAAAAGGGACATATTCTCCTTAGGTATGGGATTTTACTGTGTGGATTTTCGTCGTATTAGTATAAGAACAAAAACAACTGACTGACTGACTGACTGAAACAAATACGAAATAAAAAAAATAAAGCAAAACAAAAACAAAAAACAAAATGTCCACTACAATCCCATACCACTGCTGGATACAGAATACAGATACAGGCAAGATTATTGACCCTGATTTTCCTCTCTACAGTATGGTCCGCCAAATCAGGAATTGTACGGAAGAACAACAACACCAGAAATTTCCAAATGGGAGGATGAAGAAACTTGTGAAAGAGCAAAAATTCGCTCAAAGGGCAAAGGCACTCAAGGAACTTTATGATAATGATACTGCAGCATACTACAGACACCGCGACCAATGGTTTGGAGCAAACTGCTGTGCTACAAACGTCCTGTTTTCTTTTGTGGAAAACGGAGCAGGAAAAAATCTCAAATTCTGTGTTGGGCGCATGGGTTGGAAGCAGAAGGGCGGTGGTGTGTGGTGGGAATACGAATAAATAAAAAACAAAAAAATTAGATTAGATTAGTTAGTTTTTTTTTTACTATGTGTATTCCTATCTTGTAATCATACATAAATAAAAGGGACAGATTCTCCTTAGGTATGGGATTTTACTGTGGGGATTTTCATCGTATTAGTATAAGAACGAAATCAAACGATTGACTGACTGACTGACTGACTGACTGACTGACTGACTGACTGAAAGAAATAAAAAAAATAAAAACAAAAACAAAAACAAAAAAACAAAATCAATATGTCTGCCTTTGCTCAATACCAAGTGTCTGTGTTTGCCTTTGCTGCTGATATCTATAAAAAATTCTCTGCCCTCTCACAAGAGGAACTCAACCAATGGGCAAAGCGGTCCAAGATTGAATTTGCCGTAAAGGCAGGAACTCGTGCTGTGCCAGAGTTCGAAATTCACAAGTTCGAGAATTCAAAACTGAAGGTGAAAAAGGTGTTTGCTTTCCAGAAAAACAAAAAGGGCGGTGTCAAGGCACTCAAGGTTGAGGGCGAATTATACAAACTGCCAGAATACGAAAATGTTGTCAAGCAAATGATTGTCCAAAAAATTGTGTTTGACCTGCGTGCCGAGTTCTTCAAAGAGGCGGAGAAAGATGCAGACGGCAAAAAAATCAAAGGCACAGGTTCCAAGAATATCACACCTTTTGGTGTGGCGTGTAAAGAAATGTTTACACTGCTCGGTGTAGAGAACAAATACAAATACGAAATTGATGGTTCAGGTCTCAAGCAGGTTCTTATCACAGAACCACAGACCGAAGCACAAAAAGAATCGCTTCTTGCTGGGCAGAAATCCAAGGCACGCAAGGGTGTCAAAAAGGGCAAGTCCCAAAAAACAATTCAGTTGGAAACATCTCTCGAACAGGCAAAGAAAGAAATGGCAAACCTCAAAGGGTTTATGATTTACCTCTACACAAATGGGTCGATGGCGCTGGACGAAAACGATGAAAAGATGTACCATCAGGTTGTAAAAGATACTGAAGAAGACGATGCGGTGTCTTATCGGTGTGGTATGGGACTGCCTGACGGCGATATCCCAAAGTCCCCGACCCCAGAACCAGAAAGCGAAATCTCAAGGGACTCAACACCAGAACTCGAAGAAGAAAGGGAGGATTATTTCAATACACCACCACCAAACATGCCACCAGCACGGGGTGCTTCTCTGGAAGAAGAAGAAGAAGAACAGGAATTCAACGAAGAAGATATGCTTGCTATGATTGAGATGGAAGAAAACGAGGGACCAGAAGTTTCTGCAGTTAAGGATGTGACGGCGGGATTGCTTACAGATACTGAAGATGAAGAAGAGGAACTCGTAGACGATGAAGATTGTGAGGAATATGTGGAAGAACAATCCTACCTCAAAACATATGTGATGGAAGACCCAGATGAATACCCAGATTTCAATTGCTATATGAAGAAAATCAAGAAGGAACAGAGGGCAGCAGGTGGTGTTTACGCAGAACGCTGGAAGACGGGAATGAAGAAGCGTACTATCGACAATTTGCTTACGGAATGGTTGGAATCGCTTCGCAGGTGGGATGCTAAATTGTGCTATAATGAGGCGAGGGCGGAAACCATTACGACATGGGCAGAGGTCCTTGAGGACCGCCTCGCATAAATTAGCAGTAGTAAATAGGTAGATTAGAATTAATTAATTTTTTCCATTAAAAATAAATTTTACCCCCAGATCGGAAGAGCACAC
>Ga0181380_1000138_pt1 | contig 31670 bp, 38 predicted proteins | sample 3SPOviralmetaG_FD_130116 | JGI IMG/M metagenome (GOLD analysis project Ga0181380, IMG submission 130116) | Marine viral communities from the oligotrophic San Pedro Time Series (SPOT) site, San Pedro Channel, CA, USA - 3 SPOT_SRF_2009-08-19 | ecosystem: Environmental > Aquatic > Marine > Strait... | reverse complement strand
GGCGACCGCGCGCTCCCCCTCACGTACTACTTTGGTAAAAATCAAAAAGCATAAACGGTGTATCATAATACCTAAGAAAAATAACGCTTGACTTCGATGATGAAAGACAGTATAATACTTAAAAATCGGAGGGTAAATTGGTAAAAATTACATACAAACATTGGACAAAGGGACATGAACTCGAAATTATAGGAGTCATGCCAACCTACTTAAACAATAGAGTAAGCGACAGATTTATAATAAGGACACCTTCGGGCGAATTTGAAGATATTATAAAAGACACAGTGATAAGAGTAGAAGATTATGAGAGTCCTAATAGGCTGTGAGTTTAGTGGAACTGTACGAGATTGCTTTATCGCTATGGGGCATGACGCAATTTCTTGCGATTTACTACCTACTGAAGCCCCCGGCCCGCATATAGTAGGAGATGTAGTAGATGTTTTGTACGGCAGTGAATGGGATCTCGCAATAATACATCCTCCATGCACTTACCTAGCATCGAGCGGACTCCACTGGAACAATAAAATCGAAGGAAGAGCGGAAAAAACAGAAGAAGCTCTTACTTTTATAGCAACATTATGGAATGCACCTGTAAAACATATGTGCATCGAAAATCCAGTCGGCTGTATCAACACTCGACTTGAGTTTATGCCAAAGCCCCAATATATTCAGCCTTATAACTACGGTGAAGACGCTTCAAAGAAGACAGGTTTATGGATGAGGGGCTTGGCACCTTTACAAGAAACAGAATATGTAGAACCTCGAACGGTAAATGGAAAGAATCGTTGGGGAAATCAGAGCAATAGTGGGCAATCTATGCTTGGAGGCGGTTCTGGACATGAACGATCCGTTACATATTTCGGAATAGCAGCTGCTATGGCAGAGCAATGGGGTTAGAATGGCCACAATCAATATTAGTGCAGATATCCGAAGCGGAAATGTCACCCAGTCTCAGAATGTAGAGCAAGGTGACACCGTTATAGTGTCGCTTACTATAAACTATGGTATTCAGCTCCAATCTTCCAGTAATTGTAGTGGTTCGCACTCCGGAGGCGGAGGTAGTAATGTTGTCGCAACTATAACTATAACCAATTTTACTGGTACAGGTACTTATTCGATAGTATATTACCAAGCATATCAGGGACGTACATACACTTTAAGTGGTTCAGTCTCAGTACCTGTAACTATAACTGCTCCTGTAATCTCAGCTGTTACCTCTAATAATCCTTATAGTGCAAACGTCACAACTACTGTAACCACCTCGTCAAATGGAAGTGGTGGCACTTTAAAGTTTGCCAAGACTACTACAAATAGCGTACCTTCCTCAGGGTGGCAAACAAGTAATCAGTTTGCTAGTGGCCACCCCCGAAATTCAACACGATATTACTGGGCATCCCAAGATGAAGATACCGCAGGTGCATTTGATGGAGGAGAAGCCCTTACTGTAGGGTACAAAACACCAGGCACAACTCTTTACGTAAATGATTTCGATATTGACTTTGATGCTACTTCTGCCACTGTAAGTGTAGGGAGTACTACTACAGGTGCACAATATAAACTTTTTATATCTGGATCTCCCACATCTGCATCGAATATCATAACTGCGCCTGCGGGTAGTAGTACAGATATTCCTGTTTTTAGTAGTGTTCTCCCTACTGAGGGCAATACTGAAGCCTATAGAGTGTTTGTAAGGCTTCCACTGGCATTAGGAGGCGATAATTTATTTGATTCAAGTGTGGGGTCTACAGGAGAGGTTGAAATAACAAGACTTTCAGAACTGGATGATGAACCGGATAATTTTGATTTTGTGGATGTAAACGATGCTCAGCCCGGTACTCTACATACTCAAGCAGTACAAATAACTGGTATTGACACTGCTATAACTGTTTCGCGAATTACAGGTACTGCAACGTTTCAGATAACTAATTCATCAGTTACACCAAGCACTTTTAATGCTAACGCAAAGACTGCTACAAATTCCCAGTGGATGCATATAAGGCAGTCAGCGCCGAGCGCATACAACAACACTATATATACAGTATGGAACGTAGGAGGTATAGTAGCTAACTTTGCTCATAATACAGTAGTAGAAGATACTACTCCTACTCAGTTTTATTTTACAGACTTAGCGGATGTAGCGACGGGATCAGACCAGAGAACAACAAGGCAGATTACCGGAATAAATAATACTATTACAGCAACTAGAGCTAGTGGTAATGGTGGATTTGCTGTAACAAGCAGTGCGACTGCGCCTACTTCTAGTAGTTCATATACAAGTACCTCCAAAAGTGTTGACAATGAAGATTACATACATGTACGTCAAGTAGCATCCGCCACTGCATTTAAATGCTTGGCTACTACTATTTCTGCTGGAGGAGTCTCAGATAGATTCGCAGTAACAACTGCACCTACTGGCACAACTGATAGAATAGCGAGTTTAGGTATTTATATTTATAGCCTAGAAGGGAACGCAACCACTACGCAAACCCAAGATGTATCAGACGGGGATACTTTTAAAGTTACAATGGATGGAGCGATAGGCTCGTCTGCAAACTTTGATATACTTGATAATGTATACGGTGTTTTTACACTTACTAACTGTACGGCAAATACTACAAGTAATGTATTGATGAGAGAGCAGACAGGAAGTGGGTCTGCCGTAAATGGAATAACTCTAACAGTAAATGGGTCAGCAGGAGCAACCTATAGTATGGTTGCTGTATTTACTCACTTAAATAGTTCTGGAGTATCTAAGACAAAGACTTTTACTCTCACAGGTACTATTGATCCTCCTGCTTATGGAATGGAATGCTTCGATGTATCAGGAAATAAAAGACTAGATATAAGTAAGAGACAGCCTAGATTAGTCGCACGATACACAGGAACCGGAAATGGTAGTAGCTTTAATTTAAACACGGCTGGGTACGGTAGTGGAGGATTAAGTCAATGGCATGCAGTAAATGTAAAAACAGACTCTAATTACTATGTTGGTACAAGTGGTACAAATTATATAAGAATGGAACGAGCAGATGTAAGAACTGAAAACAGTTCTTATCAAATTTTTTCAGGAGACGAGGACTATGATGTCCTTGTATTTAGGTTTTAAGTTATGGCATTTGGAATAGAAACCCAAAACAAAGACGGTATAAGTCTACTTGATGAAGCCTCTAAACAGGTACAAGTAGGTAAATCTGGTAGTGTTGTGCCCGGTTCATTTATCCTCTCTACGTCAAATACTCCATTTGTAGATACTCCTTATGCTCCTGCGGTAGTACTACCTAAAAAATCAAGTGATATGTTTCTCTTTATAAAACCAAGAGTAACAACAGGAAGTACAACTTCATTTTTTCCATTTGCTGTTGCTATTTATTATGGAACAACAAACCTTACGATTACTAAAAAATCAGGAGGCGCTTCAGGTTCTAATGTATTTTATGCTAATTTAAGTACAAGCTCTCTCAATTTTACAGGTAATGTTTCTGATCTGTATACAGGCGCGACTTCAGGTATAGAAGATGACTCTCACTTAGACGTTGGAATAGGAGAGCAGATCCCTGGAGGCAGTACCTATGTATCAGGATCTACAAACCCGTATGTAACAAACCTAGAGAGCCATGGAACTTACGATGTAAAAATAACCTTAGATAGAAACTTAACCTCTACTATTCCTAATAATACAACTTTTGTAATGGCAAAGGATGTAGCTTTCTTTACTCGAAAGTATAGCGAAGCTTGGGATTCAGGATGGGTTTTAGACTATAAGTTTGGAACAATAACAAACAATGAGGAAGAAACAGGAGATTATGGGTTTCAAGTATTTGCATCAAATGGAGATCTTGCTTTTTCTTCAAACAGAGAAAACTTCCTGATAGACTCTATTACAAGCGGAGACCCTGATCTAGGAGTATCTGCTACAGGTACAAGTTTTGGAGAGGCAGATGACGCAAGTCCTATATTTGCAGCAGAAATAGGAGACGCGTCAGACTGGACAGACTATTGGGTAATGGCGACTGCCTCAGGGTACTGCACTCAACTTTGTACAGGGTCTAATTCCCAGCAAAGAGGAACACGTAGTTTTGGAGCGGGGTATATATTTTGTCCTCCAAATAATGGAGACTATGCAAATTCTACTCTGACTGGCAATCCATTCCTTACTACCTCAGGTACTTTATTTAAAACATCGTCTGCAGTAAATGGAGTAGCGATGGCACCGATACTAACCTCTTTCTTTAATACAGTTCCCCAAATTACAGGAGGCGGGTTTGTAAATGACGCGTGGGCATATGATGCCACAAGAAGTTTAATAATAGGACATTTTGTATGACTTTTATAGCTAGATACTGTGCATTGGTAGATCCAACCACAGGACAAATAAATACTTTAGTATATCCGCCTAATGCTGATGAGTACCTAGAAGGTGAAATTCTCAATGGGAGTATAATTAAATGGTGTGAGAATGACGGTATAACCTGTCAAAGTCACTATTACAATCATACTACCAGCGAGTTTGTAGAAAGAGGAGCACAGCCTTCTCAATTCTACTACTGGGACTGGGATCATAAAACATGGGTAAATGATATACATGCTTTATTCGCTGGAATTAGAGTCCATAGAAATGGGCTGCTAATGGAGTGCGATTGGACTCAGTTGGCAGATTCTCCTATTACGGACGAAGATAAAGCAAACTGGGCACTGTATCGAGATCAATTAAGACATTTTCCAGAGTGGAACTCAGGAGCTACAGACTGGGACTCCTTAGTCTGGCCAGTTCCCCCAAATCTCTGGGGACAAGAATAAACAGCCTATTTAGGCAAAGTAAGCAGGAGAAAAAAGAATGGCAATTACATATACATGGGAAATTAAATCTATCCACACAGATGCGGATGATAACGTAGAGCACATTAAGTGGCGTAAAATAGGCACTGATGATGTTGATAATCTGCAAGGAAAGGTAATAGGAGAAACGTCTTTACTTGGAGATCCTACTGCAGAAGGATATGTAGCTTTTGCTGATTTAACAGAAGACACCATATGCAACTGGTTAACAGAAGCAACAGCTAATAGAACAGCCCGATTAAACGCGTTTATTGATGGACAGATCCTAGAGAATCGACTCACTAAACGAGATTTTCCTTGGGGTTAGAAAAATAAACCTTGACAAAGTATTACCGGTAAGGTATAATTTTTCAAGAACTAGAGGATTAATATAAAATGAAAAAGGCTTTATGGTTGTTAATGTGTTTATCTTCAATAGCACTGGCACAAGAGGAAGACGTCATTGTGACAGACTCTACTACAGACAGTACTATAAATAGCACTACAACAACAAAACTAGAATCACCCCCACCTTCAGCAATAACTCCGACAATGAATATTTCTAACTCGGACTTGTGTACAGTAGGTGTCGCAGGTGCAGTACAAACCCAAATTCTTGGCATCTCTATGGGAACTACGACAAGAGACATGAATTGTGAGAAATTAAAGAATGCAAAGACTCTTTATGACATGGGTATGAAAGTAGCTGCAGTTTCAGTAATGTGTCAAGATAAACGTGTATTTGATGCAATGATGATGGCAGGAACACCCTGCCCCTACGATGGTATGATTGGCCCAGAGGCAAAAGCAGGTTGGGAAACTCATAGAGAAGAAGAGCCTCTAGAGGAGAAAGACGAAGATGCAATGGACGAAAATACCAAAAATACATTATTCGGCCTTGGTGGTGTACTTAGCTTGCTTGGCGCCCTACTCATACTCTGAGATAGTTACAGGACAAGCCAGAACAACTGCCTATGATTGGGTAATGCAAAATGTTCTCCCACAGCAAGCAGGTCTTACTGTGGGCTCTGTAGTGTACCGTTACGAAGCTGTGAAAAACGTAGAAGATGATATGGTTGTCTACGTTCAGAATGAAAATGCGCTTGGAGATGGGTATATCTTTCGAGAAGCAGATGACTGGTCAGGATTACCTGGCAACAAGATTTATAAAGTAATTGGAGTAGGAGATATACCAATTGAAGCGTGGGGCGATGGCTCCATCGAAATAGACGGAAACGGACAAGTAGTAGACCCTTCAGTGGTTTATAGTTATAGATACGATCCTTGTTTCGACCCTCAATCGGATCCCTCCTGCCCTGACTATGTTACTCCGTACGACCCCTCGCTTATACCTGTAGTAGAGTTTAATGACCCACTGCAAGATGAGTATGTTATCGCAGAAATGGAAAAACAGGCAAAGATTGCTGAAGAGGAAGAGTACGAGCGTAAACAACGAAATAAAAAAATTAAGGTAAATTTAGAGAAGATGCTTGGAGGCTTGAATATGTCAGCAATGACTGCTCAGGCTTCAATAACAGAACAAACACTTTTCGCAATGAACTATATTCCTCGCAGTTACACGGGATCATTAAATGGTGGAGTGTATGCGGACACAGTAGTGCTGGTAGATGGAAAATTACCAGATAATAAGAAAGCAAAGAGAGTTGGGCTGGCTCAGCAATTGCTTCATGAAGAAATGGTAGAGGCCCAATATGATTAATAACACTACCGGAGAGGCGAGAGCCTAATAAATGGAACCTTATATGAAAAAGTCCCTACTAGCCCTAGCTGTGTTACCTTGTGTAGCTCTAGCCAATGTGCCCATTTTAGGTACAGTAGAAAGTAAATGTGTTATTCAAACAGACACTTCAGGTGTTTACGGTAACCCTAGTCCGAGTGAACTAAGTACGGCTTCGGGTGATGGCGGTGTAAAGCCAATCATTCGTTATGACATCTTAGCTGCCGATCACTATAAAGCAGTAATTTCTTATCCCAATTCTTTTTCTTCTAGCCCGGAGCTGGAAGACGTAGTAAATTGGACCGGAGATGTTGCTGTAGGTCAAACATCAGATGCTGGCATGTCTGCATTTGAGACTAGTAAGATTGAGTACAATAATACAGTTGAGTTTGATTTAACGATTGCTGGGAGTGTGTGGTTTGATGTAGATTCTACAGCAGACTATGGTTATGATAAGTCTTTCCCTGCGGGAGACTATAGCGCCATGGTAACCGCAGAATGTATCGCTCAGTAATATTTTTTGCTATATTGTTAGTTAGTGGGTGCGCAAGTGCCCACCAGTTTACTCCCACGTATCCTGTGCTACGGTACAGCGGCGTAGAAGGAGTGAGCGTACTAAATATGAGTATTTTCAACAATCGCGAAGAGATTAGTTGGTACTCTATTAATGTTTATGATAGAGACTGGAACAATATCGTTTTTGCCAGTACAGATAAACTTATTAATCTTTCTTACTTAGAAAGAAAAAACATAGAAGTGTATGTACGTACCCAAGACTCTGACAAAGTAACTTACATATGTTCAAAGTCAAAGATTCTTGCAAGTGTAAATAAACCTTCTATTATAACCTCAAGGATTTGTTCAAAAATAAAAGAGTAACACAAATGAAGCACCTTATATTATTACTAAGTTTTCTGCTTCTGAGTAGTATAGTTAAGGCAGACTCAAGTTCTTTAAATCTGAATTTGCCTTCCTCTCCTCAGTCGTATGCGTCTGATAGGATAAGAGCCGGGCAGTTAGACTGCCAAAATGCCATTGGTTCGGCTACCAATGTAGAATTCGGGGTTGTAGGATTTATTGATAATGGACATCAAAATCCCTACAATACAGTATATGATGCCACAATGCCATCCACTAGAACGCAAGATATAGGCGTATATGCAAAAATAACTATACCAATTGGTGCCCCAAAAGAGCGTATCAATTGTAATACCCTTTATCAGTTGGAATTAGAAAAGAAACGTATGGAAGTAGCAAAGTTAAAACAAGAGATCGCTAATCTCAGGAGATTACAATTTGTAGAGGAGTAACATGGCAGAGTTTGAATTTGGAGGTATGACCTTCAAAGGCGGTAAGATGATGGTCATGCTTACAGCACTTTCCACCCTTGGCGGTGCAGCATGGGCAGGCTTTGAGTTTTACGCAGATTATATGGACATGAAAGAAATTGTTCAGAATATTGATACAGATGCTATTGCAGCACGAAACCTTCAAATAGAGCAAAAGCTCGACGATGCTATTGAATACACACGAGACATTAAAACTGGATTGCGAGATGATATACTTGCGATCGAGAAGCAAGCAGACCGCGCAGAAGATAAAGTACGTACTATGGAAAACGAAGTACGAGATATGATTGATAAAGCAAGTGAACGCTTTGAAGCCAAGCGCGATGCTATGAAAGCAGACTCTGATCAAGACATGGAAGATCTAGAAGATCGACTAGAAAAGAAACTACAAAGAGCACTAGACAACCCTTTGTCTGACTGACCTAAGAAAAAAATACCTTGACAAAATAACCCTAAGAAAGTATAATTTCAAACATGACTAAAGAAATAACAACCATTTCCCCAGAGGGCCTGGAGATAGCAAATAGTTATCTGCAGTTCGGCAATATTCGAGCAGTTACCGAATACATGGGAGTAAGTGAAAATAAAGTCGTAGATATATTAAATTCCCGAGAGGTAAAAAAGTATATTGACACAGTATATCTTGACTTAGGCTATCGCAATAAAAACAATATTGCGTCCTTACTAGACGAGATGATAAACAGTAAACTAGAAGAGGCCCAAGAATCTGGGTTGTACTCCTCTAAGGATCTTGCAGACTTATTACAGATGGCGCATAAAATGCGAATGGACGAGATAAAGGCACAAGCAGAGTTGCAAAAAGCCGAAACCTCTAGTATTCGTAGTCAGACTAATGTTCAGATAAATGACGCGTCTCTACCATTTGGTCAGGGGAACTATGGCAAGCTCATGGATAAATTATTAAATGGATCAGACAAGTGATAAAGTTGCAGACCTAGAAAAAGGACTACATGCTCACGAAGTTCAGTGCGAAGAAAGGTGGAAAACTACCTTCCATCGTTTGGATAGTATAGAGGATACTCTATCAAGAATAGAAGGTAGGATAATTAGATCTGCAGGAGGAATTATTCTTTTCTTAGCAGGTATAATCGCATCTTTTATTCTAACAGGAGCCCCTCTAGGTTAGGAGATTTTTTATGATTTATAAAAAAAGAAATTCATGGTACTACCGAGATACTAACGGTAAGCGCTATAAATTCAAAACTCAAGAAGCCGCAATGGCACATAATCTGGGTAAGACTCCAGAAATGGAGCAAGAGCAAAATTATGCCAGCAAAGCGACGACGATCGAAGACTACCTCAAAGAAGAGGAAGTCGGTTCCTACGAACAAGAAACTTTATTCAAGGGTGAAGTCGGAGGCGAAGAGGAAATTTAAGGTATACCCTTCAGCTTACGCAAATGGGTGGCTTGTAAAAACATACAAGGCACGAGGCGGTACATACCGCATGGGGAGCAAGTAATGCCAGCAGGAAAAGGAACTTACGGAAAGAAAAGAGGACGTCCAGCCAAGAAAGGTAAGGGCACAAAGAAAAAGTCTACAGGACTTACGGCAGCACAAAAAAAGTTACCAAAGGCACTTCAAATGGCTATTATGCGTAAGAAGCGTAAAGGCAAAAAGAAGTAGTGGCCCGATCCAATACTGGACTCACCAAATGGTTTAAAGAGAAGTGGGTAGATATTTCTCGACCAAAGAAGGGCGGAGGCTACAAGCCTTGTGGAAGAAAGAAGGCGAAAGGAAAAGGTTATCCGAAGTGTGTCCCAGCAGCAAAAGCGGCTCGTATGACAGCAGCACAAAAGAAGTCTGCAATAAGTCGTAAGAGAAGAGCAGGAAATCCAGGTGGCAAACCCACTATGGTAAAAACCTTCGTCAAAAAGAAGCGTAAAGCACGGATGAGACGAGGTAAGAAATAAAGTGTCAAGTGGCACTTTTCAGCAAGGCCCTTCCCCTACTAATCGGACACATTTTGACTAAGGGCAGGACAATACGGAGAAACAAATGAAGTATTTAGTTATAGTATCTGCACTACTACTCGGAGCTTGTGGAACCATGAATGCAGCCATTGACGGCACTCAAGGTATCATTAACGGAACTCTTGGAGGAGTAGGAACAGCAGTAGCAGACATAGCCACCGCAGCCGGTGAAGATGTCGCAGGTGCAGTAAGCACAAGTAAGGAGTAAACTTTATGCCAGCAAAGCGAAAAACGAAGAAGAAAGACTCAAGATTGAAACGGGCAGGCGTTAGTGGTTATAATAAACCAAAACGTACTCCAGGCCATGCTAAGAAGTCTCATATCGTTGTAGCTAGAGCTGGTGGTAAAGTGAAGACAATTCGTTTCGGCCAGCAGGGAGCTAAAACGGCAGGGAAGCCGAAGGCTGGAGAATCAGCAGCAGCCAAAGCGAAGCGTAAAAGTTTTAAAGCAAGACACGCTAAGAATATTGCTAAAGGCAAAATGTCAGCAGCATATTGGGCGGATAAAGTAAAATGGTAGATGATAAGACGTTTCACCCCGCAGACACTAATGGTGACGGGCACGTATCCGACGCAGAGCAGGCAATGTACTTAGAGGCAAAGCGCAAAGAGTTAGAAGACGCAGATGCTATGCGAGATGCGCAGAGAAACATGGCTTGGTTTGCACTTGGTGGTATGTTACTTTATCCCTTCGCCGTAGTAGCCGCAGAATTATTAGGGCTGTCTAACGCTTCAAGTACTTTAGGGAGCATGGCCCCTACCTACTTCGTTTCCGTTGCAGCTATTGTAGCGGCATTTTATGCCAAGGAAGCAGTAGGGAGTAAAAAATAATGGATATGCTTATTGACTTAGCAATGAATTTTTGGCAGTGGACAGTACTTGGAGTACTTGTACTTATTGGATTTGCCGTAAATCTTTGCGATAAAGATGAAGGGCCTCGTGTAGGTTTCGAGTATGACAGAATGCCTAAAATGCAACCTGTCCCAATACGAACCGCTAGTAAAGGTTTCTGGGGCGGAATACTTATGTGGTTATTAGGCACTCGTAAGTGGGTAATAACAGAGGATTTTCACTACAGGTTAAACGGAATAGGGTATAAGATACCTTATGGTTTTGAGTTTGATGGGGCCTCCGTACCTAAATTTTTAGCTACTTTCTTATCTCCTGTAGGGGTATTATTAATGGGTGGTTTAGTCCATGATTATGGATATAAGTATGCTACCTTAATGAAAAAAGATGGATCAACCATCGGGTACCACGATCAGAAGTATATGGATACTTTATTCCGTGATATATGTATTGAAGTTAACGGATTTAAAGTACTAAACTATCTAGCTTATTATGCTCTGAGACTGGCAGGCTTTGCCGCTTGGAATGGGCATAAAGGGAGAGGAACCCATGAAATACTTAAATAAAATTATAAAAGAGCGTACTTCTTTAGATGGCGCTCTACTGATAGCAATCTGTGGAACTACTTTATTACTAGGAGGCCTTGTAGAATGGGCAGCTTGGTTTGGACTAGGATACGGAATTTGGACTCTATTTAAAAAAGAAGATTAATATGCCCGTACAGGTTAGCAGAGCGGATATCCCCTCTGAACAAATATTAGATTTACAATCTGAGACACGTTTCTTAAAGATACCAGCAGACGATTATTTAGGTCTGCTCGGTATCACCCCCTTGCCTTCTCAAATGGCAATCATTAATGCAATTAATAGCCCTAAGTATAGGTTTGTATGTGCCGCTGTAAGCCGCAGACAAGGAAAAACCTATATTGCAAATATAATTGGACAGCTCGTATCTCTGATACCAGCATCTAACATCCTTATTATGTCTCCCAACTACTCACTGTCTCAGATTTCTTTTGATCTACAAAGGAATCTTATAAAGCATTTTGATCTTGAAGTCACAAAAGACAACGCTAAGGATAAAGTTATTGAGACAAGTAATGGATCCACAATACGTATGGGTTCAATAAATCAAGTAGATTCCTGTGTAGGACGAAGTTACGACTTAATTATATTTGACGAAGCAGCGTTAGCAGACGGGCGCGACGCCTTTAATGTCGCTCTTCGACCTACTCTAGATAAAGAAAACTCTAAAGCAATCTTTATCTCTACTCCCCGAGGCAGGAATAATTGGTTTGCCGAATTTTTTGATAGAGGGTTTAATGACGAGTTTTCAGAGTGGTGCTCTATAAGGGCAACATATAAAGACAACCCAAGAATGTCCGAACAAGATATTATTGAAGCTCGTAAAAGTATGTCAGACGCTGAATTCCGTCAGGAGTATGAAGCAGACTTCAATACTTACGAAGGGCAGATATGGAATTTTGACCACGAAACATGTGTGGCTAATAATGCAGCACTCGACCTTTCTAATATGGATGTATTTGCGGGGCTTGACGTTGGTTATCGAGATCCAACAGCTTTCTGTGTTATAGCTTATGATTGGGATGAGCAAAAATATTACGTTTTAGACGAGTACCTGGATGCCGAAAAGACTACCGAGCAACATGCCGCTGTAATTCGTGATATGGTTGACAAGTGGGATATAGATTACATTTATATAGATTCCGCTGCTCAGCAAACTCGATTTGACTTCGCACAAAACTACGATATTACTACTATAAATGCTAAGAAGTCGGTTTTAGATGGAATATCGCACGTAGCAGGTATAACAGATAACAATAGTCTAATGGTCGAACAGCGATGCGATGAAGTCTTGTCTTGCTTAGATCAGTATCAGTGGGATCCAAATCCTAACTTAGCTAAAGAAAAGCCCAAGCATAATAGATCATCGCACATGGCAGATGCTTTACGATACGCACTATACTCTTTTGAAACTCAGTCGTCTGGTTTTTAAGACCCCTGAGCAAAAATAGTAGTTGACAATTCACCTTACACCGTTTATAATTCTATTAAATATGAAAAAGCTCAAAAGAGATCCAGTAAAATATATAAGAGACCGAGCTAAATCCAAATATGAAAAGGGTGACTCTTGTGAAATTTGCGATGCTACACAGCAGCTTGACTTTCACCATTTTTACTCTCTAAGCCCTTTGTTGAAAAGCTGGCTAAAAGAGAAGCAAAAAATCAGACCAGAGCATTACACTGATGAATACATAATAATCTGGAGAGATGAATTCATAGAAGAGAAAAAGGCAGAGCTGTACGATCATACAGTTACACTATGTCATACTCATCACTTACAACTACATTCCATTTATGGAAGAAATCCAAGCTTAGCTACTGCAAAAAAGCAAGTGCGTTGGGTAGAGATTCAAAGAGAAAAGCATGGCATGGTATAATAACCTATTTGGTAACAAAGAAAAATTGAATCCTGCTCAATCTTATATGGGGCGGGACATTGAGTCATCTCGTGAACCTACTTTTAGTTATGAGTCTGCGTATGAAGATTTAGAAATTGTCAATCGTGGCGTAAACATGATTGTAGATGATGTTGCAGAGATTCCTACTCTAGTATCTAGAGAGAATGCTTTTAGAGGTGTTACTACAGGAGTAAAGAGAGCAAAAGTAGAGCTACTACTAAATAAGTCTCCTAATCCTTACCAAGATATTAACAGTTTTCGTAGAAACTTAGTAACCGACTTTGTTTTAGACGGAAATATTTTTATGTACTATGATGGAGCGCACTTATATCATTTGCCCTCATCAGAAGTACAGATTCATGCTAGTAAAGACACTTATATAGAAAAGTTTACTATGCACGATATTACATTTAGTCCAGATGAGATTATTCATATTAAGGAAAACTCCTTCCATTCTATATACCGTGGAGTTCCTCGATTAAAGCCTGCACTACGTACTATGGTACTTATGCAGTCTATGAGAAAATTTCAAGACAATTTCTTTAAGAACGGAGCAGTGCCAGGACTTGTACTAAAGTCTCCAAATACGTTATCTGATAAGATCAAAGAGCGTATGATGGTATCTTGGCAGCAAAAATATCGACCAGATACAGGAGGCAGACGCCCTCTTATACTAGATGGCGGTATTGAAGTAGACTCTATTACAAATGTAAATTTTAAAGAATTAGACTTTCAAGCATCAATCGAAGAAAACGAAAAGATTGTTCTGAAGGCACTCGGAATACCTCCTATTTTGATGGATTCCGGAAACAATGCTAATATTCGCCCAAATCTACGACTTTATTATTTGGAGACTATATTACCTATAGTTCGAAAAATCAATTTTGCAACTAGCAGATATTTTGGGTATGAGATAAGCGAAGACATAACTAATATACCCGCACTGCAGCCTGAACTACGTGATAGCGCAGCGTACTATACGTCATTAGTAAATGGCGGTATCATATCCCCTAATGAAGCTCGAAGAGCTCTAGGGTATGATGAAGTAGACGAGGCAGAAGGAATACGAGTTCCTGCAAATATTGCAGGATCTGCAGCTAACCCTTCAGAGGGCGGAAGGCCAACAGAGGAATCTGACGATGAATAGAAAAAAGCAAGCACAAGCTTTGCAGCAAATTGGTAAATATTTTGCTTTAAAAGGCAAGATCTACACCCAGCTAGAGTACGTTAATGCACCAGACCAACCAGTACCTGGCTTTATAATTAAGAGACTTTTTAAGACGTACGATGGTATGATGACAGACTTTAAAAAGACTTCTTATTGGACAGAGCTTAATAAACCTGCCCCCAAGGCAGTGCCTAAGCCTGCACCTAAGCCTGCACCTAAAAAGGCGGTCAAGCCTGCTGTTAAACCAGCAGTTAAAAAGGAAGCAATAGATGAATAAGATTTTTAATCTAACGTCTACTTTCAAAGCTCTCTCAGAGGGCGACGATGGATCAGTAATGATTCGTGGTATGGCAAGTACAGCTGATTTTGATCGCGCGGGTGACTCGATCTCAGCAGAAGCCTGGATGAAAGGCGGACTGAATAATTTTGAAAAAAATCCAATTATCTTGTTTAATCATGATTATGACAAGCCAATTGGCCGAGCCACAGGACTGAAAGCTGGTCCTAATGGGTTGGAGTTAGAATGTAAAATTAGTAAGGCGGCGCCTGCTAATGTTGCACAGTTAGTTAAAGACGGTGTTCTTGGAGCCTTTTCTGTTGGTTTTCGAGTCAAGGACGCTGATTACTTAGAGGAAACCGACGGACTAAAGATTAAGGACGCTGAATTATTTGAGGTATCGGTAGTATCTGTACCATGCAATCAATCAGCTACTTTTTCGCTCGCGAAATCTTTTGACTCATCTGATGAGTACGAAGAATTCAAAAAAACTTTCAAAAATCGTGTAGATCTAGCCGGTCAGTCTCTGGCTAAGGACGAAGTTAATACTTCTAGCATAGCTAGTGACACACCGAAAAGCGCGGTAAATACCGCAGATCAGGAGATCAAGATGGAAAATCAAATCGACTTGGAAGCTTTTGCAAAAAAAGTAGCAGAAGATACTGCCGCTAAGATTGCTGTTAAGCAAGCCGAAGAGAAAGCCGCTGCCGAAGCACAAGCTAAAGCTGCGCAAGACGCTGCCGAAGCAAAAGCTTTGGAAGCAGAGTCAATTAAGACTGTAGTTAACACTGGTGTTGCATCGGGTGTTGAAGCTCTAATGGCAGACGTTGAAGCAAAAATGTCTGAAAAAGATGCCAAGATGGGCGAAGTTCTTGCTTCTTTTAGCAAAGAACTCGAAGAAAAGAAAGCTGAAATCGAAGCTATGCAAAATAGCAAGAAGACTTTCAGCGGCCGTGGTGGCGATCTGTCTAAGTTCGGTAAAGAATTTATGCAGGCTAACCTCCTTGGTACTATTACTGGTAAAGGTTATGAGACCGATTTTGCCAAAGGCCTAATGGAAAAAGCTGGTGTAACATACACTGCTACTTCCGCTGCTGGTATCGATGTAACTGTTCAGCAAGCAATCGAGCAAGAAATTCGCTTGAACCTTACTGCTGCTAACTTGTTCCGTGAGATCCAAGTAGAAAGCCAAGCAACTGTACTGCCTATCCAGCCTGATTCCGATCCTGCTGCGTTTGGTTCTGGTTCTGCTTTCGCTGCAAACTTGCAGAACAACGGTGGATCAAGCAACAACTTCGCTTCTAGCCAAGTATTGTTGAAAGCACATCGTCTGATTTCATCTACATTCCTTGAGAATGATATTGATGAGAAAGTATTGGTTAACTTGTTGCCTATGCTTACTGATGCTGTTGCCCGTGCTCACGCTCGTGCAGTAGACAGCATGGTTGTAAACGGTGACTCTGGTACTTCTATCAGCGGTCTAACTGACTTCGCTCCAACTGCTACCGATATCGCTGCAGCTGGTTCTGTTGATCAAATCGTTGCATCTGACTTCCTAACTGCTCGTCGAGCAATGGGTAAGTATGGTATCAACCCAATGGACGTTGCTTATATCGTATCGGTAGAAGCTTATAACGACCTGCTCCAAGACACAGCTTTCCAAGACGTCACTGACGTTGGTTCTGATGTTGCTACTAAGCTCATCGGTCAGGTAGGTTCTGTATTTGGTTCACCAGTTGTTGTAACTGACGCTCTGTCAGGTACTGCAGATGGCAACACTGCAGCTGTAGCTGTTAACACTCGCAACTACGTTATCCCACGTCTACGTGGCGTAACAGTTGAGCAAGACTACGAGGTTGGTAATCAGCGTCGTGTTATCGTTGGTAGCCAGTCTCTTGGCTTCAATGAGCTAGTAGCTGGCGCTACTGGTGCTGAAGGTGTTATCAAGCTAGCTTACACTGCTGGTTAATAGCAAAGAGTAATAAAACGAGGGGGGAGTTCGCTCCCCTCAAGTTTTTACTAATGGACTTATAGAGAATGGCGGATTTAATTACTTTAACTCAGTATAAAGAAGCGGAGGGTATTAGCTCTACGCAAAATGATGCTCGCCTTACGACTTTAATAGAATCTGTGAGTCAATTAGTAAAAACTTACTGCAACAATACAATTATAGATAACTATAGTGCAGCTGCTACCGAGCTTTTTAATATTATGGCAGGAGAAACTGTTGTTCAAGTATCAAAAGCTCCAATAAGAACTGATGTAGGAAATGCTCCTGTAGTGTCAGAAAGAACCTCTCCTACAGAAAGCTATACTACACTAACGTTAGATACAGACTACTATATTGATACAGTAACAGACTCTGTATATAGGATAGCAGGAGCAGGTTTAAGATCTTGGCCTACTGGCGTAGGTGCAGTAAAAGTTATTTATAAAGCAGGATACGCTACTACTCCTACAGATCTAAAACTTGCAGTTATCGACTTAGTAAAGTATTACCATAAAGACGAGCATACTACTCGTAGAACTCTTACAGGTGCTACTATAGAAAATCAAGGCACTGGAGAAAGCAAAGGATTCCCAGATCATATTAAGAGAATCTTAGATTTATATAAAACTTACTAATGGCATTACGTACTCCGTTTAAGAATGTTATAAACGAGCTGATGCGAGGTAGGAGTGTCAAATCTAAGGTCTGGAGAAGATTGTTAGATAAGAACCCTGATGTACAACAGTATTTTGATCTCGATAATAAATATAAAGCTCGCTATAATGAGTTTTTAGCCGCTTTTGAATCAGCAGCGAAAGAGACAGGAATGTCTTCGGATGAGCTATCAAGGTCTAGAAAAAGATTTGAATTTGAGGGAGAAAAGTTTCAGTTTAGTACCGGCTCCAAAGCCGCAAACGAAAACTTAAACTTTAGACAAATTAAAACACTTAATAAAAAACTATTTCCCGAACTCAGAGAAAACTACGAGTTCGGGCATAAAAATATAAGTGTATTAAGATCGTTAATGGCAGTATTTCTGTCTGAGATGAAACCTAACGATCCTAGAAGAAAGGAAGTACTGGCCTTATACTCTGTAGTAAAAGAAATTGACGCTATGGATTCTATGCAGGGAACAAGAGGCGAAAATAAAGACATACTACTAGGAAAGCTAAGAGCTGTTGCAGAACAAGGCCCAAACTTAAAATCGTCTTGGAGTAAAGATGTAGATATTACTACAGGTGTATCAGGTAAAATAGAAATCGAGGCAGAGTGGGACGAGTTAAACCAGTTTAAAGGGCAGTTATCAAGTTGGGTAGGTACTGTATTCGGATCTGTAGTAAGGGGAGAAACAGACGCATTTATAAAGCAAATGGGCAATATAGATGTAACAAATATACAAGGATCCCCTACACTAGTAGAAGATTTAACAGCTAACTTAGTAGAAGAACTAGATCCTAAAAAGAAACGTAAGCGTAAAACTTCTAGTACTTCAATCAGAACCCGCGCTAAAAAGCGAACTGAGTCCATAAGAAAAAAGAAAAAATTAAAGAGTGAAAGCCAGCGAAAGAAAATGGCATCCAAAGGAGCTTCTAGTCAACCTTTGTATTTACTAGGAATACTAAACAAAGAGCTTCCTGATGTAGTTCGCAAGAATATGGGAGCACCTGCACTGACTAATAGATCAGGACGATTTGCTTCTTCTGTACGAGCTGTAGATGTTACACAAACAGCAAAAGGCTTCCCAAGTATTGGGTATACGTACAGAAAGAACCCTTATCAAACTTTTGAAACCGGAAACAGACAAGGCTCGGCAGATTACGATCCAAGAAAGCTAATTGATAAGTCCATACGAGAAATAGCAATTCAATTTGCAGTAGGACGTTTCTACACTAGGAGAATATAGTGAGCACAAGAGCATATACGAGCAGAAGACAGTCTATCATAGATGCTATGGTGACACAGCTTAAGACTATAGACGGAACAGGTGATTTTTTAACCAATGTCTATAATAATGTCTCTCCTAGATTAAAGTTTTGGGATGAGGTAGAAGATTTTCCTTCCTTGCATCTGAACGCAGGTTCAGAAAGTAGAGATTACCAAGGAGGAGGGTATAAAGACAGATTCTTAAGTGTAACTGTGCGTGTTTATGTAAACGAAGAAGATGCAGTAACAGCGTTAGATAAACTTATAGAAGATGTAGAAACAGTTATTGAAAATAGCTCCAGGCTGTCATATACAGATAGACAAGGATCGACACAATACACTCAACAGATCACAATCGTTAGTATAGATACTGACGAAGGTGTACTAGAGCCTTTAGGAGTAGGAGAAGTCCTACTAGAGGTTCGTTACTAGAAACGACTGGCACGAACAAACGTTCACGCCCTAGTCCTTTCAATATACATAGGAGATATAACTATGGCAGATACATTATATTTTAGCAGAGATACCAAGGTATTCCTTGCAATGGGAAGTGATGTTTGGGAAATTCCCGTATTGGATGGTTTTTCATTCTCTCAAGCAACAAACGCATCAGAAATTACGTTGAACGAGATGGCAGACTCGGCAGGTAAGAGCCGTCGATCACGTCAAATGTTCACTGATTCATATGCACCAGCAGAGTGGAGTTTCTCTACTTATATGCGTCCATTTGCTTCAACAGCCGCAGCAACAGGTGGTTGGGAAGACACAGGCTCAGATGCTAATATGCACGCAGTAGAAGAGCCTTTATGGGCTAACTTCGCAGCAGCACCCTCTTTCACTGCTTCAAATGGAGCTACTGAAGCAGCTTGGAGTGCCGGTGTAGATAACACAACTAGCAGCATGATTGTTGATTTTGTAGACTCAGAGAAAACAGCTTTGGGTACATTTGATCTTTACTTTGAAATGGGTTCAGGCAAAACCAACCCTACCGTTTACAAAATTGAAGGATGTGTAGTAAATGAAGCAGGTATTGATTTTGATATCGACGGAATTGCTATGATTAACTGGTCTGGTTTTGGTAAGGTAATCACAGATGGTACTAAGCCTACTGTGACTATTACAGAAGCTACTACAGCTACTAACAACTTCATTCGTAATCGTCTTACTAGTCTTAAAGTAGCCGCAGTGCAAGATCCTGATGGCGACGGCGCAAATGAGTTCGAAGCAACTTACGACTTGGTTCTAACGGGTGGTAATGTTACTTTAACAAATAATATTACATTCCTTACCCCTGAAACTTTAGGTGTAGTAAATATTCCTATTGGACATGTAACAGGAACTCGTTCTGTATCAGGTAATTTTACTTGCTACTTAGATGGAGACACTGGAGCAAATGGTAGTGCAACTTTGTTTGAAGATATTATTGAAGCAACTGATGTAATTACTAATGACTTTAGTCTTACATTCTTTGTCGGTGGAGAGAGTGGCAATGATGTTCTAAACACCCCGGGTGTTCAGATTGATCTTCCTACTTGTCACCTAGAAGTACCCACCCATGCAATTGATGATGTAATTTCGGTAGAGACTAATTTCCACGCTCTTCCGTCTAGTATATCACCCTCTGCAGCGGCTGACTTCGAAGCAAAAATTACTTACAAAGGTACTACGGTTTAATCTTAAAACCACGCTTAAAACCCGCTTCGGCGGGTTTTTTCGTTACCTGTAAAAAATACTTCTTGACATTTCTCCTCTTACCAATTATACTATACAGTATCAAAATTAACTTATATTCCACAAACGCAAAAAAGGATACACAATGAGCGATACCCCTATTTCATTAGCGAGTCTTATGACTCCTAGCAAAACCGTAACATTAGACTTTCCCGGCTACAATGATATGACAGTCGATCTTACGTATCTAGCTCGCGATGAGCTACTTAAATTACGCAAAAAGTGCGTAACTACTAAATTCGGTAAAAAGACTCGTCAACCCGAGGAAGTACTGGATGAAGATAAGTTTTTAGTTGAATATTGTAAGGCTGTAATTAAAGGATGGACAGGACTAAAATATCGATTCTTAGAAGAGCTTCTTTTGGTAGATGTTTCTAGCCTAGACCCTGACGATGAACTGCCGTACACACAAGAGAATGCAGAGCTTCTGATGAAAAACTCATCGGACTTTGATACCTACGTTACAGAAACGGTAGGTGAACTTGAAAATTTTACGGAGAACAAGTAACCGAAATAAAGCGGTTACTTAAGAGATACGTTAAGGAAAGTGATTCAAGTCTAGATGTTGACAGGTATTTATTGCTGTGTGAGCAACTAGGGCAAGAACCTGACCCTGCCAAAATGCCGCTCGAACCTTCTGACTTTCCAGAAGAAGTTCAAGTGGCATTTTTTATGTTTAGCCTTTTGCCAGATCGTTGGGAAGGAATGAGCGGAACATATATGGGGAAAGATTGGACACCTTTAGAATACGCATTTAAAATTTATAAAGTATATAACGAACAAGAAGTGTTTTACTTTATGAAGATGTACGAAAATATCATTGTAGCACATAAACACGAAAAAGGCGAGCGCGCTAAAAAAGCTGAAGCACGAAAGACTCCAGCGAGCGGTGGAAACTACACCCATAACGTAAAAGGCTAATGGCTAAAAGAAATAAAGTTTATATAGACGTAGAAATTAACGGCAAAATGCAAAAAGTTGCCGTTGATTCTAAAAAGCTTGCCGGCAATTTAAAAGATGTGGAGACTAACGCACGTACCGCAGACCGTGGACTAAAAGGCGCATCTCAGCAATCTTCTAACGGCACAAAAAACTTTTCTAAGATGGCTCAGGGTATTAATACTGGGCTTGTTCCTGCCTACGCAACTCTTGCTGCCAATGTCTTTGCTATTACAGCATTATTTGATGGCTTAAAAAGAGCTGCAGATTTTCGAGTAATTAAAGAAGCTCAAGTAGCATTCTCTTCCGCTACAGGCGTAGGCTTAATGAGTCTGACTGCAAATATTAAATCAGCTACTGACGGACTTGTCGGGTTTAAAGATGCCTCTCAAGCAGCTGCTATTGGTACTGCTTCAGGGCTTAACGTAGAACAGATAAATAACTTAGCAAAAGGAGCTCGTGAAGTTTCCTTAATACTAGGTAGAGATGTTACTGATTCTTTTAATCGACTTATTCGTGGTGTAACAAAAGCCGAGCCAGAACTACTTGACGAATTAGGTATTACACTAAGACTAACTGACGCTACTGAAAAGTACGCAGCAACACTAGGCAAAGCAGCTAAAGACCTGTCCCTATACGAGAAAAGTCAGTCTGTAGCCGTAGAAGTACAAAGACAGTTAGACGAGAAGTATTCCTCCGTAGCCGCCAGTGTAGACTTACAATCTAATGCTATTGCACAACTGGGCGTAGCGTTCGAGAAAGTTCTGCACCCGATTCAGAAGTTTACCTCTGCCCTCGCAGAGCCTGCAGCAAGATTCCTAGCAGATAATATTAAAGCACTTGCCGCTGCTTTCGGCCTGCTAATGATTCCTATTATTAAAGCAATTATTCCAGGATTAGATGATTGGGCAGAAAACTCTGAGCTAGCTGCAAATAGAGCAACACAAGCACTAGAAGCCCATAAAAATGAGCTAGAAGAGCTTCGTCTCGCACAGACTACTCTTAAGCAATCTGGGCAAGATCCTAATAAAGCAGCCCAGGCTGCACTCGCAGGAGTAAAATCAAAAAGTGCTGGAATCGGCAAACTTCAATCAGGAGATTTTGGTAAGCTCTCTAAAAGAGAGATTACAGGCCTTTTAAACGCAGCAGAAAAAGGCAAGGGTGCTGTTACTCAAATGAGTAATACAATGAAGAGGCAGTATATTGCAGCTCTTCGAGAGATGAAGAATAATAGTAAAGGTACGTTTACAGATATAGGATACCAGACAGACGTATTAAAGCAAAAGGCTGTTTTAAACTTTAAAGCAATGCAACTACAATGGCAAATTGCTATGACCAAGATGAAGAGAGCAGTTGCTTCTTTTTCTAAGTTTGCAAACAGAGTCATGAAGTTAGCAGGTATAATTGGTATACTAATTATGCTAAAAGATCTCGCTGTGGGCGTGTCAAATGCTTTTGGACTTTTTAAGCAAAAAGACGATGTTACCGCACTTGCTGATGACCTAAAGAACTTAAATCAAGTACTAGAGACTACTAATAAAGAATTCTCAAAATTTGTAGAAATACAAACCAAATACTATGACAAGAGAGGCGGAACTATCAATCCTACTTTAGAAGGATTGTCCGCAGTAGGTAACTTCATTGATAGTCAGCAGAAAGGCATTGAAGATGCCCTGACTGTAATGGACAGGTATTATAATTATGTAAACGAAGGACAAGAGGAAAGAAATAAGCAATTAGCTGTAGAGCAAGATAGGTTAGCGGCAGCTAAAAAAGTTATCGCGGATGTAACAGCTAATAGAGAAAGAGTTCTAAAACTACCGAATGTTGGTGAGCATAATATTCAGTATGTATATGGTGAAGGGGCAATAAATACAACCGGAGAAATGCATCAGGCGGTTAGAGATGCGGAGGCCGCAATAAAAGATCTTCACCAGGTCGAAAAAGATAGACTAGCAGACTTAGATCCTACAATGATGCAAGAGTACGGGCTTGGATTCGAGGATGTGAAGGCACAGGCTCTCGAAGCAGAGGATAACATCAAAAAGCTGGCAACTACTATGGTTGCTGGCCTTCGTGCTGCTAGAATTGAAACTCAAGCAGGCGGTAAAAGATTTATAGAGCTTAACGAAATACTTGCTGAAACAGGTACATTAACGCCTACGCTCAGAAAAGAATATGATAAACTAGAAGATACTTTAATAGGTTTAGGCGCTAAAGCTCGTATCGCTACGCAAGAATTTAATGAGCTTAATAGATCTTTTGATACAAAAATGGCAGGAATTACTAACTTTACTACATCTGTATCAGACTTAATTGATAGAACTAAAGAGCAGATAGGCTTATTTAGCAAGGGAGGAGATCTTTTCCAAACAGCTGATGCGCCTGAAAAACTAAAAGCCAGTACCGATCGGTTGAAAGTCTTAAATCGTTTAAAAGAGATGGAAATTGGAATGGCTCTAAGATCTTTAGGTATAGAAAAAGCTAAAACTCAGTTAATGCTTGGAGCTACCACTCTAGAGAAAGAAGGTATAGTTAGAGCGGCACAACTTGCTACTATATCTAATAAGAGACTAGATCTACAAAACAAACTTGCTTTAGCTACCGAGGACGGCATATCTGTAGATCAAGCAAAAGTGCAAGAATTAACCCTACAGCTCGATATTTTAGGACTGCAAGAAGATCAACTTCGTCGTAATCAAGATATAGTACTTGATACGCTAGATAAAATGGAAGATACTTTTGAAAATTCCTTCCAGACTAATCTAGCAGACCTTATTAAAGGAAAAGAATCTAGCTTTAAAACTGCATTTGCAAAAATAGCGGAAGACACTCTTAATTCAGCCGCGGATAATATAGCGAAGCACATGACTTCTATGCTTTTTGGAGATGAGAAAACTCCAGAAGATAAAATAAAATCAGGTATGATGGAAGCTGCAAACTACCATGCCTCTGAAATCGCAAAAGCTACAGGGAATACGTCTTACTCTCCAAGCCAATCTACTGGAGCAGTAGATAGAGCTACAGGAGGATTTCTTAGCGGAATCACAAACTTCGGTAAGAAATTATACGGCCAGTCAGCCACTCAAACCAGTACAACTGGAGAAGAGGATGGTATGAGTACAGTTACCACGACTACCACTAAAGAAAGCGGGCTTAAAGGTTTATTTACAGGTTTTACCGCAGACATGCAGAATTTATTTAAAGGAGATGCTCCTTTCTTAGAACGACTCGGCAATGTATTCACAAATGCAGGTGTAAACCTACAAGGAATTTTTGCTACTTTACTATCTGGTATAGGCAGTTTTCTTTCTACTTTATTTGGCACTGGTACAAGTACCGCGTCTCAGATAGGTAACATGTTTTTACAGTCTGCTATCAGTGTGGGCGTAAGTTGGGGCACACAGGCTCTATCAAATGCGGCAATGAGCTCTGCAGCTATGGGAACTCCTGGCGCAAGCGGAGCTTCTCACGCTTATACAGATTTTTCTGGTCATGCTAGATACGGTGGAGTATTCTCAGAAGGAAAAATGATGCCGGGATACGCTACAGGAGGAATTGCTAAAGGTTCTCAAGGCGGATACCCTGCTATGTTGCATGGAACAGAAGCGGTTGTGCCTCTTCCTAACAATAAATCAATTCCAGTAGACCTTAAAGGTGCTGGACAGCAAAATAATGTAACTGTAAATGTTTCTATGGAATCGGGTGGTGGTGGACAGCAGTCTAGTTCGGCAGACACAAACAGGGGCAGTAAGATAGGAGATGTAATTGCACAGGCAGTACAGAAAGAACTCCTCAACCAAAAAAGATCGGGCGGAATACTTAGCCCTCACGGAGTATCGTAATGGCTAGTTTTCAATTTGTAATACCTGCTAACTCTTTCTCCTCTGGAAGTCCTTCATCCTCTACTACAATAGTAGCGGACAGAGGATTGAGCAGAACCATCAAACATAGGACTTTAACAGCTAAGTTTGGAGATGGATACGAGCAAAGAGTTATCGATGGAGTAAACTCTAAGGGAGATACTTTTGCTATTTCTATTAATAATAGACTTGCTTCAGAAGTAAATCTAATCGCTAAGTTTTTAGATGTTAAGGCAGGTAACAATTTCGACTTTATAGTGACAGACTATGACGGAGACACCACCTTAAAAGTAGTATGTGATGATTACAATATTATCTACACTAGAGAAGAATATCACAGTTTAACAGCAAATTTTAGAAGAGTATACGAGCCATGAGCCAAAACATTATTGATACCGTTCAACTTCAAGAAGTTGATGATGCACTTATACAGTTATTTGATTTAACACTGCCTAACGGAACTAAAGTGTACCTAACAAATGGCATGGACAACACTCAAAATATTTATTTTTCAGATAAAACAGGAAGTACTTTAAATGAGTATGTATCTGTACCTATACAAATAGAAGGAATTGAGTTTAACGGAGATGGTGCATCTCCTCGACCAAGCTTAAAAGTTGCAAATATTGTAGTATTAACTAGATCTTTGTCTAACGATGGGGACGGAACCTCAGACGAAGAGATATTTCGAGATATACTCGAAGATGAAGGTATTATCAGTAATGATGATATATTAGGGTCGTATATTACTTGCAGAGCTACACTATTTAAGCACACTCAAAAGGTGGGTGATAGTGCTCGAACTCCTATTGAATTCTCTCCTCAATCCTATATCTTGGACAGAGTAGCGGGGGAAGATCAGTTAATGGTAGACTTCGAACTAGCCAGTCCCATAGATGTAGAAGGTGTAAAACTACCTAATCGTACTATTGTAGGAAAGTATTGCCCTTGGAAATATCAAGGATTTAGTAAAAATGGAGTCGGAGGGTGCACTTGGCCTTTAGATAGTAATGGTAGATTTTTTGATATAAATGACGAGGTAATAACAAAAGATATTACTACTATCAGTGCATGGTCAAACTCTGCTACTTATGCTATAGGAAACAAAGTTAAAACTACAACTAATAGTCACACTCAAATCTGGGAGGCGTTAAGAACAGTGCCTGCAAATAAAAATCCAGAAACCGCATTATCTTATTGGAAAAGATTAGATGTATGTGGTAAGTTACTTACTTCCTGCAAGGTAAGGTACCAAGGAAACAATACAGACGATACTTTAGATACAAAAAAGACTTTATTTTTTGGAGGCTTCCCAGGAAGTAATAAGTTTAGATGATAGATGAAATTCAACAACACTTTGAAGAGGTGTATCCCAGAGAAGGTTGTGGTATTATAGGAATAGTAAAAGGCAAGAAAGAGTGGTTTCCCTGTAAGAATATAGCAGAGGACGAAAAAGATTTTATTATGTGTTCTTCGGATTACATGAATGTAAAACGTAGAGCAGATATTTTTGCAATAGTACATAATCATCCGGACGCAAGCAATGAAGCTAGCGAAGGTGATATAAATAATTGTAATGCACTAGGTATTCCGTACTACATATTTAGCTATCCTGAGATGGAATTAAATATACTAGAACCTCGTTACAAGCAGAACAGTTTAATAGGAAGAGAATATAAGTTTGGACAAGCAGATTGCTTCGAGGCAATGAGAGATTACTTATCCGAGCAGAATATTGATATACCCCACAGAGATGCTTTTGAAGATAATTGGTGGGAAAAAGATTTAGACTACTTTACAGAAGAGACTATTAAAGAATGGCATCACAGTAAGGTAGACGACTTAAAGAAAAATGATGTTATAATTTTTAGTATTTCATCTGACGTAGGTAACCACTGTGGAGTATACTTAGGTAATGATATATTTTTTCATCATGCAGAAAACAGACTTTCTTGTAGAGAGTCACTATACCCTTTTTGGGCAAAGCATTTAACCGGGATTTATAGATATGATAAAGCGTAAAGTTCGTATAGAGGGAGAACTAGTAGAAATATTTGGCGGACAGTCAGAATTTACTATAGCTGCCTCTAGCCCAGCGGATATATTTAAGTGTTTGGAATGTAACTTTCCAAAATTTAGAGAGTACCTGATGGAATGCCATGACAAGGGAGTTGAGTTTATGTGTTCTGTTGCGGAGCATGTGATGGGAACTGAGAAAGATCTACTACTAAACTATGGAGAGGGTGATATGGTGCTTTCTCCTGTGCCTGCAGGAAGTAAGAAAGGTATCACAAAGTTACTTGCAGCTATTGCTATAATTGTAGTAGTCTGGGCAACCGGTGGATTCGGAGCAATGTCTACCGCAGCCCAAACAGGAACAATGACACTCAAAGCAGCAGCAGCCATGACAGCCGTGAGTTTTGCTGTTAATTTAGCGCTCGCAGGCATTCAGCAGATGATGGCTCCTGACCCTTCTGTAGATAATGATCAGGATAGTTCTTACTTATTTCAAGGTACAGGTCAAACAGTAGTTGAAGGCGATCCTGTACCTATATTATATGGACAATTAAGAGTACCGGGCCGTCCCGTAAGTTTTCAAGTACAAAATATTGGAAGCTATATCTCGAATTACTCAGGTATGGGAGGTGGGTTTGACACTAGCGGTGGACAACGAAATCTGCAACAGAAAAAAGAAGAAATGCGACAAACTCGCTAAGAATAAGGAATAATTAAAAATGCCAAACATCCCACAAAATTTTATAACGGGCCCCTTAACACCTGCCTCAGGTGTTAAAGTAGGTGCGCCTGCAACAGAGCAGGCGGTATCTATAACAGATATCATATGCGAAGGCCCTATTCATGGATTAGTGAATGGAGATGGATCTGTCTACTTTAATGATGCCCCTATTCAATCTCCAGCAAATAATGAATTTAGACCTCTTATAGCTGATACTACTTCAGGGAGGATTACTTTCTCTGGTACTACAGGTACTGTATCCTCGGATACTACCATACCCGCGGGCTTACTAGTTGATTCGGCTAGTCCTCGTTATCTTTCATTAAATAATTATGAATCAGCTAGTGCAAATGTTACCTTATCTGTTAATTCGTCTGGTTTTATAGTCGCTACTAGATCGTCTGGCACTTTCGACGCTAGTTGGACTACTAACAATATGGATGGATCTGTAGTGCTTAGTTCAGACGACGGCATTTGGAAAGGTGCCTTCTCCTACGCAACTAGTACGACGGGACTGCTGTTTTTAGAACAGAATGACCCCTCAGGTCTGGGCATAGATCTTACCAAAACTTATACATTGAAACTATCACGACAGTTTCAAATAGCTTCTATAACGGGTACAACCGTAGTAACCACTAGTGCTCCTACCGCAGGAACCTATGATTTTGTAATACTAGCTCAACCACAGGTAGACGCTAGTGCAGGCACCTCAACCGATGTTTTAAAGAAGTACGAAGAAGCAACCGTAGATTTTAGAGATGGTTCTGTATACCAGAATCCTATACTCCCCGCCAGAGGAATTGGCGGAAGTCTGTCTGTAGCTGGAAGTACCTCAGGAGTAAACCTACCTGAACTAAAGCAGCTTACATCATCTGCAGCAAGCACCGCAGGTCTAAGCGCTCATATGAGCTCTACTGCTCAATATCCTGATGGTCAGAGCAACAGCGCAGATGGAGCAGGTTCACCAACTTTCTTAGACCCAGTAGATTTTGGGTTAGACACACAAACTAAGATAGATGAGGTAGACTTAGTACAATTTAGTATAAGATATGGAGCTCTTATAGTAACAAAAGCATCTGACGGTAAAAAAATATCGGCAACTGCTCGTTATAAGATGGAAATACAAACTACTTTAGATGGTGTTAATTCGTCTTGGACCAATATGTTCCCTAGCAAAGGTGCGGTAATAGAGCATACAGGTATGCGCACCGCTCCATTAGACTGGCAGCATCAACTCTCTTTAGAATCGTTCAGACCTTTTGATACGTTTAAAATACGAGTAGCTCGTTTAACCCGTCACGTGGGAGGCGGTGTAGTGGCTGGAGGTTTAAACTACAAAGATGAAGCGTCAAAGAGTCAGCTAAGTGCAGCAGCAGCTATAGTAAACCCTGGAGCTACTTTCTTAGATAAATTTAACTACCCCTGTACAGCACACGCTCAAACGGTCTTTTCGTCTAAACAATTAAGTAATGTTCCTAAAATAAGCTATGAGCTTAGAGGTTTAAAAGTTCAAATACCTACTACCTATACCCCTCGTGAATACACCGCCAAAGGAGTAGAGGCTGAGTACGCAGGATTTTGGGACGGTACTCTTACAGATGGTTTGTACTATACAGACAATCCAGCTTGGATTTTTTACGATATTATTACTAACCGCAGATATGGTGCGGGTGAGTGGGTATTTCCTTCAGATATAGATATATACTCTTTGTATCGTGTTGCACGATATTGTGATGAATTAGTACAAGACGGAAAAGTTTTTGCTTCAACTGCGGCAGAAAAAAATAAAGCATACATAATTAAAAGTGTAGGAGATTCGGACTTCACCAGCATAGGTGCAGCATCTAATACGGTGGGAGAGTCTTTTGTAGCAACTGGGGCAGGTACTGGTACTGGTAAATTACACGGTGCAGAGCCTCGATTTAGAATGAACTTATTCTTAACAAAAGCTACAGACGTGTATAAAGTACTCAAAGACATGGCCTCTATGTTTACAGGTATGATATACTGGATGGACGGTCAACTTCAAACAATTATAGATGCTCCCAGTGATCCTGTATATAACTTTACAAAAGGTAATGTTATTGATGGTCAGTTCCAATACGAAACGAGTGGCTTAAAAACTAGAGTCAACCAGTGCGTAGTTACTTGGAATAATCCAGAAAATAACTATAAACCAACAGCACTTATAGTAGAAGATAGAGAAGCTATTATTCGTATGGGTAAGATCGTTAGCCAGAATGCGGTAGCATTTGGTGCGACGAGCGAAGGCCAAGCATTAAGATTCGGTAAGTGGAAACTATTTACTGCACAGAATCAAGTAGAGATTACTAACTTCCAAACAGCCATGGGAGGAGGTTTTTTACGTCCTGGAGATATAGTAAATATTCAGGATGCGGACAGAGCCGGGGCTCGCTTTAGTGGTAGAGTATCTAAGTCATTAAATCCTACTACAGGTCTTACTCTAAACCACACACTTACTGCAGCTGCAATTCCAACCCTATCCTCTAACGGACATGGTAATCCTGAAAAATCACAAAATTGCTTATGGCAAGCTAGAGTACAGCTTCCTTCGTCTTTTTCTTCTGATTGTATACTGTTTGAACACGGCGGTACAGGTAATGGAATCTACCTTGGTATGGAAGAGCGCAGTGACGGATACAATATACTCCTTAGACTAAGTGATGGGGGCTCCTCTATACAAGACAGTGGTGCTGATCGTGTATATATAAATATTCCTATATCTAAAATCCCTCAGTTTGATGATGGAATACATGATATTACGTGGGATGTTAATTTAAGTACTGGACGGGCTCGTTTGTGGATTGATAATATTCTATATGGAGATGAAACTACCAGCAGTGGAGGTTTCCACGGAGACGAATGGGCCGGTTCTGATGAGGGAAGCTTTGGAGTCGCAGGGGTAGGTTCTATTCCCGGTGCCGAATCTAGTGTTGCGTGGCCTGGCACTGTTGAAACTTTAAAAGTATATAATAATCAGGTTGCTACAGGTACTTATGTAAGCGGACTAAATACAATTACTTTTGATGCTCCAGTAGCATTTAATTCTGCTTCTACTTATGAGTTAAATACTCTTGTTACAGATAACGCAGCTTTTTACACAGGTGTACAACCTGTTACTGTAAATGGTACTACATACAACCAGTCAGACAAGATACCTCAAGCGTACATTTACGAGAGTGGAAGCTATGTACTTCGATCTCTTAATACAGAAGCTAGAGCGTCTAATGCTTTTGTAGATTCAAGCGGATCACAGCTCCTTCCTATCAACTGGAAGCCTTATACCTATGTAGAAACGAATAGTTTAACTAATCCAGGCTCTTCCTCTAGTACTGCTACTATTGCCTCCTCGGGGTCTTTTGACGTTGTACCTGCCCCTGAAACTATATGGTCTTTAACAGAAGTACAAGATGGATTAAATACTACAGGGTCACAAAAACTTTATAAAATTCTATCTCTGAAAGAAGCAGATGATGGACTATATTCAATAACAGCAGTAGAGCACTACAATGAAAAGTACTCAGCAGTAGATAAGGATTATGAACTTTCTCAGGTACCTGATACTATCTTCGCGGATGAGCCTACAGATATTCCTGCTCCTTTAAACTTATACTCCTCTTTGTTGTTAGATAAGAAAAATCCTGGACAACACTTAAGGATAGACTGGGATGCTCCCGACTCTGCTTTTATTGCAGGGTATGAAATTCATCATAATATTATGGATCCAACACTAGATTCCGTAATACATATCAATAATAATACTACTGAATTTCTATTTGAAAACTTAGAAGGCTT
>Ga0181380_1000137_pt1 | contig 31691 bp, 44 predicted proteins | sample 3SPOviralmetaG_FD_130116 | JGI IMG/M metagenome (GOLD analysis project Ga0181380, IMG submission 130116) | Marine viral communities from the oligotrophic San Pedro Time Series (SPOT) site, San Pedro Channel, CA, USA - 3 SPOT_SRF_2009-08-19 | ecosystem: Environmental > Aquatic > Marine > Strait... | reverse complement strand
TTGAAGCTGTAAAAGAAGAAGGTCAAACTTGGACAAAGACAAGCACAGAAAATGTTTATCAAGGCATTGACCAATCTAAAATTGTGCCTTTACTCACAAAAACCATATTAGAATTAGAAGCAAGAATAACAGCATTGGAGAGTGCATAATGACTGAAGAAACAAACGTAATAACTATTGATGGTAAATCGTATGCTCAAGAAGATTTATCTGTAGAGCAGATAAGATTAGTAACTAAGGTTGCCAAATTTCAAAAGCAAACTAATGATCTCAAAGATGCTTTTGAAGATGCCAATATATTACAGCAACAATATCTACAAGCATTAAAGACATCACTTAGCAATGATGAAACTACAAAAGCAATGGAAAATTCAAAGGCAAGTTAATGGAAGTTGATGGCACTATTATATGGAATGTAGTGTTAACACTAATCATTATGCCATTCGCCTGGGCTTTTAATAAAATGTTTGCAGAAGTTAAACGTCTTCAAATACTTTTAAATAAAACTAGAGAAGAGTATGCTTCAAAAGAAGACTTACGTGATACCTCAGCTAGAGTAATGGACACATTGCATAGACTAGAAGATAAGTTAGATAAGGTGCTAACAAATGGTAGTCGCTGAGGTTCTTACAGGAATAGCATTAGTCAAGAAATCCGTAGACTTTATTAAAGAAAATATCGGAACAGTAAATGATATAAAAGACATTGCTGGTCAAATAGATGGTTTCTTTAAAGGTGAATCGGAGATGAATAAGAAAAGTGGTGGTATTGGCATAAAAGAACAATTTGGCATTGAAAGTACAGCCTCTGATTTTATTGATAGGAAATTGTTAGAAGAAAAACGTCAAGAACTTAAGAATATGATTAACTTGAGATTTGGCCCTACAACTTGGGATCAGATTATAGCTGAAAGAGCAAATAGAATAAGTGAAGCTAAAGAAGCTGTACGTCTTAAGAAAGTAGAAGCTAGACAACAACAGAAAGAAATTTTAGATTCATTCCAAACAATGGGTATTGTATTTTGTGTAATAGCTGTTTTTGCATTAGCAGTAATTGTTGCATTTAAATCCTATGCTAAAGATTACACAAGGCAGCAAAAGATTAATCGTGGCGATATAGTTCCACCAACAATGACTAAATGCAGATTAAAAAAACAAAAAGTATATAAAGATAAAATAGCTTGCATATACCAAGGTGCAAACAAAACATTCGAACTATCTTTTCAAGATATAAGAATAGGTTGTGTAAGAAACTTTTATTGTATTTTAAATCCAAATGGCAAAGAACCAAGTATTGATAAAGTCATGGAAAGTTTAAGGAGCATTGCAAAATGATACAGTTATTAGGCCCTATAGCTAATATAGCTACAACTTGGCTTGAGGGTAGACAAGAGAAAGCCAAAGCAAAACAACAGTTAGAAGTTGCCAAAGTACAGGCACAAGTAAAACGTGTAGAACAAGATGGATCATGGGAAGAGAAAGCCATGGACGCATCTGACAACAGCTGGAAAGATGAAGCATGGACTATCACCTTTATATTGTTAATAATTGCCTGTTTTATACCAGCACTCCAACCATATATATCTGAAGGATTTAAGTTTCTAAGAGAAGATTGCCCTGAGTGGTTAAGCTATGGCATTCTTGCATCTATTGCAGCTTCTTTTGGACTGAAATCTATAGCAAAGTTAAAGAAATGAAATCTTTTTATTTTACAGCCTTCAAAGTATTAAATAATATGTCTAATTATTTTTATAGAAAATATGTTAATGGAGTAAGACGTGAAAGATAATTTTCCTAAATGTATTGAAATGGTCTTGCATCATGAAGGTGGTTATGTTGATCACCCAAAAGATCCTGGGGGTGCTACAAATTTTGGTATAACAAAAAAAGTCTATGAAGTATATTTGGGCAGATCATGTACTAAAGATGAAGTAAAAGATATGCCAATGGAAGCTGTGTTAGATATATATAAACGTAAGTACTGGAATAAAGTAAGAGGCGATGATTTACCAAGTGGGTTAGATTGGGCAGTATTTGATTTTGCAGTAAATGCTGGCGTATCTAGATCAGCAAAAACATTACAAGGTTTTCTATCCACACCTATAGATGGTATTATAGGTTCAGGAACGTTACAAGCTATAAAAGATTATCCTACAACTTTAAAAGGTGTGATAGAAGTATTTACTGCCCAAAGATCGTCTTTTTATAGAACCTTAAAAAACTATGATACGTTTGGTAAAGGTTGGGATAAGAGGTGTTATGAAACAAGAGTATCGGCTCTAGAAATGTTAGAGAGTACCTAAGCTGCTCCTGACACCTATCTGATTTGATGGTTTTTGTTTATGAATTACACCCTCATCAGGATCACGATGAGTTATATCCTCAAACATACCTTCTTCTGGCTTAGATGCTTTTGCAGTTTCTTCGAATATTCTTTTTAATTCATAGTTACGTGAGTGATTTCTGCAATCATGGCATTTAGTTGGCTTTACTCTTAGGTTTCTTACTTTCCTTAGATTACAACCACAGTCTATGCATACTTCATAATTTTGCATATTAATTCCCTTTCTTTGGATTATAAACTCTTAATCTTTGTATATCTGTTATTTCATCATCACTTACTAATATACCAAATGTTTCCATAAAGTTGTCTTTTAATTTTAGTCTGTATTCATCTTCACTGTTAGCATCTATATTATTGCCACCAAATATTATTGTTACTGTACTGGTATATTCTTGCATTGTTAATCTCTTTTATAATCTTTAAGTTGTAACACATTGTTTTTATTAGGTTTATTTACCTCTGTTTGTATTTCTATCAAATTAGGAGTGCCGACTAAAAGTGATAAAGTGACTATTGTAGGCACTCCAGAGATATTAAAACTATAATCAAAGTGTTGTATTGGATAATTTATATTATCACTACTTTGAATAGACTCTAAAATCTTTCTAATTTCCAAGGCAATACTTGCTGGAGATTCATATTCCATAGTATTGCCTCAGAATAAATTGCATTAGCTAGCAATTTTTAGTTTAGTACGTGATGATTTGAAAAGTTCTTTGACCTCTTCTTGTGCCTTAGAACCCATGCTGTTGAATTTAGATGTATTCAATGACCATACCTCATTCAATTCTTTTTTGTCTTTGACATCTGTCAATGCAGTTTTGAATGCTTGCACAGCTTCAAGATCTTTGTCAATAATTTTGTCAATCATATCACCCATAGGTAGATCTTCACCAGCATATACATTGATGCCAAGGCCATGATAAGCAAGACATTTAGTAAGACCACGTTGAAATGCATTGTTGATTTCTGTAGCATCAGGAATACGTCCAACCTTTTCTTTGTTGAATCGTGTAGTTTTCTCTGAATTGATAGCAGTCATCTTGTTGTCCATAACTGGATAGATCTCCATTATGTCAACTGTATCAATTTTGACAGATACTTTCACAAACGTATTGCCTTTGTAGTCACGCATGAATGGTAAAACATTGTGTTGATTGTCTACAAATGTATGCTTGGTAAATGTTGCAGTAGGAAATTCTTGCTTCACTGCTGCCCATGCATGAGTCCATGATACATAGTTTAGTCCATTCTTCTTTTCAATGTAACTTGATACGTCGATCTTTGACAGAACTTCCCATACCGATTTAGCTGAGGTTTTAGTTGCCATCTTTACTTCCCTTCTTTGGTTGATGTTTAAGTGTTACAGTATTGGATTTGCTTCTAGTGACAACAACTTTGTCGCCTTCTAGATTGCCTGACAGATCCAATACCATTTTACGACAGTTGTCAGGCAAATAGTGTTTGATAGATATCTTAGCCGTCTCTGCTATTTTATTGGCTTTGTTGGCTTCGATAATGTCCTGTGCATGAAGATTCATCTCTGACTGCATCTGACGATCCCAGCATTCCAAATCTTTCATGTTGATACTAATTTGATCTGTCCAGTCAACAGGTGGTAGCACCTTGAACTCATCAGGCATATCATTGTTTTGATACCAATTCCAAAACATTTTACATTGTTCCAGATATTCTTTGAGCCAAGCATCGTCTCTGTTAACTCTTCTGTATTCAAAACGACAATGAACACCGAAGAATACAGCTAGATAGCAATGATCAGCTGCTCTAGTGTGCATATGATGCTGACATTGTGCTTCATATAGGTCACATAGATCGTCCATAGGAATAAATCCCCAATGAGTTTTAGCTTCTATTGGATTCCCATCAGAAGCAATAGCATCGTATGTTGAGTGTATAGGAACACCCTCATAGTCTACAGTTCTGCCTTGTCCAACTGATCCTACCTTTAGCTTTGTGTTTTTGCCAAAAGCATCAAGAACAAAAGATTCAAGATGATTACCAGCATCAAACATGAATTGTAGCTGTTTGGATATAAGTGGCTCAGACTCACCTTTCTTCTCTGATATAAGTTTAGCCCATGATTTGAAATCTCCACTAGCAATAATCTTAGCTTCTGATGAACCGATAAAATTTTTTCTTTCATTAAGCTGCTGTTGAGTTAGTGCCATGATTCTTACCCTCCTGATATTGTTGTTTTAATCTGATTTCTAACCAATCCTCCTGTGCATGAGGACTGTTTCTCCCTTGCCAAGAAAGTTTACATACTTCCATGAAAAGTTCCATATTAAATCTACTGTTTCTTGATTTGGCTTTGACTGTTTTTGCAAACTGATCCATGTCTTGTGGATAGATCATAGGAGCAATTTCTTTAGCAAACCAAATAAGATCTTTACGACTGAACATTTGTGACATTTTTACCTCCTAATTTTTTATTTGAATATATTGGCTTTCATGTGTAATACTTCCGTACATGAATACTAAAGAAGAACAATGGATTGCTGATTTAGTTGGTCAGTTTACCCATCGTCGATATGAACTGAAGATTTCACAGAATGAACTTGACCATAGAATTGGTTGTGCAACAGGATTAGTTGCTAAGTGGGAAACTGGGAACAGAAAGCCAACAGCATTTAATTTGTATTGTTGGGCTGAGGCCCTAAAATGTAAAATAAATGTGGAGGCGATCAATGATAATATGTGGAATTGACCCAGGATTATCAGGTGGTATAGCTTTTTTTCAGAATACAGATTATCATCTTTATGCTGAGAAAGTACCAACCTATACACTAAAAACAAAGACTAAGACTAAAAGATTCTTAGATCTATGGCAAGTTATGACAATTATTAATGATCATGACCCTGACCATGTATTTATAGAAAAACAACAAGCTATGCCAAATCAGGGACTAGTTAGCACATTTGCAACTGGTTTAGGCTATGGAGCTTATCTTGGATTACTTGTTGCTTCAGGTTATAGTTATACAGAAGTACAAGCAAGAATCTGGAAAAAAGATCTTAACTGCACTTCTGACAAAGACCAATCAAGAGATATGGCCTCTAAGTTAATGCCCCAAGGACAACATTTCTGGACTAAGAAAAACCAAGATGGTGTTGCTGAAGCCAGTCTAATTGCCTATTGGGGTTTGAAAAAGTCCATCGAAAGATGTGTAGATGTATGATGTGAGGGCATAGCAACCAACGTATACTTAATGACAGCTTATATGGCCTTTTAATGCTTGTTACCTTTCGGCTGCCCTCACAAACTCTATACCTCTTCTAAAAACCTGATAGGGTCAAACTCAGCACCATTCTCAAATGCTTTGATGATCTTTTCCATGACTAGCTTCTTGCCGTCAGTAGGTTGCAGATCGCATTTGATCTTGTTAGCAAGTAACCTTAGTTGGGTTATCTTGTATTTGTTGAGCCATTCTTCTGTTGGTTGGAACCAATTTTTGGCAATAGATAAGTTGTATATCTCTTTGTTTGCCTTGAATGTTTGCGACCTATCCATACAGCTAATAACTGCTTTACGTAAGATAGCAGCAAGTTCATGTTCTTGCTTACGTATAAAAAACATAAGACTATTGCATTTATGTTCTTTAGTATAATCAGACATTTCTTGCCAAAGAGTAGTAAAGTAGTCAAATGTATCTCCAGTTCTTTCATATTTGATATTGGTATAGTGTTCAACAGTATCATTCATGTGTTTGTCATCATGATATTGTGGAGTGATTGCATTACAAGCCAAGGCAAGTGTAAAGTGTGAACCACTTGATTGTACCCAAGACTGATACTTAATCCTGTCACCTTCCCATAATTCTTTCCTTAGATACTGATAAAACATATCATTAGTAAGATCTAGTTGGGGATTAGACATATCAGCTAGTGTAAGTTCTGGTATCTCACCATTCTCAATAGCTGCAAGTTCTTTCTTGGACATATCAATTTTGCTTCTGTATTTGTAAACATAGAATATACCTTTTACAGGTACTGCCATGATAACAACATCAATATCTTTTCTATCAATCTCTTGGCTTTTTATCTCATGCTCATAGACTTGATCTTTGTTCTTGAGCAGACCTTTTACTTCTTGTGGATAAGTATCAATAACTACACATTCTCTGTATAATTTTTTGTAATACTTTTGCTTTTCTTCAATGAACTGTACAGCAAGAGGCATATATTGTGCCATGTTTGCAACATATTGTGCATCTGTAAAAAGATCACCATCAAAATCAATAGACTTGAATAGCTTGTGTTTCTCAGGAATGATTACTTCTGATCTAAGTATTCTTACCTGACCAATCATTCTCTGTAGATCATCATAGTCAAAATGACCATTACAATCATCATACAATCTATCCATAGTATCTTGATTCACATTGGTAAATAATTGAGCAATGCCAATACCAAACTCATTGTTACGAAATGCAGCTTTAACCTTGTCAGATAAATCAGCAAAGGCAACACGTTGTTTGACCCATTTACTTGTCTGACCCCAGTTAACTGCCAAAGCATCGTATGTCATCTCACCATCAGCCATCACTTTACTGATTGCTTCTGATTCATCTAGTGGGTGCATACCCTCACGTAACATATTTGCCATGACACCAACTTCTGTTTCGTTGTCATCAATAACTTTGCATGGAATCATCTCAGTAGAGTTTTTACCATGTATTTTCATCAAGGCTTCATAACGTCTGTTACCATCAATAACGATATAACCGACACCATTTTTCTTTACTACCAAATTGTGTAGTAGATCCCTGGACTTTATTGAGGCGATAAGAGTATCAAGATTGTTTGCCTTGACTGTTCTTACGTTCTGTGGATTTGGTTTTAGTTGATTTAATGCTATTTGCATATTACACTCCTTTTGTGTAGTGTTAGCGTAGGGGGGAGGTTTTTTCGTAACAGTTCCTTCAGCCCCCCTACAAATTATATAGCCTTAGTTGGCTTAGACTGATTTAGCAATCCATGTATAAGACTCTGTAGATCCCTTTGAACAGGCTTGATATGCTTGATATCTGTACTGCTCATACCAATTTTAGCTGGTTCTAGCTCTTGATAACTTTGAAAGTCATTGATCTTATTGTCTTTACAAAAGTCTTTAATAGACTTAATTGCTTTTTGAGATAACTTACTAGCATCTGAATCACTTAGATACACATACTTCTCAGCTACCTTTTCTATCTTGATTTCATTGTCATAAAATGCACCAATAAAGTCAAGAATCTTACGTGCATTACCTTTTACTATATAGGTTTGCTCATCAATTTTTAGTTTAAAATGCATCATTATTTATCCTCCATGATTTTGTCTGTGATGTATTTAGATGTAAATGCAACAGCTAGCCACAAGGGAGCTGCAACAACTGACACAACAAGTGTTGGATTAACACCGATTGCCAATAAAGCAATAAGTACAAATATTGTTGAACAAATATGTACTGTGCAAAACCAACCAAGCCAGTTTGCTTTTCTTGATATTGGTTTGATTGTTTTGATTTTTTCCCACATTAGGCTACGATCCTTCCATTTAGATTAGCTTGTTTTGCATATTCATTTATTGTTGATTTGGCTTTCCAATGTATATCTCTTTCAATACCCAAAGCACCACCAAGTAATTTAATGTTAGCTAGTTCATCATGATGTACGTGTCCTAGTTCTGGAAATCCATGACCCATATCACATAGACCAAACATCATTCCTTCATCGTCCATCTCAGTTATTAACCAAGTTGCAGCACCTACTGGACTAAATAGTTTTACAACTGGAGCAAAGTCAATTTCCCCTTTGTTTTCGTACTGTGCCTTTTCGTTTGCATGGTAGTTTGCGTTTAGTTGTTTTTTCAATGACTGTGTTAGTAATTGCATTTTGCATCTCCCTAAGTTTCTGATTAGTTTCAATAAGTAAGGTATCTCTTTCATATAATTTCCATTGTAAATGGCCTATATGATTGTTTGCATCAACAAGAGCAGCTGTTCTCTGTGTTAGTTTAGTTTCTAACTCTTCGTAGCTTTGTTCTTCTTGTAGCTGTTCTTGCCAGTCTTTAGACATAAGCCCTCCTTTTCATAGTTAATAAGATATTGTAAATAAGTTTTGGCTTTTTCTAAATCTTCAATTCCATTCTTCTGTTTATACCTAAGAATGTATTTAATTATATTGCCTTGTAAGTATGATAAATTATTCTGTGTTATAAACTCTACTGGTTCTATTTTAAATTGTTCGTAATGTTGTGGCGATATCATTTTATTCTCCAGTAAAATAGGGAGAGCCTAAGGGTTTATATGTACAAAGCTCTCCCAATCCGTCTATTGATCCATGTAGGACTTAGAACGGAATCTCATCGTCAACTGTTTCGTCTACCTTGGGGGATTTATTATTACCCTTGGCAGATGTTGAGTCAACTGCTTTTGAGTTGATGAGCCTGAAAGTAGAAGACACACCAGCTAGTTTGATTTTGAAAGCAGTCATTTTCTGACCATCTTTCTCATAGGACTCAACGATTGGAAAACCCTGTACAAATACTGTAGTACCAGCTTGTACATACTTTTCTATGACGTTAGACACAAGACCTTTTCCGTTCTTGCCGTCCCAAGCCTCACATCTGTACCAATGAGTATTTTCTACTTTCTCACCAGCATTGTTTGTGTAGCCTTCGTTGACTGCAATAGAGAAGTTAGCAACCTTAGTGCCATTGACTTCTTTTATTTCAGGTAGTTGTCCAATGTTACCTGATACCATGATTTGAGCAATGTTCATCTGTTTCTCCTTTACGTTAAGATGATTGTTAAATCAGAACCTGTTTAGATTCTAATGCCAATAGCCCTTGGCTTTTTATACCAAAGGCTAAAGGACTTGACTAGTAAGAGGATTAGGGGCATCACCTCTAAGTTGTACATACCATCTTGTCGACCAGACTGTACATCATTATCAAGATTATTTGGGGGGAACATTAACCCATCTAACCTTGAATCCTTTCCTTATTGGCTTTTCATACCCTATTGTCTTCTTGAGTATAAAAAGAACTATTGAGATAATTGCACCACCAAGAATAGCTGCCATCATACCAGCAAAAGTACCAGCAAACATAACTATCAAGGCGATTGAGGCTCCAATGTCTACTGCAATATCAAAACATAGAACCTTTTTCATATCGAGTTTGGCTAACATAAAGAGTATAGCTACAGCTGATGCGACACCAGCTATCAAGTAGAATAACATTTTAACCTCCTTGTTTTCTAATTAACCTTTTGGCTTTCTGACGTTCTTTTGCCTTAGACACTTTCTTTAGTGATTTCTCCCAAGATCTTGATGTACTATGAATCTTACCTCTACCTTTTATACCTTTACTCATAACGTTTCCTTTCTGAGGCGATAGACCCCTGGCAGAGGTTAGCCTCGGTGTTTCAATCTGATAGGCTTTAGGGAGATCAAAGAGGGAAAGTCTTTGTCGATTTGGAAGGGGTCGATCCCCTGAGAAATCGATTTACGGAAAGCCAATACAAAAAAAATGGAGAGAGCCTAAGCCCTCCCCTCAATATATGTTTTCTTCCTAAGATATATTCTCTTGAATAGTGGAATAAGATCATACTGTATTATATGCATAACACCTCCGACTCCAGACAAGACTGTAACAAATAAAAGTAAAAAGAAGGCTATAGGAAAGAAAGCCAAGATTGATAAGTTTATAAAAAATAGTTTCATAATATGCTCCAATTAATAGTTGGGTGTAAGGGAGGTATCTACCAATTACAGGATTGACCTCACACCCAGGGGATTAGTTACTCAAGATCTTCTGGCATCTCCAATATGCCATCTTGATTGCTGATATCCAGCATAAGCTCATCATGCTTAGATGAGATAGGATAGACCTTAGATCGGTCAGATTGTAAGTCATCATATACATCACGACTGTTGACAAGAGTATCAAGTGTCATCTTCTCATTACGTTTCTGCATACGCTTGACCTTAGCAAACTCATGAAGCTGAGTGTATTTGCCGAAGCTGATACCAGTCTGACCTTGAATGATAGGTCTAAAGTTGTTCAGCAATGTCTTGAATGCATGATTGATAGATGCATACTGCTTACGCATTTGATCTAGCTTGACATCATGATCTTCTAGCTTGTTGCCTGTGATCTCAATGCCAACATCTTGACGAACCAAAACCTGACGTTGACGTTGCATCTTCTCTGCTTGTTCAAGAACTGAATCTCTCATCTTCTCAAACATACGAGGTAGCTGATCTTGTAGCTTGGCTTTGACAATAACCTCATCACCATCTTCAAACATCTCAGCAAGTGCCAATGCACGTTTGACAAACTCACGTTCCCATTCTTCATCGTATGATGACTTGGGTTTGAATGCCTTGGCAACATTGTCAAGTTGCTCTGCTGTCATAGCATCAAGCTCTTGCTTTGCCTTGTTCTGATCTGGTGTACGATTCTCATACTGCCATTCTGCAAGTGCAATGTTAGCTTGTGTCAGATGTGGCATATTCAATCTCTTACGCATCTGATCTGATTTCTCTTTTGATATATTTATATATTGTACCATTGTAATGTTCCTTTCATGGTAGTTAAGGGGATATATAATTATACCCCCTATAATATTGGCTTTCTTAGTTGCCCATGTCATACTTGATTGTTAGTAATTCATGAGCCCTTTGCTCATCACCAGCTTCAATAGCTTGTTGTATATCCCAATCTAATTGGCTAGATGGCATAGGATCTGACCTGAATGGCAACCTGAACTCAGGTGGATCAAGTAGATCAACTGTTGAAGTATTTTGATATGATACCATGTTATCTAAAACCTCTAGATCACTTGGTTGGCTTTTATTAAATAGATTGAGCTGTTTCATTGTAACATTCCTTTCAACTAACTCCTCCTACGGAATTGTAGGATTACGATGGACACGGCTTATCGGAAAGGTTCTGTCAATTACCGAAGTGGAAGAAAATCGTCTTTGTCGACGACCACTTAGGAGGAGCTATTTTCTGGGAACGTAGCCGTCAGGACTCCAACTTGTTGGAGGGTGATTTACAGGTTCTCGGGAGATAGGCCCAACTGGAGGTTATCATATAATTTCCGTAGTAGTAGTCGTCGACGATTAGTCGACTCATTATGTTTGGGCTACCCTTTTATAAAGGGTTGATATAATGAAGCCACGGCTTTTGTTAATACGATCATATCCACAAGGCTATGAAAAGAACGAGATGTAACATAGGGAATCTTACGTAGTGAGATGAGTGGAGTGGAATCTTGTTCTAAGTATTATCAAAAACGGACTGGAGTTATATTCTAGCCCAGATCGTTACCCGAATGGGACGACACAACTTAGTGTCGGTGAGGTTAGGAGTTCACTCCTTAGCGAATAGAGCTGGATAAAGCTACTAATAACAATGACTTATAAATGTGAATTGACAGGCATATTACTAGTATGGTTATACTCTCGTAGAGAAACTAAAAGAGCTGCCTATGAAAGCAAATAACGAACAACAAGAACGATACAGTAGATCAATAGTTCCGATGGAAGACATACAGAAGAACAGCCAAGTACTCTTACCTAATCATACACAAGTAACTGAAGCACAAGCTGAATTAGTACACGCAATGTTGCATGATGGTTGCAACCCAACAGAAGGTGCAAAGAGGTTAGGTAGGAATAAAGCATGGGCTTACAAAACCATTGCAAAACAACACGTTGTGGAATATAGACAACAAATAGCAATGAGTTGTTTAGGTTGGGACGCAACACAAGCATTGGCAACCATGAGAGATCTGTTGAATGCTAAGTCATCTCATGTAAGATTGGAAGCAAGTAGGGATCTGATGGATCGTGCTGGTCTGAGAGTAGATGCACCTAGACAGAGCAATACTTCTGTAAATATAAACTTCAATGTTGACTGAGGGGCCCCACGGCATACACGTCACTATAGACATACGGCTTGAAATTATAGACGCTGACACTATAACAGGTAAACCACACTCATGATATAATGTGAAAAGACAAATACTAAAAAATAATTTTATATAAATAAAGCCAAAAACACAAGGAGATAAATATGGGTGGAAGTTCAAGTGATTCAGGAGGATCAAGCAATCTTGAAAGCCTAAGGTCAAGAGATAGAGCAATGGCAGAGGCAACCAATCGTGCCAAAGCAGAACAGGAAGCTAAATCAAGACAAAGCAGTTTTGATGATTATCAGCAACAACGTAGTGCAGCTTCTCAGGGTATAGATGTAATGATAAGTCCTCAGAAAGCTAAGACAGTTAGAGAAAATGCTGGTCTTGCTATGATGCTAGATGAAAGGGCTAAGACATCTCAGATAAAAGTTCCGATTCCTACATTGGGTACAGTTGCTATGGGTACTATTAGTTCTATTAGTTCAAAGCAACAAGCAAGGGCATTGAGGTCAGGTGGAATACCAGTTTATGATAGTAGTTCTTCTATGTTCGATGCTGATAAAGATTATAGAGGGGTTGTAAAAGATGGTCGTTTTTCAGGTGATTCTTCTTTTAGTCCTATAGGTAGAAGTGAGGGTGTAACAAGAACTGAGTCAGGATCTTATTCTGTTTCTGCTAAGTCTGATGATGGTGGCAATGATAGTCCTACAGAAGAGATAATATCTCCATCTCCAAAAGACATGACGACACCGAAGCCAAAAGCTCCATCTATATCTACTGCATCAAGAAGAGCATTGATATCAGGTGCTGGTGGTGGTGCATTAAGAAGAAATCTTTTATGAAACTAGACTACAAACCCCCAGGGGCAGTAGCAAAAGCATTTATGAAAGATGGTTCTTTTGTACGTGGTATAAGAGGGCCAGTCGGAAGTGGGAAATCTGTTACTTGTTGTATGGAAATAATGAGGAGATCAGTTGCCCAACAGCCCAATGATCAAGGTGTAAGAAAGAGTCGTTGGGTTATTATTAGAAACACAAATCCACAACTTAAAACTACAACTATCAAAACATGGAGAGATTGGTTTGACGATAGTTTGGGTCGTTTTGTGTGGTCACCACCATATACACATAATGTATGTTTTGCTCTTGGAGATAAGACTACAGTAGAGCTAGAGGTAATATTTTTAGCTTTGGACAAGACTGAAGATGTAAAAAAGCTATTATCTTTAGAGTTAACTGGTGTTTGGGTAAATGAAGCTAGAGAGATAAATAAAAATATAATAGATGCTTGCACAATGCGTGTAGGTAGATATCCATCAATGAGGGAGGGTGGCCCATCTTGGTATGGTGTTATTATGGACACAAATGCTCCAAGTGAAGATCACTGGTGGGGAATTGTAGCTGGTGAAGTACCAATACCTGAGTACATGACACAAGAAGAAAAGCTGCTTATGGTCAAGCCTGACGATTGGAATTTCTTTTCACAACCATCTGCTATGTTTGAGAAAAAAGATGTACATGGCAATTTATCAGGATATGAAGCTAATTTACAATCTGAGAACAGGGTAAACTTACAAAATGAATATTATGACAAGATAATTTTGGGTAAAGCTCCTTCTTGGGTAAAAGTATATGTATTAAATGAATACCAAGCCTTATTAGATGGTAAGCCAGTTTATCCTACATTTAGAAGAGATACTCATGTTTCTAATGAGCCATTAGTGCCATCAGAAACCAGCGATGTAATTGTTGGCATTGACTTTGGTAGATCCCCATCAGCTGTCTTTTGTCAGCAGTTGCATTCTGGAAAATGGATTATATTCCATGAGATAATTGGCAAAGACATGGGTGCTATAAGATTTGCAGATATATTGAAAAAAGAAATATCTAAAAACCAATGGGATAAGCACACATATAAATTTATTGGTGATCCAGCTGGTAATCAAATGGCACAGACTTCTGAGCATACACCATTTATGATGTTGCGAGCATCAGGGATTAATGCTTATCCAGCACCTACAAATGATATATCTATAAGAGTAGAGGCAGTTGAATCTGTAATAAATAGAATGACAGATGGTTTTCCATCTCTTACAGTCAGCCCTACTTGCACTAATTTGATATCAGGGTTTGAGGGTGGTTATCAATTTAAGAGAATGTACTATATGGGATCAGAAAGATATGAAGAAAGACCTGATAAAAACAGATTCTCACATTGCCATGATGCATTACAATATGCTTTCTTAGGAGGAGGTGAGGGTCGAAAGGTAATGTTAGGTGGTCAAAGAGCAGCTACTGCGACTGTTGTTGAAAGAACAAGTAATCCGTTTGATAGAATGAAACGAAGAAATAATAAAAATAGTAGATTTGGAAGGCAAATGGCTAGATGAAGTGGATAATTTGCTTTTGTGATAGTAAAAATATAGGTTTATGGAAGCTATTTACCAAATATCGTGCTGGATTCACTCATGTTTATGCTGTTAGATACGATCCTGAGTTAGAATTGTGGCAAAAGGTAGAAATTACTACAAATGGTTTTGATTTTCAGAGTTTAAAAGGTGAAAAAGCTACAGAATTAGTGTTAAATATGCATTTATGCAACACTTGTGTAGAGGTAGATATAAAAGATTATCCTATTTATATACCAAGATTGTTTTATTGTGTTAGTTTTATAAAGCATCTGTGCAATGTTCGTAAGTTTTGGATCTGGACACCTTATCAGTTGTATTGTGAATTGCTAAAAAGAAAAGGTTCAATAATATTTGAATCAAAAGATTTATTGGAGTCATCAAATGGGTAGTCTATTTTCAACACCAAGAGTTGCACCTGATCCTGAATTAGCCAAGCAAAAAGCAGAACAAGAACGAATTAACAAAGAAGCTGCTGCTGATCAGAAGTTTCAACGTGAAGAAAAGGTAAGAAAGTTAGCAAGTAATAAAATTGGACAAAAATCCCTACAAGACGAAGATGTAGAAGGTTTTACTGGATATAGACGTAATCTTACCAAGTCTAAAACTATGGGAGGAAGCTACAATGCGTAGTGAATATGGTGGAGATTCAGGCAAAGCACCAGCTGGTGGTCAATCTGGAGATCGTGCCGAATACCAAAAAGTAATGAATCGATTCAAAAAAGCCAAAGGTAGATGGCAGAATTGGTCTGATATATGGGAAGAGATATATGATTATGTATTACCACATAGAGAAAGTTTTTTCGGTGAGTATGCTGGTCAAAGACGAACTGAGAATATTTATGATGAAACAGCAGTAACTGGACTCCCTAGATTTGCCTCAAGACTTCAGCTTGGCTTTTTTCCTCCAAATGGTCGAGCATTTAAACTAGCCCCAGGCCCTGAGTACCCAGCAGAGAGCATCAACTCTCAGCTATTGAAAGAACTTGATGATATTACGGAACTACTACATGAAGGGCTAAGAAATAGTAATTTCAATTCCGAGTTTCATGAAGGTCTTCAAGATTTAGGTATAGGTACGATGAATATGCTTGTTGAATCAGGACGTTTTACAGGCGATCTCCATTTTACTGCTGTACCACCAAATAACGTGGCACTTTTATCAGGTGCTATGGATCAAGTGACTGATTGGTTTCGATGGAATTACGACTGTGAAATTACAGATGTAAAGCATAGATATCCTGATGCAAAGTTTAGTAAGGACATGGAGCTTGTACAACAAAGAGATCCACATAGAAAGACTAGAATAATTGAAGCAACTATGTTTGATAGCGATGATAAATTTAAAGATGAATATACTTATTTTCTTTTATCAGAAACAGACAACCATATTTTACAAAAGACTAAGTTAAAAGGCAAAGGATCACTACCTTGGTTGACAACAAGATGGTCTAAAAGTGGTATGGAAGTTTGGGGAAGAGGCCCAGTATTACAAGCTATGCCAGCAATTAAAACTTTAAACCTAACTGTGCAGCTTATTCTTGAGAATGCAGAAATGGCAATAGGTGGTGCATATGTATATGATGATGATGGTGTATTCAATCCTGATAATATTACAATACAGCCTGGGACATTTATACCAAGAAGCCCAGGGAGTTCATTAGAATCTTTACAAAGCCCAGCACGTTTTGATGTTGGTCAATTAATATTGGAGGATATGAGAAGAAATGTCAGGAAGGCTATGTATATTGATGAACTCGATTCAAGAGCAAATGCGAAGACACCATTGTCAGCAACAGAAGTTTCAGAAAGGCTTGCTGACGTGGCAAGAGATATGGGAGCAGTCGCAGGGAGAATGCAGAAAGAATTTTTGCACCCATTGGTTGAAAGGATCGTACATATATATTCAGAGCAAGGTATCTTGGATATACCGAAAGTTGATGGTAGGGAAATAAGAATAGTACCAGTATCACCATTGCTAAGGGCTCAAGATCAACAAGATGTTGCTGATTTTGTCAGATTTCAACAAACTATAGCTGGAACATTTGGGCCTGACATAACACCAGCATTGTATAATCAAGAAAAAGTAATACAATATCTAGCATCAAAGTTTGGTGTTAAAGAAGAACTATTGGCTAGTAGAGATGAAGTACAAGGGAACATTGACATGGCATTACAACTAATGCAACAACAACGAGGACAATAATGAAAAAGGAAAAAGTCAATGCATCTATCGATAGTCGAAGCTACACTACTGAAGTTGAAGCTGATCTTAATAATAAAGCCTATGCTCTTTTTGGTTCAGGGATTGGCAAGTTGTTCCTTCAATATTTGGAGAATCTCACAACGGGCAACATTCATGGGGCAGGCGTACCAATCGAAAGTCTTGCTCACTTTGAAGGTCAGAGGTGGGTAGTTGCACTAATAAAACATAGAACAGAACTTGGGAGAAGAAATGGCGATACCAACTAATCCAGCACTATATGCAAAAGCCAAAGCTATTGTAAAAAAAAGAGTTGCTAAATGGCCATCGGCATATGCCTCAGGGCAGTTAGTTATTCAATATAAGAAAATGGGTGGTGGTTATAAAGGTGGCAAAAAGACATGAGTCTTAAGAAGTGGTTTGGTGAAAAGTGGGTTGACATATCCACAAAGAAAGATGGAAAGCACCCAAAGTGTGGAAGAACTATGGGAGATGGTAGAAAATATCCCAAATGTGTACCATCATCTAAAGCTGCACGAATGACAGTAGCTGAAAAACGAAAAGCCACCACAAGAAAAAGGAAGACAAACCCTGAAGGTGGTGGTAAAAAACCAACTTATGCAAGGACGTAACAAATGGCAAAGACACCAGCATGGCAACGTAAAGAAGGGAAAAACCCAAGTGGAGGACTCAATGCCAAAGGTAGAGCAAGTTTACGTCGTCAGGGGAAGAATATCAAACGTCCTGTTTCTGCGAAAGAAGCTAAGAAAAGCCCAAAAGCAGCTGCAAGACGTAAATCATTTTGTAAAAGAATGATGGGAATGAAAAAGAAATTGACTAGTAAGAAAACGGCTAATGATCCAAATAGTCGTATTAATAAAGCACTAAGAAAGTGGGACTGCTAAATAAGGAGATAATATGTCTGATGAACAAACAACTCAAGAAAGCAATGAAAGCACCGATACAGAAGTCCAAAGCACCATTGCAAACGACACAGGTGAACAAAACGAAGTCGAACAAAAAGACTCAACAGAAAGACCTGAATGGCTTGATGCTAAGTTTGAAACACCTGAGCAGTTGGCAAACAGTTATAATCAACTACAGCAAAAGTTTCATAGCCGTCGTGATGAAATTAAAGCAGAGCTTGTGGACGAACTTAATGAAGAGGCTTCCAAAGAAGTTCCAGTAACACCAGCTGATTATAAGCTAGAGGTACAAGATGAAGAAGGTAATAATTTAGACGTACCTGAAGATGACACTATGTTAAATTGGTTTAGAGATAAGGCACATAATATGGCTTTATCACAAGATGAATTTAGTGATTTTGTTTCTGAGTATATGACAATGCAAGCACAAAGTGGGCCTGATTGGAATGTAGAATCAGAAACTCTTGGTGAACACGCTGACAGAAGACTGGAAAGAATAGATGCCTGGGCAAATTCAGTATTAGGTGAACCTGATTACAATACGTTTGCAAGTATTCCAGCATCAGCTGGTATGGTTAAGTTTTTTGAATCCATTATGGAATTAAATGGTCAGCCTAAGTTTAATATGACATCTACTACTGAGTTTCAAGAAGCAGTTACTAAAGAAGACTTACAAGCTGCACAAAGAGATGAAAAGTATTGGAAAAATGGTGGAGATCCAGTTCATATTGCAAAAGTAAGAGCTATGGCATCTCAATTATCAAGACAAAGAGATAGAGCCTCTTAGTAATGTGAATAGTCAAAGACTTAATTTTCTGAAACATTGTAATTACTAGAAGGCTCGTAGAACTACTTAGAGGCCCAATATTGGAATAACTTCAAGGTAGTAGTGAAGCGAATAACCAGAATAGTATAATTTTTAACTTATAACGGAGGCTATAATGGCTGTTAATACCATAAGCACTTCCTTTATTGAGGAGTTTGAATCAGGGGTACACGTTGCGTACCAGAGAATGGGTTCAAAACTTAGGAATACTGTTCGAACTAGAAATGGTGTAAAGAACAAAACAACATTCCAAAAAATCGGTAAAGGTTTTGCTACTACAAAAGCAAGGCATGGTAACGTCGCACCTATGAATCTTGCACACACTAACGTAAATGTAACAGTTGAGGATTATTTTGCTGGAGAATGGGTCGATGATCTAGATCAGTTAAGAATAAACCACGATGAAATGCAAGTTGCACAACAATCAGGTGCATATGCTTTAGGTAGAAAGACAGATGACCTAATATTAGGTGCTATGACTGGAACATCTTCTGCACATGACGAAACTTCTAACGGCATAACTTTAACATGGGCTTTAGAGCTTATGGAAAAGTTTGGCAACAATAATGTCCCTGATGATGGTCAGAGATATGCTGTTGTTGGCTGGGAGCAGTGGTCGCAACTGATGGCTATTGATCAATTCTCAAGAGCAGAATATGTTGGTGAAGCAGATCTTCCTTTCCCTAATGGCGTAACTGCTAAAAGATGGTTAGGATTCATGTGGTTTGCACATGGTGGTCTTACTGAACTAAACGGATCAGGTGCAGCTGGAACTACTCATAGAGAGTGTTTTGCTTACCATAGAGATGCCGTTGCTCATGCAATCGGTACGGATATAACTTCAAATATGCAATATCACAACGATAAGGACAGCTACTTTGTATTAAATAAAATGCAACAGAACGCAGTCTTAATCGATGGTGAAGGTGTATTTGAAATGGAACTAAAGAAATAGGAGGTAGACATGGCGTTAGTACAAGCAGACTTAAGTTTAGTTTCCTATGCTGGTAATGGGTTCCATATCTGGAATTACAAATCTACTGGTGATGCTCTTAACACAATAGATGCTGCTGGATATTTCAATGCATTAGTCAACGAAATGAATGTTGGCGATGTTATATTCATCAATGCATCTAATGGTTTTGGTATTACAACTGTGGTATCTAATGATGGATCAGCAATCGATACTGCTGATATTGTTAGCATGACCTCGGATAGTAGATAATGGCTAAGAAACCAACAAAAACTAAGGAGGTGGCTGTAAAGGCCACTTCCTCTCATACTGTAGAAACATCAAATGGTACAGTTTATACTGTTAGATTTGGGGATAAAGTTAAATTAGGGAGTAAAGTTGATGCCAAAAGCTAGTGATGGAAAAAACTTTCCATATACAAAAGAGGGTCTTGTCCAACTTAAAGCATACAACGAAAGACTAAAGAAAAAGCCAAAGACAATGGGTAAAGAAAAGAATGGCAATGGTGAAAGTATGCTAACTGCCAATCAGAAGAAACTACCTGAAGATCTTAAGAAAAAAATAATTGCTAAAAAAAAGGAGTCAGCATAATGAAAAAAAAGGGTAAAGGCAAAGGTGGCAGAGGCTACTAATGAAAAATAAAGGTCTTTCAAATAATCCAAAAACTAGAAAATTAGTAGCAAATCGTATGATGAATACTAGATCATATATGAGTGCATTAGCTGAAAAAGAATCACTTATACGTGAAAGACCATTTTCTTTTCAGGGTAATAAGACTGATATGACTAAATATAATCAGTTTCAAAAATCAGCACAAACAGGTGTGCCTCAAACTGATAGTAAATTAAATAAGACTTTTGCAAATTATGGTTCTAAATTTAATAGATTATCTGGTGCAATGGAAAAAGATCAGATTGCAAATAAACTAAAAAAATTCAAGACAATGGGCAAAGTTATGACAGCAATAAAAAATGTTTCTGTCCCTGGCATAATTGGGACTATTATGAGTCCAAAGAAAGTTGGTGACGCTACATTAAATCAAAAGAAAAAAGATCGTAATCCAAACTTTCCGAGGTAAGAATGCCACAAACAGCTAAGACGGATATTGAAGTAGCACAAAGAGCTATGGTTATGGTGGGAATGGAACCACTCTCATCATTTACCGAGGGTACTGATGAAGCCTTAGTTATGAATACAAGTTATGAAGATATAGTTGAAGATTGTTTGGCACAGAATAATTGGAACTTTGCTTCTGGTCAAAAAGTATTATCAAGACAAGCTGATGCTCCAGTTGCAAGATGGTCGGCAGCTTATGTTCTACCTACAGAGCCTTCAGTTATACAAGTACAAACTGTTACAATAGCTGATGCAGTACAGCAATATGATATATATGAAAGATTTATATATCTTAATGCCAACGAAGATGATGAAGTAGTTTTAAACTACATATTTCGAGTTGATACACAGTTTTGGCCACCAGCATTTACTTTATGGGTTATATATCGCCTTGCATCTATTTTGGCTTTAGCAGTAACGAGAAAAGGTGATATAGCTAGATCATACAGTCAATTAGCTGAAGTTCAGTTTAGAAGAGCTAAAGCTAGAGATGCACAGCAAGTAACTACACAACAAGTTGCTCTCAGCAGATTTCATAAAATAAGACTTGGATCTGGTATTTATGCAAAGATCGAAGGAGAATCAACGAGTTGAATGAATGGCATTATTAAGACAGTTTACTACAAATTTTTCATCAGGGGAGTTATCCCCTCTTTTGTCATCTAGAGTCGATGCAGCTGCTTATGCAAATGGAGCTTTTAGGCTTCGTAACGTAAGGTTAAAGGCTCAGGGGGGTTGCACTAGGCGACCTGGGCTTAGATACCTTCAGACGCTTGCAAATGAGGCTTATCAAACGGAAGCATATGTATTTGATGAAAATGAAGCATATATATTACTATTTAGTAATACAAAACTTAGAATTGTAGATATTTCAGATCCAACAACATTATTACAGACTATTACAGGTTGTCCTTGGCAAACATCACAAATTGGATCATTAGTTGTTTCCCAAAGTGGTGATACAATGTTTTTGACACACCCAGACATTCCTATGCAACAAATAGAAAGAACAAGTTCTACTAACTTTACTAGAACAGAATTTGATTTTGATATTTCATCAGGATTAAAATTTCAACCATATTTCAAGTTTGCAGCTGGTAGTGTGACTATTACACCTAGTGGAACAAGTGGATCTGTCACACTTACAGCAAGTGCTACTGCTTTTACATCAGCATATAATGGACTTTATCTTAGATTAGTAGATGATGCACTTACAGTACGTCATGCTTTGATAACAGGTTATACAAGTGGGACAGTTGTTACTGCTACTTTATCAGGAGCAATAGCGAATACCAATGCAATAACTACTTGGGCTGAACCAGTATTTAGTTCTGTCAGGGGTTTTGCTAGAGCAGTTACTTTACATGATCAACGATTAATATTTGGGGGGAGCAGAGATTTACCTAACTTCTTGTTTATGTCAAAGATTGCAGAATTTACAAACTTTGATGTAGGAACAGCACAAGATGATGAATCTATCCAAATACAAATCGCAGAAGCACAGGTGTCAGAAATTAAGGCTTTGCAATCATTTCGATTTCTCACAATCTTTACTTCTGAGCAAGAACTCTTTGTGCCTACAAGTGAGAACAAACCTCTTACACCATCGACAATCACAGTTAAAAAACAAACTAGCTATGGATCAGGATCAGTTCAACCACAAGAGTTTGATGGTGCAATAGTATTCTTAACTAAATCCAAAGGTGCAATCAGAGAGTTTATTTTTTCAGATATATCACAAGCCTATAACTCAGACTCAATTACTTTGTTATCGGAACATATTATAGGGACTCCATCAGCTATTGAGGCTCAAAGAGAATCAGCTGATCAGATGGAGGGATATCTATACCTATTAAATACAGATGGTCATATGCCAGTATTTATGTCTATTAGAAAAGAAAAAGTACAAGGCTGGGTTAGGTACGATACAACTGGTAATTTTAAAAACATAGTTAATGTAAATAGACAGATATATACAGTAGTCGAAAGAACAATAAATAGTTCTACAGTTACAACATTAGAATTGTTTTCCAATAGCTTTCATTTAGATATGGCATCACAGCAAACTGGTAGTGCTACGACAACATGGACTGTTTCACATTTACCCAACACAGAAGTCCAAGTGAAGTCAGGTAATTTTAGTTTAGGTACATTTACTACAAATGGTAGTGGTCAACTTACACTTAATGATGCTGTAACATCAGTTGAAATAGGGCTTGGCTATACTCCTGAAATAACGACACTTCCTCCTGAAATGCAATTACCAGATGGTATAAGTGTTGGGCAAAAACGTAGGGTTGTTAGAGCAGTTCTAGATTTAGTATCTACTCTTAATGTGAAAGCTGGTGGTACTAGGATTCTGTTAAGATCTGTCACAGATGATTTTTCTTTAGATCCAACTGCTCTTACACAACGTAAAGAAGTTTATTTGTTAGGTTGGTCAAAAGAGGGTAGAGTAACTGTAACACAAGAAGAGCCATTACCAATGACGTTGAATGGAATATTATTAGAGGTTGAAGTATAATGGGTGCTGCTGGATATGCTATAAGTGCTGTAATGTCATTAGCTGCTGCAAGGCAAGCTCAAAAAGCCTATGCAAATGATGCACAAGCTGCAATGGAACAAGCTGAAGTTGCTAAGATACAAGCTGATCAAGAAGCAATCAATAGAACAGCACAGTTAAATGCACAACTAGCCAGAATATCTGCAAGTCAATCAGGTGGTGGTGTATCTATAGGAACTAGTGGCAGTTTCCAAGCACTAAAGAAAAATGAAGTTAAATTAGCAAATGCTGATATATCTGCAATAAAGTTTATGGGTTTACAAAATAGACGTAAGTTTCAACTTGATGCTAAGTCAAGCAAACTTAAAGGTAAAGCAGCAGTTATAACAGGTGTATCAAATGCAGCTTCGGCTGGATCTAAAGCATACTATGCAAATAAGACTGGAACAACATAATGGCAATTAAAAGAACAATTACACGGCAATATGGTGTTAGACCTGTACAGATGGATACATCATCTGGAGCATTGGCTTTAGCACAAGCAAGTCAGAATGTAGCTAATACTATATCTAACGTGACTAAATTTGTTGACGATAATCAATTCCAAGAGGCAGTTCTAAAAGCTGAGATAGCTGGTAGACAAGTTGGATCACAAACAATTCAAGATAAAAATGGTAATACTATACCTAAACCACTTGATCAAAATACATTAAATTCTTTTACTGCTGATATTTATAACAAAGCCAATATTAGAAAAGCCCAGGAGTATTATAAAAAAGAAGCAATTAATAGCTATGGATTAGCATTACAGAATCATGCAGTCGCTGAAGCTGATATGGCATTAGCTAAAAATGGTGGCAAGATTAATGACAAAGGCAAGTTAATTGTTGATGACTTTAAAGATAAATATATAGATGGAATTAAAGGATCAATCGCACCACAAGTATTTGATATTATTAGTCCAGCATTAAGTAAGATATGGGGTCAAGCATCTAGAAAAGCATCTGCTATACAAATAAAAGAAGTTAGAGAAACTCAATTATTTGAAGCCACAAAATATTCTGAACAACTTTTAGCTATGGAAACTAACCTTATAACTAATGGCACAGACAGTGATGAAGAATATGAGTTTATAGAAAGAGAAAAAGCAAGAGTATTCTCCATAATAGATGATAATGCATCGTCAAAACAAAAGTCAAAACAATTTCAGTTAGCTTACAACCAATCTTTACAACAAAATGTTTCTTCTAATGCAGTAGATCTAGCGTATGAAGCTGGTGTTTCTATACCTGATTTATTGGTTATGGCATTTGATACTGGTAAGACATTTGCAAATGATCCTAATATTGATGGCATTAAGATACAAAAGGTTATGGAATCTAAAATTGCTTTCTATGACAAGCTAGATACAGAAAATAGAGAAAAAATGAGAATTGACTCATCAGATTTATTTTCTACATTAGGATTAAAGATTCTTCTTAATGAAACTGTTTCTGAAAATGACATTTCTAAAATGCTTTTACCTGACCAATTAAGGTTTGCAAAATTAAAAGCAGCACAGTTAAAATTATCTACTACACAAGATGTAAAAGATTTTAATGATAATATTTCTAATAGATTATTAGCACTATCTTTTGGGGATATTAAACCAGCAAAGCCAACTGATGAAAATATTGAGATTGATGGTATTGGTAGTTTCGATACACCAGCACAGTTAAAAAAACGTGCAATAGTAAATGAAATGAACGAATTAATTAGGCTAATTGGTCATAAAGATACAACAGTATCTGTACGAAGCAATATATACAAAACACTTCAAAAGGTTCATCAAGCTAATCTTGCAATGACAAAAGATGCTTTTAGAGCCAATATGGAAAAAATGTTTACAGGAAGTGGTGGTGTTGTAGCCCAAGATCCAAGCACACTCCTTAGTTTTGATTATATACAAGCATTAAAAAGCAAAGGTTTTATCGGCCCTGATAAAAAAGTAAATGCTTATACAGAAGAAGATTGGGTAAAAAGAGTTTCTACTTATGCTAAAGATTGGCAAAAGGCTATTAAGAAAACACATATGCTATCACAAGTCGGATCTTTTATAAATAATGGTGTTGTTTTACCTAAAGAACATAAAGTTGCTTTAGAAGAAATAATTGGCAAAACTATCAATGTTAATGGTCAAGTTATGCCACATGATATCTTTAGTGATAATGAAGATGTTAGAGAAACAAGCATAGAATCTCTAACAAAACACGCAATAGCATATAAATACATACCACAATATGCAAAGAATGTTTTTGAAAGTATACAAACATTAGAAGGCGATGCATTTAATCATGCTAAACGTCTTTATGAATCAATAAAAAGTGCTTTTATGAAAGATACTCCAAGTAATGATTCTTTCTTCCAACAAATTGCTGGTGATAATGTATCTGGTGTAAATATTCAGATGATGGAATCAGCAATGTTTTATAGAGATTCGAAAACATTTTTAAATGTTAATTCGCCAAAATCAGCCAACAGAAATCTTTCAGACATATATCCTAATAGTACTTTATTTGGAGGCACAGCTAAGTCTGAAGCAGAAGTATTTGATTTAGCTGCCAAAGAAGTATTTGATACTATAGATGATAATTGGTTTGTAAAATTTTTTAGTAACGGAGTAGGTGGTCAACCATATGAGAGTAAGGTTGTAGATAAATTCTTCGATCAAAGTGGTGTAGATAATATGGAAGAGGCTATATTTAAAGAGCCACTTATAAAATCAGAAATGATGAAATATGTTAAATATCAAATAGCACAAGGCTCTGTTACATCTGATGAAAAAGGTTTAAAGGTAGCTATTAAACACGCATTATATAAATTCTCTGGTAACTTAAGTTTACAAGAAGATCGTAATGGAAAAGTTTATCTGACAAGGGGTGTTGATATAGTAAAAGCATCTCAATCTAATGTACCTGACGGAATGGGATTCTTGGTCACTAAAGATATTATCAACGCAGATATATTGAATAAATACAACCAAACCTTTTCAGTAGAAACAGCTGACCCACAACTCAAAGAGGCAATCGAAAGTGGTAAGTTTCTATATATAGCTAATAACAACAGAGTAGGTAATCCTACTTATAGAGTTGTTGCTGAAACTGAAGATAGTCGATTAATAACAATAGCTGATGGATATTCTTTTAATTATGAAGGATCACAACTCCAATCAGACTTTACAGAGGCAAAACAAAAAATATCAAATGGTGGTGTTAGATCTGTATTTGGTTACTTTGATTTCATGTCACAAAATAATATCAAGGCAGTAATGGAATCTATAGATTCTAATAGAGATTTCACAAAAGGCTTAACAGGTTTATTTGCTGGTTATAATAATATGGCAAATTCATTAGGTCTAAAATCTATTTCATTACCATCAGTAAGTAATTATCTTGCAAGTGATGAGGGTAAAAAAGAAGTGCAAGAATTCTTCGATAGTTATAGACTAATAAGGTTTGATCTTAGATGATTGAAACACCACAATACACAGCAATTAAAAATAGCATACTATCTGACTACGACAACATGGAAGCACCAGATATTGCTACAGCTAATGATGTCTATAAAAGTCCATTAGTTGCTCCTGAAGAATATACTTTTGGAGAATCATTTGAAGCTGGGTTTCGTCAATATGCACCAGCCCAGGCTATAATGAGATTGTTTGAAAACTTAGATTTCCAAGATGATCCAAGTTATGATCCATTAAAAGATGAACAAATACCTGAAGGATATTCATATCGTTTTCTAAATAGTGCAAGTGAGCATGAAACAGCTGTACGTTTAGAAAGATTAGATGCCGACTTAGCTGATATGGATATAGTAGAAAATGGTAATCTTCTTGCAGTAGGTTTAGGTGGACTTGTTTCTCCACTTACTTTAGCCCCAGTAGGTACATTTAAAACTCTGTCACAAACAAGTTTCCTCAAAAGGTTTGTTGGTAGTGCTGCTTTTACCTCTGCAATCTATGCACCTGAAGAACTATTGATAGCATCACAAAACGAAGGTAGAGGTGAAATAGGACAAACTCTTGTACCATTAGTAGGTGCAGCTTTAATTGGTGGCACAGTTGGTGGTATATTTGGAAGACGTATTACAGCTAATATGAATCCAGCAGAAGAGTTTGCACAAGATGGTGAGCAGACAATATTTAGAAGCGTTGGAGCAGCTGGTAATAATCCTAATAACTTAAGAGCATCTTTAGAAGCTGAAGGTTTAGCAGAAACAGGTATTAATCTAGAAAAACTAAAATGGAATCCAGTTACAAGACTTACACAAAGTGCTGTACTTGGTTCACGAAAGATTGCATCACAGTTAGTGGATATGGGTGGTGTTATCCAAAAGAAAGTACAGGGTGGTAAAGTTACTGGAGAAGCACAAGACCAATCTGTAGAAACGCAATTCAGAACAAATTATCTTAGTTCATTGTTAGATGCTATTAGAGCAAGTGATACAGCATATCTTGCATTTAGAGGAGTAGAAGCAAAGTCTGGAGATATTGGTAGATCATTGCAAATGTTATCACAGAAAGGTAGAGATTTTATTAAAAGAAATTCTACATTATCTGAATTTGGTTTTCGTGAAAGAGTTACCAAAGCAATGAGAAATGGTGATGTGGATCTAATAACAGATTCAGCAACACAGTTTGTTAATCAAGCAGCTACTGCTTATCGTAAACATTTAAACATGATCAAACAACAAGCTGAAGATGTAAAATTATTTGAGATTGATTTAGCTAAGAAAATTAAAGGGTTAGAACAAAAGGTTGCTGACGGATTAGCTGATGCTAGTGAATTAGTGAAAGCCAAAAATTTATTGAACAAAATTAGGTCTGAGGGTGTGTTACTTAATACAGCTAGAGGCTATGTTCCTAGAGTTCCAAGGCTTGATAAAATAGAAAAGAATGCTGAACAATTTAAAATTATTGTAAGTAATTGGGCAATCGGTCATTTTGCAAATATGACACGTCAAGCAGCTGATGAGTATGCAGATAATATTATTCTCAATTACACAAAGAGTAGACCTTTCTACAATTTAGATGAGGGAACAGATCAGATAGATTGGATAACAAATGCATCAGGGGCAAAGGCCAGATCATTTGAAATACCTGATAAACTAATAGAAGATTTCTTAGAAAACGATATTGAAGTTCTTATACGGCATCATACTAAAACAATGGGTGTCGATATAGAGTTAACTAGAAAGTTTGGCGATGTATCTATGAAAAAAATTCTTGATGATATTGGTCAAGAATATGCTGCTAAAATAAGAGAAGCACCTACTATTGCAGAAAAACAAAAGCTAAAAGAAGGACTTGCTAATGATCTAAGAGATGTAAGAGGACTTAGAGATAGGGTCAGGGGTACTTATGGTGCGTCAAAAGATCCACATAATATGGCTAGTAGATTTGTTAGGCAAATGAAATCATTCAATGTTTTAGTTGGAATGGGTGGAGCAGCTGTTTCGTCTATACCTGATATAGCTAGACCAATAATGGTTGAAGGTTTTAAGAATGTATATGAACATGGCTTTAGACATATGTTTAAATCACATAGATCTACAATAAAGCAAATGCTCGACAGAGAAGCTAAACAAGCTGGTATAGCCGTTGATGCTGCATTAGGGTTAAGAGCAAATGCATTCTCTGATGTAGGCGATTTATTTGGCAGTAGGTACGCAATGGAAAGAGCATTAAACTCTTCTACTGGTGTATTCTTTCTAATTAATGGATTAAACTATTGGAATCAGGCATTAAAAGAGTTTTCTAGTAATATAATAACTTTAAGAATGACTGATGCTATAATGAGAGATTATCAAAGAATTAGCAATATAGATCGAAGAAAGTTATTAGCAAATGGTATAGATGGTACTGATGCATTACGTATGCAACAATTAATAAGACAACATGGTCAAAGGGTAGATGGTGAATGGTTGCCAAATACTGCACTATGGCCAGATCAACAAATGGCACAAAAGTTTCGTAATGCACTTAATCAATCAGTAGAAAGAACTATAATAACCCCAGGGGCTGGTGATCGTGCATTATGGACATCTACTGAATTTGGATCATTAATAACTCAATTTAAAGGTTATGGTCAGGGTGCAACTGTAAGATTACTAACATCTGGGTTACAAGAAAAAGATGCATCATTTTGGCAAGGTGCATTGGTTTTAGTAGGTTTGGCATCTATGGTGAATGAACTAAAAAAGAAACAATATGGTATAGATAAAGAACAATCATATACAGAGTTATTAGGTGATGCAGTAGATAGAAGTGGTGTATTGGGTTGGTTTACTGATGTTAATAATTCAATAGAAAAATTATCTGATTATAAGTTTGGTCTTAGACCATTAATGGGTAGAAACGAATCTTATCTACCATTCGGTGCTAAAATGGGTGCTTTATTTGGCCCAGCAGCTTCTAATATCACAACTGCCTCAAGTGTTGCAAGTGATGCTTTAACAGGTGATTTTGATGAAAGTACTTTACGAAGTATGAGATTTATAACACCTACAGGAAACTTACCATACTTAGATCCTATATGGGACAACATCATGGCTGCTGATAGAAAGTAATGTGAATTGATAAATTATCTATAAAAAGTAAAGGTATAAAAATGGCAGAACTTACTGAAAAACAAAAGAATACAATGAAAAAACATAGTGTGCATCATACAAAGAAGCATATGAAGTTTATGAATAATAAGATGGGACAAGGTATGTCATTTACAAAAGCACATAAACTGGCAATGAAAAAGGTTGGTGAATAATGGCTACTATATCGATTGCAGATAATGATGCACGTATACAACATAGTATAGGTGGTGGAGGTAATACAGCTAACTCTACTCAGTTTACTATAGATTTTCCATTTTTTGCACTTGATGATATTAATGTAACGATAACCAATAGTTCAGGTGTTGATACAATTCTAACAAGAGGTACTGGATCTAATACCTTTGCTGTTACAGGTACAGCTGTTGATGATGGATTTTCTGGTGGCAACATTACATTAGGATCTGTGTATACAAGTAGTACTGTTACTATATCCAGAGATATACCTATTGTAAGAACAAGTGACTTTGCTACTAGTGGGCCATTTAATATATCAAGCCTGAATACTGAGTTAGATAAAGTTTATGCAGTAATGCAGCAACTTGAAACTAAGAATGATCGTGCATTAACTATGGCAGAATCTGATGATGCTAATGAAATTGCACTACCGAATAAGGCTACTAGAAAAGGTAACGTCCTTGCTTTTAATGCAACAACAGGAGCAGCAGAAGCTGGGCCATCTATTGGATCAGTTACAACAGTTTCATCACAATCAACTAATATTAATACATTAGCTGGGATATCATCTAATATAACAACAGTTGCTGGAATTTCATCTAATGTAAGCACAGTAGCTGGTATATCAGGTAACGTCACAACAGTTGCTGGTATAACATCTAATATAGCATCTGTTGTTTCTAATGCTTCAAACATAAGCACAGTTGCTGGTTCTATAAGTAATGTTAATACAGTTGCTGGTGCTATATCTAATGTAAACTCTGTAGCCAGTAATGCTTCGAATATAAATACTGTAGCTGGTAAAGCCTCACTTATAACATCATCATTTGCATCTGATATGGCTTTGATAGATTCATCTTTTGTTACAAAAATGGGATTGGTAACAAGTGATTTTGTAACAGATATGGGATTAGTAACGGCAGATTTTATTTCTGACCTAAACGATATTGCTACTACAGCTATAATAGCAGATCTAGATTTATTGGCTACATCTGACTTCATATCTGATCTTAATGCAGTTGAAGGTATAAAAGCCAATGTAACTACAGTAGCTGGGATAAGTAGCAATGTTACTTCGGTAGCTGGTAACTCAAGCAATATTAACTCAGCCGTAAGCAACGCAAGTAATATAAATGCAGCAGTATCTAATGCTAGTAACATAAACTCAGCAGTAAGTAACGCATCTAATATTAACTCAGTAGTAAGTAATGCCAGTAATATTAATACAGTAGCAGGTGCAATTAGTAATGTTAATAGTGTGGGTGGTGCAATAGCTAATGTAAATACTGTGGCAACTAACCTATCAGGTGTTAACAGTTTTGCAGATAGATATAGAGTAGCAAGTTCTGCTCCGTCTAGTTCTTTAGATGTTGGCGATCTATACTTTGATACAACAGCTAACGAATTAAAAGTTTACAAGTCAAGTGGTTGGGCGGCAGCTGGTTCTACTGTAAATGGTACTTCAGCTAGGTTTCACTATGATATAGGTAGTGCAGTAACAAGTGTAACTGGTAGTGATGCTAATGGTAATACACTAGCCTATGATGCAGGGTTCATTGATGTATATGTAAATGGTGTTCGTATGTCTACGGCAGACATTACCATTACAAGTGGAGATACAGTTACTTTTGCA
>Ga0181380_1000134_pt1 | contig 31946 bp, 58 predicted proteins | sample 3SPOviralmetaG_FD_130116 | JGI IMG/M metagenome (GOLD analysis project Ga0181380, IMG submission 130116) | Marine viral communities from the oligotrophic San Pedro Time Series (SPOT) site, San Pedro Channel, CA, USA - 3 SPOT_SRF_2009-08-19 | ecosystem: Environmental > Aquatic > Marine > Strait... | reverse complement strand
TGGCTATGGCGATGGCTCTGGCGATGGCTCTGGCTATGGCATTGGCTATGGCGATGGCTCTGGCTCTGGCGATGGCTCTGGCTATGGCTCTGGGTATTAAGAAAATGAATATAGTTTTACAAAAAACGCACAATCTTGGCTTAACGGCATTGAATCAGCAAGATTATGATAGCTTGCCGCAACAATTCGTTGCTTCTGTTGATGATAATTCAATGACTAAGCCGCAGCGCGGATCATTGCATGTGTGGTGTGATCTGGTTGCTAAGTTGTTAAACGATCATAATCATTATTTTCAAAGGCTTCATCCGGTCACGAAAGTTAATATAACCGAGTTTTGGACTATGCTTTTAGTGAAAGAGTTTTTATATAAACCTACTCTTAAAACATTGACTGGAAAGCTCAGCACTGAAGATCAAAATACAATTGAGCCAAGCACTGTAGCAGAAGCATTGTCTAGAGCTTATTCAATTCATTTTGGTTTTTGTTTTCCGAATTGGCCGAGCAGTAGGTGATTCTTATGAGCGCATACAATTTTGTTTATGAAAGCATTTATAGAGAATGCAAAAAAGAGTTTGATGATAGCAATTACTGCAAGTTTTTAGCTAAAGAAGCTTTATCTGCTTATAATCAGCGTAGATTTACTTATTATGATTTAGTAAAGCTCGCAGTAGATCAGGCTAAGAAGCAAGCAAAAATTCACAAAGCGAAAAAAGGTTTAAGGTGAAATTAGATTTAAGCGAAAAAGACAAAAAAAGAATTGAAAGATTGGCTTATTTTTTTGATTGCGATAAGGAAGTATTGCTTAATAAGCTTTTTATGATTGGTCTTGATTTGCTTGAGTATAATGCCCAGGTTGGAATAAAGGCTTTGTATCAAATGAGAGAAGATTATAGTGAAGATGAAAACTAATTTGAAAAGAGGAAGTGAGCGATGAAAAACACAGTTAACAATATTATTTCGACATTTGAACGATTCTTCTTAGGTTTTCTCAGCATAGTTTTCGTATGTTTTGTGCTTCTACTGTGTTTCAAGATTAACAAAATTCAGAAAGAAAAAAAAGATGAACCCTTTGTGCATTATGAAGCATACTGCAAAGATCTAAGAGACGGTGAAATTTTTTACTTTAACAGTAGAAGTATAAAAAATTTAAAATGGAACCCTTTCGGTCATAACTCATTAGATATAACAACGCACGATGGAAAGGAAATGAAGTTGCATTCAGGCATGGAATCTTGGTTAAAATGTGGAGAAGTGAATCATGAAAACTAAAAAAGAAAATATACGTGTGACAATGCCTATCCGCAAAGCTGTTAGCTGCTTTGGCTTACCGTTTGTCGCCAGAGCATTAATGAAGACTCAAGCAGATGTAAAAAGAATGGTTCAGGCTGAATCTGCTATTTGTGATGTTGAATGTAAAATTACTGGTTGGAGTAAATTATGATTACTAAGTTTGCAGTGTTTTTATGGTCGTTGAGTTCGCAAGACAAGAAATATATAGCGATTATGCTTTTATCTGCGTTCGTCATTGGTGGAATGGTTGGTGGAGCGTTGGTTGCATGAAGGGAAGGCCCCCGACCAAGGAGGAAAGTATATGGATGGGCGATGTATGCGAATTAGGATGTATTGTGTGCTGGTTGCACTATGGAATATTAACTACTCAAGTTTCACCGCATCATATTGACGGTAAAACAAAGCCGGGTGCGCATTTTAAGACGATTCCTTTATGCTCTGCTCACCATCAATTAGCTGATACGCATAAGCCAAAAAGATGGATAAGCAGGCATGGCGATGGGAAAAGGGCTTTTGAGGATGCTTACGGTACTGAAGAGTTTTTATTAGAAAAATGTAGAGAAATGGTGGTAAATGATAGTTGTAGGTATTGATCCTGGCTCGGGAAAGAAAAGGCACGGTGTTGCAGTTTACAAAGATGGGAAACTGTTTGATTTGGCTATGATGTCGAGAAACGAAATAATAGAGTCGCACAGATACAATCAAGATTGTTTTTTCTCAATTGAGAATGTGTGTTATTCAAACCCGGTTCATGCTAACAAAAAGACAGGCAAGAATGCTGTAGACAATAGCATCGGTAGACGAATAGGTATGTGTCAGCAGGCGCAATTAGAGATTGTTAGCGATTTAGATTTTTATGGAATTCCGTATGTTTTGCATAAGCCATCAAGTAAATGGAAAGACGTTAAAGAAATAAAAGAATTTGAAAGGATTACAAAATGGTATAAGAGCAGCAATAAAGATACTAGGTCTGCCGCTTATTTTGGTTATCTAAAAGCTAATAAGTAACCTTCATTTTACTAAAATAAGCTATAATAAACCGCATGCGTTTAATCAAAGATGATGTATAATGTATTTATACAGTTTAGACAGAGGGCGCGAACATACAATTAACTAAAAAAGATGGTAGAAAAAACAACGGCGGCGCAGGCAGAGGCCAAGGCCGCCACAAAATGCCCGAGGGCGAGAAAAAAGTTCCTTTAAATCGATGGGTGCCGCGAAAAACATTAGAGCGACTTAAGCTGTTAGCGAAGGAAAGCGGGAAGGCCGAAGGTGTAATAATTGAAGAAGCCGTCAATTACTTTTCGATTCACGCTGATATCCACAAAAAAATAGATGAGTAAATAAAAATGATTTTCGATAAAGAATATCCATGCCGTTATATCTACAACGGTCACTTAGATTTAACTGACATCATTATGAATGAAATGAAGCTGCCCAAGGGTGTCAATATTGATGTTATCGAGATTGAAGTGGTAGATAGTCGAGACCTTAAAAGTCATGAGTAATAAAATAGAAAAGCTACCTTTTTGCGCAAAATGCCAAAAGTCTGTCGACATGATTGAGATTAATAGGCTTCCTTCCATGCAAGTATACCGCGTGACAATTTATTGCCACGGAAAAACCGAAGTGATTACAAGCGATGATTTAGATATTGAGATCGTTTTTAATAATGAAGGTGACTTATGAATAAGCCCAAGGTTGGTCAAAAAGTTTATGTTGTTGAGTGCGGAAATTTATCGCCGCGCGATGGCAGTAAGCCGAAAAGTTATTACTCTGAAGTGACTAAAGTGGGTAGTAAGTATTTTTATATAAACACGGGGTGGCGAGACCTTAAGTTTTTTATTAAAGACTGGTGGCAATGTTCTGATTATTCTAGAGATTATATCCTTTATGAAAGCAAAGATTCTTATCTTTATGAAAAAGAGAAAGAAAGGCTTTACAGGCTTATAAGAATGGAGCTTTTTGATGCATTATCTCCGACAAAAAGATTAAATCTCAATCAGCTAAAAACGATAGCGGAATTTGCAGGAATAGAGCGGAATTTGCAGTAATAGAAAAGGGGGTGACTTATGAAGATAAAGATTAGCGCTTTAAAAGCATACATAAAAATGTATTTTATGCTCGTGCTCAATGGCTTCTTATGCGGATTAATTCTAATGATGGCGTTTAGTCATAACTACAATGGTGGCATTGTCGATTACTGGATGAAAGGCACCGCTATTGCGGCTGTAACACTTGGGTTGGGCCATTGGGAATTAGACTTTAGTGACATAAAAGAGTTGGGGCTTAAGCGCTTTGCTGTTAATATTATGGGGATTTTGGCGACACTAACTCCTTATATTGTTTTTAAATTGTTATGAATAGCACAGTAAAAGAATTAGATTTGTTTCAAGACCTATCGGATGATATGATTAAATTTGATGCAGAATTGCATCAAAAACAAATAGATAAAATGTCTGAAGCCGTTGATCGCGGTGAATTAGTGCCTGAGCTAGTTGTACTGGGCAATTTAATAAGCGGGAAAAAAATTGATACTAAGAGATTTGTTGAGAGCAGATTAGATGCCGGAAAAAAAACCAGGTGCGAAATTAGAGGACTTTCTAAGCCCAGAAGAAATTAATGCTTGTCGTGCCGCCCAGCAATTAGCATTACCTTTATTGCCTAGTCTTTCAAAAATCCCGAAAATAATAGACGATATAGCAGAGCTAAAAAGTGGTGCCATAAAAATGGATCATCGACTTAATGATAGTTTGACTGCCTCTGATCTTGCTCGTGAGCTTGCTCATTTTGAGGAAGCCGTTCAAGCTAAATTTGAAAAAATGATTACCTCAAATCTTGAAACAAACAATTCAATCAGTGATCTTACAATTAATATCAACAAGCTTTGCAGTCAAATAGATGTGTCAACAAGAGATTATGTAAAACTTGAAGAACGTCTTTCGAGTACAGAAGCTAAACAGCAAAGAATAATGATTGATATAGCGAGTCAAAAAGCTTCAATATCTACATCACAAAGATTTTTACCTACAGTCGCAACTATATTGTCGATAATTGCTGTCGCGATATCGTTGTATATAAATATAGCTGGAAAATAGCTGACAATTGTTTTATATTGAAATCTTCATGCAGATGAAAGTACAGCTTCTGACAAGCCGCCATAAAACAGCGGCTTTTTTTGTGTCTAGAAATTGATTATGCTCTAGTCAAGATTATTGATATAATCAAGGTTTTGGGGGGGTTATCGTGGGCATAGATAGAGCAGCAAGAGCGAGGACTAGCACGACAATAAAATTACACAATGATCTTGTGGATTTCGGAAATTTTCTTCAAGAGATCAGGAATAATGTTGCAGGTAATGTTAATAACGCAGTCAGAATACCTGAGCGAGTCACTAAGCTGTTAGCAGAGAAAGCTAATTTTGATTTACTCGGTCTGTCCGCCGCGCAAATTAAAGAAATAATGGAAGATGAGTATAAGTACCCGAACTGGGATGCTGAAGCATCAAACTTTGCAGCTGTATTTAATAAAATTCCATTGCTCAGAACTGTTATTATTAATAATATTGACCAACTTGTGCCGACATACAATGTTGACACGCTCCAATACACCGCTGGTTCGGCTCAGGCAGGGGTTGAATCTCAGCTCGATGACATATTGCAACATTATGATTAATGGCTAGTTTAACAGTCACAGAAAACACAACGTCTCAGAATACATCTGACACGCCGACATCTGGTGTAGAAGATGCTCGGATTCTAGAAGTGACGCCCACCCAGAACTATGGTTCTGGCTCTCAGTTAGCGGTGGGTAATTTTGGTGCTGGAGATCTGCAACATTTCTTGTTGCGCTTCGACACTAGCTCTATCCCTAATACTGATACAATCAGTTCTGCAAATCTATACTTAAGAAATTCAGCTAATGGCGGCGCTCAAGATTTGGCAATTTATGAGCAATTGCAGACCTGGACAGAGAGTGGTGTCACGTGGAATACGTATGACGGTACTAACAGCTGGAATACAGCAGGCTCAACAGGCAGTGGCACAGATAGAGGTTCGTCACCGATTCTTACGCAGACCGTAGGTTCGACTACGGGTGTTTACGTAAGCTTTTCTATTCCAGTTGCTTATATATCTAAAACAGGCGACACTTTGCTGCACGTCACTTTTGATGGCGCGTCAAGAAATGGTGATTATGTTGTCTTTGATTCATCAAACGCTACAGATGGCAATCGTCCAGAATTAGAAGTGATTCATTCGGCGGCCTCACCATCATTTCCACCGCAACTAACAACATTGGGGGTTGGCTAATGGCTGACAATATTACTTTGAATACAGGCTCCGGTGGGGCAACCTTGGCAGCTGATGAGATTGGCTCCGTTCAGCATCAGAGAGTCAAAATACAATATGGTATTGATGGCGCAGCAACGGATGTAAGCGATACTAATCCTTTGCCAATTGACGATGCTGGTGGTTCTATAACTGTAGATGATGGCGGCAGCTCATTAACTATTGATGGAGCTGTAACTGCTAACGCTGGAGCGGGTACATTTACTGTTGACGGTTCAGGAGTAACTCAACCTGTCAGCGGTACGGTTACTGCTAATGCAGGCACGGGGACTTTTACGGTAGATGGCTCTGCTGTTACCCAGCCAGTTAGTGGAACAGTCACTGCTAACCTGGGCGCCACAGATAATGCTGTGCTGGATCAGATTGAGGTTAATACAAGCTATGGTGATCAGACTGGCGGAGGAACAGAGGCGAGCGCATTAAGAGTAACTTTAGCTAGCAACTCATCAGGGCTGTTAAGTGTTGATGACAATGGCGGATCATTAACGGTTGATAATAGCGACATAACCACCATAGCTGGCGCTGTGTCTGGCTCAGAAATGCAGGTTGATATCGTCGCTGCTTTACCCGCCGGTACAAACAATATAGGTGATGTTGATATTGCCAGCTCCATACCCTCTGGCGCCAATGTTATTGGTGATGTGGGTATAAGTGGCGCAAGAACTAGCGGCGGCACCACGCTATACAAAAATATTGATGTGGATGAGACCGAGGATCAAGTCAAAGGTTCGGCTGGCCAAATATATTGGATACATGCTATAAATTTGAACGCGTCAGCAAGATATCTTAAGATATATAACGCAACGGCTGCGAGTGTGACCGTGGGAACGACTGTGCCAGATTTGACTTTTCCGGTTCCAGCAAACAGTACAACTGGCGCCGGTTTTGTATTGTCAGTACCTAATGGTATTGCTTTTTCAACTGCGATAACGATAGCGGCCACAACGGCTGTTGGTGATGCCGATTCTGGTGCGCCGGGTGCGAATGAAGTGATAGTAAATATGGGGTATGCATAATGTTAGCTTGGGCGCTTAATATAGATTTTGCGGGTTCGTCAGTTGTTGAGCTTCTTTGGACAAAACAAGATGATTCTATGACAGAATGGTCTGTTCAGTCTGATGAAGCCACCATTTGGACCAAGCAATAAAATGCCAGCTGGCAGACCAACAACTTACACTATAGAGCTTGCAGATCTATTTTGTGAGCGCATAGCTAATGGTGAAAGTATGCGCAGTATAGGGCGTGATGCTGACATGCCCGCATTGTCCACAATTTTTAAGTGGTTAAGGGAGCATAAGCAATTTTCGGATCAATACGCAATAGCCAAGGAGGAATCAGCAGAAGCTTGGGCGGATGATATTGTTGATATCGCTGATAATCAAGTAGGAAATCCACTAGTTGTTGATGATAAGCCTATGCTTGATAGTGAAGGCAGGCCAATAATGGTTGTTGATGGTCCTGCGGTTAATCATGCAAGACTTAGGGTGGATAGTCGTAAGTGGGCAGCATCTAAACTAAAGCCCAAAAAGTATGGTGATAAGGTCACAACAGAACATGCTGTAACTGATGAGCTGGCATCACTATTGGCTAGTATAGACGGAACAAGCGTTGGTTTACCTAATGACAACAAAGACTGATTTTGCTAATGAGGAATGGAGGCTCAACAATCTTTATTGGGTAAAAGATAAAAAAGGCAAAAAAGTTAAGTTCAAAATGAATTGGGCGCAAAAGCTTTTGTATGAGGGAATGTGGTATTTATGTTTAATACTGAAGGCTCGCCAACTTGGCATGACAACATTCATTCAGATATTCATGCTTGATCGATGCCTGTTTAACTCAAATACAAATGCGGGTGTCATTGCTCACAATAGAGACGATGCTCAAAAGTTTTTTAAAGATAAAATTAAGTTTGCTTACGATAATCTACCGGGCGAACTAAAAGAAAGGATAAGGGCATCGACCGATTCAGCTAATGAACTCTCCTTTTCTAATGGCTCATGCATAAGAGTAGGTACTAGCTTGAGATCTGGAACCTATCAGTACTTGCATATATCAGAGTTTGGCAAGGTTTGCGCTAAATTTCCCGACAAAGCGGAAGAGATTGTCACTGGCGCTCTCAATACTGTTGATGCTGGACAGTTTATTTTTATTGAGTCTACTGCTGAAGGTGATTACGGTCGGTTTTATGATATGTGTCAAGACGCAATGAATAATCACGAAGATCTTACTCCGCTTGATTACAAATTCTTTTTCTTTTCCTGGTTCAATCATCCCGATTACATTTTGAATGATGACGTGACAATACCGGCTAATGACGACCTTTTTTTTACTGAGCTTGAGCATAAGCATGGCATTGAATTGAATGATATGCAGAAGGCTTGGTATTCAAAGAAGAAGCAAACACAAAAAAACAAGATGGGGCAGGAATACCCCAGCACACCAGATGAGGCTTTTGAACAGATATCAGAGTATGCTGTTTATGGTCAAGAGATAGGCGATGTTATTAGTGAGGGTAGGAGGATAACTATTCCTGTCAGCCCAACAATTCCGGTTGATCTTTTCTTTGATATAGGGAAAAGCACAAAGGCGGAGACAACTTGTGTTTGGTTTATGCAGCACAATGAGCCTTGGTATGATTTTATAGATTACTATCAGAATCAGCTAAGGCCGGTTGGCACTTACGTTAGCGATATTAGATCGAAAGGTTATAATATAGGCAAATGGTACTTGCCTCATGATGGTGGGAATCAAAAAGATTACAGCATGAAGACCTTTAAAAAAAGGTTGGAGGATGCTGGTGTTCCATCCAGTGATATTGTTATCGTCCCTTGTATTGATATGATCAAGACAGGCATTGATTTAACAAAGGAAATGTTTGGCAAATGCCGATTTGATGAGATCAAGACTAAGGAGGGCTGGAAGGCGTTAAAAGCTTACAAATATTCATGGGATGAAAAGAAATCAATAGTGGGTCCTCCCGTTCACGACTGGGCGTCACATCCTAGCGACTCGTTCAGACAGTGCGCGCAAGGTTACAAACCCAGGAAAAAGAAGAGGTCAAAAAGTGCTAAAAGTTACCCAAAATTGTCAATAGCTTAATATGAATAGTAGAATAGTCAAGATAGAGCAAAGAATAGTCGAATTAGAGCGCTTAGTTGAATTGCAGCAACAATCTATAAGCGACCTAGAATTTAAACAGCAACGTAAGAGACGGTCAGATGCTGGGAAAAAGCGAGATACTCAACATAGTCAAAGCGCATAAAGAGGGCTCAGTCTCATATCGAGATGAAATAGGCAGAAAGCGAACCACTTTGCTTGATTATTACAACTGCCAGCCTTTTGGTGATGAAGTTGATGGCCGCTCGCGTTTTGTGAGTTCTGATGTTTCGGACACAGTTGAAGGTATGCTACCGGGAATTGTGCGTGTTTTTACCCAAGGTAAGAATGTTGCTCATTTTATATCCGACGATCCTAATAATGATGATGAGGCTGAGCAGAAAACAGAATTAGCCAATCATGTATTTTTTAGGCAAAACCAGGGCGTTCTTGTGCTCACAAACATGTTTAAAGACGCTCTCTTGCAGTATACAGGTGTTGTAAAAGTTTGCTGGGAACATAAAGAAGAGGTGACCGAGGAGCGATATTCCGGCCTTAGCGAGATTGAATATAAGCGATTAGAACTTGATGATGATATTGAACTGACTGATGTTGAGACTGAATCTATAGAAACCGACATTGGAGTCATAAAAACGTATAGCGCAAGAGGCAAGAGAGCCAAGTCCGTTGGCCGTGTCGCTTATCATTCCGTGCCCCCTGAAGAATTTTTAATCTCTAGAACCGCTAGAGATTTTGATAAGCCTGAAATGATTGGTCATTGCACGCCAACTACAAGATCTGATCTGGTGGCTATGGGGTTTGATCGTGACGTTGTCGATACTCTTCCCGCCCAAAGCAGCATCATTAATAATGAAGATCGCAATGCTAGGTATCATGACTATGAGCAGCAATCGTTAGGAAACCCAACGCATAATAGCGCCTCAGATCTTATTGATCTAACTGAAATGTATGTTTACATGGATGTTGATGAGGATGGCGTCAATGAATTATGGCAAGTCTTTGAGGCTGGTGATCGCATATTGGAAATGAACATGTGGGATCAGCACCCCTTTGCTTGTGTCACCCCTATACCTATTCCGCATCGTGCTATAGGTACATGCCCAGCTGAGCAAGTCGCAGATATTCAGCTGATGAAATCGGTGATGGTAAGGCAGGCGGCAGATAATGTTTATTCAACTAACTACAATCGTTATCTATATAATGAGCGTGTTGACCTTGACGACTTGTTGACCCCTAGACCTGGCGGGGCCGTGGCTGTTGAGGGCGTGGAGCCTATCGGCGATTCGGTCACCCCTATTGTCACTCAGCCTCAAGTGCCTCAGATCTTACAGATGGTAGAGTATATTGATGTGTCAGCTGAGCGCAGAACAGGTTTTACCCGATTTAGCCAGGGTTTAGATGCGGATGCTTTGAATCAAACGGCCACGGGTTTTAAGGGGATTACCGAGTATTCACAGCAGCGAGTTGAATTGATTGCCAGGGTATTTGCAGAAACGGGCGTAAGAGAGCTTTTTAGGAAAACCAACGCATTAATCATTAAGCATCAAGATGAAAAGATGCAAATTAGAGTATCTGGCCAGCCGCTAGAAATTGACCCTACCTCATGGCGAGCAAATCTAGATTGTTTTATTAATGTTGGCTTGGGTAGCGGTGATCGACAGGAGAAAATACTTAACCTTAATAATGTATTGGCTAAACAGATAGAGGCTGTCGAGAAAGGCAGTGCATTGGCGGATGAGGCAAAGATATATAATACTTTGACTAAGTTAATTACTGAGGTTGGACTAAAAGAGCCTTCTCAGTACTTTAATGATCCTAAGAAGCCCATCGAGACTTTGCAGGCTGAGAACGAGCAGTTAACACAGATGGTTGAAATGCTGCAACAGCAAGCAACGCAGAACCCGCTTGCTGAGGCCGAGCTTATTAAAGCTCAAGCAAGAATGGCGGAAGTTAATCAGCGAGATACATTGAAGGCTCAAGAAATGCAAAACGATATGCAGAAGTTTATGATGAATTTAGCGCAAGAAGATGATCAGTTCAGACAGAATTTAATCAAGGATCTCACTAAGATGGAATTGGATAGTGGTAAGAATGTGCCGGGAGCGGCGGTATGAGCGATATTAAACTAAAAGCTGATCAGCAAAGAGGTGTTCGAGCTGGGCAGTTATTGAACGATCCCTTGATACAATCCGCTTTAAGTGATATAAGAAGCACATTATATCGGAAAATTAGTGAAAGCGACTTTAGTCAGAGTGAAGAAAGGGAAAGTTGCTATCGCATGTTAAGAGCTGCTGAAATGTTTGAAGGAATGTTTAAGCGACACATCAACACTGGAAAGGCAGCCGAAGAAAAATTAAGCGCTATGCAAAAAGTTATACGTAGAGTGCAAGAGTTATAAGCAAAAGAGGACCAACCCTAATGGGAGTCAATCTTAACGAAGGCGCAAGCCGAATAGCACAATTGTTACAGCCTGAACAGCCAAGTGACAGTGCGGAAGAGCCGGAAACGGCACAGGGTGAAGTTATCCAGGAGGAGATTCCAGAAACAGAAGTTGTTGATTCTGAAACCGAGGAAACGCAAGCGCCTGAAGAGGCGGAAGGCGACACAGAAACGGCGGATTTATACACAATCAAAGTTAATGGTGAAGAGCGCGAGGTAACTCTCGACGAGCTCAGAAAAGGCTACATGATGGAATCGGACTACCGCAAAAAGACGACTGAAGTGTCTGATAAGCGGAAAGCGATTGAATCTAAACAATCTGAATTAGCGGCAAAGCTGGAAGATGTTGAAGCTATGCTTAAGATTGATTTTGATGACCTAAATAGCGCTGAACTTAAAGAGCTTAAAGAGTATGATCCTGCTGCGTATTACGAGAAGAAGGAAAAGCTAGAAGGTAGACAGAAGCGTCTAAAAGACCTTAAGAGTGAGCTGGAGTCCGAAAACCAGAATAAGCGATTGCAGAAGGTGGAGCAGGAGAAAGAGTTGTTATTTCAGGCAATCCCTGAGTGGCTCGATGATTCGGTTCTAAAATCTGAAGCTGAGATGGTTAACAAGTTGTGGACTGATGCTGGTTTTACTCCTCAAGATCTTGATAGCTACTCTGATCACCGTTTAGTTTCTATCTCTCGAAAAGCGGCTTTGTACGATAAATTAATGTCCGCGAAGCCAGAAAGTAAAAAAGTTACGCCTAAGCCTAAGCAAGCTAAACCGGGCACCCCTAAGACTCAGGAGCAAAAGCAGGCCGAAAAGACTGCCGCTTCTAGACAAAAGCTTAGGAAGACTGGGAATATGCGTGATGCGGCTGTGGCTATTAAGCAAATATTAAACAGGTGATGATATGGCTGTTCCAACGAATACAGTAACCGCGCACAGCGCAATAGGTAATAGAGAAGATCTTGTAGATATGATTTACGAGATATCCCCCACGGACACTCCACTTTTAAGTGAAGCGTCAAAAAGCTCAGCTTCTGCTGTTTATCATGAATGGCAGACTGACGAGCTTGAAGCTGCTGCGGCTAACCGTGCAATTGAAGGTGATGATGCAACAGCAAATACTTTTGTAGCATCTACTCGAGTTGGCAACTACTGCCAGATTTCACAGAAAACCGTATCTGTCGCTGGCACTCAGCGAGCTGTTGATTCTGCTGGCCGTGCTGATGAGTATGCCTATCAAATAGCTAAACGTGGACGAGAGCTTAAGCGTGATATGGAAAGAGCATTGACTCAGAATCAGGCGTCTAGTGCTGGTGGTGCTGGCACTGCACGCTCACTAGCATCGATGGAGTCATGGCTGGCGACCAATAAAACCTCAGCTGGAGTTTCGGCATCTGGTGCTACTACTCCGGGCTTTAGTTCTGGAACTGTGGCTGCACCCACGGATGCATCTACTACGGGTACCTTTACTAAGGCTGATGTTGATGCTGTGATTCAAGCATGCTATGAGGAAGGTGGAGACCCTAAAGTTATAATGATGGGTCCTGGATCTCGCAGTAAGTTTTCAGGCTTTAGTGGTATTTCAACTTTGGAGACTCGAGCAGATGGCGGTAGTGATGTAACTTTGATGGGTGCTATTGATTTTTATAAGTCAAACTTTGGTATCTTGAAAGTAGTGCCTAACCGATTCCAGCGCGACGAGACCGCATTAATCTTGGATATGGAGTATGTTTGTGTAGCTACATTACGAGATATGGAGCTTACCGAGCTTGGAAAGACGGGCGATGCTGACAGATCACAATTACTCACTGAGTTCACACTCGAGGTCAAGAACGAGAAGGCGTCAGGCAAGGTTACTGATATCAACTCAGCACTATAATGAGGTGTGGGGCTTCGGCCCCAATTTTTATGAGTAAAAGACTTTTAGAATACGATCCGATGACGGGAATCTCAACATGGTTTGAGGGCTACGGAAATGACGGCTTCAAGGTTGCTCAGACTCAAGATGTAAAAAAGATTCTTGACAGAAATAAGCGTTTAGCTAATGACGGAAGTTATAAGCGTCAGGGCATAAAGGAAGATTGGTACCATTTCGCCACAGTCCCTGTTACCGTTCTTCACGAAATATTGATGAAATATAATCTAGATTGGGCTAACAAGGATGATTTGCCAAAGATAGAAAAGATACTGCAAAGGGACTACAAGAAACTGTTGACGGTGGATAAGGTTTGAACGAACTCTTATTGCGTGCCAAATCTTTGGTTGACGATGAGCCGGATGAGGCTCTTAGAATATGCAATGACATATTGAATGAGGAGTTTGACTCTCAAGAAGGGCAAATGGCCTTATTTATGACGGGCTATATATTCATGCAAGCTGAGCGTTACGGACTTGCATATCAGGTATACCAAAGGTGTGCCCAATTAAGGCCCGGATTGTCTGAAATATGGTCAAATATGGGTATGTGTCTTGAGGAGAAGGACAAAAGAAAGGCGCTTAAGTTTTTTAATAAAGCAATAGGCTTAAATAAAAGCAATGTTCGCGCTCATGCAAATAAGGGGCTTATTCAGCTTCAAACAGCTAATCCTGCTGGCTGCATAGATTCATGCAACATTGCTCTAGATAAAGACCCCGAACTCAGATCAGCTGTTCATAACAGAGGGCTGGCACGTTTAATGTTAAGAGACTGGGATGGCTGGGAAGATTATTACGATACTCTAGGCGTCAAGCATAGAGAGAGGAGGGATTACGGTAAGCCCGAATGGAGTGGTGAAGAAGGTACTGTTCTGGTTTACGGTGAGCAAGGTGTCGGAGATGAGATTATGTTTGCCTCATGTCTTTCCGACATTTTAAGGACAAATAAAGTTGTATTTGATTGCGATTCGCGTTTGGAAGGTTTGTTTAAGCGGACATTTGATTGTGAAGTTTATGGAGATCGATTTAAAATGGAGTCTAGAGCGGCTGACCAAGAATTCGATTATCAGTGCGCTATCGGACAGTTGCCATATTTTTATCGAAGGTCTGAGGAGTCTTTTCCTGGAACTCCTTACTTAAATCCAGATTCAGAAAGGTGTATTCAGTGGCGAGCTCTATTTGATACTTTCCCGGGCCGTAAGATAGGTATTGCTTGGCGTGGCGGGTTAAAAAATACGGGCAAAAAGGAAAGAAGTTTAGAGTTAAGCGATATGGAACCAATTTTTGACGACCAGAATACTTTTGTTTCACTTGAGTACAAGGAAGTGCACCCCGAAGACTTAGGAAAGTATGGTGTTAAAAGCTATCCAAGAGCTACAGCTAAGGGTGGTGATATAGATGATCTGGCTGCATTAATTAATGAGCTTGATATAGTGGTAACAGCTTGTACAACCGTGGTTTATATTGCTGGTGCCTTAGGTAAAGAATGTCACGTTTTGGTCCCAGGGCATCCAGGCTACAGATACCACTTAGAAGGACAATTCCCTTGGTACAATTCAGTAAGACTTCATCGTAAAAAAGGTTCCTGGAAGAATCTTGTCAAGCAAGTAAAAGGTGTCATTGATGAAAATTATGATAGGGTTCGATCCCGCCGAGACGGTAGCGTACCATGTTTTGTGCAACTCGATTCTCAGGCAAGCTAGCGGCCCAGTCCAGTTCATACCCATTAACAAGCGAAATATACCTGAGTTTTACAGGGGAAAAGAGGATGGCTCCACTGAATTTTCCTTTTCTCGGTTTCTCACTCCATATTTAGCGGGTTATGCCGGACACGCTTTGTTTATGGATTGCGATATGCTACTAAGGGGTGATATTTATCAGGTGCTGGACTTTGCAGACTATCATCATGATGTGTTTGTAGTTAAGCACGATTACACTCCTAAAAATAGCACTAAATTCCTGGGCAATGCGCAGCATGCTTACCCTAAAAAGAACTGGTCGTCTTTTATGCTGTTTAATTGTTGGGCGTCTGCATGCAAGAGGTTAACGCCGGAAATTGTGAATGAAGCAAGTGGCAAGTATTTGCATCAGTTTGATTGGACCAATCGCGTAGGTGAACTTCCTGGGCGATTTAATCACTTGGTTGGCGAGTACGGAAAAAACGACGATGCGCTGGTCGCCCACTTTACGCTGGGCACCCCATGCTTTAATGGGTTTGAGAATCAAGATTTCGCTGATGAGTGGCGAGAAGAATTGTTAAGGGTTAATCATGCTGATAACTGAAGAATATAGACAAGAGCAGGAAGAGCTCCACAAGAACCCTAATTATGGCGTAGCCTCAGTTTCATTTGCACCAATGGTTACCAATTTGATTAATAACTTAGGTGTCGAGGAGATGCTGGACTACGGTGCTGGAAAAGGTCGATTGGCGCAAAGCATTACCCCTGATCATAAATTACGCATAGAATTGTATGACCCCGCTGTTCCGGATTGGGCTGATGAGCCAGCCCCTAGAGATTTTGTGGCTTGCATAGACGTCCTAGAGCATATTGAACCCGATTGCCTTGATTATGTTTTAGACGATCTTAAAAGGGTTACAAAGAGGTATGGTTTCTTTACAATACACACAGGGCCAGCCGTTAAGGTGCTTTCAGATGGTAGGAACGCGCATTTAACACAAGAGGATTACACCTGGTGGCTACCTAAATTGTGGTCAAGATTCCACATACACAATCTAACTCATACTGATAGCGGATTTTTCGTTATTGTGAGGGCTGCTTAATGGCACTAGACAATTACAGTAATCTCAAAGCGGCTATTGTTCGTATTGATGGTTCAAACAATATTAATGATTTAATAAATGACGCTATTGACTTGTGTGAGACCGAAATATACGACAATCAAGTTGAGCCTTTGCGCATTCGTGCAATGGAAGTTAGATCTACAGCAACTCTAAGCGGACGGTTTATTGCCCTGCCAGATAATTATTTAGATATGCGTGGCGTGAGGCTGGTGGTTAGCGGTAAGAATATTGATGTGCGCTATGCAACTCCCGAGGCTATGGAAGTCAACCATGAATCTGGCAAGCCAAAATATTTCACCATTACTAGCCAGATTGAATTAGATAGAGTCCCGGATTCTTCATACACCATTGAAGTTGCGCATTATGCTAAGCCCACCGGAATTAGCAGCTCTAACGCCACCAATGACGTTTTAACTAGCAATCCCAATATTTATTTGTTTGGCTGCCTGTGGGCCGTCAACCTCTTTAATGCTGAAGAGGATAAGAGCGAGTTTTATTACAGTAAGTTTATAGGCGCCATTCGAGGTGCGAATAAATCAAGCAAGAAGGGTCGTCATGGCCCAGCCCCCACCATGAAGTTTGAAGGGATGACACCGTAATGCCGGTTTCCACTAATTTCTCTAAGGTGCCTTACGAGCCTGTTGGTGACTCTTTCGTATCATCATCAAGATCTATCAGCTCTCAGGTTTCTAAGAATTTAATGGTGGTTCCTACACCTAATTCATCGACAGGTCCAGCCGCATTAATGCCGGTCCATGGATTAAAGCTGTGGTCAGTGGGCGAAGGCGTTGATCCGGACAGAGGTATTCACAAGTTTCTGTTTAAAGATAAGGGTTGGAAAGTTTCAGGGCAAAAACTGTACTCGTTTGATTCGACGGGCAATCAAGATTTGGTCGGCACCATTCCCGGTAATAACTTAGTTAAGATGGCGGCTAATGCGACCACTTTGCTTATAGTTGTTCCTAACTCTGGGGCTTACACCACGACAGGCTCTAGTGTCAGCTCTCTAGCTATTAATTTTACGCCAGTCGATGTGGCTTACCTAAATAGCCAGCTTATATTGTTGAGTGATCAGGGTGTTATTTATGTTGGCGACCCTGGAACTACAGTGTTTCGAGAGGTTAATACCTTCCTTGCCGAGTCACAACAAGATAAAAGTATAGCGCTACAAGAGTTCAACCAAGTTTTAATGGTTCTGGGTAAAAAAACTATAGAGCCTTGGGATAATACCGGAATTGGGAACCCTCCTTTTGAAAGAATGAATCGTGCCATAGTCGAAGATGTAAGCGCTTTTAACCGGGATTGTATAGCGCCTAATAAAACGTCTATCTATATTCTTGGGCATGACAAAATTCCTTATGAGATTGTTAGTTTTAACCACAAAAAGCTTACACAAAACAATCCAGGAATAGCAGAGTTATTTAATGGGTATAATGCTGACGATGCTTATCTGAGCACTTTCCAGTGTTATGGGCAGGACATCATTGCTTATCATTTTCCTAGTGAATTAAAGGTGTGGTGCTACTCCATAGCGACTGGATTATGGTTTGAAATAGATCATGAGGCGGATGAGCAATTATGGATCGGTAAGACCTCTGCTTATCTGTTTAATAAATGGCTTGTTGGTAGTCGCAGGGATGGTAGCATCTTTGAGCTTGATAAAGATACGCGGACAAATGATGGCGGCATCATGGCTCGCGAAAGAATATTTAGACCATTATCCGGGGAAACTCTTTCATCTCCTCGGGACTATTTTCAGATGAAGTCTATTGAGTACAACCTTGAGACCGGGGTTGGAGTTACCGATAACCCTCAGGTCATGCTGAGCTACTCAACGGACGGCGGGAAAAGCTACAGTGGTGAGCGCTGGATAAATCTTGGGCGAGACGGCGATTACCAAGAATTTGTTGAGGATTATTCGAATAGAAAATTCAAAGATCTTGCGGTTAAGGTTAGATATACAGAGGATACCAAGTTCTCATTAGGCTCATCTGGTATTTATGCGAGGAAGTCTGGACGATGACGCAAGTAAATTCCCCTTTCTTCCTTTCTAAGCTGAGACCTGCTGACAGCGAAAACCTGGTAGAGCAGCTCAATAATTATCTCGATGAATTCGAGCGCATTGTGCAGCAGGTCTATCAGAGAACTGGCGGTCAAGTTGATATTGTTGACGACAATGAGGCGGCTATCACTTCCAACGCCTATGTTATGTCAATCGCCAATCAATCTTTACAGAGTGCCGAAGAGCTTGAATCTTACAATTATTCTCGCTATCGAGCCGATATAGATGATATCGAGCAGAGGGTGTGCGAGATAGAAGCAAGACAATGTTATATAATTAGCTCATTAGATTCTATTAACGAACAATTAAGCGAATTAGAGGCGCTATCGTATGGCTATCAATCATAAGTCAATGACCCTGAATGTAGAGGTTACAAGCACCTCTGCAACCTCTAGACAACTCTTGTATGGGGCAGATAATGGCGTTGCTACAATAGAGAAGTTTACTGCGACCAATGATGAAGGTTCTGCTTACAACATCTCGGTTCTTGTTGCATCTAATCAAACGCTAAGCGGAACAATAGTGTTCCAAGATATCGTGCAGGTTCCAGCGAATGGCACGGTGTCTCTAACCAACTTGGTAGGGCATAAAGTTCCCTCTGGCGGATCTATACAGGCTATATCGAGCAATGCCACAGGTGTTCATGTGACTATATCCGGCATCGAGAGGTCGCAATCAAATTAATAACTGGCAGTGAGGCGATGGAAATACTTAAACATCCAAGTATCTGGCCCTACGTTAGCGATGGATACAAAGAGGGTATAACCTTACCTGATGACTGGATTTACATTACTTTTACTGGTAACGATATATTTTTGCTTGACCATGAAGGCGAGTTTCACGGCGGCGTTAAGCCGGAAGCAAGAAAAGATTCCTATAAAATGTGCAAAGCTGCATTAAATTGGCTTTTTGTTTATACTGGGCTAAGTTCGATTAAGTGCACAATTCGCGACACAAACAGGAGATGTCTGCTTTTTGTTAGGCGTTGCGGCTTTAAGTTCAAGTATAGAACCAAGGACAGCCAAATTTTTACTGTAGAGAGGTTTGAATGACTGGCTTTATTAGAAAGGTTACAGGAGCAAAAGATGCGGCGAAGGCCTCTAGGCGCGGCGCTGAAATACAAACTCGGTTTGGCAATAAAGCGTTTGACTTGCTTCGGGAGTCTTCAGATAGACAAATACCTTTTCTTGAATTTGCTCAAGGTCTAATTCCTCAAGCTGAACAGCTATTTGCTCCTGATGCCGGGACAGCGATTGTTCAGGACCCAGCTTTTGGCGCCTTAGCTGATGAAGCGGAGCGCAGAATCATGGCTTCTCAAGCCGCAAGAGGTAGATTTGGTGCCGGGGAAACTCCTATTATGCTGCAAGACGCCCTATTAAGAACGGGTGTTGACTTGCTGGGAAGGCAGAGAGGAGATTTTTTAAACGCTTTAGGGCTTGGTGTTGGCGTTGCTGGAAATCAGGTTCAGGCGGCTAATCAGGGTGGAAGCTTACTTTCTCAGATAGCCAATGCACAAGCTTCAGGTTTGCAGGGTCAGGCATTAGCCAAAAGGCAGGGATTTCAGGATTTGCTTGGCCTAGGTGGTTTAGGGCTTGGTGCGGCTGGCGGGTTCAAAGGTCTAGGTAAGGGTATTATGGGTCTTGGTGGCATGCTTGGCGGAGTTCTTTGTGATCGTCGGGCTAAGCGCGATATTAGTTTGCACGGCACCTATAAGGGTCACAAAACATACAAGTTTAAATACAAGCATCGTGATGAATGGTTTGTTGGCCCCATGGCTGATGAAGTAAAAGCTAAAAACCCTGATGCTGTATTTAATTTAATGGGTTATGACCACGTAAGCATAGGTGATCTCTAATGGTTTTAGACTCAAGGCTAAATCTTATAGCAGCTTCTCAACCCTCTAACCTTATTCAGTCTTTAATGTCTGGTTTTAAGGCGGGTGAAGCGATAAGACAGGCTCCATTGATGGAGTCGCTAATGGAGCAGCAGCTTGCAGACCGACAGCAAGCAGTTCAACTTGAACAACAAAAGCAGGCTCTTGCTCAACAAAAGCTCTTACAGCAGGGCGAACAATTTTCTCAAGGTCGCGAATTAGATAGGGCGAGACTTGAGCAGCAGCAGCAAGAGCTTGGATTAAAAAAAGATACGTTAGCTTTAAAGCGTGAAGAGCTTCAGGCCAAACTAGCTGAAGACCCTAATCGAGAGCTTAAGTTTTCTGATCTCCGGGGTGTAGCGGGAGATATTAGCAAAATACTTGGTGAGCCTCAAAAGATTAAAAATGCAGCCTCTAGACTGTCAAAGATCAGTAAGACCAAGTCTCCCACAGATCAGCTTGCAGCTATATTCACTTTTATGAAATCCCTAGATCCAACTTCTGTTGTGCGTGAAGGCGAGCAGGACCAGGCTAGAGCTACGGGGGGGCTATCCGATCAATTTATAGGCTATGTGAATAAATTGAAAGGTGAGGGCTCGCTACCTGAAGATGTATTTAACGAAATGGTTATGACGGCTAAGCGTTTGGCTAATCAGGCTATTGATGATGCTGGTATTGAAGTTGATTCATTTATTGATCCGCTTTCTGATGATCTTCCAGATTTGTTTATACAAAAGACCAGGGCCAGGGTTCCGGTTAAGTTTAAAGATTCATCCCAACAGCAAGCGCCAAATAACGATCCCCTAGGAATTCGATGAACATAGCTGAAGTTAGAGAGAAGTATCCGCAATATGAAGATCTTAGCGATGAAGCTCTTGCTAAGGCTTTGCACTCTCGCTTTTACTCCGATATTGAGTTTGATGACTTTTCATCAAGAATAGGTCTCGCCCCGCAAGATATTGGCTTTGGCGAGGGCCTGGTTAAAGGTTTTCAGCGCGGAGTTAGGCAGCCTTTGACTGGTCTTGCTCAGGCTGCTTTAGAGCAATTCATTCCTATGCGCGAGAGACAGTTGCAAGAAATGCAGCGCGGGCTTGTTGAGGGAGAGATTCCAGCAACGGTAGAGAGTATAACCCAGTTTCAAACCCAATTTGACCAGCTTAATGATTTAAAATCTCAGCTTGAAGAGTCTTTTGAGTCCGAAAAGACATTGAGCGCTGAATTTGACGCGGTGACAGAGCAGGCCCCAGTTTCGGCTTTAATTGGCCAGACGGCCGGTCAAGTTGTCGGCCTTCCTATTCCATCGGGAGGAATAGCCCCGACTCTTACCGGAAAGATTGGGCAGGGCGCTTTAACTGGAGCGGCCTTTGGTGCTGCTCAACCTAGAACAGAGGAGGGAGGCGTTTTAGATCAGGCTGCTACAGGTGCGTTAATTGGGCTGGCTGCTCCTGTGGTTTTTGAAAAAGCTATTGCGCCAGCGGCTGGAGTCATTAGCCAGAAAATATTTAATTACCCGAGAATGAGTAAGGCTCAACAAAAACTACTGTCAGAGCTCCAGGAAAATCCCAGAAATCCAGATTTGGCTAAGTTCGCTATTGTGAAAGGCAAGCCCAAAGCAACTGCTGAGCTTAAAGAAGCAATCAAGCAATTTGGATCACCCGAGGCTATAGCTGTTATAAAGGCTTCAAGCCCTACCGACAAAAGGGCTTTTCGAGAGATGGTTAATATTGTTAGTAAGGGCAAGAAGGACCCTTTATTTGCAGATAAGAATAGGGTGGGCGACATTATTGGCGACTCTTTAAAGCGCAGAGTGCTTGGTATTAAGACATTGCTAGAAACTTCTGGAAAACAGATAGACAGGGTTGCTAGAACACAGCTAAAAGGAAAGCCTGTTGATATTTCGAATGCAAAAAGTTCTTTTCAGGAAGCTTTGCAGAAGTTAAGAGTTGATTACAATCCTGGTGCCGGCTCGGTAGATTTTGCTGGATCAGCTTTAGAGGGTGCTGGCGGAGCTCAAGCTAGAGATCTAGTGAAGCGCATGGCTTTAAGACTTAAAGGCGGCTCAATAGAGGCTCAAGACGTCCACTTTGCAAAACGTCTGATTGATCAAAAAACCGCTTTTGGCTCCTCGGATAGAGGTTTGTCTGGCGAGATAGATCGAGCTATTAAGGGCTTAAGATCCAATTTGAACCAGGCTTTAAGAGATAAATTTCCAGCTTATGCAAAAGCCAACCAGAAGTATAGTGACAGTATAGATGCTCTAAATGCATTCCAAGAAGCTGCTGGATCAAAAATCAACCTTGATAACCCTCAAGCTCTAGGGGTCAAAGCCAGAAGCTTTACCAATAACACCATGGCAAGAGCAAGGCTTACCGAGTCTTTAGAGCAGATGCAGAATGTTTTAGCAAAAAACGGTATAAGATTTAAGGATGATATTAACACGCAAGTTTTTGTTGCTAATGCTTTGGAGGAAAGATTTAAAACGTCCGGGTCAACAACCTTCCAATCAGAGATTACCAAAGCAGGAAGAGATGTAATAACCAAGGGTGTTCGAGAAACCGTGATAGATAGGGCGGCTGATGTTGCCGAAAAAATTAAGGGTGTTGATGATCAATCTGCACTTGAGGCACTAATAAAGATACTAGGTGATTAGAATGAGTTACAGACCAATAGCAGGCGCTGTATTGCAGTATTCTCGAAACGCGGCGGGCGATTCAGCTGATGGCTACTACATTAAATTTTATAGAGCTGGCACCACAACCCCTCTGAGTATGGCGACAGATGCAACTGGTGGCACAACGCTTGATAAGTGCGCATTAAATAGTCGCGGAGAGCCCATTAGTAATGATGCTGACCCGACCACGGTATTTGTTCCTCACCTCAATCGAAAGTACAAATACTTTTTATACCCCACGGCAACCGATGCAGACAATAACACAACAGCTAACGCCCTATTTGATAGCGGGGACCTTTCCCTAGGTTTTAGCGAGGGAACGATAGTTGATGATTATGCGGAGCTAAGAGCGCTTACCAGTTCGGATTTGGATGATGGCGACATTATCACCGTGACGGATAGCGGCATATATGGTTATTTTATAGTCAAGTCTGGCTCAGTTACGGATAACGGCGGCATATTAATCGTTTTTACCGATAACAGCGCACGATATGCAGAGCGCTTATATCAAGAGCCTATTTATGCATCCTGGTTTGGAGCGGCGGCTGATGGCGGTGTTGCGGACCAATCCAGCATTTACTCTGATATTGAAAATGCGGCTGGAACCACGGCTGTAGTATTGCCCGCTGGAATTTCTCGTATAGACACAGGCAGCTTTGATAGCACTAATTTCTTGAGTTACGGCTCATACAAAAGTAACAATTCAACTATTCGCGTATTGAATGCGGTTCCCCGAAACCAGAATGAAACAGTAACTGTAGGGACGGGTGGTGATTTCGCCACTGTCACTCAGGCTTTAAATTATTTTTACTTAAGTCGGCCAGCATACAAAACTACTTCGGTTCGAGGCACTATTAATTTGCTGGCTGGCTTTGTATTGGCCGAGCAAGTTATAGCTGACGGAATGGATTTTTCAAACATCACGATTATTGGTGCGGATGCCGAAACCGATGTAACCCAATCATCGCTTGTGATTAATTGCGGTTCAGATTATGGCGTATCTGCATATCCTGTATTTTGCGCCAGAAATGGAGGGAGGGGCCCAGTTATCAATCAGCTTTTCGATTTTGATGTTAACAACCCTGGAGGCAATAAGCATGGCGCTATGGCAGTTGGCGCTGGTAGCTCGCTAATATTTCTACCGGGCGCGGGTGTCAAGAACACTGGCGGTTACGGCATGTTTTCATACTTAGAAGGAAACATAACAGCCGAAGAGTCCATATTTACGGGGGTTGAGTTTGATGCGGCTTATGCAAGTCGAAGGTCGAGTATATCATGTCGCCTTTCAAATCTGACAAATGCCACTGTCAGGGGTGTTTATGCCGATGAAAATTCACAGATAAACGCTGAAAAAGTAGATGTCTCTAACTCTGGTAGTGTTGGCGTATTGTCTGATGAAAATTCAACGGTCAATGCTGAGACGCTAGTTGCAAATGATTGCAGCTCACATGCAGTCAAGGCTGATAGAGGCGGCCAAGTTAATTGCAGGGAAGGGCAATGCCTCAGGGCTGGCAATGACACGCTATTTGCCTCTGGTGCTGGCACAGCTATTAATGCCGAGCTTGTAGCGGCTGACAACTCAACGGGAAGAGCCTTTTTTGCAGATATGACGGCGGTTATCAATGCCAACGGTGGATCGGGCACAAATGCCGGGGTAAATGGCGCTGATGCCGCCGAGAGAGGCGTGATTAATATTAGAAATGTTGACGTGACCGGCTCAGGAAGCGCCAACGCTATTTTGGCTCGTCGTGGCGGAAGTATTGTCGCTGTCGGAGCAGATGCGACTGGCGCTACAGTTAGGGTTCAGGATGGTGGTGAGATTTATGCCGATAGCTTAGTTGGCGGAACGCTGAGTCAGGCCGCTAACAGCCCGACTACAAACGGTATTATCTATCAGTAGTTAAAAAGGAATTTCATCGTCAAATTGATCTGCTGTTTGCTGATTGTCTCCGGGGGTTTGGGGGTTAGCTTTGGGGGTTTGGGGGTTAGCTTTGGGGGTTTGCTGCACCTCAGCCTTTCCGCCTAGCATTTGCATTTCATTCGCGACAATCTCAGTCGTGTAACGATCTTGTCCGCTTTGATCTTGCCACTTCCTGGTTTTTATTTTCCCCTCCACATAAACTTGTGAGCCTTTTTTTAAGTATTCACTGGCAATCTCTGCTAATCGATCAAAAAATACGATGCGGTGCCACTCGGTTCTAGACTCTTGTTTGCCTGTTGTTTTATCCTTCCATTGCTCATTAGTTCCTACACTAATTGTTGTTATAGCGCTCCCGGTTGTTGAAATCCTTGCATCTGGATCATTGCCCAAATTCCCAACAATAATTGCTTTGTTTATTCCTCTGCTCATATTTATCTACTCTTAGTATTGTGTCTCTCTATTTTCTGTTTAATTCTATTTTATTTCTAATTTTCTTCTGTTTTTTACGAGCTTTGCTCCCTTAACATCCTTTGATGCCAGGTCTTTTTTAAGTGAAGTTTTATCTACTGTAGTGATGGTTTTTTGCTTTTTGTATGATTCCGGCAAAAAATCTTCATCTAACACTTCAACCAAATCTGGCAGCTTTCGATATTTAATTTTAAAGTAATCGCAATCAAAACCCTCTATCTTGTTGTGCGACATATGCAAATCTAAATAATTCATAAGACGCTCATTTTGATATTCAAGTTTTTTGGAATCTTCATTAAGCTTTTTAGCCAGCTCCTTTTTTGCATTTGCAGTGACCATCATATTTTGCGCCGCCATTGCTATAGATATTGCCTTATCTTTAAATTCACCCTCTATACTGTCTAGAGTGTCTTTCATTTCCTCCTCTGTAAACTCTTCATTTTCTACAGCGACAAGTGCAGATTTATATCTTGTTGATATTTCGTATAAACTCATTTTGGCAACGCCCATTTTGGTAATTGAGGTGGATTTTTTATGTGTCCGTTTTCCAGATCACACCATGTATTTGGTAAATAATAAAGGTATCGACCGACACCCCAAAGTACGGCAGCCCTTTTAAATGAATCAGAGTATTTCCCTTTTTCGCCTTCCACGTCGGTTTCGCCAGCACCATTACTTCTCCATAGCCACTCGTCACCAATCTTCACTCCAATCCTGCAACATCCATCAAACGGGTATTCGACTTGCCACAAGTCACCACAAACATCATCAAACCTTTTCATGACATCCCTAGCATTGATGTAGGCCAGCGCTATTCCTTTTGTTGCTTCCCAGGGTTTTACCCCCAGCTTCTTAGCGTTTGTTGCACCAGTTCGCCAATGCACTACCTTTGGATCAAATGGCTCTTTTAGCTTTTGTGTTATACTCATAGTCTCGCCATGTTTTGTTCATGTTGATATTGAGCGCCATAACCCCTATCGTAATCCTCACTCATTCCGATTTTGTGAACCTCTCCTTCCTTACAATCACGCTGGCCGGCAAGAAAATCCTCAGTTTTTTTAATTTTTGATCCAATCTTTTCTTGCCAAAAATCTATTGTTTTTTTTATATTTCTCATATCAAATCCCGGCCTTACTGCAAATTTCAAGTAGTTTTGTGTAGAGCTTTAGCTTTAAAGTTGACTGACTTTGATCTTTTTCCAGAATATCCATAATTTCATGAAGCCCCCTTATAGCAGCCGTTGACTGCTCGATCAAAGTTAAGATGTTATCTTTATTTTCCGTCAAACCGTAAGTTGTATTCATATATTCACCTATTCACACAGTGTAAGTTTATAAACATTAAATATAACTTCTTCAATAGTCTTCCCATTTTCTAGTGATGCAGTTATTTCAATCTTAGAATAAAAATGGTCAATAGCGCATACCTCATAGCCAAGCCACTCAATTTTATTTTTTATTTGTTCAAATGTTCCAAAATAATAATCATCGATTCCTTCTTCAACCAACACATAAGCATCAACATCTTTGAGCTGTGCTAGTAGATTTCTATCGTGCATTTCTTTTTTATTCATCGCAATCACAAAAATTAATCAAAACATCAAAAAGAAGAGCGCTTACAGTAATCAGCATCCACATTAAATATGCTTCGGCAAGTGCAATATGCATATAGGCGGCACCAATAACCCAATCATAAAAAGCAAATCCTAATGAGAGCGGAATTGCTATAAATGAAAGCAAAATAAAATCCGAACTTACCGATTCAAATAACCTATCCATAATCAATCTCCGCTCAACCTTTTCAAACCATTATAAACATAATTTATAAAATATCAATAGAATTGATATAACAAATTAGAATGAAAGCTTCTTGTTACGATAATCTTCTCTGTGTTCAGCCAAAGTTTTTATTTCGCTAACAGCTTTCCCGAACTTATCCACAGCCGCCCAGCCGTTATAGAGGTTTCCCTTTCTTTTCAGCTTTACGTTGAGCTCTTTTAGAACAAGCCCTTTTTTCTTTGCAATTCTTCGCATATCGCGATTTTCAAGAAGATAACTGCCCTCTTTGTTAAGCTCTTCATAAGCAAGCATTCTGTTTTTTTCAATAACATAACTTTGCCATATTTTCTTTTTATCTCTATTCATAAACTTTCTCTCTTATTTTTCCACACTCTTTACATTGAACATCAAGAAGGCCGCACCTGTGTATTTTCACAAGATCCCATTTCGGCTGTTTTTTACAGCGTTTTATAAAAGTATATTTAAACCATTTAATTATTTTCATTCTCACTCTCTGTCAAAGATTTAATCCAATCCTGTAATTGCTTTAGTTGTGGCGACCAGTAAGCGCTCGCTACATATGTATAAAGTTTTGGGTAATCATGCTGTTTTGATATCAATTTTCCTCGCCATCAAATTCATTAAAAAGCTTGTCGAGATTTTCTTTATCGCTCATACCCACATGAACGCCAATTAAATATGCCGATTCGATCAGCTTTTTTTGTATATACCTATCCTTATTTTTTTCGCTAAACTTTATCCCCTGGCCAGCTCTTTCTAGCACTTTTTCGTATAGTTCCTTGGGTTTCATATCAATTAGCCCACGAGTCGTCATTTAAGTTCTCAAGCATATTGCTATCCCTAGTTCTCTGAGACCCGCTAGTTATTTGATATGCATTCATTTCTGCTTTCATATTCTGTGCTATCCAATTTTTAGTGTAAGAGACATTAATTCCGCGCCAAGATCGATCTATTGTGAATTCAATTAGCTCGTCGGGCGTCATGCCGACCTCATGCGACCGCAAAGCAGACTTCATTTGTCTATCAAAGGCTCTCTGAGTATTTAATCGCTTATCTTTTGGCATAGCCTGCCTGTAATCTAAAAACTCCTGAGCGGCTTCTATGGATATATTAGAGGGTAGATTGTCTAGTGTTATCTTCATTTTCATATTTCACCTTTATTATTTAATTACTCTTCATCATCAAATTTGAGCGTTTCGGGATAGTTTAGAGCTAGCCACATAACCATCAAGTCAGATAAATCCTTTCTTGGTAAAACAATATGGTCTTTTCCTGTAATATTTATGGTCCCGTCTAAAAATAAGCTTATTTCTTCTTTCCCTCTTATCCAAGCTACCCCGTTTATTTTTTGATCTGTATCTAAAAGATACCTAAGAGGATCTGGAAATTCTAAAATATTGCTGCTAGTCATATTCATTCGCCTTTATTTTAGTTATAAGGAGTCTATGATAGGCTCTTAGTGACCTTAATCACCTTAGCCTACCTTGTATCTTTATCGTATCAGTACAAACAACAATTCTTATCAGCGTATAGTTTAACGACTTATGAGTCGGACCTGCTTGATTACAAGCTTTGTGTCACATATAGACGCTGTTTAGTGCAGGGCTTGAGATACATAGCCTTTACACACACCCCTATCTATCCACCTAGCGTGCTAGGCTTTGCCTTCATCGTTTACGACTTCGGGCTGGTGCAATTGTTGTTGTTTGGCGTTTTCATGCTCAGCAAGAAATAAACTTGCAGCCTCAATAAAACTGATTAATTCAAATTTATCTAAAATGACGGATTTTTCACGATCGTAAAAGCCGCGCCCCTCTTCAATAGTGATCTCAAAAAGCTCACCACAAGAGCTAACGCTTAATTCGTCATTTATTTTCTTGAACATTACTATATGCCTATTAATTTTAGGGTTATCAGATAGGTTGCGTTTTAAAGTGTCAACCTTACGTGTATCAAATGAACTTGATGCCAAAGGTGTAGATAAGTAATATTTGAGAAACAGTAAAGAGATGGTTTATAATGCAAATTGCCGTGAAGGGCTGAACCGTACTGCTTTTACTGTTTACCCAAGGTGCTGCTAACACCATTCGGCAATGAATTAATCATAAACCCTTTGGCCTAAAAATCAAGGGGTTTTTTATTGGGGGGGGTAAAAATGAACTGGAAAAACATAGTAAGCAACTTAGCACCCACGATAGCTACTGCCCTTGGCGGCCCATTGGCTGGTACGGCCACTAAATTCCTTGCTAATGAATTCCTGGGTAACAGCGACGCTAATGAAAAAGATTTACAAGCTGCGCTAGTCGGCGCCACACCCGAGGATTTGGCCAAACTAAGAGAGATAGACAATAAGTTTGCACTTGAGATGTCAAAGCTTGATATTGACGTTTTTGCATTAGAGGTTGAAGACAGAAAATCTGCTAGAGGTTTAGCGAAAGTTAATATGCGCCCCCAGATGATACTGTCTACAATATTTATTGGAGGTTATTTTGTTTTAATTTTTCTTTTGTTTTCCGGGGAGGTGCAAATAACAGAAAACATAAAAGACATGGCAAATATTTTGCTGGGTGTATTGACTGCAAGCATACCATCTATTATGCAATTCTGGTTTGGCTCTAGCTCAGGAAGTAAAGAAAAATCCGCTGCATAGGGAGGTAAGTAGTGATACTAATAGAGGCTAAAGAGCGTGGATGTGATGAGATGGGATGCGGACACTTTGGGGCGTCTCGTGGTACACGAAAGCATAACGGGATAGACTACTGTGCTTCCCCAGGGGATAATATTTGTACAAATGTAGCAGGCAGTATAACTAAACTTGGTTATACGTACAGTGATGATCTTTCTTACAGATATGTTGAGGTCACTGACTCGGAAAAACAAAGACACAGGTTTTTTTACGTAAATCCAGAGGTTAGCTTAGGTGATCTTGTCAGCAGAGGAGACGTGATAGGCACAGCTCAGGATATCGCTATACGTTACGCGCACAAGGGTAATATGAAAAACCATGTACATTACGAAATGAAAGATGAGAGCGGTAAATTTATAGAGCCTTGAGATTTACTCAATAAACAGCACAATCAACAGTCTGCTTATCCTATCCGCTTGCTTCGAAAAAGATTTTCTAAAACCACTGGCCCAACAAAATGACACTTAAGGCCTTTGGCCTAAAAATCAAGGGGTTTTTAATTTGAAACCCATTTGTGTTTTATTGGGTCAATCTTCTTTCATGCGTCACTCACTCAACCTCTAAAACAAATACACCGCCGTTTAATCGATAAAAAAGCGATCTTTGCTGAACACCATCAAACGGCTCAAATGCTTCAATAATAACTACATAATTATCGATGTTATCTACCGGCAAATCATAAGCAATTCTTGATGTTTCGTGCGTCACAGGCTCCCCCCCATCCCAGTCGTCAACATGCCACCACATAATTCTGTACCAATCCGCGTCTTGACCGTGGACGGGTAGAGGTCCGTAATTTAAGCGTGCAACTGGATCTGGACACCAAATTGAAACGCTTGGCGGTATCACATAGATTCTCCCGCTATCTGGTTCTGTGACCTCTATTAGCCCCTCTCTGTTCACTATCAAATCACTAGAACAATTAAGTCTATTTGCGGCATCAATATAAGCCGAGCTTTCAAGATCATGAAACATTTGAGCGTTTGCTGTTGCCAGCATTAAAAAGGGTATAACTTTTGTTAATTTCATAGCTGTTACCTGTTCTAGCAATTTTGCTTAAATTCAATAATCTGTTGCATTCTTCAGAGCATATAAGTTCTTTTGTATCTTTAATATAAATTGCTTTGAATACATTTATTTCTTTTCCGCACCAAGCGCAATTTTTCATCACATCCCACCTTCAACACATCTTTTTTTACAACAATTTGTTGCTTCTAACTGCTTGATTTTATGCTGAAGCTTTCGAATGTGCTCACAAAGTATGTATGAAAGATCTTCATCAACATCTTCGACAAGAAATGAAACATCATTAATATCTAATCTTAATATGTTTATGTTTGCTGTTTCTGCTACGTGTATGTTCATATTATCACCGCTTCGTTTTGAGTAATTATACACATATATATCAATAGTGTTGATATTAATTCATCATTAAAGCAGATTTTTTTATATCAAAAAATCATTTGCATTGATATAATGCAGATATTATTATGGTTTGCAGACGGAGGGTTTATGAAAGAAAAAATGAAATTAACAGTTGAAGAGCTAAAATCTGTATTTGAATATGATCAAGAGTATTTGGCTAAGCATTACAACTTAGTTCAGCCAGCAATAGCTGAAGCTAAAAAGCGCGGTGATTTGTTTGAAGTTGATCAAGATGGAAAGCTCTATAACAGATATGTAGCGAAAAAACCGAGGTAGAAATGGCTAGCACGAGATTAAAAAGAGAGCTGTATTTTAAGGATGGAAATGTGATTGGGATGATTACCTACGATAGAGGTGACCTTAAAAGTAGGTTTGATCAAATAAGGATCTTAGAAAAGCAATATTATGACTCTAAGTCTGAATTTAAAAATCGATTAAGAAAATAAACTTTAATAAGCGAGGAAAATAAACTATGAATATAGATATAGATAAAATTATTAATGAAAAAACAATATTAGTGTTAATAGCCGTTCTTATATTTTTAACTATATTTTTTGAATATCAAGAAGACCGCTTAAGAGAACAGTTCCCGATTGCTAGTGAAGTGGTAAGACTGAAAGACAATCATCATGGTTTCATCACCGGGTCGAATGGTATGGGCAACTGTGTTTTTGTAGAAATTAAAAAGTATGTTGATTGTTATAAAGAACACGAAATTAAAATGGTGAGACTATGAATATAGATGATTTAAAATATGGCGATTTAAAAAATATTGCTGCTATTTTCAATAAAAATGAAGCTGTTTCTACATTAAATTATCATTTAGGAAAAAAAGTTATTGTTAGAACTTTCTCCGCTGGAGTTTGGTTTGGATTACTTTCAGAGAAAGCAGGAAATGAAGTAATACTGAGTGACGCAAGAAGACTTTACTATTGGAAATGCAATAAATCGATATCTCTTTCGGGTGTTGCTGTTCACGGTCTTCGTTCTGAAAGCAAAGTTTGTCCTGCTGTAGAAAAGATTTGGTTAGAAGCTATAGAGATATTAAAGCTAAGTGACATCGCAATAGAATCTATTGAGGGTCAGCCAGATGTCAAAGCTTCTTAAATATGAAAAATGTGGCTTTAGCTATGGC
>Ga0181380_1000133_pt1 | contig 32057 bp, 47 predicted proteins | sample 3SPOviralmetaG_FD_130116 | JGI IMG/M metagenome (GOLD analysis project Ga0181380, IMG submission 130116) | Marine viral communities from the oligotrophic San Pedro Time Series (SPOT) site, San Pedro Channel, CA, USA - 3 SPOT_SRF_2009-08-19 | ecosystem: Environmental > Aquatic > Marine > Strait... | reverse complement strand
CAACATCTACAGGTAAGTCAAAGTGTGCTTGCCAGTCTGCATATGTTTTTTCTGTAAGTGTGCCAAAGCCTAGCTATTCACATAGTTCATACTCCATTGCTTTGAGATCATCTACACTGCCTGGCATTTCAAATTCAAACATTGGAAATATTATGTCATGTCTACCTGGTATTGCGTTAGGCTCTTGTCTATAGGAAGTTGAGACACAAAAAAACCCCTTACTAGAGGGGCTACTTAATAATTCATGTTCTAACCACATTTGGCCTGTTTGCGGCAATGGCCAAACCTGGCCTGCGTAATTGTATGTTGCTACATTGAATGGATCTTCACATGCGGCAAGTATGCTGAGTCTGTTTTGTGTGTGGACTTCTAAGAAGCCTTTATCCAAAAAAAATGACCTTAAAAGGCCAACTGTTTTTGTAAATTTATCTGGGGATATTAATTGTGTCATTTCTTTTCCTTTTCGAGTTACGACCTAAAAAAAATTTGCCCAAAGAGTATTGAGCATTTGTGTGGTCCAGTTATTTATCAATCATCACAAAAACGCTAAATATTATCATGCGTATACATGAAGTAGTCAACATCAACGAAGAAAAAAAGGAACGCAACAGAGGTAAAGCCTCTAGGAAACTATGTGCGTCTCCCAAAAAACTCGGCTCCAGCGACCAAAGTTCGTGTGTGGCCCAAGGATTACGCCCAAGAAACAGTGGCAAAAAAGGTCCCAAAGGTAAAAGCCTTAAAGGACGTAGAGTTAAAAGTGTCAAGTACGGCGGTCCATTAAAGGATTATTCATAATGCGTATTCAAGAACTAGTAGGACAATCAGTAGCAAGTGGAGTAGCAAAACATCTCAAACAGATGGTAATGCAACCAACTAAAGTTCAATACAATGCTGATAACAAACGCTATGAATTGAGATCCGATGATTTCATAATTAATCTTATTGCATGGAGAGCAAGAATAAAAGGAGCAGATTCTGCTGTACATCCTATTAGTATGCTCGGACTTTATACAACTCCTAGATTGATCGGAGCACTGTTTAGCAACAAAGGTTTTGTAGATGCTATTAGAACATTTGATCCTGACGCAACTCCCGGAAGTGTTGACAATCCAGATGCAGGTGATAAGGATATGGCCAACGTTGGTGGATACTATAAGCAACCAGGCAATAAAAGGTTTGGTATGGGAAAAAAAGATCCAAGCAAAGGTTACATTTCGTTAAACAGAATACTTGCACGAGTTGGTCATGAGCAAAATAACGCTGAAACATTAGGACATGAATACATGCATAGAGGCCTTTCAATGGCCAATTGGAATAAAGATATTTACAAATTTGTCAAAGCAATATCTACCTTACCTACTAGAGCACCTTATGATGCTTGGGGGAGCAGTCCTAGCAAAGCCAAACAACTTGAAGAAAGTGAAGCAATGGGCAGAGGACAATTTGCAATGCAAGAACACATGATGATGTATGCATATGAAAAATCTGAATACCATAGACAACAATATATAATTAATCAACATCACAAAGTTGTACCAGGTTTTGAAAAATTTGAAAAGTGGAGAGACACTGAAGCATATGGTCCAGGTGCAGAGACTCAAGCATTAGCCATATTAAATTTAATAGGTAAAGGTGTCGAACAGTATATGTTTGATATTGCAAAAAAGATAAACAACGTGTCAGAGAAAGAACTAGACGAACTAATCTATTTCTTTGCAAAGAAAAGAGGAGTAAAGTAATGAAGATACAAGAACTATTTGAAAGTGCGTCGGTTCCGCAAAAGATTAAACCTTTTAAGATGCCTACACCACCCAAGGCGCCTGATGCAACAACATCAGTTGGTAGAACAACCGATGACGGAGTGTCATATCAAAAAGATAAAACAAATCCTAAACTTATTGTAGTTTCTAACGGAGCAGGTCATTATGCCTTTGACGGCCAACGATTGGTTAGATGGACTAGTCCAATGCCTCAATACAAACAAATACATGACTTTGTACAAAGAACTATTACAATAGATGCAGACACAACTGTAAAAGGTACACAGGGCGAAGTTGTAGTAAATCAAAAAGCAGTGTATGATCTACAAGGTAATCTAAAACAAGGAACAGGTTCTATTGGAGTTTCCGCTGGTGGTCTTGCTGTGAGAGTAAATGACAAAGACGGCTTCAATATGTCATACTATATTACTGATGTACTTCAAATGCGTGTAAAACAAAACAATCGTAAAATGCAGAATGCAAATCCTAACTCAGTTAAAAAAGCAATGGCTATGATGCAAAGCAAAGATCTTAATTCAGTAATGCGTGGGTTCAATCTTCTAAACACAGTAGGAGATGTAAAATGGTTAGTCAATGGTAAAGCAACGCATCCAAATGAATTATTAACAATGATTAAAAACGGAAAAGTATAATGAAGATCAAAGAAGTAGTTACAGAGTTCAAAGACTGGCAAAATATACAAGACAAGATTGCTACTATGCTTGGCAACGTTGAACAGAATTGGAAAAAAGCAACTACTAATCTAAAACAGTTTGAACCTTTTGCTAATAGCAAACCTAAACGCAACAGAGACGATATGCGTAAGTTTCAACAGATGTTGATCACACTAGGATTTGATGTAGGACCAACAGGTGCTGACGGCAAGTGGGGACCTAGCACAGCAAAGGCAACTAAAAACTTTCAGAAGACATACGGCCTAGGCGTTGACGGTGATCCTGGTCCAAGAACAATGCGTAAAGTAGATGATCTTATTACAGGCAAGACCAAAGCAAAGGCTCCTGATATTATTGCTAACCCTAGAGTAACGAAGTCTAGTAGACCAAGAATGCGTCCACAAAATTTACAACAAAAAGCATTAGAACAAGGTGTGTATGGTAGAGTGCTAGACTTTATCGCACAGTATGAAAGTGTTAATGGTGCATATGATAGTGTGTTCCCAAGTGGCAGACGTCCAGAGATACTAGACATGACAATTAATGAAGTGCTAGCCGATGGCGGCGACCGTGTAAGAGATCAAATTAGAGGTAAACGTTTTAAAAGCAAAAAAACAGGCAACTATTGGGGCAGTAGTGCAATGGGAAGATATCAATATATTAGAAAAACTTTAAGAGATGTTGCAGGTAGAATGGGACTAGACTTTGACAAAGATAAGTTTGATCCTGAAACACAAGACAAGATTGCAGTCTTCCATCTAAGACAGGATCATAAGATGGAACAATGGCTGAAAGGACAAATAAGCGACGAGCAGTTTTTAAGAAGACTTTCACGAACATGGGCAAGTATTCCTGATCCTGATACAGACATGAGTCATTTCCAAGGCGACGTGCTAGGTAATAAAGCAGGTGTTGACTCTGCGTCAGCAAGTAATTACATGGCAAATTTAAGAAAAAATACTCCGTGGTATCAAGGAACTATAAGGCTGTAACATGAAAATAGTAGAACTTGTAGAAAATAGATCTTCTGAACAAGAAATTACAAAGTTTGTAGATGATACTAAAGCATTAAGACTTAAAGCATTTACACAAGTAGGTGTTAGTCCTCAAAGCAAAGATGTTGCCAAGTTTAATTTACAATCAAGTCCGGGACATAAAGATATAATATTTTTTAATGACTTTCCTACAGAGTTATTTGTGCAAAGATTTATTACAGCATATAACAATAGACTAGGAAAAGAATTATCTGGTAAGCACGGTGCACAAAAGTTTTTGCGTACTCTACAAAACAATATGCCAAAAGATGATCCTTTTATAAAACGATTGACTTTGCAAGATGCAGAAAAAATTAAAGCACTATGGGATCAAATGTCTGAGAAAACTCGAGACAGATATAGTTATAATCGTCAACAAGGAATAGGTCCGGGGTTCTGATATGAAAATAGTAGAAGTATTACAAGAAAATAAACATGCTAAAATGTTAAGTGTGATTAACATACTTAAAAAGTATAACAATCAATTAAACATGATGGGCAATGGTGACAGACAACATAGACTGAATTTTATTAACAGTGTTGAAGATGAAATGGGACTAGTAGGTTTTAGATTTGCAACTATTAGCCGTTGGGGTGATAACATTAGTAGACGTAAAGCACTAAGAGGTAGTGTTGCTGTTCTACAACATTATTATGGATTACAACCAGATGGAGTAATTCACATAGATTTATGTGAAGCACTAATAGCAAATCCTGTTTCAATACAAAAACTAGATAGTAGAGTTGATAGTGTAATTGCAAGTACTCTTGGCAAGTACGGTGTACACAAAGATTACGTTACTCCTGTCAAACTAATTGAGAATTCAGCAAAAGGTTTAAATTCTAATTACTGGAACAGTGTGCTTTGGGCATATGATGCTGACAATGTAAAGTCGCCAGTAGGTTGTGGTCCTTTTCAAATTGAGCCAGCAACATATAAAAGTGTCAAAGGTCCTAAAGTTAACTTTGGAGCATTTACTGATATTGGTAACATAGAACTAATGACAGAAGCAGGAGTTGCTTACTTAAAATTCATTATTGAAAAAGATATTCCTTGGCGTAAGAACAACAGTTATAGAACACACAATCCTGACAAGAAGGAAGTTACTATAGGTGATGTTGCAATGCGTCATAATTCTAAACATTGGAAAAAAGCAAGTGGCCTAGATCTAAACGCAGTTCCAGGACAAGACAGCAAAGATTCTAAAGTTAGTATGCCTACAACTAAACCAAAACTAAGACCTAGTACAATTACTGATCCTAAAACTTCAACAGCAAAAAGCGACGATGATGGTATGTTTGGAAAGTTTAGTAAAGGTGTTGGCAATATGGTCAAAGGATACTTTGGCGATAACTAATCACTTTTTCTAACATGCGTAACCAATTAAATTAAATATTGGTATGCAAGAAAACAATTTACCATTAGGACAACAATCTGGATCAGACCAAGGACAACAAGATCCTTTTCCAAACTTCGTTAGTGATTATAAAGATTTTATAGGAACATACTCGGGTGTGTTTAATGATGAATGGTGCGATCGTGTTGTCGAACATTTCAAATATCTAAAAGGTCAAGGACTTACAATAGATAGACAGTTTCAAAGACATGCAAAACATTCACAAGATGATGACAGTTATCTTCCTACGGAAGAATGGGACGAGTCAGTAAGAACAAGAAACAGTTTTGTAAACAACGGCTTTACTATGGGAATGGAATATTGTTTAAACGAATATATGACCAAGTACAGTATTCTACAAACTATTCAACCTATGAAGATTATGAGTACAAGAATACAAGAAACTAAAGTAGGTGGTGGATATCATACTTGGCATCATGAAAGCGGAAGTAATCTTACTTGCTATCGTAAATTGGTTTGTATGGTGTATTTGAATGATGTTCAAAATGGCGGCGAAACAGAATTCCTATATCAATCTACTAGAGTCAAACCCAAAAAAGGCACAGCAATTATTTGGCCTAGTGAGTTTACTCACACACATCGAGGAAATCCTCCCTTATCAAACAACAAGTTTATTATTACTAGTTGGTTTGAATTTGCATAACCACAATTAACAAACTGCACTCAAAGAGTGCATAATTAGTACGAAGACAATGGCGCAATGCCTTGTCTTTTTTATTGCAATAATATAAGGAAAAAACAATAATATGAAACAACTACTAATAGCATTAGCAATCATGTTCGGTTTATCAACAGTTGCTCTTGCAGAAGATAATAAAACTTTGGACGAAAGAGTATCGGCTCTTGAGAATAACATGCCAAACATTCCACAAGGGTTTTTTGTTAACGGAAACATTGAAGGTTTCTACGATGACAAAACTTATGACTCAGGTTGGGACTCACGTGGTGAAGTTCAATTAGGTATTGAAACAATGTTACCAGACAACCATGCAAATATTAATTGGGCAGGTGGATCATTTAAATATGACTCACACTACGCACTTGATACTACCTTGAATGATAAAATGGTAGAGAAGCAATTAGGTTTTGGAAATGACTTTTCAAGACTTTATATAGGTGAAACTGATGCACAACGAATGGGATTTGCAAAGACTCCTAAGATTAGTGCTCCACTTATCTTTACAGAAACAAATTACAGAATTGATCACAGAGAAAAAACTGTACTAACATTTGGTGGCTGGGAGTATGATAACGAATTTGATTTTGATTCATACAGATTAAAAAGAGAACAGCCATGGGGTGTAGCACTAGGTTGGGACAATGATGGTAACGTAGGTTACTACACTGGTACCGTGAGCCTAATGGGTTATGCTGACGTATCATACATGCGTATTGATGGCATAGAAGATGCAGGCACTGAAGCACAAGAAGGATATGCTGTTGGTGGAAGCCTACACAGATTTGATATTCCAATGTTATGGGGTGTTGAAGTATGGGACGATGGTAACACAGGAACTTATACCAAAGACAATCGTTTAGATTACGGTGTTATGTATAATGTAACTGACGCAATGTATGTTACAGCACACAGAACTGAAAACGATGACATGGGTTATGATGGAAACTATTATGGAGTTGTGTATAATATTATACCAAACTTTGATAGCACCCAACGTGCAGATAAACAAGACGGAATTGAAATGGGACTTTACTTCCATGACAAGAGTGGAACTAATATCTACACAGGTCAACCACATGCAGAAACAGAACAAGTATTAGCAAGTATCAAATACAAGTTCTAAATCCAAACCACATTTAAGGCCCCGTAAACGCTATGGGGCCTAAATACAACTACTTTAAATAAAGGAGATAATAAAATGGCAACACATGATGAAATCGTAACTGCATACGAAAAGTATATTGCAGAATCAGAAGCATTTGAAACAAAAGGTGTAAAAGCCGCGGCAACTCGTGCAAGAGGTGCTCTTAATGATCTAGGCAAACTTACAAAATCAAGACGTAAAGAAATCCAAGAGAAAAAGAACGCAATGTAATGATTGAATCTGGATGGGTCACTCATATCCTACATTCAAATATTGATGACAACGCATACTGCGAAGAATTATTTCAATATTTGTTATCTACGTACGGAAATGAGTGGCCTAACAGTTTTAGTCAAATAGACATACTAAAGAACAAAGAACATAAGAATCCAATACTTGACCAAGCAGGTCAATATATCCAAAATAGTGTAGAACATTTTTTCCAAACAGCGTTTGGTATTGTTCCAAAACATTACACCAAAACATTTGCAACCCATCATCAAAACATAGGACTTCATCAACATCAAGGTAGTTTGATTAGTGGAGTATTCTATGTGTATTGTAATAGTGGAGATTTGCGATTGCATGATCCTAGAGTAAATGCTCAAAGAGGATATCCTAACGAATTACAATCATACTTTAAACCAAAAGTTTTACAACCAAAAACAGGAGATCTTGTATTATTTCCTAGTTTTTTACAACATGAAGTGTCGAACAACAAAAGCAACGAACCTAGAGTTATTATGCCTTTTGATGTATTCGGCGATTTGGACAACTTTGAGTAAAAAAAATGGTTGACTTTTAGGTAAAACCATACTATAATAATATTATATTTGTTATAAACAAGTATGAACAGCGAGAATGGACATTTGCGTCCTGGGTAACAGATCTTAGATCGATCGCTTTATAAAAGAGACCTAAATTGATGCGAGTTAATGTTTTGCTTGTTTTAAACTCAAAAAAGAAAAACAAGCATAAAAACAATAGGCAATACAGGAGCAACACATTATGGCATTTGAAACACAGGCACTAGATAGAATTAACAGGCAGTTTACAGAAATGGGAGCAAAGACTCCAGACATGCATTGGCAATATGGTACACTTTGGATTAGTACAGAAAACAAACGTGACCTAAAAATTATTGAAGATGCTATGTTAGAAGATGTACTTTCTCCAAAGTACACAGTAAAATTTAGCGAGATGAAACCAACAGAGAGAGAACCATGGACAGAATGGGCAATGGATGTTGTTCTACTTCCGTTCTATGATGATAAAACATTTACTCCAAAGGTAGTATCATAATGTTTTACACTAAAGGATCATTAACAAAAGTAAAAAACGAAGAAGTTGAAGGTAAAAAGAAACTTCAATTTACAAGTGAAATTAAACTTGACGAAGGAAGTTGTGCTTTGTTAGATCCTCTTACTGATGAACGTGTAATGGTTTATTGGTTTGACAAAAGAGATGAAACAAGTCTTATTAATACCGCAGAATTAGATCAACCATTGTTTATTAATACAGCACATCCTGTTGTTTTAAAAAACTTAGGTGATAAAAGTGCAGTCGTTGGATATTTGGATTTGAATACAGTAATAGAAAATTATATGGAGAAGAAGTAATGCGAGTACAACCACAAGATATAATCTTAGAGTTAGAGTCAGACAACAGTCGTTTAGCCAAAGAAGCAGTCCTCACAAAGTATATGCAGGAAGGTTACGATGAGTTTTTTGAAGGTGTACGTATGGCCTTAGATAAATTGTATACATTTGGTGTACAACAAGTGCCAGAAGCAACAGTTGATGGCCAAGGTTGTGAATGGACAATATTCAAAGACCTCGCAAACAAACTACAAACAAGGCAACTCACAGGTCATGCGGCCAGAGATGCAATTGAATTAACGATGAAAGTAGCAACAATCTCACAATGGAACAACTTTTATAGACGTATTCTTATAAAAGATTTACGTTGCGGTGTTTCAGAAAAAACTGTAAATAAGATTGCTAAGAAAACTAACAAGGACTATGATGTACCAGTGTTTGAATGTATGCTGGCACATGATGGAGCCAAGCATGAGAAGAAGATCGGAGGTCAAGTATGCCTGGATAAAAAATTAGATGGGGTAAGAGTTCTCACCGTCGTAGACGGTGCTAATGGAGGAATCGTGTCGCAATATACTAGAAATGGCAAGATATTAAAGAACTTCACCCACATTACATCTTTCATCCAATCCAAAGTACAGGAATTGGGACAACTTCGTTCTATGGTGTTAGACGGAGAAATAGTAAGCAATTCTTTTCAAGACTTGATGAAACAAGTTCATAGAAAAGATAATGTTTCAGCAGACGATGCCGTATTGCAACTGTTTGATATTATTCCGTTAAGTGAATTCAAACAGGGTAAGTCTGTACTTAACCTACGTCAACGCCATAGAATGCTCGAGGAATATTGTAAAATGTTTAAAGACTTTGAAAACATACAAGTAATTCCTAAAATTGATGTTGATCTTGATACAGATGAAGGTCAGCAACAATATAAAGATTTTAACAAAGATGCAATCGATCAAGGGTACGAAGGTATAATGATTAAAAATCCTACTGCCAAATACGAATGCAAAAGAAGTACAGGTTGGTTAAAGCAAAAACCTTTTATTGAAGTTTCATTAACAGTAAAAGACATTGAAGAAGGTACAGGAAGAAACGCAGGACGTTTAGGTGCATTCATTTGTGAAGGTACTGATGATGGAAAAGATATTAAAGTTAATGTTGGTAGTGGATTTACTGATGCCAACCGTGACGAGTTTTGGACTGGAAAAGATACTATTCCAGGACAAATAGTAGAGGTAAGAGCAGATGCTGTTACACAAAACCAAGACGGAACGTATAGTTTACGTTTTCCAAGATTTTTAAGATTTAGAGGATTTGAAAAAGGAGAAAAAATCTAATGCCTAAATATCAAAAAAAGTATCTTAAACCTACACTATTTGATCCTAAGGGTCATTGGATGGTAGGAATTGAATGGCCAGTGAAAGGATCAAAAGGAAATGAATATCTTGTTACCCTGGGAGATAGAGGTTTTGAGTGCGAGTGTGTGGGTTTTGGTTATCATGGTTCTTGTAAGCATAGCAAGGCGGTGGTGGCCCAAGTAGAAGGAGCAATGCAATGAGAGAGTGGATTTATAACAGTTGGAACCTAGTAATGGATGACAAAAGAAATCCGTTGAGTGCGATTCCAGATACAAGTGTGCGACACATGATTATGCAAGTTCTAGCATGGGTATGGTGTATTGCATTTGCTATGATGGTAGGCAGTTGGACAGTGTTTGGCATTAGTGCAGTAGGACACGTTTTTCTAATTGCGGCTATTGTTATTACAGTAGGAACGTTTGAAACCGCCAAACGTAAGCCTAGTGCTTTCAATTTTGCTAGTGGATATCATTCATACGGTAGAGGTAGAACTTATACCATTTGGCGTGATAAAAATGGCAAGGCACACAAAGTACCAATGGATCCAAATGATCCAGGCGGAGAACATGAATAGGAGAGGCTTATGCAACATAAGATAAGTGATTTAATTAATAAGGTTATTGTTATGTACGAAAAAGCAATGAACCTTAGACGTTTAAAATATGATATTCCTAAAGTTAGTCGAAGCAAAGAAGATGAAGCAATGATTGATTTTCTTGTTAGCGACATTCAAGCATTAGCAAGAGATGTTGCTAATGATCAAGGAAAATATGAAAAGGAAGGAGGTAAAGAAGATGACAGTCAAAACAGTTAGTGCAATAATAGTAGCAATTACATTAGTATTCACAGTTCTAATAGCAACAAAAGGTGTTGCGAATGATAACGTAATAGTTCCTGAGAAGAAACCTGCAACATTAAACTTAAAGGCCAAAGCAGAAACAGTTCAGAACTGGTTAGCATCAAGACCCGATGCAGTAAGTACATGGGTAGAAGATGCGAAGGAATATCAAGAACAACAGTGGTCTGAAGGTAAGACACAGACTACAAATAATATCAAAAAGTTGAGATATTTCTTTCTTGGAGAAGAGTAGTGAGTAAAAAAATTGTTATAGTTGGTGGCGGATCCGCAGGATGGATGACTGCCACCACCTTTATCAGATGTTTTCCTGACTGGGACATTTCATTAATTGAAAGTCCTAATATCCCTATTAGTGGTGTAGGCGAAAGCACACTACAATCTATTAATACTTGGTTACGATTAGTAGGTATTGAAGACAAAGATTTTATGAGAGATTGTGATGCTACATATAAATTAAGCATCAAATTTGAAAACTTTTACAAAAAAGGTGATGGTGGATTTCATTATCCATTTAGTGAGCCTGACCTAGATGGAACACAATATGGACTTAATGATTGGCATCTAAAAAATATTTACAAAGGTCCGTTACCTAACAGTGATTATGCAGATAGTATGTTTAGTGTAATGGCATTAGTAAACGAAGATAAGTTTGATAAGAACATAGATAACAAACTGTCAAACTTTAAGTACGGCAAGAATACATCATATCATTTTGATGCTACGAAGTTTGGACAATGGTTAAAAGATAATATTTGTTTACCTAGTGGACTTACACATATACAAAAAGAAGTTACAGAGATTGTTAAAGACGATGATGGTATCAAACATCTAGTATTAGGTGATACAAATATTACTGCTGATTTGTTTATTGATTGTACAGGTTTTAAATCGCAACTATTAAGTTCTTTCGACGTTCCTTTTAACTCATATCAAGATTATCTGCCTAACAACAGAGCATGGGCAGTACAGGTTCCTTACTTAGACAAACAAAAACAGATGCACCCTTACACAAGTTGTACAGCATTAGACAACGGTTGGGTTTGGGACATACCTCTATGGAGCAGAATAGGTAAAGGATATGTTTATAGTGACAAACATGCATCGACAGATGATGCACTATTAGAACTTAAAAAACATCTATCTGATAAAGGTTATGATCCTGAAGAATTAAAATATAAAGATATAAAAATGCGTACAGGACTTCATGAGAAGTTATGGGTCAAGAACGTAGTTGCTATTGGGTTGAGTGCAGGCTTTATTGAGCCCCTAGAGTCAAACGGATTGTTTGTAACACATGAATTTCTTATTGAACTAATGAGAATATTACAACGAGAAGAACATGATGACAGTATAGTTGCAACAGAGTTTGATAAAGGAACATTTAACCTAAGAACGACAAAAATGTTTACAGAGTTTACGCATTTTGTTATATTGCATTATGCATTATCGGCACGTAACGATACACCTTACTGGAAAGAGTTATTAAACAAAGACTATGATTGGGAATTGCTAAATCCAAATATTACAATTAGTAGTGGTATGAGATACCTTGCAATGGATAGAATGAGTAATAATCAATTTCAACCTAACGGTGGACCTCATTGTGTTGCCGCAGGATTAAATTGGCATCCTATTGATAGGATTACAGAAAAATTAGATATTAATAAGTTACAAGAAGAACAAGTAGATTTTATTGTACAGTATCTTGATAAGCGTAAAGCATTATGGAAAGAGCGTGTAAAGAATTGTCAAACACTGTACGACTATTTAAAGGGAACAATATACAAAGACAATGCATAATAAAACTGTAATAATCGTTGGTGGTGGAAGTGCTGGTTGGATGACAGCCGCAACTCTATGTAAAGTTTTCCCTCAATATAATGTAACGTTAATTGAAAGTCCCAATATTCCTATCAGTGGCGTAGGTGAAAGTACTATTGCTGGAATACATGAATGGATTAATTTAGTAGGAATCGATGAGCACGAGTTTATGAAGGCAACAGATGCAACATACAAATTAAGTATTCGCTTTGAAAACTTTTATAAGAAAGATGACGGTGGGTTTCATTATCCTTTTACTAAACCTCACTTAGAAGGTACAGTTTACGGAACCAACGATTGGCATTATAAAAAGATGTATAAGCCTGAGACTCCAAACAGTAACTATGCCGAAAGTTATCATAGCATTATGGCATTGGTAAATGAAAATAAGTTTGATAAGAATACAGATCATAAATTGCCTGGTTACACATATGGAGTTGATAGTGCATATCACTTTGATGCTACAAAATTTGGACAATGGTTAAAAGATAATATTTGTTTGCCCAACGGAGTTAATCATGTTATCGATGATGTTGATATTACTAAGATTCATGTAGACCATACAGGTCAAATAAAAAATCTTACTACAGTTAGTGGAACAACATTTATTGGCGATCTATACATAGATTGTACTGGCTTTAAGAGTTTACTGTTAGACAAGGTGTACAAAGAACCGTTTGACAGTTATACACATATGTTACCTAACAACAGAGCATGGGCAACAAGAGTACCATACACTGATAAACAAAAACAAATGGAACCATATACAAACTGTAAAGCATTAAACAACGGGTGGGTATGGAATATTCCTTTATGGAACAGATTAGGAACTGGTTATGTTTACAGTGACAAATATGCTAAACCGCAAGAAGCATTGAATGAATTTAAAATGCATCTAAGTGCTAAAGATGTTGATGTAAACAATTTAGAGTTTAGAGATATAAAAATGCGTGTAGGGTTGCATGAAAGAATATGGGTAAAGAATGTAGTTGCTATTGGATTGAGTGCAGGATTTATTGAACCATTAGAATCAAACGGATTGTACACTGTTCATAAGTTTTTAATAGAACTAATGAGAACATTATTACGAAGTGAACATACACATGGAGTTGTAGCAAGTAGATTTGATATTGATTCTTTTAACGCTGTTTGTAAAAAGATGTTTAAAGACTTTGCTAATTTCGTTTCGATGCACTATGCACTTACACAACGAACTGATACTCCGTATTGGAAAGCATGTTATAACAGATCATATGATACAACAATGTTAGAAGATACACAAAACGTAACAGTTGGTGGCAAGAGTTATGCATTTGATAGACTAGTTGGTAGAAATTTAGTAGGACTTGGTTTTCCTCCTATTGCAAGTGGCATGGGATACAATCCTGTTGACAGGATTACAGAAGGCACAGACACTAGACAAGGTAAACTCAGCGATAAACAATTAGATGAACTTGTTAGACGATTGGATTCAAATAAAGATAACTGGGCAAAATCCGTGACTCGTTGCCAGACCATGTATGACTACTTAAATAGTACTATATACAAGGAGTAATAATGGAAGTTACAGCAATAGACAATTCTAAAACAAATACAGCGCCATTCTTGATGTATGATAACTGTGTTCATCCTAACGATCAACAAAAAATACATGATGCCGTATTTGATTCAAACTTTAATTGGTCATTTAACAAGCATACGGCTTCGGAGTTTGACGAACAATCTAAATTAAACTTAAACATTTATGAAACGCCTCAATTTGTTCATCCTCTTATAGATTCTAAAGGATTAGTGTTTTCGGCATTTGATCATATTTCTGATATTATTATTAATAGTGTAAAAACTAATTTAGAAATGGAAATTGAAGAAGTAGATAGAATGAAGGTCAACTACCTACATGCTAACCCAAATTTCAAACATGGAATGTATCATACTCCGCACTGTGACAAACACCTGCCAGGCAAAGATGACGAAAACTGGATCAGTGTAATATATTATGTTAATGATGCAGACGGGGATACATATTTCTTTAATAAATTTTGGGGAGAAGAAACATTAGAATTAAGAACTATCTCTCAATGTCCGCCTAAAAAAGGTAGACTAATAATGTTTCATAGTACTAGATATCATGCTAGTAGTTGCCCTGTTGATACTGATAGAAGAGTCATTGTAAACTCTGTATTTAAAGTTAAGGAAAATTCATGAGTACTATTCCAGCATGGCCTACACATTTTTATGTGGGCGAAGTAAAAGATCACGACAAGATTGTTGAAGCGTTTATGCCTTACTTGTTAAAAGAAAAAGAATACTTTCAAGATACATGGACATTGGCTCGATGTACTAGCAGTTGTGGTCATCCTAAGAATAATGAAATGCCATGGCAAACATGGTGGAATGCTATACAACCTAACTTCACAGAATATTTTGAACAGTTAGGTCCAGTACGCCCTTACACATTTGAACTAGTTGAATCCTGGGCAAACATATACAGGAAAGATGGGTTTCAAGAAATACACGATCATTCAATACCTGGAAGAATGTTTAGTTGTTCTTATTTTTTAGAATTTCCAGACGATGTTGATAGTGGCGGAGAACTAGTCTTAGAGAATATGGATTTTAATCGTACTTCATCTACAGGCATAGATCGTATATTCAAACACTTTAATAATAAATGTTATATTCCTAAAGTAAAATCAGGAACTATTGTAATATTTCCTACCTACACATATCATTTTACTAATCCAAACAAATCACATAAACGAAGAACAACATTTAGTGGAAACTTTTATGTAAGAGAACAGTTAGATCCTAACAGTAACGAGGCGGCTGGTAGTGTTGAACCTTATTCACATGATTACATGCCAGGTGCTGACAATGAATAATGAACTAATCAATGTCACTCCGTGGGCACCTCTTATATATAAAATACATTATCCAGGTGATCTAACAAGTATAGTACAAAAAGTACGAGCCGAACACGTAATGACGCAACCAAACATAGGTGTAATGTCAGGTGGTGGTAAGACAAGCGTACTCAATCAAGGTAAAGCACCGCATGGTTGGACTGAGATGACTCCTATATTAGAATGGTTTCGTCCGCACATAAAAGAAATATGGAAACAATGGCAGTTTCAATCTGATATTGAATTAAACATCTTTAAGAGTTGGACTAATATTACAAAGTCTGATGGTTATGTTGAGGAACATGATCACGGAGGGTGCCATTTTGCTGTTAGCATGTACTTAGAAAAACCTGAAGGTAGTGGAAATATACAATTTAGAAATATGAACCTACCTCTAAATTCTAACACTCCTAAACAGCATGTTCCAAACGGAATCAATGATTACTTTACAGAAGTAAAATGTAACACAGGAGATGCATTAATATTTCCTGGTTGGTTACCACATAAAGTTCCAGGTAATCCTACAGACAAAGAAAGAATTGTTTTTAGTTTTAATGTACACGGAGTATCGCCAGGGTCTCCTATAGTAATTGGTGACCAAGGATAACATGATAACAAAAGATGAATTTACTTCAGCACTTACAAATCCTGATTATTTTAGCAAAGGATTGGTGTACACTATTATTGAAGGTAAAGATACTTGTACACAAGAAACATATAAGTCTTATGTAGAATTTATATCAGCATTGCCGGAACTAGTAGAAAGCAAAACATCTTTTAAGATACAAGGGTTCGAAACCTTTAACAAAGAAGTATATAACAAGTGTCATAGTCTTTCAGTATTATGGAACAAGCCAGTAGACTGTCATGCTTATTGGAGTTATCAAAACAAAGGTAGTTTTAAATTACATATGGATCCATGTGAAGTTGCAATTTTTGTTTGTTCTGGAACTAAAATAGTAACATTAGATAACAATGATGTAACATTAAAAGAAAACGATCATGTGTTTATAAAATCAAATACAATGCATAAAGCGTTTCATGAAACAGATTGTCTAAGTTTAAGTTTTGGAACATTTGATTATGATGCAAATATTATTACCGATACAGGATTAAAGATATGAGAGACTTAATGATATATCTTAAAACAACAGAGACTTGCAATCTTAATTGTAGTCATTGTTTTACTAGCGGAATTCACGGTAGAAAAATTTACTTTGAACCTGCTAAGATTATTGATTGGTTTACACGTATGAAAGAAATGTTTCCTAGTTTTCGTTCTTCTCATGTTGACTTTCATGGCGGCGAACCATTTCTTGCACCAGTTGAACATATGCAAGAAGTTTACGATAGTGTATCTAAATTGTATCCTGATATGACGTGGGGAACTACAACAAATCTAGTATACAAACTTACCGACGATAAACTAAATTTTATGCGTACAGCATTAGGTAAACGTGTTGGTACAAGTTGGGATCCTAAAATAAGATTTGCTAATGACAAGCAAGTAAAATTGTGGGAAGATAATGTTAAACAATTAGTTGCTGACGGATTTACTATTAAATTGTTTGTTAGTATGAGCCGTGATGTAATCCTAATGGATCCTAAGGAAATTGTTGACTATGCAATAGGATTAGGAATACATGAAATAGACTTTGAAAGGATCACACTTAATGGAAATGCTAGAAAGAACCTAGCACTTTGGCCTAGTAATAATGAATTAGATAGTTGGTTCCTAGCATATCATGAAGCAATAGTAGAACATAATTTACGTGATAAAATATATCACACATTTATGGAAAACATATATGCTAAATTTGAACTAGGGTTTCCTGATGCAGGAACATGGTGTAGAAACTGTGAACAAAAGATGTTTACATTAAACGCTGACGGAACAATAGCAGGTTGTCCTAACTCAGCACCCGAAGATCATTATGGACATATTGATATGCCTATAGGAGAATTGCTGTTTAGTCCGAAAAGACGCACGATTATTGCTTGTGAAACTGCTAGAGATCCTAGATGTTTTGAATGCCCGGTGTTTGATGTGTGCGGAAGTGACTGTCATCAACTAGAATGGGAAGATGATGTGTGTGCATCGCCAAAAACACTCATGATGAAGTTGAAAGAAGACATAAATACACATACATTTAAAAGAGATGCAAAATTTACAGAGAAATTAACAAAGGTACACTAACATATGGCAACATTAACAAATCCTATTAGAAAACAGAATATAGTGGATAGATTCGCTGATTTTGTAGCCAATCACAACAATAGCCAGATTGTATGGGGAACTAATAGCAAACCGTTTTCACAGATGCCTAACTCAGAATTCACAGGCTCTACTGCTGGAAGAGCAATTGGTATTACAGGAGCATCTATAACAGGTACTACTATCGACTCAAGCAATTTAATTACAGCATTAGAAGGTGAAGCATATCAATATACAAGAATACGTAAGATGAGAGCCAGACTATTAATGCAAACATCAGGCACAGGAGAAGCAAATCCTAGAGTAGATTCAGATAGTACACAAGTTGCATACTTGGCCGCGTCACGTAGATTAACATTAAGTGGTATTAATCAAAGTACAGTTGAAGAAGACGACCTTGTAAGTGTTACAGGAATAGAAACGTATCTTACAGATTTACGAAGAGAAATGAACGAAAAAAGAGATAGTACTTACTCTAAGGACGTTACTATATGTCACAGCAGTTGTCATAGTAACTGTCACAGTTCAAGAGGTAGACGTTAATGATTAGAAATACAATAGCACCTATACCAATTGAAGACTTAAAAGCATACTTTGAAAACAAAGAAATTACATTTATAATTGATTATAATAATAGTACCCTAAAAGGTGAAAAACTTTTAACATATCTAAGTAATTTAGATGTACCTTGTGATATCAATTTTAAAGGAACCAAACAAGAAGATGTTAATGAGTTTCTTGTATCATACATGTCAACTAGAATGTTAGTTAAACTACAATCATTAGAACTTACAGTATTACAAATTGTATTAGCAAGTATTGAAATTGATCAAGGATCATTATATAGCAATAAACTATTATCATTTGTTGAAGCAAAAGACTTTGTGCAACAGCATAATGAATTAGTGCATCGTTGGACAGTTGCACTTGCAAGTGGAAGCGTTTACAATTTAAATTGTGTTGTCGATGACGCTGTTAAAGAAAGTCTAAAGCAATTTACAAAAGTTGAAGACGATCAATATTGCGGAATTAATTATGTTAATCTATACAAATATGAAGATGTGTTTGAACTATTTCCACATGTTCCATTACAGGATAGATTATTTTTAACCAAACAGTTTGAAGAACCTATGTTTAAAGGTGAACCAATGTATAATTACTGGTTTGTTCCTGGTAATACAGTAGCACTTATTAGTGAAGCAGTTGCTGAAGGATTATGGGATTCAAATAAATATAAACAGTTGAAAGAAGAGAGTGTATAATGTTTCTACTATTTGATAAAGTATATGTAAAACCAGAATATCGCATGGACATGGAACGTCCACGTGGCATCATAACACCAGCATTAGGCGATGTAATGCTAGAGGGAATCGAAACCAAGTTTAGAAACTTAGGCGAGAGTTATTTTAATGTTGACTCATACGAGGACCTAGTAGGATCAGATAAACAATTTCCTAATGATTCAGAATTCTTTGAGTTTTTGTTATCAAAAGGAAGTATGGATATATTTGTTAACTCAGCAACATATAACAAGTTATTTGTTAAATGGATAAAGTTGATGTATCCAACAATTACAAAAGAAGATGCATTTAGAATTTACAATGCTAATACAACAGCGTCAAAACTTATTACTAGACAAGACTTTACTTGGGGCAGTGACAATGAAGGTGTTGACAGCCAAAAAGAACTTGCTAAAGCATTTGAATATCTTACAAAAGATCAGTTTCAAGGTTTATTTAAAACTGTTACTGTTGATGAAAACTCAACACTTACAGGAAAAATAAGAGCAAAAGCACCTATTGAATTATTAATTGCTAATAAATTAAACGGCAACAATACCTACGATGAATCATTAGGTATTAAAATGTATGCTATTCTAAGCAAGAAAGTATTAGACGAAGCATTGTTTATTAGAAGTAGTCTTTTACAAAACATTAATAAAGACTGGGTATCAAAATTACTAGGTGTTAGTTACGCTATCGACGAAGACCTTTTTGCTCTTGAAGGAACAAATGATACTATTGATTTTATTTTAAATAATCAATCAATTGACAATGTAAAAGTTGACATTGCTGACTTTAGACAAAAAATGTTTGAAGCATCTGGTACTGAAGCAGGCGACGATGATTCTACATTATCAAAAGAAGTTATTAAGATTGTACAAAACTCTAGTACAAAACTGTCAAGCAACGATATAGACACAGTTATCGATAAAGAAATTGATAGTGCTCTAAGTGCATTTGAAATTGAAGACAGATTAAAAGTAAATGTTTTACTTCTTAACTATTTTTACAAATTGAAAAAAACTAGTTCAGCCACATTGGCTAACTTTTCAATAGGCTAATCCCCAAAAAACTGTTATAATAAATACCACTATGAATGGTATAAAAACATTATGGGAAACTCCCATCTACTCGCACCAATACGAGGATACTGAAGAATATATTTCTAAGTTAACAGCATTGGTCAATGTCAAAATTGCTGACATGCGATGTGCCGGAATTGATAATATTGCAGATGAAAACGTTTCATTCTCCGCTTTCCCAGAGATTGAAGAAAGATTTAAATTAGCATTTGATACACTATGTGAATACAGTGAACACAAACCTAATTATAATATGTCAGACCTTAATATAATTAATCCAATGAAGTTTGGAGATTACAAGAGCACACATTCACATGATAGTATTGATGCGTTTGCTGTGTTCTATCATAATGTAGGCGACAGTGAGGGAGGAAGAATACGATTGTATGACCCTCGATGGCAGAATAGAAAATCATTCATTCCAAAGAAACCATACATAGAAATTAAACCTGGCAACGGGTTGTTAATTGCCGCACCTCATTATGTGTGGCACGAAGTTACTCCTTACTTAGGCAGTGAGATTAGAATAAGCCTAGTAAGTAATATGACTTTTAATGAGATAGATTAATGATCGAACATAATATAATAACAGCGACAGACAAGCGTAGTATTCTAGGCGAAATAATTGTAACGCTGTTCGAACATTGTAACATGAGTTGCAAGTTTTGTAGTCAAGATCATAACAGTACAGTTGGCATGGATAGTATTAGAGATAAACTTTCTAATGTTAAACGTGCTATAGAAAACATGAGTAAAACTAGAAAACAATTTAGCGTTCATTTTATGGGCGGTGAAGTGTTTAGTGATTTTGTATCTGATAGTTGTTTTGACGACTATAGATATCTAGCAGATGAATTAGAATCATGGAGTAAAGAAAACAATTACGATGTTGAAATTTGTTTTACAACAAACTTTGTTTACGAAAACACATATAGATTACAAAAATTATTAGATGATTGTCCACAGATAAAATTACTTACAAGTTATGATCCAAGTGGACGTTTTGGATTAGGACAACTTAATTTATTTAAAAAGAATGTTGTACAGTTTGAAACATATATTAAAAGTGCAAACGTTATTATGACTAAACCAAACATAGACAAGTTCTTAAAAGGTGATACTCCGTTCTTTGATTATCTCTATGAAAGATATGATATCTATTTTGATTACTATACTCCAGAAAAGAATCGTGAGAGAATGACTCCAAACGATGTACAGTTACGCGACTTTATGATCTTTATGTTTGATAACTATCCTAATTGTTTACCTTTTAAAGATTACCCGTCAAAGATTAAAAAACGTATGACATGTCAAGATACTTTTACAATATTACCTAGCGGTGATGCAGGATCTTGTACTATTTTATTATCGCAAGACTTAGATAATTACAGACCTACTAAAGAGGAAATGGAACAAAAATGGTTTGAAGATTATAATTGTTTAGAGTGTCCTCATTTCCAACGTTGCAGTATGGGGTGTTTTTTAAGTAACCATCTTAAGAGTTTTAGGACACAAGATCCTTGTTGGCTAGCGGAGGTATACGACCATGTCGATGCTAAACGTTAATAAGTTTTATAAACAAGGTTATGATGAATGGACTCTTCCAGAAGAATTAAAAACAATACTGTGGGGAGCAATTTATACAGAGGAATGGAATGAACACTCTGTATATAAAAGTATACCTAGTTGGAGTATTAACACAGACATTACTACTCCACCTAAACAAGATAGAGAATATAATAGAGAATATGAAAAAGCAAAGAGTGCTTCTAGTTTAGATGTTGTACCACAAGTATATATAGATAGTATGAAGAAACTGTTTGATAATTCATACTACAGCAAATGGTTTAGAGATACATGTGGATTTAATTATGAATTGCGTTTTATTGATTTATGGAATGGAAGTGACGAACTAAAATATCATTGGGACGGAGTTGAAGATCACGATTTAGGTTTCTTAATATATCTTACTGACGAACCTGATTGGAAACAAGAATACGGTAGTGTACTAAAGATTGCTGAACGCGATTGGCCTGCAGAAACAGTGTATAACGAAAACAGCATTATTCCAAGCAATGGAAAGATAATACTACTAAACAACATGAACCCAAGATTTGTACATAGCGTAGGAAAACTAAAAGACAACACCAAAAATAGATATACAATCAATGTAGGAATAAGTGTATGGAATTAATTATTAAACCAACAGAAGCATGTAACTTTAAGTGTACATTTTGTTCAAGTACAAAGATTGATCCTAGCAAAGCAGGTATGTTAGATCATGATTATATTTTTAAGTTTCTAAAAAGGTATCCTGATACAAACACAATTATTGTAAATGGTGGTGATCCTCTAATGATGGATCCAAGTTATTATTGGAAGATCATTGACTACTTAGATAAGAATGACCTTACAACTTCTATTGCATTAACTACAAACCTTTGGCCGTTTTATAAAAAACCTAGCAAGTGGAAAGACTTGTTTAACAATGAACGTGTTGGAGTTACTACTAGTTTCAACTATGGTGATGGTAGACTTAAAGGTGACTTTAGTTTGTTTACTGTAGAAGATTTTTGGGAATGTTCTAATGCTATGCTTGAACACTGCGGGTATAGACCTGACTTTATTAGTGTTGTTACAGATACAAATGATCATCTAGCACTTAAGAATGTAGAACTTGCTATGGAGATGAGTGAAGGTCATGAACCCGGCGGCACATTACATAACTTTGCTAGACAAGATAAACAGGGAGTTGAATGTAAACTTAACTATGCAATGAGTAGTGGAGATCAGGACCGTCCTTACTTGCTATCAAAAATTTATAAAACATACGTCGAAGTATGGGAAGCAGGACTTGCTCCTTGGGAATTTAATACAAAACAAATGATGCATAGATTAAAAGGTAATGCCACAAGTTGCCCACAGAATAGAAAATGTGACGAAGGAATACGTGCAATGAATCCTGGTGGAGACTATTACAGTTGTGGCGCTTTTGGCGATGATATGGAAAAGCCAATTGATTTTGCTCGTGAGATGGATGGTGAATTCTTTACTCCATTACAAGATAGTTTTGAACTTGCAAGTATGAAGAAAGCATGTTATACTTGTCCTATGTTTGATATTTGTAACGGATGTAGAAAGACTGTCAAAGATTTTAAACGACATAATGTTGTTGAAGCACATTGTAAAATAATGAAAACTATTGCTCCTAAAATTTTAAAAGCAAACGGAATGGAAGATGTAGAAGTTACTCCATATGTAAATGAAAATGATTAAACAAGCACCAGACTTAAACAGTTTCTTTGAAAACGGGTACGACACTAGTACAGTAGACAAATCATTTATTGATCATCTAGCAGGTTACGTGTTTAGCGAAAAGTTTGGTAGTGGAACATACCCGGGCGTAGAAAATCCTATATGGGATCGTGACTATCAACAGTTAGATCTTGACTTTTATAAGTCGCAGGAAAAATATGTTGACCTAATTAAAGATGTATTAAAACAAGATTACTTCAAATATTGGAATGAAATATACGGTGACTTTAGTTTTTTTAAAGTAAGTATTAACAAAATGCAACCTGGTTCTAGCATGGATTGGCATTGGGACGGGTTCGATGGAACATTCATACAGTTGCTATTTTATCTACAGCCGTTACAACAAGGCGAGTTTGAAGTAGGTATTGCAAAAAATATACAAGTAAATGATACAGACAGTTTCCCACATTGGCAACCTAGTAAAGGTTTAAATTATATTGCAGGTGATGTACAAACAACAGGCAAGATAAAAATTAGTAATAATAAGATGATTATCTTAAACAATCAAAATCCTAAGTTTGTTCATAGAGTAAACAAAACAGATGCATTAAGATACAGTGTAATTGCAAGTTGTGGGCATGACAGTCATTGGTGTCATAATAAAATAAAAGGGTATGACATTGAAGAATAAACAATTTGCAAATGGTAGAATACATGCTTCAGTAAACCCTGAGGACACATATGAAACAGGATATGTTGCGTACACAGCAAGTCCGTTTGATCCTAAGTTCTATAAAGATATAGAAGGTGGAGTACAATATCATCTCCAAGAATTAATACTAAAAGGATACTTGCCTATTAGTAGTTGTGAAGGACATTATCATAAAAAACAAAATATGAATTGGTACATAATGTTAGCATTTGGGGGAGATAACATACTAACAAGAATCTACAACATGATAAAAGTTATACAAGATGTACCGGGCATTAACTTTGAAGTGCGTAAGCAGGTAAACAATACTAATGAAGGTATTGGAAAAGTTGTAGGACTACAAGACAAAAAATATGAAATAGAATATATGAATAAGTTGTTTATGAAAAACTACAATGACTATCAATATCTATATATAGGATTATTCAAAGAGACTTCTTTCTTAAAACGTTGGTTGTTATCAAAATATAGTAAGGCCAAGTTACTACATCTTATTAAAGAGGAGGTCGCTGATGAACATATCAATTAATCCATCTTATTTCTGTAATTTTAGTTGTGACTTCTGCTATCTTACACCTGAACAATTAGCAGATAAAAATAAGATTGACCTTGATGTATTAGATAAAAGACTTGGAGAAATCACAGACAAAATTGAACATGTTGATTTATACGGCGGAGAGATTGGTGCGTTAAAGAAAGACTACTTTTATGGAATGCGTGATATAATACGTAAGCACTATAAAGGAGATATTAATATTATTACAAACTTCTCTATGCTACACGAAGGCTTTTTCGAAGATGGCTTCTATCTAAGTGTAAGTTATGACTTCGATGCGAGAGAAAAACACGACAGGGTTTATAATAATATGTTAATGAGCCCAGTACCTATTGCAGTATTAGTTCTTGCTAGTCCTAAAGTAATTAACATGAATGTTGATAATCTAATATCACAACTTAATCTTTGTAGTTCTATACAAAGCGTAGAAATTAAACCGTACAGTATCAATCAAGCAAACAATTATAATGTAACACACAAACAATTTGAACAATTTGTTATCAAATGGATTGAAAGTCCTGTACAAAAAAACTTTACTTTTATTAATAGTGATCATATAATGCAAAGTATTAATAAACAATATAACGCATTTTCAAACGATCATGTATACATTACTCCAAAAGGACAGTTTGGAGTCTTAGAGTTTGACTCAGATGACAAAGAGTTTTTCTTAGAGTTGGATACTTACAAACAGTACAAAGATTGGGCAGACCAGGAACCTACAAAGAATTGCAGTCCAATTTGCCATGAATGCAAGTATTTTGGTAATTGTTTGACTGAACACTACAGGTGGGTCGATAACTTAGATAACGGCTGTAATGGCTATAAAGGATTATTAGATTATGCAAGAGTGGAAAATTAAACAAGAGATATTTCATAGACTAAACAAGGAACACACAGACGATCTTAATAAGGTTGAGATTACAAAATGTACTCCTTCCCAAACACTTGATTATGCTATTGAATATTTTACTAATGATCAACTAGGTTGGGTCTATCCTGCTAAAAGTTATGTTGTAGCAATTTGTTATTCAATGTGGTTAACAAGATACTTTGGAGGTAACTTTTGGGATTACCTTAATGATCCTGATCTGTTGTATAACAATGATCCTTATTATGTTCCTTATAATGATGACAAGGAAACTTATGATAGTATCGTAAATGCAGTTGGACTAGGATTTGATCCAAGACTAGGAGTCATTCCAGATATAAAAGAATATTTTGATAAAGAGTTTATGATAGATGATAGAAAATAAAATTAGCAGTGATGGAGCAAATGAGATATTTGTAGACGTTAGTTCTGATACAGCGTTGAAATACAAAGCAATGGTGTTAGAAGTATGGCCCGAAACTAACTTTGAAGGATTACATATGTTAAGTTGGGATCCTAACAAAGATAAAATTAATTTAACATACGAAGTACACCCATCAGATCAAATCAAAAAAGAATTTGATGTAAAAGATCATCACATATACTGTGACTATTATGCTATTGAATTTTATCTTAATAAAAAGATTAAGATACTAAAAATTTATGACCAAAATTTACAACAACACCCATTGCCGTCGTTACCTCCTGGAAGCAGAATCGATGTGTTAAAAAGTGGCATAGGTGTGTATTACGGACCGAACGTGAATAACCTTAGGAAGATTTATTTCTTTCATAATAATGTAGAATGGATTCGTACATGGTTTAAAGATTTGACCATTCCTTTTGTAACACCTAAATACAAATTTACAATATTTGGCTTAGAGTTTGATGTCAATACATTAGAGGCTAAACATATATCTCAGTATGATATAAAGGATATTAATAATATATATAACGAGGATAGTTTAAAACAATGAGTGATAGAACCAAAGAAGAAATTATAGAAGAGATTAATGCCATAGTTGAAAAAAATATTCAACCGGGTGTAGCAATGCACGGTGGTGTTGTTAAACTTGAAAACTTTGATATGGAAACAGGAATTGCTACAATGTTAATGAGTGGTGCTTGTTCGGGTTGTTCAAGTAGTACAGTGACTCTAAAGTTAGGCGTAGAAAATATGCTTAAACATTATGTACGTGAAGTAACAGCAGTACAGGGTGTAGACGATCCTAACTTTAATGATCCATATTATAAGTAGAAAGATAATTTAAAATGAGTGTAGCAAATAAAAGAATAGCAGTAGTAGGTGCACACGGTGTTGGAAAGAACACAGTTTGCATTAAATTATTACAACGTGAAAAATTTGGTGAACGAGGTATTAACGTCACATACATGCCAGAGACTGTTCGTAGTACAATGTTTATGAACCATGATATACTTGCAAAAGAAATAGGCGGCAACTATGATAGTTGTAGTTGGTTATTCCATAGACATTGGAGTCAGATGCTAGAACACGAATTTAGTTGTGAAGTATTCATAACAAAAAGATTACCACTTGACTATCTAGTATTCAATCGTTGTGCATTTGAACTTGGTATGGTTAAAAATAAATTTGAACAATATTATTGGGACATGGCAATCGATCAAGCAAAAGCATTTAATGAAGTATATTTTGTAAGACACAATCCAGAACATGATCTTATTACAGACAGCATTAGACAAGGTCCTGCGGCAAGTGAAGAACTACAACCTTTGTGGGATAAGACATATAAAGAAGTTGTTGATGCTAATAGTATTACAGTTGTTGAAGGTACAGCAGGAGAATTATTAGAACAGATATGAATATTGTTATTGTAGGTGGCGGCACAGCCGGTTGGCTTTCTGCATTGTCATTAAGTAAAAATCATAATGTATCTATTATAGATAGTGATATACCTACAATAGGTGTAGGTGAAAGCACAACTGATCGTTTGGTTGAATGGCTTCAACGTCATAACGTTGACATGAATGATTTTATTAAAAAAGTTAACGGCACAAAAAAACTAGCCAGCCATTTTACAAATTTTAGTTATGACTACGGGTTCTTTCATCCTTTTAATGTAAGAGATGATAGAGACTTTTATGATGTAAGCAAATGGGCATATACTAATCAAGCACCTGTTCCGGGTCTATCAGAATTTTATCATCATCTACTAAACAAAACTGCTCCAGACAACTTTGACGGAGTTGCAGTGCATTGGGAAAATGGCCTAGTCCCAACATACTTTAATAACATGCTAGGTGATACAATAAAAGTTCATAAGGATACGGTAGTAGATATAATTAGAAAGCAAGATAATATTGATAGTATAGTATTATCTAGTGGCGAGGCATTAAAAGCAGATCTATATGTTGATTGCACAGGCTTTCATAAAAAGTTAATTGGTAACGATCATTTTGAATCATGGAATCAAAAAGGACAAGTAGATACTGCTATTGCTTGGCAAGAAGATTACGATCAGTACCTACCATATACAGAATTAACTGCTATGGAATATGGCTGGTCATGGACCATACATACAAAGGATCGTGCTGGTAGAGGATATGTTTTTGATAGTGAATATACAAGCATAGAATCAGCAAAGAAAGAAGCAGGCGTAACTGATTGTCGTGTGATACATTTTGACCCAGGTGTACAAAAAAATATGTGGAAAGGTAATACTGTAGCAGTAGGATTATCTGCACATTTCTTAGAACCTATGGAAGCAACTAACATAGAATTTGCAACTAAACAACTTGATATGATAGAGCAAGTGTTAGAATCAAACGCAACCGTAGAACAATTTAATAGAACAATGTATAATAATGCACACGAAATAAGAGCATTTATAAAACTACATTACATAAACAATCAATATATTAAAACAGACTTTTGGTCTACACAGAAAAATAGCAATTGGTTCGACCCAATATATGATGAATTGGTTACTAAAAGCAATTTGGATTATATAAAACAAACAAACTGGGAATGGTATGATATTTTTAGTTGGCTTTGTATTCTACAAGGTCTTAATATAACTCCTAAACACAAAATAGATAATCCTGCTCTATTAGCAAAATATCAACTTATGTCTATTTGATTTCTCGCGAGATTAAATATTAGCATGATAGACAATCCTTTTTTAATGAACTCCGATGCAGACGTGCAAAAAATAGATCTACCGTACTATGACCGATACTATTGGCAGATAGACGACTTCTATGCTGATCCTAAAGCAGTAAACGAATATTTAGATACACAATGTCAATACACATTGTTTAAGGAGGGTGAACCGGGCAGTTTAAATGGTAAGAAGTTTGCCGATCGTAGACATACTGGTATCCATCTAGGTATGGAAGGTGTGGCCTTTACCCTAGCAAAAATTTGTGGAGCAAGAGAATATAAAAACGAAGCAAACACAATCCTTACAAATACATTTACAATTCTTGATCCAGAGTTTGATAAACATGAAACACATTGGTGGTGGCCTCATTTAGATCATGGTTGGACAGTATTAATATATCTTAATGAAGAAGCATGTGAAGGAACTAATTTATATCACCGCGACGGTTTTCCTAAGATGATTGCACAACATGGATTTGACAGTGCAGTTAGAACAGGTGCTGAACGCAACTCAGAACACACTGGACCATGGAGTCCTAAAGAAAGTTGGATTAGAGGAGCAAACATGCCTAGTAAATTTAACAGGGCAGTAATTTTTCCTAGTTTAATATATCATGGTATGGCTATTGATAGCAAACGCTGGCACAACGAAGTTCGACGTAACCAAGTATTCTTTTATCACTATTAGAGAAGAAACCCCAGCCATTGACTACACAAACATTGTTTTTAAGGCTGGGGTTCTAATTAACTATTTTTTAGTATTTTTAGTATTGTTGATAAAGTCGTAAAACCTTTCAGCAGTATCTAAGACATTATCTATACCTGGAACTGCAGGCATATCAACTTTAGAAACAATCTGTCCAGTTTCAGGATCACGCTTTGTTGAAGTTTCAAACCCCAACCATTTTTGTGAGTGTTCGAATTCAACGAACTGTTTTGCCATGTCTAGAACTTGTGTTCTAATTTCATAGCCGTTTTTATTAAATTGTACTTTTGGTAGTGTATCACGCACTGATTGTGCTAGTTGTTCTGCACCTTTTTCGATGCCTTCTTTGAATGTTTTATTCATTTGTTTTCTCCTTTGTGTGTGTTTGTGTGTATTGTTACTAATGTAACACAATTATTTATAAAAGTCAACCTAAAGAATAGTAAATCTGGCAAGCCAAAAAGAAAGGATCCGAAGATCCTCTCTACTCACAATCTAATGTTTCCATTAGTTTTCTCATATCTACTTTTGGTACTTTTGGTTCTTCTTGCTTTATCGGTTGGCTACGTACATCGTTACTTCGAAGCCGAATCTCATCTCTGTTGCTTGAGGTTTTGTCCATTTCATGTTTAATCTCCTATAATAATATGTGCAACTTGCACACTATTATTTAAACACATCCATGCCTTAAAAGCAATACGTAAAATCATTAAACTAGGCTAATATCGCAATTATAGTAGTTTAACTTTGGATAATAGTTACCTAAATAAATTGCTGACCGACAAACGTGATTGGTCAGTTTAACTTGAAAGGAGATCCATTATGGAAATCTTAAATAAAGTAAAGGCTTGGGCCGGAGCATTAACAGAAGCAGGAATTAGTTTGCTTTCGTTAGGCATCGTGCTTGAAGTTTTATTCAACGGACAGAACATTCCGTTCTGGCCAAACATCAACATAATCAGCAATATCCAAAACATTGTTGCAGGCTTTTCTGCACAAGGATTAGTTGGTTTAGTTGCAGTATGGGTTTTATATTCAATCTACAATAGAAAATAATATATAACTTTTTGAACAAAGAGTTGTAGGGGAGTCATCTTGGCGGGCGACTCCCCTACGCTTTCTAATTTATTTTCCTGAAACCCAATCGCTTTCGTCTTGTGTGTAAGGCCACATTATATCATTCCTCCCCAGAACGCCGCTACTATTGCGAAGTATCCTACGAGTACTCCAAATATAACTGTCAAAGGTACTGCTACATCAACAAAGTTTTTAAGCATGTGCCTTGCCTTTCCATGTTGCTACAGTCTTACCACGCATGTAATGATCGCCTGGCTCGTAACTTGACATACGTTTTTTCTTTTTCTCAAGTCTTTTAATTGCTTCAAGTCTATGAGCAGATAGTTTTGATCTTTCAATCATCAGTGTCTTTGCTGAATCATGATAACCTTGTCTTGACAGTTCAGCCGCCGCTCTGGCTAAGCCTGCCTGTGCAAATAAGTTTTTAGTTCTTTCCCAAAATAACATTTTTAAAATCTCCTTAGTGTGTGTATGTTAATATCTGTTGTACTGTTTGATATAACCGAACGGGCCGGCATTGATCTCGCCCCTATCCAGTTGCCTGATCCTGCGTTCCAAGTCAGCGTGATCAGTAGACTGACTGAGATAATTCTCAGTCCAATCTTTGTCTGTCCAAAATAACTTTTGAAAAAATTTAAGTAAGGTTCGCATTTAAGCCACCTCCTTTACAGAACTATTCTTTAGAACGATTCTTGGTCCGTGTATTTGTTGTGATGTTGGTGCGGCACCATTATTGTTCAGCATGTAATCATATGCATACTGCCAGTCGTTGCCGTATTCAGTTTTAGCCCAAGTCAGTAGTTCTCCGCGGTAACTTGAAGTTGACCCGCTTTTCACCCATGACATCAGACCACTTATTAAGTGTGTCATTGTTTTCTCCTATAATGTATGGATGCTTAAGGAAAGCAATACCCCCTGTCTTTTCAGGGCGTCAGTGGTCTTTTCCACCGTCAGTAGTCTTTGCTACCGTCAATCACTTGTATCGGATGGATAATCCGCATTGTCTATCCAATGTGTCTATGTGTGTGATTTAGAAAAAATATTGCACTTTTTCTGCTTCATCTTTATTTATATATTAGTGTTTTATTATACGGTCTATATGAGCAAAAATCAACCTATCTTTTGTAAAGACTGTTATGCTATTTTTGCAACAGTGTGCCAACTATAAGTTGACACTAATATTAGCATGTTCTTATAAGAACCTATTTTTTCTTTTGGTAGTATAAGTATTAATATGCTTGACACTATTATGATTTAGTGTTATAGTTTATATTACATTGTTGTTTAATTTTAGGCGAAAGCCGGGAGAACGCAATGAAAAAACTTTTCGTAAACATAAGGTACTTCATAGCACCATTGCTGATATTGGCTACACTCGCAGGAGTGATGGCAGGTGGAGCATGGGTATGGACAGGTGTAGGCTTATTGGGAGTAGGCATTATACTTGACACCCTTATCAACGTCCAGACACGTGGAGCAGTTGATGAGAACGGTGAGACCTTAGGCATCCCATGGCTACAGAATATGGTTATGTATATGATGTTGCCAGTGTTCGTAGCACTACAGGTAGTTCTTGCTTACCAAATCTTTCACGGTATGGCAGGTGCAGAACTATTAGGTGCTGTGTTATCAACAGGTATATTTGCAGGCATAGGTATAATCTATGGGCATGAACTATCGCACACCAAAGGCGTTGCTTTTATAATAAGCCGTTGGATGATGGGACTATCAGGTTCAGCACATTTCTGTTATGCTCATGTGTACAATCATCACTTGGAATTAGCAAGTGAAGACGATCCTGCAACTGCACCTCGTGGACGTGATATCTATTCACACTATATCAAATCACACTTAGGACAATCTAAGTTCCTGTTTGAAATGGAGAAGGGTAGACTAAAACGTTT
>Ga0181380_1000130_pt1 | contig 32224 bp, 42 predicted proteins | sample 3SPOviralmetaG_FD_130116 | JGI IMG/M metagenome (GOLD analysis project Ga0181380, IMG submission 130116) | Marine viral communities from the oligotrophic San Pedro Time Series (SPOT) site, San Pedro Channel, CA, USA - 3 SPOT_SRF_2009-08-19 | ecosystem: Environmental > Aquatic > Marine > Strait... | reverse complement strand
ATTGTAACACATTGTATCAACTAGAGCTACAGCGTAGACGACTTGAAGTAGAAAAGCTTAGAGCTGAAATTGAAATGTTAAAATCATTACAAGGTAATGGGGAGTTTGATAACTGATGGATGATTTAGAAAAAAAGATTAAAGAAGTTGAAGACTTACCTAATAAACAAATCAAAGTAAAAGGTTTTAAGTTTAGTGGCGCTAGTATTATGGCGTTGTTTGCTTTAATATCTACAATACTTGGATCGCTATACGGTGGCTTTTTACTCTACCAAAAAGTAGAGGCATTAGCTTCATTAGACTTAGGTGACATTAGTTCACAAATGAAAAAGACTTCTGCTGATGTAATGCGTATTGAAGAACACGCTAATACTATTAAGTTAGAACTTAAGAAAGATATGACTGATTTAAGAAATAGTCAATGGAATTTAGAATCAAAGGTAGATGGTAAGCTACAGTCAGTAGACACTAAACTAACTAACTATGATACTAAATTAGATAGATTTGAAATAAAAGTAGATAAGACAAAAACGGATATGGAAAAACGTATTCAAGAGTCTTTAGATAACCCACTTGCAAACTAGGACATTATGGACGAAGACAAAAGAGTACAAATACAACTGGACAAACATACTTCACAAATAGCTAAGCTGTTCAGTAAGATCGATGATACTAACGACAAGATACAAAAGATATTTAATATGTTAAACCAAATTAGGTACTTTATATACGGTGGGTTCGCTTACTTTTTAGCATCTGAAGTTGGTATGTTTAATTTATTAAAGTTAGTAGCATGATGGGAGAAGAAAGATGATAGGATTTTTAACAAACGTAGCACCAATAGCATTAGGTTTTGTAGCTAAGTTGTTTGCACTTAAAAGTCAAGCAGCAGCAGAAAATCAAAAGTTAATGATACAGAACTTGCAAGCACGCAATGATTCTATTAATCAAGCTAGAGACAGAGCAGACAAAGAAAGTCCAATGGCTGCATTAAATAGACGAGTTATTATATTTGTTATATTGGCACTTATAATATTTACACAAGTAGCTCCTGTATTTTTTAATGTACCAACAGTAATACCAAATACTATAGAAGGCTTTAGCTTTTTTGGTATCCAGTTTACACCAGATGTAGTAGAGTATATACAAATACAAGCTGGCTCAGTTTTAAAGATGGATGAAATCTTTGGGTGGGCTACTATGATTATAGAGTTTTACTTTGGAGCTCAATTAGCAAAGGGGAAATAGAATGCCTTACGAGACAAGTCCAGAGATTGATTTCTCAGCCATTGGTTTAGTTGTTGATGTGCCGGCTAACGCTGTGCCTACAGGTGGCTGGAGTAATTCTTTAAATGTAAGACCTAAGAATGATTCTGTGCAAGGTGTCAATAAATTTGTAGATGATATACTTTTACATAATTCAGACTCAGTTATTTCTGGCGGAGAAGCAAGAGCGATTTGTCAGTTTACTCCTGCAGGTGGTGACGATTTAATTATTGCCTATATAGTAAAAGGAACTGATAATTTTGGTCATGTTGTTTTATATGACACTGGAACATCAGCTTGGAATGATATTACAAATGCAACAGCAGATCAAAAGTTTACTTTTGACGACAGTTATCCTCCACAAATATTTGTATTTAATGAATTACTTATTGTAAATCCGGGAACTGATGCTCCACCACAATTTACTGATGCTAAAGTAGCAGCAGGTAGTTTGGCAGAATTACCTAACTGGTTAAACGATAGCAGTAGTCAACCAATTATATGTAGAATTTTAAGACCATTTAATAATAGATTGGTTGCTATGAATATTAAAGAAGAGCATGGAGCTGGTACTGCTGATGATGTGTATCAACCTATTGACTTTTTATTTTCATCTCATATTACAACTATATCATCTTTAGCTGCAGCATCTTGGACAGCATCAACTAGCAATACAGCAGGTGATGCATTTTTATTAGATACTCCGGGCAAGATATTAGATGGCGGTCAACTTGGTGAATTCTTTATTGCATACAAGTCTGACAGTGTAGTAAGAGTTAGAGAAACTGGCGATACTTTTGTATTAGCATTTGAAAGTATATTTGAAGATGATGGTATATACTCAACCAGATGTTTTGCTAATATTGGTAACTCACAACATCTAGTTGTTGGTAACTATGGTGTATATTTGCATGATGGTCAATCACAAAAACAAGATATAGCTAAAGATAAATTTAAGGATACTATGTATGAGCTTGTTGCTCCTGCGAGACGAGACAGGGCTTTTGTTTTTCAACAAACTAGAGATAAAGAAGTGTGGCTTTGCATAAGTACAACTGCTAATAGCTCTGGCGCTGGAGGTTGTGACATAGCTTTTTGTTATAATTACGAAGACGGAAAAATACATAAAAGAACTCTACCAGATTTGTCTGATATATTTGAAACTGAACTGGATGGCGAATTAAAGATATATGCAACAAAGCCTGACAGTACAAAATTACAGGTTCTTTCTAATACAGTATTAGAGTCTGATGGTTTTTTTGAAAGAACTGATGACAATCTTACAAATAATAGTATCATGAAACAAATCAATAGAATTCATGTTACAGCTACAGGTGCTTGCAAGCTTGCTATTACTGGTACAAAAAATTTAAGTGATGCAAAATCATATACTGATATAAACTTTGATCCTGCTACACAATATAAAGTAGACACAAGAGTTTCTGGAAGATATATGAATCTTAGAGTTACTATGAATGGAGCGACTAATCCAGAACTAACTAAATTGCAATTTGATATTAAGGTTATAGGAGTTAGATAATGGCTACCATTTCAGAGACAGAGCTACAAAAAAGATTAAGAAAGTTAGAAGCTGCAGCTCTTGATCCGTCTGATACGGTTATTTTAACTGACGACCAATATACACTTTCAGAAAACGTTGTGTATCTTGCTTATGCTTCTGCTCTTAGTAATTTAGTAAACGGTAGCATTCCTAATCAAAGTGACGCTACTGACTTTCAATACTCACCTTACAATGCTGCTGGAGTTTTGATGGCGTTCAGAGGTTATTTTAGTTCTAATTCAATATATGCTTCAGGCGATCCAACAGACTATACTTGGGAAAGTACATCTGGATTAACAGGCTTTACATCTTCTGAAAGATATTTTACAACATCGACTGGAGTGCTTAGTACACTAGGAAATCCTATTGAGCCGGGTACTGGAATTACTTGGACAGTTATTTCTGCTGGAAGTGCAGTGCCATCAAATGCTGTATGGGTAGCAGAAAGATTTACAGTAAGCGGTGTAACTTCTGGATGGACTATCAACGCTGTTGGTGCATATGTTAATACTTCTATATTGCAAGACGACTCAGTAACAACTGTAAAAATAGCTAACGATGCAGTAACTGCTGACAAGCTAGCTAATTCAATTAACACAGCTATTGCAGCTAACACTGCAAAGGTAGGTATAACCACAAGCCAAGCTAATGCTATTGCAGCTAATACAGCTAAAGTTGGAATTACTACTAGTCAAGCTGATGCTATAGTAGCTAATACAGCTAAGGTAGGTATAACTACAAGTCAAATAACAAAATTAAATGGTATAGAAACTAATGCAACAGCAGACCAAACACAGGCAGAAATTAATGCATTAGGTATTACAGCTACTTCAGTAGACTTAGGCAACTGGACTATAACTGAATCAAGTGGTACTTTATTTTTTGCTACTAGTGGTACAAACAAAATGAAACTAGAAGCAAATGGAAATTTAACTTGTGTTGGTACTGTAACAGAAAACGGAACTATATAAGGATACTATGTATACAATACAAAGAATAGTAGGAGAGGATTTACTTCTCAATTATCAAGCAATCAAAACAGAATTAGAAAAAGCATTAGAGTATTCAGACGGTGAAAGAAGTGCAGCACAAATTATACTTAATAGTGTCTCACAGCCCCAAATTTACCAGATATGGCAAGTTTATAAAGATGGTAAGGGGGTAGCACTAGGTTCAACAAGAGTCGTCCAATACGAAGGATTTGTGGCTCTACACATAATTACATTAGCTGGTGACACTGATGGCGATTTGACAGAGTGGGCAGCTATGTTTGAACAGGAAATGAAAAACGAATCGATTGACATGTTAGAGCTAACAGGTCGAAAAGGGTTTGTCAAACAATTAGAAAAAGCAGGTTGGACTGAAAGGTATACAACTATGCGTAAGTTAATCAAGGAGAAAGCCAATGGCGAATAGTACAATGACATCAATAACATCTTATGCAGATGATTATAAAGATCAAGCTAAAAAGATATTAGATGATGCTCAGAATCTTTATGACACTGGACAGCTAGGTAATGTTGCTGGTTTTACACAAGCACAAACAGATGCACAAGCTGCTGGTTTAGCTGCAGGTCAAGCGCAAGTAGGACTTGAAGGTCAGCTTGCAGGCATGGCTGGTAAAACTGATTTATCTGGTATGAGACAGCAAGCCAAGAATGAAGCGTTACAAGCTTTAGGTCTTAACTCTGCTGCAGCTGGACGTATGGGAGGTCTTGGTGGTTCTCGACAAATGCTTAACAATCAATCGATAGCTAATGATTTAGCAGCATCGTTTGGTCAAATAGATATGCAAAGACAACAAATGGATTTGGCAAATACACAAGCAGCATTACAAGCACAAGGCACAGGTGCTGGACAAATGGCACAGATTGGTCAAGCTCAACAGCAACAACAACAGAATGTTAATGATGCTGGTTATACTGGACTAACACAATTAGGTGAAATGTTTTCTAACATTGCATCTAAGAAAACCAGAACAGAGTCAGACCAAGGAGGCAAGTAATGAGAGGTGAAAGAATGATTCCAAAAGGACCACTAGGTATGTTTGGTATAGCACGATCACAACTAGAAAGAATTGGATATAATCCGTTAGAGGCTTCTGACCCAATGGGTGAACCTATGTCTGGCGGTGGCGGTGGTGGTGGTTTTGGTTTTTCTCTTGGCGGTCGTTCTAACGATCCATTTCATCCAGACAATTTTCCAACAAAGTTAGACCCAACTCAAGGACCAAGTTACGGGTTGCCAAGTATATGGAACCCTGAATATAGTATTGCTGAAACTAATGCTTGGGCTAATAGCATGAAAACAAATAAAGATATTCCTCAGTTTATGCAAAATACATTTACTGACCCTATGGCTGAGAGAATGGGTAAAGGCGTTTATCATATGGATGTAAGTAATCCAAATAATAGACCGTCTGATTTAACAGGTAAAAGTTATACTGATAGAGTTGCTGCAACTAAATCTTGGAGAGACAAAAGAACAGCTTCAAAAGCAGCTAACATAATGGGTGGTTCTGGCAGCAGCAGGTCAAGAGGTTCTAGACGTGGAAGAAGTCGTCCATCAAAACCTAGTCCCGGATTTGGCTTTTCAAGAAGAAGCGGAGGAAGATAATGGCAAATTTATACGCACCTTTATACAATAGTTTGCAATCTAGAGGTAGGATGTCTCCGCTTGGTCAACCTGCAGCTATTAGACCTTATGAAAAGAAAAAAGGTTTGGGAGAAAAGGCAGCAGGTGCATTAGGTCAAATGATATCTGATGGCATGGCTCCAGCAAAAAAACCATCAACATCTGAGCGTCTTGCAAGAGCACAAAAGAAAGATAAAGAACTTAGAAAAGCTTTACAAAATCAAAAAAGTATTGATCAGCAACCAAAAGAAATGAGAGCTCCTTATGTTCAAATAGGAACTGATGCAGAAGGAAATAAAGTTTTTGGATTTCCTGAAGGTGATGAATACAAAATACCAACTAGACCATTAGGTCGAGCAACACCAGGACCTAGTTTATTAGAACAAGAATGGTTTCATAACAGAGCATTAATTCAAAATTTACGTGGTGAAAGCGGAGAAAGAACAAGTGGGTTCAGTGATCCAAAATTAAACAATCAATTAATATATGATGATTATGTTATGCCAGATAGATGGGATGATTTTACTCAACCAATAGGTGAAACAAATGATCCTCTTAGAAGTTTTATATCTAATATTTCTAAAATGGGATTAAACTAAAGGAGAATTACATGACTTTTGAAGAATGGGATGCAATAACTCCTGATTATGGACAGCCTGCTGGTTATATTAACGGCATGGGTAGTACTATAACTATACCTAGTACAAGAGAATCAAGGCTTAGAGAATATCAAAATTCTTTGACGCCTGAGGATATAAATGAAATAGTTCAGGGTTCAGTACAAACTCCATCAGGTACTGTTTTAGCAACAGATGGCACTGGAAGTATTTTAGATAATCCTGAAATTATTGCAGGTTCTCCAGATCAAGCAAGGTTTGAAATGTCTATAGCTAAAGATGGCGCTATAGAAACTAAATCAAAAACCACTATGTCAAATGGCGATATTACTGAAATTAAAAACAAAACAAATAATGACAACAACACAAGTATTTTAGACGCTGTATTAGCAACTTTAGGTGTTGGAGAAGTCAATGCAGAAGCTGATGGTGGTTCATTTATTTCAAGCACAGACCGTTTAGATACACCTGTACCTGCTGGCGTATACGAATCAGATTATTTTGACGATGTAAGTGGCGAATTAATTAAGAGTAATGCAATCGATCCTAAACAAGATAATTTAACTTCTGAATTATTTGATGGACTATATCATCCTGAATTATATGACAACCCTAAATATGTTTTAGATGGTTCTGGAGCTTTTGTTCCAAATCCAAATTATGATCCAGAAAAAGGTCAAGGGTCAAAAAGTTCTGCATATCCTGATACACCCGAAGGTAATCTTAATAGAGTTATTGCAAAGACACCTTACGATGAAACGCAGTCTGTTATGGCAGCTCTTAAAATAGATACAGACACACCAATAACAGCTGAAAGTTTTATAGCAGAATTAGAAAGACAAAAAAAATTAAAAAAAATAGCAGAGAGTTCTATTTTAGATACAACTGAATTACCAATTGTTACTGAAAATAAATCAGAAGCAATTGGAGAAGAAAAAGAATCAACAAAAGATATGGTTCAAGAAGCTGTTAAAGTTATTGCTAGCGAGCAGCCAAATGAATTAACTCGTTTAAATGATTTTGCTTTGTGGGCTGATGGTGTATCTGATGATCAAGCTATAAGAGAAGCTGAAGCTGTGTTAGAACAAATTGCAAATGCACCTACAGTAACTGACAGATTTAAAAAAGCAATGGGTGTAGCTTTTGGAGCTATGTTATTTGGAGATGATTTTGTTACAGCAATGAATACAGGACTAGGGGTAGTTGCTGATGATTATTCAGCAGAAGCAACCGCAGCTAAAGAAGCAAGAGATGCACAAATAGAATTCCAAAAAGAGATAGCTAAAGAGCAAAGAGCTTTACAAAACGATTTGTTTAAAGCTGATTATAATTCTTCAAGAGATGCACAAGAAGCAATTACAAAAATGATTGCAGAATATGAAATGAAACTTCCTGAAGAAGAGCGCAAAGCAGCAGCTTTAAGAATGAAAGAAAATATTGCTGCTGGTAGAGTTATTATGGAAGATACGATTAATTCTATAGGTGAAGATAAAGCAAACTTTATTGATTTAGATGGGGAGTGGGCAGGTTTATTAGTTGCACTTGAAGAATCAAAACCAGCAGGGTTTTCAGTAGATGTAACTGAGCCGTTACAAAGAGCGGCTTTAAATGGTTTGTTTAGAAAATATATAACTGAACAAAAATCTATGAGTGAGTATGGAAATAAAGCAGCTCCTCTTGCATCTTATGCACAAGAGTTCTTTATTAAGAATGAGCTAAGAGAGTTTACTGAAGGCATGGGTGCTATTGATCCTAATATAGTTTCACCATCAAGAGCTTATTTAGAAGACAGACCATTTATTGGTCCAATGAATGAAGATGGTGTAAGAACTAAACAAGTTTATGTTGGTAATTCTAAAGAACTAGGACCACTTATTAAAGCTGGTACTGAAGCTACACAAAAATTAGGTAGTGAAATTGAAAAATGGGGAGCTTCTGGTTTAGGTGAAAGAGGCACAACTATTCTTTTGTATAAAGATTACACTGACTTTATGAAACAATCTTTTGACAAAGGTGATGGTGTATTTGAAACAATGGAAAAAGTAGCTTATCAAAAAGGATGGGGTCCGTTTACTCAATTTGTTTTAGTTCACATGGGTAACAAACTAACTCTTGATAATATAGGTAAGAATTTTGATCCTTTGTTAACAAGCGAATCAGAAGAAGTTGAAGTAAGAGCATTAAAGATGTATATGGAAACTGGAACCTACGACCTAGAACAAATAAAACGTGAGTTAAATAAATAAGGAGTCACATGGCTACTGAAATACAACGTTCAAAAAGAATTAATGCTTTGTTAGATATACTTCCTGAAGTTCGTACGGTTGATGCAGATACAGTTCTTGATGATCGTGGACCGGTACGTTTTGTTAATGCACGTGCGCCTGAAACACAACATATAATTCCTGAAGGTTTAAAAAAAGCAGAAGCTGGTGGGCAGTTTTATACTGAGCTGTACGAAAAATTATGGAATGAATCTGGTATGAATCAGATATATCGTACTGGCAAGAAAGGATATTATGGTCGTGACTTAGGTGGATTGCAAGATAAATACGGCAATGACTTTATGGATAAAGCTGTATATGAAGGCATTGCTACTCCACAAAGCAAGCATCAGCGTGAGCTGTATGACATGGGTTTATTTGAAAGAGCATTTCAAACAGATATTTCTGGAAATGAAAACACAGACATATGGTCGCAAGCCAGAGACGAAATAAATGATTATCAATCAAAAACATCTATTGGTATTAGGCGTACTGCTTTAAATGAAGTTGAGTTGCGTGATTATCAAGATTATTATGGAGCTACATATAGTCCGTTTTTTGATTCACAAGTACAGTTTAGACATCCCGGTAGAACATTAGACAATGAGTCGACATCTGATTTTGCTGGAGGATGGTTACAAGGATGGGGTGGAATTAAAGAAAGTGCAAACAATGCAATCTCTTTAGGTGGAGATGTAATTGGTAGTCAGTTTATGTTTGACAGAGGTCAAATAAGGGCTGAAGAATCTGCATATAGATTGTCACAAATGCCTAGAATTAAAAATGACTTCACTCAAATAGAAAACTTTGGTGATTTTGTTGACTGGGCACAAACATCTACTGGCGTAGCTTTGCCATACATATTAGGTATAGTTGGCTCAGCTGTTGCTGGTGCTGCAATTACTGCGACAGCTCCAATTACTGGAGTTCTTGGTACAATTTTTGGTGCTGCTCTAAGTTGGCAGGCGCCAATGGCATGGATATATGCTGGTGAAGTATATGGAAACATGGAAGGTGACATGGATCAACGCAATGCTGCTATCGGATTAACTGGTGGTATTGCAATGGCATCTTTAGATAGATTAGGATTGGCTGGAATATTTAGCACCGGTCAAGTTTTAAAAAAACAAGGACTAGAAGAAGTTGCAAAAGCTTATGCAAAAAAAGAGGGTGTTAGCATAGATGTTGCACGTCTTAAAGTACAAGATGTTTTTGGAAATATAACTGTAAATGCATTAAAAGATTTAGATACTATTGCAACATTGCAAATGAGCAAAGCTGTTCTTGCAAAACAAACTGGTAAAGGAGTTTTGCTAGGTGCAGGAATAGAAGGATTAACGGAAGTTGCTCAAGAAAGTATTTCATATCAAGGTGGTAGACTAGGTACTGACGAACAAATAAGAAAGCCGTTTGATGTAGATGAATACAAAAGAATCATGGCTAATGCAGCAGCAGGTGGTATGTTTCTTGGTGGAGCTATAAGAGGTACAACAACATTTACAAGTGAAGTTGGTGGATTTCAAAAGCTAAAACGTCAAGGAAAGATGGACGCAAAAGTTGAAGGTAATTATATTGGCGGACGACTCGAAGATAATTTAGACAAGATGGTTCAAAACATAGATGCTAATAAACCAAAGCATGGAACACCACCGCCAACAGCACCGTACGGTTCTCCTGAGTATTACAATCAAAGAAATTCAGCAGGAGAATTAGAATCTTCACAAACAATAGCTGAAGAAATGAGTGCTGAAAGAAAGAAAGGTGACTATGAAGACAAATCTAAATGGAGAGGTGGAGCAAAAACACTTTACCAAAACTTCAAGGAGTTTCCAAAAAGATTTACACAAAAGCTTGGTGCATTTTGGGAAAACAAAGTTTTAGAAAATCCTAACATTTCTGAAAAAGGTAAACAGGCATTTCAAATTTTACAAACAATAGCTGGCTCTGGTAAATTTTCTAGTATGCAAGGCGTTGATCTATTTGAAATGAAAAGAATGATGCAGTCTGGTTTGATGGCAGAGGTTAAAACAATACAAGATGATTTGTATTTGTTACTTGGTGTTGGTTTAGAGGCTGGTAGATTTAATACTGGAAGAACTAAGTCAGAAGCAAATGGTTTGTTTCTTGATTATCTAGATGAAAGAGCTTCTGGTAAAAGTACTACACAAGTCTCAGCCAAGTTTAAGCCTTATATTAATAAACTAGAAGAGTTACGTTTAGCTATTGGTGGTCAAGAAAAGAAAGGAACTGGTGTTACAGATAAATTGTACGATGCTGTTGATGGTTTAATTGCACGTACTGGTCCAAACAAAAAACCATTTTGGTTTCAGAAAAGTAGACGTTTAAAAAAGGATGCTTTTCTTGATAACAAAGATGAGTTTATCAAAACATTAGAAGATAATGGTTGGACATCTGAACAAGCTACAGATTTTTTTGATATGATTGAAAATGGTCCTACAGGTTATGACTTAAGTACAGTACATGAGCTGGGGTTCATGAACTTTCCATCTAAATCTTTAAGAACTGGTAAAGGAATTCTTGAAGATGTATTTGGAGATGACTCTAAGTTTTTAGAAAACGATCCGTTTCAAAGACTTATGGAAAACATTCAAGAACAAACCAATTACGCAATAGATAGAAGGTACTTGGGTGAGAATGGAAACAACATAAATATTTTGCTTAAAATAATTAAAGATGAAATGGGTGGTGATTGGGACTCACGTATTGCTACACACTTTATGGATTATATTGCAGCAAGTCGTGGTGATTATAGAAGATTAAAAAATAAAAAGCTTGAAAGACTTATAGGTCATATTACTTTCTTTAATACTTTTGGTCATCTTGATTTGTCAGCATTGGCATCAACACCAGAAGCAGCAATTGTTTTGCTTGGTGCAAACAATGATAAGAAGCTTATGCCTATGATTGCTAAAGGCGTTGAAGAGTTTTCACAAAAATTACGTAATGATATTGGTGAGAACTGGTCATACATTAATCCAAAATCTGGTGTTACACGTGATAAATATTTAAGAAATCTTGTAGATTTTTATAGATATGGTTACGACACTGGTGCTCACGGTGCAATTGGTCAAGTTGGTATTGATGAAGCTGTATATAAGGCATCAAAAATAAAAGAAGCTGTAATGAAAGCATTCTTTTCTGTTAACTTACTGAAAGTTTATACAGACGCAACAAGAGTAGGTCGTTTATCTCTTGCCAATGATATGATATTTGGTGATTTTGAAATCATATCTATGTTTCCTGAAGGCAGTGCAGAAAGAAGTTCGGGTTTATATATAGATGCATTTGAAAGATTGAGGGAATTAAATATTGATCCTATTCCTGCAGCAGAAACATATAAAGTTATGGTTGACTTAGCAAAAAGAAAGCTAGGTGAAGGGGCAGACCCTGAAGCTATCTATGAAACTATGATTCAGTACAACCCAGACTTTATGAAGACTATGGATATTGCACGGGTTAGTTTTGTTGATAACGCTATTGCTCATCCAACGGCTATGAACAGACCTATATGGTATTCTAATCCTGCATACAGAATTTTTACTCAGTATAATGGTTTTATGTCTGTGTTTACTGCACAGTTGTTGCCTAAAATCTGGAGAAGAATTAAACGTGGCGATCCTACAGCAAGATATAATGCTGTAGCTGTTGCTGCTTCTATGATTGCATTAGGTTTTTTAAATCAAATGTTAAAAGATGAATGGAAGTATGATGGTGCACCCGGATGGATTACTACTAAAGGTTATGTTCAAAGAGGTATATCATCTTCAGGTTTGATTGGAACGCCAGAAAGATTGTTATCTGCTATCAGTCCAATTTACGACATGAGTAAAACATGGAATGAAAGTAGAATGGATAATATTTTAAGAAGAGCTGGTCATGCAATTACAGAAGGACTTGGTCCAACGTATGCACATGGTGAGCAATTAAGCAAGATATTTTTAAATCAACTTGAAGGTAATAAGAAAATGAGAAACTTTTATCTTTCAAAAGAGATACCTTTCTTAGGTAAGTTAAAAGACTTCAAAGATTATAATCTTGGAGTAAATGATTCTGGTATGGATTTAAATGAAACATTAAAAAATTCTATACCAACTATTAGATATCCGTTATAAAGGAGTTATAAATGGCTTTACAACTTAGACCAACAACAGGGTCTGGACAAGAAACTTTTAGACCAGACTTACCGCAATCATCTAGAATGAATGCATTGGTTGAGGCATTGAATGTTGGACCGATTACTGAAAGTGCATTAGATAGAATTCATGATGAAATGAGAACTATCTATCCATCTGTTGTTGATGAAAGTGCACAACAAATAAGTCCTACAGTTGGAGGTGGAGTTGATCCTGCACGTTCTGTGGAAAAAACTTATCAACCTAGTTCAATAGGTTATAAAGGTCCAGGAAATGTTCAGGCAAGAGTAGCTGGTAATGTTGGATTAAGTCAAGAAAGATTTAGTCCAGAGCTAATGCAAAGAATAGCTCCTGATTATGCTGGACTTGATCCTAATCAAGACAAGCCATACTTATCTCCTGATGAAGAGATATATCATCTTCAAGAATTTGCTAGGCTTAAAGGAGTTACTACATTAGAAGTAGAGCAAAGTCCAGCTTTGACAGAAGAGTTTGGTAGGTATCTTGGTCAGAAAACAATGACCATGGATAATGACAGGTATGTTAATTACACTAGGGAAGGTCAAAGTTTTGGTGGTAGAACTCCAACGCTTTATAGAACACCTTCACAAATTAGTAATTACAATCGTCAAACATATCCTGATGCAGCGGGCAATCCAGAGTTTGCTATTACTGACTTGGCAAGAGGCAACAGAGAACAAATAGTTCAGAATCTTGTAGACTATGGAATGTTAAGAGAGCATGCAGAAGAAAGATATGACGAAGCTGTTAAATTAAATCCAGAAGAAAGTGTATTAGCAAAGAACATGCATTTAATTGCATCAGCAACTACTTCTAAAAAAGCTAAACAAGAATATGCTTATCATGAAAATGGTTTGTTTGGTATAGCTGACAAGGTTCATAAATCTTTAATGGGAACTATGCGTTCAGGACCAATGGGTCCAGCTGCAATAGAAAGGTTTGCTATGAAGATTGAACAAGGCAATCCAAATTTCTCAAGGTCTCAAGCCAGAGATTTTCTTTACAGTTTTGTTTCTAGTTATGCAATGGTTAAAGAATCAAATCCAAATGCTGGTCGAGCTTACGCTGACTTTATGGTTCTTGCTGTGTTACATCATGCTAAAACTAAACTATCTAATTATGAAAGAAAGAAAAGCTCTGATGATGCAGATAGACAAATGAGAAATGAGTCTACAGAAGAAGCAGCTATAAGAGGCGAAAGAAGCTTAATGGTTGGCATTTCTGATGACAGAAAGATTGGTAAGTTAATACTTGATGCTATGGGTTTTGCAGAAGCAAGAAGCGAAGAGCATGCAATTGCAGGATCAATGGCTAAAAACATGATGGTTGATGCCTTTGAATCACAAGATGCTAATCCAGATAGTGAAATGTTTGGTGATTGGAATGAGCAATTGTTTCAAAAAGAAATAATTACTGAAACTAATCCTGATGGTTCTATCAAGCTAGATGAAAAGAATCAGCCAAGAAAACATATGAACTTTACTCTTACATCTAAAGGTTTAGATATAGCTGAAAGATTAACACCAATGATTGAAGTTGTAATGCCCGGTGCTGTTAAAGATGTAAGGTATGCTAGAAGACCTGTAGTGCCATCAATTGAATCTGTAACAAGGTCTAGGTCAGGCGGTCCAAGAAAAATGGTTGGTAAAACAACTAAACAAACAGGAAAGCCAGTAGACATAGGTGATGTTACTGAAATGGATGAAATGAAAAACGTTTCAGAAAACACAGGTGTAGGTATTAGTGTTAGCATGGCTGCGGTTGTACAAGAAATATTAACTGAGTTCCAAAACATTCTTGCACGCAATGGAAACGACACAACCTCTATTGGATTTTTGAACGACTATAAAAATTCTATGATGTATGCTATCGAACATTCGAAGTATCAAAACATGAAAGGCGATGGCACAGGTAACAAAGGTATCTACGGTGATCGTCCGGGTGTTGTTTTAAAAAGAGATAGGCAAGGTAACTTTCTTAAAACAAATAAACAATCAGGTATTGATGAAATAGTAGAGCAAGATTTTGCTGATGAGCTTGGTGATTTTAGTGATAGAATTAAAGACGGACAGTTTGATAGTGCTCTAGAATTTATTCAAAGAAATGTTGTCAATGGTGAATCAAAAGAATTTTTCTATGATTATTTTTATGGTTTAAATACTAGGTTAAATGTTGATCAAAACGTTGGAAATTATCAACACAATAAATTAGTAAGAGCTTTAATAGAATCACATAAAAAGTTTGCTTATCAATTAAACAATCCTTTACATGTTATATCTTTAAAAGCTGGAATCATGAAGCGTTTTGGCTACGATAAGATGGATGTATTAACAGCAGCAGATCAATTTGATAAAGAAGTTGACCTGTGGGAGAACGCTACTACAGCAGAAAAGATTAACATAGGTAAAAGTTGGGAAGGTTGGGCGTCTGTTGCAGCAATTACAGAAGCTGTAAAATTTAATCAAGCAATTAAAAATCCTAATGTACCAGTACATACTTCTGGATTTTTTACAGAAGTAGATGGTCTTACTAATGGCATGGCTCACTCTGCAGCACAAGCTGGTGACATGAGAACTGGATGGGGTGCAGGTTTGTTTGATCCAATTCGTTATGACCATTGGGTTAGAAACTATGATTTAATTGAACAGTTTCAAAGAGAAGGAAATCTTGATGCGTTGGCAGATTTAGAACATGCACAAGGAAACTCAACAAACTTTGCTGTTTATTTAGATGCTTACAATAGAGTTAATGAAAGCATGAAGAATGACATAAGACGTTTGTGGGACGGTTCGTCTAAGCCCGGTGTACCTATGAGCATAGGTTTGCCCGGATTAATAACTGATGCAGCACATGAAGGTGCAATGGCTATCATGCAGTTGGCACATGCAGGTGGCGATGGCAAAGGTCAAGGTAGCAGAAAGTTTGTAGATGCTATACGTATCATGTCTAAAGTAGACCCAGTTACTGGAAAGATTCGTAATAAACTAGGTCGTTCATTTGTTAAAAAACCAGTTATGATTTTTGGTTATGGCGCAGGTGCTGCAAGAATAAGAGAATCTGTTAGAAATTTTGTAGATGATTTATTTCTTAAAGACCCTAGCTTACGTGAAGAGTTTATAGCTAATGGTATAGATATTGATAAAGAATTTATTGATCCATTAGGTGTTATTGCAGCAGAAGCAGTTAATCAAAGCTTTGGAATTATCAAAGAGTTTGCAACAACACTTTCTGAAACTGCTACAGTAGCTAAACAACAAGGCTTTCCACTTAACATACCTACTTTGGCTGGCTATAAAATAAATCTTGGTGGTATTACTTATCAAGCAGACGAAGGTAACAGGGTTAGATATAAGTATAATCCTGGAGTTAGTGCTTTAGAAAGAGATAGATATCTAACAAGCACTGATCCTGAGTATGTTCAAAAAGAAAAAACACCAAATGCATTTGAAGGTATATCACAAATGATGGTATCTGATTGGAATCCTTTCTTTGAAGTTAATGGGTTTCTTAAAGCAGCCACACAAATAACTGTAATGTTAAATCATGCTAATGATAATATTAATATGAACAGACATTTAGTTAATGTACATAAACGTAAGCTTGCACAACGTGGTATTAATTACAACTCAAGTAATACTGATGCAGGAAACACAGCACTACATATTTTTGATGGCTTGCTTGTTATGCCTATTGAAGCAGAGATGCATACTAAAGAGTTGAACAAAGTGTTTGGAGATATGGCTAAAGCAAATAAAGGTCATACAAGTTTTGTTATAGATGCTTTGACATATGAGTTGCATGCCAATGGTGACAGAATATCTGACCCGAAAACTGACATAGGTACTAGGGGAGACTTTGTAAAAATTGGTGCAGTAGAGTTTGACACATCATTCAAAAGACTACTTAGTGAAGAAGGAGAGGCGGTTCTTGCAACACACGAAACGTGGGGAACATGGCATCCGGGACTTGACAAGTATGCTTTCCAATGGAAAGATGATTCTGCAACAGTTTTAGAAAAACTTAATCTTTTTGATACTAGAAGACAAAAGATGGCAAATAATATTACCAATTACCATCAGTTCTTTTGGGCAACACAAGATGTTAGTACACTTCTAAATAATAATCCAGACAGAGTATCTGCACACGTTAAACCAAGAAACAAAATATAAAAAAAACCCCCAACAGTTTCCTTAATGGATTCTGTTGGGGGTTTTTTTAATAGCCTCGCTTTTGCTTGACTTGATTTAATAAATTTCTAGCTTCTTGTCTGCCTTTGTTTGCAACTTTTTTAGCCCAAGCGTTTGCTTCTTGCTCAGACCTTCCCATTTTAATTGCAGCATTGTATTCTAATTCAAGATTCTTTTCATAAGTATCATTGATTAACCAGTTGTTTATCTCTGGTGTGTTGGCTAACTTTGGTGGAACACCATAAGAATCTACGTATTCTTTATCTGTTACACCATCTAGAGCTAGAATGTTATGTTCTCTTTTCTTCTCTGCCATGTCAATGTCCTGCTGTTAATATGGTTGAAGCTTCTTTAGTATCTTCGTCATCTTCTAAGTAGTCTATCAATGATTTAAGAAAGTTTCCTTCTTCATTCATAGGGTATACCATCTCGATCACTTCTGTTCTCTTTGCTTTCTCACTGTCATCTATTATAGTAAAGTTTGCTTTAACCATGGTTTGCATGTTGATCTCCTGATACCATGTTATATCCTAAGATAGCCATGCTTTTAATTAAACTTCTTAGAGCATCTTCTGCTGCAGATTTGATTTCATCTGATACAGTTTCCTGCTCTAGTACGTGTATACATGTGTTAGTCATGTCGACTAACGAGTATGCTTTGTTAAGCTGTTCTTCTGTCATTATAATTTCCTTTTATTTTCTCCAGTCACTTCTCCAAAGTGGTCTAGACTTTTTTTTTAAATCCTTGTAAAGTTCGGCAGTCTTATCCATTTGAACAAGACCACCGGGTTCTTTTTTTTTTCTCTCTGGCTTTACGCCCCCAGCCATCGTGCTAGTAATGCTACTACTACAATGCCTACTAAGATAGCGTACGTTTTATGTTCGCTAACTTTGTTCTTGAGAGTTTTCGGATCAATTCTCCAAGTCATATGTCTCCTTACTTAGATAACTCATTCGTTATATCTTTATCAAGTAACTTCCAGATAATTCCAGCAGCAATTAAACCTGCTAATCCAGCGTTACCTAATGTCCATACTATATTTAGTATAGAACCAATCACATCTCCAGTCAAGAAGGCAACCTTCTGACCAAAGATAACTTGCAATACAATTGACAAGCTGATTAGTTTGATGCCTACATCTATTGCAGCATCAGCACCGTTTTTAATTTTCTCTAACATTTTAACTCCTTTCGTTATTGTGTTTTTTCATGTAGTTCATAAGACCTTGAGCTACTTCTGGGCTGCCTTTCAAATATCCTTCTGCTGAGTTGCACCAGTGACATAACAATCCTCTGACTGTTCCTGTCTCATGGCAATGGTCAACAAAAAGTTTATGATCGTCATCCTTTCCATACTCGCAAAACTCATTAGCACATGTACCACCTTGTTGCTTGAGCATGTTATCGTACTCTTCAACTGTTAGGTTGTACTCAGACTTGAGATGATACTCATGTCTAATGACTGCTTTACAAGGTTTGCATCGTCTATCTTTTCCAAGATGTGAGCTACTCTTTATATGGAATGCGCTCTCATCTTTTACTGTCTCACAAATTGTGCATCTGATTTTGACTACGTTAGACATGCTACTCTTGGTCGTTATCCTCTTCCACTAGGTCAACTAACTCGCATACGCTTCCAGTACAGGCAAGCGTTTTATTACCTACTGTTGTATCTTCCAGCTCGTACTTACTTATCAAGTCCCAATCAACTGACTTGGGCATTGTTTTGGCTAGCTCCTTGTACTGTTCTTTAGTACAGTCTTCATACGGAGCTTGCTGGTACGTGTGGTCTGAATGCGGTAGGAAACTTACACCTGACACCTCGTCAAAGTGTTTGTATACCCACGCACCTACTTCCATCCATTCGTGTTCCTTGACGGAAATAGTAACACTAGGTTTATGTTCGCAGTAATACCTTTGATATGTTAGCCATAACTCAAGTTGTTCAATAGCATTTCTATCATTCCTAAGTACTGCACCATCAGGTGCTTTCATAGGAAATGTAAAGACTTTGACGCTGTTTGGTTTCATAACGTCTGCTTCACATGGTATACCTTGGTCTTCCATAAGCTGAGCAATTGGATCTTTTGAGTCTGCTCTTACTCTACGGAAGTAGTAGTCATTGTGTCTGGTGTGGATACCTGACGCAGAGTCTACTAGTTGGCTTACTGTCCCGCTAGGTTTAATAGCAGTTGTTGCAGTAGCCTGACTGATTCCAAGAAATCCTGACCAGTCTTTGTTTGTATCTACAGAAGCTTGCCTTATCTTTTTAAGGAAGTCGGGTAAGCTCATCTTTCCATGGTAGCCTCTGTCTGTATTGCTGCCATTCATGAATGAGTTATCCATGATGCCAGTTAACGAGACACCTAGCAATGCTTCTTCTTCTGTATTAGAGACCCATTTAGGTCTCAGTCTTTTAATATTAGTAAGGGATGCTTGGAACGTACCTAATATGGTAGCCAGCTTAACCTTATTTAATATGTCTTTCTGATGATCGTCTGCTCTAATAACAACTTCAGTTAGGTTACAGAACTGACCGTCTCTTAATATGATTTCACTACAAGGGTTGCAGCCAAAGTCATGTTCAGTGTTACGTCTGCCTATAGATGCGACCTGTTTCTTTGCAGCTTCTCTATTAAAGATGCCACGCTCACCAGATTTAGATTCATAGAGGGCGTTCCATTCTTTCATAAAGATACTCATGTCAGGTTTTTCTGTATAGCATACGCTGTTATTACTGAGTGCCATTTCTGGTGTGTCGCTCCACCACTGACCAGACTTAGCACTTCTCATGCGTTCGTCAGTCAAATTACTGAGGGAAATCAATGCACTACGTCTAACACCACCAACTACAACAACCTCTGCTACTTTACACATCATACGGTGACACTCGTAGCTTGTTAACTTTCTGCCTGCAGCATCTTTAAAGATGTTGGTTGAGAAGTTAAACAAATCTAGCAGTGGCTCTGGTCCACTGGCTCTACCGCCAAATGTTTTTAGGCGTGATCCTTTCTTTCTTATCCTAGAAAAATCCCACTTAGGCATTTCTCCATTGTATAAATATGTAATTAGTTTTCTAAATGCAGACTGCCATCCTTCTTTAGAATCTTGTACAACAATTACATCGTCTACATCAATAAGTTCTTCTGGTATTTCTGGTAGTTTGTTTATGTGTTGACGCTCAACACTAAAGCCTACGCCAGTACCATGCATTAATATATATAGACACTCATCGAATGCTTTAGGATGATCAACACTTAAGTATGCACAGTTGTATCCAGCTATATGATTCTTGGCTAGAGCTGGACCAGCAGTCATTAATGCTCTCATGCTAGGCATAATGTCTAGGTTAAGCACTGCATGTTCTAATTTTCTTCTAGTTTTTGTGTCTAGTTTGTAGTCTGTGTTTTCTTCAAGGTGCTCTGCCATAAAATCAAAGTACCTAGCTACAGTTTCTTTCCACGTTTCTCTTCTATTCTTTTCTGGTAGCCATCTTGCGTATCTACTTAATGCTATAAAGTTTTGATAATCATTAGGTAACTTCATTATTACTTATCCTCCATTAATTTTTACTTGTAAATGTTCTTTACCAAATTTATCTTTAGTAATTTTGTATTCTAATTCTTTTCTATAATGCATATGTATAGCATCAGTAATTCCTTGAGCATGTTGTAGCTCACCGTATTGTTTAAAAGCATACCCTATTCCTATTGCAATTAATAACCACAACAATATATATATTTCACTAATCATTTGTAATTTCCTTTAATATTATTTTAATACTACCTTTTTTTGCCCATATTTTTTTGGACTTTTGTACTACGATTTGCTTGTCATCATGAAAATATACATTATTTAAGGAGTCTAAGATTGCTTTCTCGTAATTATCAAGATCAGCATTGTTGTCACAGAATTGTCCATTCTTGGACGTTTTCTTTTTATTAGACCATGACTTAGCCATTGGAATAAAGAACGTCATATCAGCAGATATGAGTTCTTCAAGCCATACTTTGTCTTTATTGATCAGTAATTTCTCCATGTCTTTCTTAAATTGTTTGTATTTTTTACCATAATATGTACCCCACCTCGTAACTCTAGGTCTTGAGGCAGGTACAGGATTAATGTCAAACAGCAAATCTATTTGATTCATAGCATCTTTATGTAGTGTTTAGTTATGTCATCACTTCGGTATTCTTCCAAGTTCACACCTTTTAATTCAGGAATTGCTTTGTAGTTTACTCTACCTTTAGAGGTTCCGTGCTTTAATTGTACGCCACCACCTATAAATGATTGTCCTTGAGAGAGTTCGATCAGTTCTTTGCGAAGCTTTTCTTCTTTCTCTTTGACTGCTTGTAGTGAAGCATGTATTTCTCTCCACTCTTTGGCTTTCTTCAGCCATTCAGCATCACTTGTTTCTATTAAATCTTCTGCTGTTGGTGCTGGTTTGTCTACAGAAAAGTATTTTGTCCAAGCATTTATTATCTTAGCTTGTGTCTTCATGTGAGGCACAACAACTTGAAGCAACCCTGATGTATTCTTAACATCATATACCCAGAAGAATAACTTGCTGGAGTTTGTTACTAACAGTTGCTGTTGACATTGCAGCCAGTATTGTTCTGGAAGCAGCGCTGTCTCAGCTACTTCTTTCCATAGTTCAGAACCAGTACCTTTGATTGGGCATTTGATTTCTAATATTGTATTGTCAGACTCTCTGTAACCATCAAGCGATGCACCAATAGGTACGCCATCAAACTCATTGATGACAACAACAGGTGGATACTTTGCACCCATGTCATCTTCGAACATGTTACGTGCTTCGTCTTCGTATTTGTTACCATGATCCATAGCAAAGTTTGTTTCTATTTTGGTAACACCATTCTTTACATTCCATAAAGCCAATGGTGTCTTTGGTTCCCACTTAGAACCGCCTAGTAAAGCACCAACTTCTGATGCCATTCCACATTTGCTACGTACATCTAACCATTCTTGTGACCCTTGTGGCAGGTCTTCATTCTTAATTATTTTCATTGAACATTTCCTTTAGTTTAAGTTTATTAAATTCATCTAGCCAGTCTTCTCCTGGAGTTGGCGAAATGTGTACATCAACATGTATCTGTTTAGCTGCTAGCCTCTCAGCCAGTTGGTAAGCAGACTTCTGTCCGACATATGACTTGTCGTTGTCAGCATATATTTGTACTTCTGTTATGTCTTCTGGCGGTTCGAAGGTTGCCATGCAGTGTGCATTCATTACAGAAAATGCAGGCAGCTTGGAGATTTTACTTGCAGCCAGTGCAGTTTCTATACCTTCGGCTAAACAAATAGAGCCTTCGTGTTCGTGAAGTCTAATTGCAGCGCCAGTTATTGTACCTTTAGGTGGCATAATCTTTCTTGCCGTACCTCCTTGAAGTTTTCTACCGTTCTTAGTATACGTCAAATGCCATGATACACCAACACCTTTTGCATCTTGTATCAATCCTAGCATTGTAGGAAATGGTCCAAGCTTGGCTCCATGTTCCCATGTATATAGCATAGCTTCTTTCAAAGTTTCTGGGTAATCGTTTATACCACGCATTGTTAAGTATGTTTCAACATCGCTGTTAGGTCTAATTGGTTCTGCCATCTTAGCTACTTTGCGTAGTGCAGGTACAGGGTCTTTCTTTTGTTTAGCTGGTTGGAATGTTGTATGATCTATAATAGGTCTTATAGCATCCAAACAATCTGTAAAGCTCCAGCCATGTACTTTTTGTAATAGTTCGAACCCATCGCCAGCACCACATGTATTACAGTAGTATGTGCCACGACCATCTTTATCATCGAACCTAAATCTATCTGTCCCTTCCATACATATTGGACAAGGACCATGTTTATTTTGTAGGTAGTTTCTATCTATCCCTAATGAGGATAGCACGCCATACCATTTGCCAGTTACGTCTAATTTATTACTCATGTTTCCTCCTTACTTATATTTATTTTTACTTTTTGCTTTCTTTATTCTTAAATGTTTAATGTAGCTGTAACATTCGCTACTTGGTTTTATTGGTTCTGCATTTTGATAACTTGGGTAGTCATCAAATCTAAGTTTGTATGTGTGATATGCCCATCCGGGTTTGTAATTGTACATAGCACAATAACCCAAGAGCATTTTATAAAACTCCTCTTTAAACTCAGGTGCATATGACAGTTTATTTTTAACAGTTTTAGTTTTCTTGTCTACAAATCCAAGCTCTTTATCTAAGACTGCAACATATTTAGATTTCTTAAGTTGTATATGTCCACACTTACTACATATGTTAGACCCAGAGTAAACAGAAAAACATCCTTCACATATAATCTGAGCTTCTTCTTTTGGCTGTGCAAGTTTTCTTTCTTTTGCAGTTAATTTTATTTTACGATCAAGTGTCCAATTAATATCTTCTTCAATGAACCCGTGCATATATACAGCACCAGAGTGATCTATAATAGTTGCTTTGTCTTTACCTTCATGTGGTCTCAATACTCTACCAACCATTTGTATATACATGCCTAACGATTTAGTTGGTCTTGCAAGTACACATACTTCAGCTGGGGGACAGTCAAATCCCTCAGTTAATACCATGCAATTACAAATTATTTTTGTATCACCATTATTAAAATCGTTTAATACACGTTCTCTTTCTTTGTTATCTGTTTCGCCATCTATATGTGCAGCTTTAACACCAATATCAATAAAAGATTCTGCTAGGTTTTTACTATGAGCAACAGATGAAGCAAACACAATAGTCTTTTTGTTGTTGCCTATCTTTTTCCATGACGACACTATGTCACCTATCAATTTAGGTTTGTCCATTCTATCTGCAAGTTGCACAGAATTGTAATCACCCATTGAAGTTTGTATACCATTGAGATCAGGTATTGTTGGCGCATAATATTCACATGGAACTAGGTGTCCTTCTTTAGTTAGCTCTCTAATAGACGGAGCTTGAACCATATCTGAAAATATAAATCCAAGTCCTTTACCATCAGAACGAACAGGTGTTGCTGTCAATCCTAAGACTTGACTGTCTTCATACATACCTACAAGTTTAATGTAAGTTCTGCTTAATGACCTATGTGCTTCATCAATAATAACTACATCTGCTTTTGGCAGAGGTTCTGTTTTATTTGTTATTGACCGAGACCTTAGTGTATCTATAGAAGCTACTTGTGTTTTATGCCAGAACTCTGAGGTTTCACCAGCCATAATAATTCCATGCCTGATTCCTTCGTTAGTTAATTTATCTGAGCACTGTTGTATTAATTCTCTTCTATGTGCTAAAAATAATACGTTTTTATTTTGTTCTATTAAATATTTTACATAAGCTGAAGCCATGATTGTTTTGCCAGAGCCGGTAGCAGCTTGTAGTAATATGTTTTTGTTTCCTTTTCTTTGAGATCGTATGATGTTATTAAGAGTGTCTTTTTGATACTGTCTTAACGCCATCATCGTTCTCCTTATAGTTAACTCCTAATGCTTCAAGAGCTTTTGTTAGTTGTGTTATAGTTTCTTTTAGACTGTCGTTTTCTTTTTTTAGTATTCGATTTATTCTCAATGCTTCGTCATTAAAATGTTTATTATTATTAGGGTTTACCATTATTTCTCCATGTTAAGTGAGCAGTTTTACTTGTCATGCTCAGGACCATTAAGGATTATTTAGAACGGAATGTTCTCGTCATCATCATCAGTTTCTGTAATTTCAGCAGTCGGTCTTTCAAGATAAGTAAACTCATCTCCACCAGCTCCGCCTTCATACTCTACTAGTTCCATGACCTGTACACCTACGAGTGTAGCAGTGACGCCACTTTTACCAGCGTACTCCCATGGTCTTTCCATGTATTGTACATTGCATAACGAGCCATTACCAATAGCCATGTCGCCTAGGTTATCACCGTATTTATCTTTAACAAATGGAGCAGATATTGCCATCTTTTCCATAATTCCAGTTACAGGATTCTTTTTGTTAAAGTGTGTGTTACGTTTAATTTTAACAAAAGGCGTTCCATCTTCAGGATCAAAGCGTTCTTTCTGTGCAAATCCTTTAGCTACCCATTCTTTAGATTGTTCTGGTGTTACATGACAATCTACAGTCCATTCAGTATCTTCTGAAGCATACTTTTGAGCAGGGTTGTCACCAACTCTAGCCCACTTTACTTTTACATTGTTTAGAATCATTTAGATTCTCCTTATTACTTGTTATAAAAATGTCAAGCCTTACACTTGACTCCGTAAAAAGACTTAATAGTCTTTCTGTTCTTATAGAAAGCCACTGAAGGTGGCTTTTACTTCAAAAAAAAGAGCCATACATTCTGAAGGAGGTGTGGTAGTTTCAGAGTGCATGGCGTTTTTTTGTGTTACATAACTACCACATAATGCAACATTAATTTTTATTACTTTCCCTTTAAGGGGCTACCCGAGATTTTTTCTTCTTTTTCTATAAGTTTATCTAGGAACCATCTAGCTTTCTTTAAGTCGCAAACACCATCCTTAAATCTCCAGCGTGCAATATATTTTTGCACTGTTCCAGTTAGGTAATCCATTTTTTGGTCAAGTATAAAATCTATTACTTCTATTTTACCTTGTTGATAGTGTGGTGGGTTTATTTTATCTGGTTTATCTGATGGTCTATCTTCATTCCATCTTACTTTTATTTCTTTATTTTTCATTGTAGGCTCCTCACGTGTAATGCTGTGTCTATGATTAAAAGTTTGTTAATTAAATATGCTCGTTTGTAATACGGATCACCCGGTCCTTTAAATCTAGCAGGTTGCAGTCCGTTCTTTGCTATTATTTCAAATAAAATTCCTGGTGTTGTTACTATTATTTCTTTTCCCGTGTGAAATACCCATCGATAAGCTTTAGTAGTTGACAGTGCAGAAGGTTTATTATTGTATTCTATTTCAACTACAAGGTTTCCTGTTTGTTGTGACATTGGGTCGTACTTTACTTCTACCCCTTTGTCATCACATGGTATATGTATATCCCATTCTTTGCAGTAACCGTCAACTAAATAAGCATCATCATATTTCTTTTTAACCCATACTAGTATTTCTTTTTCTATTTTCTGACCTCTTTCAAGGTCTTTTGCAAAACTTGTTTCCATGTTACCTCGCATTTTTATTGATTGATATAAGTCTTTGATTTATATAGTATTAATAGACATTTTTATACATTATTTTTTACTTTTACCCCACCTAGAGTACATCAGCAGAAGAAGAAGTCCGATCCGTGTATATCTTCTAGTATTAATTTGCCTACTTCTGGTGTCTCTTTATCAAAGCTATTGTCGTTCCATATTATTTCATTACGCATGATTTCGAAGATATCTTTAGCATACATTTTTATAAATTCACTTTTAGTTGTATTGATTAAAGCTTCTACGTCTGCAGCATGTACACTAAAACTGTCATGTATTGCGCCAAAACTTGGTAAGTTAAGTTTATTTATTACTAATGACATATGGCTTGCATCGTATGAGTGTACCCAGTTAGCACCAATAGCAGATAGATGTTCAGCAAGCGCAGGTTTGTCAGTTATATCTAAATAAACATGTGTAATTTGTTTTTTATTTATTGATCCTTTATAAACTTTCTTGCGTGCTACCCATTTTTGAGTGAGTACTGGAAAACCACTTGGTGTATTCCATGATATGTCTTTCATGTTCATGTCTTTTAGTTTATGTTCGACAAGTGCTTGTAAATATTTTTTAATTTCTACAGGTCCATGACAAATTGAATCATAAGCTTTAACTAAATCTTTACCTAAAGCTTTTGAATCTGATCGTGTTATGTTGTATGTAGATGTTATTCCAGCATCATAACAATCTTGATATATTATTTCACCAATTTTTCTAGCTCCAGCATCATAAGCTCTAGTCATCGAGCCACGTTTACTTATACCTTTTCGTATTAATTTCATTGGTATGTGTTGCATTTTGCTACCAATGTCTGTGTTTTTGTTTAATTCTAATATTTTCTTACCCATCACTAAATAAAAATCTTTAGGCATTTGCATTGGCATCAATCCTACGAGCTTACCAGCTTTTTCATCTAAAGACATTGCTGCTAAATGTTGTGTACCGTTGTTAACTCCGTCAATTGAGATTGGCATTGATGAATAATATGGTTCGCCAGTGAGGGCGCTGCCAATTATTCCGCCTATCTCAAAACACAATGATAAAAATACCCATGGTTTTTCAGCTGACATCCAATATTTTTGTGTGCTAATTGGGTTTTCAGCTACGTTTAATATCATGTCAATGTGTTCAATAGTCCAATTATGTTTATCTAACACACCCATTTTGTCTACTGAGATGTCTACTAAGCCATCATTTTCAAGAGATGTTTTGTAATCTAGCTCTATCCATTCTTGTAAAGGTAATTCAGTTATTTTGTACGTTTGATTAAATGATGTAGCTGCATGTATAAATGTATATTCTGCACCTTTTTGGTCAACAACTTTTTCTTCAGCAAATAAAAAATGTCCTCGTGCTAAATCATTTGATTGATAACTAAAGTATGGATCACGATTATAAATACGTCCACGGTAATCTAAGTACATTGATTGATAAAATTTGTAACCTAACCAGCCCGGTGAATTATTGTTACCGTTTATTGTTTCTAAAATCGCTCTGTTTCTAGTTGCTTGTGACTGGATGCGAAGGCAGTATTGTTTGTCCGTCCAACGTCTATTTTCAAGGTTGTATTTATCTTGCACTTTTTGTAATTTTATTTGTGTTTCTTTTATTTTAATTTTGTTTTTTAATTTATTAATTCTTAGATTAAGCTTTTCAATTTCTTTTTCTAGTATGGGTACAGAGGAAGAGTTTCCTAATTCAGGTTCAAACAAATCTTGCTCTCTGTATAACAACATGCCTTTTAAATGTTTATTCACATGTTCACGTTTAATGTCTATTGTGTCAAACATTATTACCATACCATCACTGTTTATCAGTTCTATTTCTGTGTTTGTGAGCTGTTTAGTGAGTTTTAAACTTACAGCAGCGACTTGCGGGTTTATTTGCCATTGTACGTTTTCAAGTTTGTTTATTGATTCATAAAAGTCTTTATCATCATAGCTTTGATCTATATCTACATTCGATTTAATTAATCTTTCTTTTACACCATTGGTATTACGAAAACCTTTTATCCATTTTTTATATTTATAACGTGATATGCCTGTACGTTGAGTTTGATCGACTGAAATTTTAAAGAATTTTTCACCCATTTCTAGTTTGTATGGGTTGTAGTTAAATTTTTTCTTGATATTTTGTAAATACACCTCTTCTATACGAAAATATGGCTCACGGGCTAAGATAAGGTACTTTTCTTCGATTAAAACGTCTAAGATGAAGTCCCCTAGCATTATGGATGTTTTGTTGTTATAATCGAATTCTGTGAGGTTTAAGATATTTATGCAGTAACTTCCAATTTTGGCACTAGTGTTTGTTAGCTTAGTAGAACCGTTATCTTTTTTAAACTGCTGAATAAGAAAATCAAACGTCATATTTAAAATTTTAACTGTCCGGTAATCATTGTATACACATTGAGCATCACGAAATAATCGTGCAGCGTGTGTGTTGTTATGATTTCTTGAAGTTATCTTGTATTCTAATATATCAGCAAGCTGATTAATTAAAGTTGTTTGCACTATTCCTCCTTTGTTTACTTTGAGTATACCCTTATTTGAAAAAAGAAAACACCCTTATTATGGTGTGGGCTTCGAAAAAAATGTGGAGCACCGCTATTAACAGTGCTCCTATAGTTATTTTTGTCTTCTCTTTTTTAAGTTTTTTGCAGCGATAATGTTTATTGATATCACAACAAGCCATGCACATAATGTTACAAACCCAATAAATAACATTATTGAGCAAACAATTCTTGCATTCTGGCAGGTATTACATGATTGGTATTACATGCGTCACAACAATCACCGTTTATTTTTACAGGGTCTGGGTTATTACCAAATCCTGTGAAGTGATCTTCACATATTACACATTTCCATATTTCTTTGCCATTACGTTCACTACCTTCTGTTGAACCTGTCACAAATGTATCAGTTATTTCTAAACCGTGATGTAATTCTTCATCTTCTACTCTATCTGGTGCTACCATTTCTGCAAACAACATATTATGTTTGTTGAATTCATCTGCACCAATATGTTTATATTTAATATTTTTCTTTTCTAAATAATCAGCATCATAGTACGTATCTACAAACTGTTCCATCTCATCAACATATATTCTTTTTTCGACAGTCACAACACATTGATACTGTATTTCTACATCATAATATTTACGTTGATATTCATCTAATAATAATTTATCAGTCATACTAACCTCTCACGAACATTTCATCTGAGTCTTCGTAAGGAAAGAAACTTTCCCATTCTGCTTTTACTTCTTCAGGTTTATCTGTTTGCATATGTGCTTTCATTTCAAAATGGTAATCATCAAAGCAACCTTGACCTGCACCGCTGTAAGCACTAGATTCTGCTGCTTCTTCTGCTTCTGCTTCAGTATATGCAAATACATCTTCAAATGTTACATGACATACTTTGCTGATTTCTACATGGTAATGTTTTAATTGTTTTTCTTTGTTGTCTGACATATTAAGCTCCAGTTATGATTACATCATAGTAACCATCTTGTTGATATTTTAATAGTAATGCTTTAGCATCTGTGTAGGTTAACATTTTTGGGTTCATTCGTTCACCATCAACCCACACTATATATTTTCTTATTTCTTTACCAGTTAGCATACTTTTCCATTTAGTTGTCTTCGCCATCATCGTTAAACCTTTCTGTTAATTCGTTACAATCTAGCATGTCAAACACATCATCATTTGACATATATTTTAGGCAACACAATAGAAGATGGTCGGCTGTTACACGACCTTCTTCTACCATGCCTAATGCATCATCACGCCAGTCACGATACATTATTGTCCACCTTGTGGAATTATCAGCATGTCTTCCATCGATGTATAGAACGCACCACCGGCATTACCTTCATCATCACTACTAGCAATGATTGAATGACCATCAGTGAATTCAATGAATGGTGTTGCACTCCAACCCATTGCTTCTTGTTCCATATTGTTTAAGTATCCTATTCTTGCAACTGTTTTACCTCTGAATAGTTTTGTTGCATCTTCTGACCAGTTTCTCATTTGATTAACTCCCTGTGTTTTGATATAGTGCTGATGTCATGTATTTCATGATAACCACCAGCGATTCTTGAATGTTCGAAGCTTACATGCCCCATGTTTAATAATGACGCAACCTCATCTCTGCCAAGAGTGTCGATTGTTATTTTATAAACGTGCGTTCCTTTGGTAGGGATGGCTAATGCTTCTTCTTTTGTTGCATAGTATGACGAAAAATATAAAAACTTTTCGTCTTCTGTTATGTCTTTGTCTTGACACCAGTTATTTGTTTTTTGATATATGATCATGATTCATCACCATCTGTTATTGTTATATTTATTTCTATACGTTTATCTGTTTTTAGCATGCCTTCTATTAATGTTGTGTTTATCGTTACGCAATGTCTGTCGCCATTGAATAATTCTATAAGCATATCTTGTAATGATTCATCTAGGTTTATGTTTGCACGTCTTAATGGTTGTGCAACAGGTGTGTGTTTATCTTCATTTAATCTTTTATCTAACAATTCCCATTCTGTATCTTCTGAGCTCATTGTTTTTCCTTGAGGTGAAAGTACCGATGTGTTTCAATCGGCACTAAATAATTATTGTCACAAGTTGGGCAGTACCAATTTTCATTTTCTGCGTCAACTTCTATATCATAGTAAAGTTCTTCGTTACAATCATCACATTGTGTATTTATTCCCATGCTTCACGCATCCATTCTGAATAATAGTGATAACCTCTGTCATAACTTGTTTGAAGTTTGATACGATATTTTTTGCGTATATATTCAGCAGCATCTTCGTCATTCACAAAATATAAACCTTCATCTTCAACATATGTACCAATGAAAGCCCAGCCTTCTTTGTACATACTTGGATATATTTCTTTGAATGGACGCCCTGAACCATGGTCATAGTATACTTCTTCATTTGGATGAGTCTGCATACCAGTTGGGTATATATATTCTCTTTGAATTATTTCCATTAGTAACCTCTTGACATTTCTTCATAGGATAGTTTTTTATCCTCATCATCTAGTCGATAAGCACCCCAGTGATAATCACGTTGCAACTCATCAATCATATCATGTGTGCGTTCCAGCACATCATCTAGTATTATTTCTGACACACCTTGAACGATACTTCCATAAACACGTTCTTGCTCGATTTGTGACATTTGTTCTATTTCTGGACATTTTTCATCTATAAAGTCTTTTACAATGTCCCATATTACAACACCTATACGCATTTCTATTAGTTTTGTATACATATTAAAACCTTATTATTTGATATATTATTATCGCTATCATAGTAAATATGAATAGCTGAAAGAACAACAGCATTTAACATTCTGCTGTGTAGTATAGTTCGTCAGCGTCCGGATTATCTTCAAAGAATTTTTGCATTTTGTGACCTAAGTGTAGTCTTGCAATCCATTCCCATATTGGCATCCATTTAGCTTCGTTTACATTGTAAGCTGGTTTGTCTGATATATCTGGTTTAGGCACACCAATTTCTTTGTATTTAAATAGCCAGTCTTGGAAGTTTGTATACGACCATTCTTTGTTTGTACCACTATGTTGTCTTGCCCATTCAGTAGACCATCTATCCCACTCTTGCCACAGTTCATAATAGTTGTATTCAATCCATTTTTTACCATTCTCATTATTTTTTACATGTTTGAATGATAGGTTTTTTATCAGTTCTTGAATTTGTTTAGCACCAACATCTTCGAATACTTCACGATCTTGTCTGTATTCTATGATGTTGCTATCACATTCTTCTGAACCAAAGTGTTCACCATCGTCACTTGATTGAACACCAAACCAAAACTTACCTTCTATGTCGCCATCGTAATATCTGCCCATTATTTTATTACTCCTAATTTATATGCTAATTTTATTGTATCCATGATTTTTTCTACTTTTCTTTGTACATCATATTTACCATCATCTTCATTGAACTTTGGTTCTACAGTTAATACAGATATTTTTTCTGTTACTAAGTTTTCATCATCTGCATCACCATGTTCTATGTTGATTCGACCGAATGATGTATCTATTGCGTCATAATTTAATCTGAATATATTAGATAAGTCGAATACAGTCATATCATCTTTAGGTTCTATATGTATTTTCATGATTGCTCCTTATTTGATTCACGCCATTGTTTATATTCTTTAGTTTCTTTCACTATGTTTGCACTTGTACAATGAAAGTCTCGCGAGTCTAGTTCATTTAGAAATTTGTCATCTTTCATTTGTTGTTCGACAAGTTCAATTGCTTCTTTTGCACTATTTGCTTCTACATATTGAAGCATAGGATAAAGTTCTATTTCGCAAGAGTATTCATATTGTTT
>Ga0181380_1000129_pt1 | contig 32260 bp, 24 predicted proteins | sample 3SPOviralmetaG_FD_130116 | JGI IMG/M metagenome (GOLD analysis project Ga0181380, IMG submission 130116) | Marine viral communities from the oligotrophic San Pedro Time Series (SPOT) site, San Pedro Channel, CA, USA - 3 SPOT_SRF_2009-08-19 | ecosystem: Environmental > Aquatic > Marine > Strait... | reverse complement strand
TATTCAAGTGCTGTAGCACCACTGTTCATTCTTAAAATTTGTTTGGTTGTTCCTTTTGTTGAAGGGAATTGGTATGTGCCGTCTCCTCCAACATGAGTGAAGTTTGCGTCAAGCTCTGTTTGGGTTAATGCTGACCCTTTAACTAATCTTTTTGTAATTGCCATAATTTCTACCTATTCCTTAATATTTATCATTCCACATAATCCTCAGGCGTTACATAATCACCTATTACATAATCTACTATGTTTTCACTATTTGTTAGGTAATTTGCTTGTTCTGTGGTACTATCTACTAGTATTACGCCTGTATCGTTCCAAAAGCCTTTTGTACCAGCATTTGGTATATGAGTATCTCCACTGTATACTTCCGTTGCTGTTGCATGATCTTGTATGGTTGTTCCATGTGTTCCACGTACAATATCACTCAACACATTACCATTAACTTTGCTGTATTCGATTCTTTCAGTACCAATCCATAATACACCAGGTTTATCAGTTACTTTGTTATCAATTTCATTTCCAACTTGTTTTGGTGTTGGTAATTTAGTTGCATCAGAAACTGTTATTGTGTTTGATGTTTGGTATATTGCTCCATTTAGTGTTGTATGATCATCTGTTGAACTTGGTGTACCTGAATTATCAATAAATTTATCTCTCAAATATTCAACGGTACCATATGGAGTATAATGTACTTTGTATTGTGCAAAGTCACCACTGCCTACATAATTTGGTGCTGACCCAGTTACACCTTCATATGATTTAACTGTGATCATTAATGACTCTCTTGGAGTAACTGGTGCAAGTTCTTCTGGATAAGGATCATGCTGTGGTCTTGCAAATCCTGCCGAGTCAAGTTGTGACTGTACTAGTATCCATTTACCAGCATCATAATCAGTTTTAAATCCTGTTGCTGAATTTGTAGAAGTGTGATCTATATTTGTATAATAAATTAAATCATCAATCAAGTCCCAACGTGATGTTTGTAGTATCGTTTCACTTGTTAAATTTTTGTGTGTTACATTTGCAACATAAACTTTATTGTCATGTTTTACAATATCACCAACTGTGTAACTTGTTGCGGCCGACCATGCTGTAAAGTGAGCCAAGTCATTGTGTTTGACAAACGTATCTTTTGTGTATGCAATATTTACTGCCCAAACATTTGACGTTTGAACAAATTTCGAATCATACCAATTTTGTAATGAATTAAAATCATATCCCATTGTAGGATTTGATCCAACTGCTGTTGCGTCCCAATCTAAACTGTCCCAAGCAAAAGTTGTTAGCTCTTGTCCAATTCTATCTCTGTTAACTTTAAAGCCAATTGATTGAAGATCTAAATCTTTATAGTATCCAATATTATCTGCAAGTGTAGAAACAAAAGAACTTACTGCTGTTACATTTGCTGTATCTAATGTGGCAAGTTCTGTCGCATAATAATATTTGGCTAACCTATCAACTTGTGTAGATATCGGAGTTGCTGATTTCACAGCATTAATTTTTGCAACATCAGTTGGTTCGGTTGTTGGTTCAAAATTTATGTGTTGCCATTTACCAGATTGTACATCATTAACAAATACTCCAGCAGTGTGATTTTCATTACACTGCCATGTACCACCGTTGTATTTTACTTTTACTCCTGCTGTGTATGCCGCACTAGTTGTCCATGCATTAATAATATTAATAGTTGGTGATACTAATGTTATTGATGTGCTTATTCTATCAAATGCTAATTTGGTATTAACTTTTGGTGTTGGATTTACAGTTTGTAAAGTATTTGAATTCAATGTATAATCACTTGAGTTGGTAAAATCACTCATAGCCATATTGGCATTTTCTCTTACAGGTGATTTTTTACTTAAGAAGTTTCTAATTTTAGAACGATATGGTTTTGCTTCTTCAATGTATGATTTAACATCATCAAATGGATCTTTTTCAAATGATGCTTTTTGTGTTAATGCTGTGTCTTGTTGAATAACGTTCATATATGTTGACTTAAATAACCAATCAACATGTGTTTGTTCACTATTAACGTATCTAATCATAGCAAACAATAAAACATTTTGATATTTTAGATTTTGTGAAATTAATACATTGTCTTTTAATGCTTTGATATAAGCACGAAGTTCTGTTGCCATTGCTGTTGAATCTGATTCAGTGTAAACTGTTGTTTTTAATTTTGCTGTTGCTGTTTGTAAACCAATTCTTACTAGTGATAAATTTGTTGAGTCATAAGTTGTTGATGTACCTGTTAAGAAATCAGCATCAGTGTATTGCCATAATTCCCACTTTGAATTATATCCATTGTTAACTTTTACAACATCATTTTCAGATAATACACTAGTATCTATATCAGTATAGTAATCAACAATACGATCTATTACTGTGTCGTCACTGTATGAAGTATTATAATACCAGTTTGTTTTTTCATAGTAGTTTGCAGTTGTTAATGTATCATTCCATCCAAAATGATTTACATCAAGATTTAATAACGTTGTTATAGAATTTAATGCTTCGTGTAAAACTTTTCTAGCATTTTTTGAATTTTTATACCAACTTTGTCTTGGTCTTACTTTGTTACCATATCTATCATGTAGTGATAATGACATATCTGGAACAGTGTTTCCTAATTTGTCGAAACCAACCAAACTATCAATCATCTTATTCCAAATTTGATCTTGTATTGGTGCATTTGGATAATTTTCTTTAATTAACAACCATTGTGCATGTTTAGAATTTGTTTTATCATTTGAATTACGTTTTCTGTAATTTAATTGTAGCACAGTGTTTTCTTTTGTGGTGTAATCTAATACATTTGCAATTGAAATTGCATTTTGTGAAATTGGTGCAAAATAATTTAATCCTTGTATAATTGGTGATGTAATAACACTAGCCACTGTTGCTGTATCTTGTGTTCTACTTGGTAATGCAGGAACCGTTGTAACATTTTTAACCCAATAATAATATGTTATTGTTTGTGCCAGTGTGGATGTATTTGTTTCAGTTTTTGTGACATAATCAGTTGTTGATTTAACTGTGCCAGTACCTGTATAGTTTGTTGGTGATGTTGTTGAAGATACCCATTCATAAATGTCAATTGTTGCTCCTGGAAATAATCTACCCCAATATGTTCTACGATAAGCATTGTCATGCGATTCATAATCAATATATCTTACTGTTGATAAATCCCACCATACTTGACCAACATATTCTTCCATCCATGGTTTGCTGGTACTGATTTGATTTGTATCAGAATGATTGTTATATATTGCTGGATCAATTTCAGATTTATATTTTATTTCTCTATCTGCTGTTGGAGGTAATATATCTTTTGCAGGATCATATGGTACCAGTGATAACTCAACCTTGTTTGTTCTGTCATCATACAATACTGCTTGTTCAAATTGGTCAGTAACAACTTTATCTGATTGTCTACGTTTTGTATTTGCAAAATAACTTGCTGTAGTCTGAGTAGCATCACTATAATCAACACCACTATGCAGTATCCATGTTCCGCCATATGCTGGAGATACTGCTGTTGACTCTGTGCCACGTATTGTATTATATGTTGATATGATTGATGAATTTGCTGTAAATCTATACACACCCCACTTACCAGTTGAGTCATCATCTAACCAAACAAGATCACCTTCTGACCACACTGATGAATTTAAAGTTGTTGCTGTTAAAAAGTTTTGTAATGTATTACTTACAGTTGTCGATATAGTTGCTGTGTCTAATACATTATTTAATCTTATATCTTTCCAATCAAATAATTGTATGCCACTTGAATTAATTGTTGTGTTATCTGCTTTGGTCACAAACTCTGGAGTGCCATCTACTTTAGTAATATCATATTGTTTTGTTGTGTAGTTAAGAGCAATATTAACATTACCAGTCGTTGCAGACGATACAGAAACATTTGCTCTAACAGTTACATTTGAATTGTCAGTTACCGACCCACTTGCTGAAATGTTTGACGAAGCAACTGATTGTAAGTTAGTAGTTGGAATAGTATACAATGTTGTTGCAGTTGATCCGTCCCATGATTCAATAACCACTGATGGTGCTGTACCATCCCATGCTGTAGTTACGTTAGCAGTTAAAGTTCCAAGTGCATGGACCTTAGTTAGTTGGTTATTTAAATTTATTATATAATTTGATTTTGTGTCTTTTATAGTAATACTACCTGTTGCTGTTGATGTAATACCTGAACTGAATCCTTGATTAAGGAAACTCAATGCATTATACGTTGGCACACTAACAGCAGTTATAGTACCACTGCCAACAGTTATTTCACTAGTTGGTATTGTAATACTTGATCCATTTGATTTTATAATAACTATTGCTGGTGCTTGATAATTGGTACCACCACTCGTTATAACTAAATCTTTTATTTCACCAAACACACCGCCAGTTCCTGATCCAGTAAACGTAAATGTTGGTGCTGTATAATCTGTTCCTAATACTTTTACTGTTCCAGTAGAATTTTTAACACTAAATCCATTTGGTGCCGCAGAATAATTTGAACCACCACTGTTAAGAGTTAATGATGTCGGAGCACCTGCATTTTCACTAGCCACTGTTGCTGAAGCACCACTGCCAGATGTTCCAGTAAATGTGATTACATCTCCTACAGCAAAACCAGTACCGCCTGACGATGAAACTGAATTAACTGTTCCAGCAATATTGCCTACTGCTAGAGAAGCCCCTGATCCTGCTACATTACCAAATGGAATAGTTACTGTAGACTCTGATCCAGCGGCTGGGTTCAATGTTAATGTGTGTGTACCCCATGCTGTTGGGTCAATCACCAGTGTTCCACTGCTGTCGTATGTTTTATGTAATATAATTTTTTTACTTGAACCAAGTATTGATCCAGTACCGTCTACAGTGATTTTCATGGCCGTGTTGGCATCACCAAACGATATTACATTATCAATCTTTGTTCCAATATCATATAACTTGTAAACGTTCCAATCTTTACCACCCTCAACATCTTTGGCTACCCACGCAGTTGAACCCACAGCAACATTACCTGTCTGTGTGTTATAAACATTGTCAAGTGCTGTCGAATCATATGCTTGGTACGTTGAGTCACTCCAGTGTACGTAACCTGCTGATGGTATGTTTGAACTTACTGTTGATGTAGTTGGCCATAAATTGGCAAGTGTTTTTTCGCCTGTTGGTTTTTTCAACCAACGAGTTGTGTCATCGATATCAATAGTTACAATTTCATCAGTTGTGATATCATAACCACTTGGTGTTACATTGTCTGTTGGTAAAACAAATTCAAATAACAATGGATCAGTTACAACATCTTTGGCTTGTAATTTTAATTCAATTTGTTGGTTAAATGCTGTTGATCCAAATTCGCCAACTTTAAATGCCCACTCTTCAAAAGTATCAAACGATTGATCTGTGCTTACTGTTGTTGAACGTAACAATCTATCGATAGCATTTGTTGTACCTTTTTGTTTAATCATACCTTGATATAATTTAACTTGATTACGTTTTGATATACCAAGATTGGTTAGATAATCTCTTTCTTGATATCCAATTACATGCATTGCCGAATCTCTAAAATCAGTATCGACTTTTTCAGCATCAATATCATATAAGAAACGTGTGTCGTTTACAGATTTTTCAAAATTATTAATTAGTGATGTTCCATTTATTATGAAACCATCTGCTTCAAGTTTTCCGTTCCATTTACCAGTTCTTACTGTAGAAATTTTAACACGTGGTTGTCGTTGTGCTAATAATGTATTGTAAATGGTATCATTAAAGATAGTGCTGTTGTTTATTGTAATAGTGTGTTCTGTTTCTTTTACAAACAATCTTAAGCCATATATACCAATTCCGCTTTTGTGAGAAATTGTAACTTCTCCACTTTCTCTAATAACAGAAATTTTATTTGTATCAAGACCAAACCCTTCTTTATTGATAACACTATAAGAGCCATTTACTATTTCTGATAAACTTTGAACTACTCCTGTTTTTGGTTTAAATTTTAATTGTGAAGCACTTGGACTTAATGTAACAAAATCACCTTGTTTCCATGTACCTAGACTCCAAAACAAAAATTCTTTAGCAGAATAATTCCAGTTTAATTGTTCTCCTAAATCAGAATTGTGAACATCAAACATCCAACCATTTTCTTCTAAAAATTTACCATAACCAGCAAGAACATCATATACTTCTTGACGTGTTTTAAATACTGTCCCGTAGTCAACATCATATGATTGACTGTAATCGTACTGTGCGTAATTCTTTACTTCTGTTCCACCCTGTTGTGGAAGCACAGATATTTTTCTCCAATATGCTTCATTGGGTGCTGTGTCTGATGATAAAGCAGTGTGAGGAACTGTACATTGAAAGTAAACATCAAGGTACTCAACTACTTCATTTTTGTGATACATTATACCTGTAGTATACTGTGCTGGTGATATATCAACTCCGCCAACTCTTACAGAATAACCTGAACTGTTTGCCAACGGTTTGTATATTTTAAAGAACGGATTTGTAACGTCATAGCCATAAAGTTTATATCCGCCATCAACTGTCTGAACAATCACAGCACTGTACGATGCTTCTTGAATACTAGCACCACTATACAAATTAACATTAATATCTTCTGGTGGAATAATAATGTTTGTGCTTCTACTTGTAGAATCATATGCTTCTGATTCTATTTTTAATTTTGTTGTATCAATAAATCCACCACATCTATACATTAAGTTAGATTGAATATTTCTAATCACATTACCAAATGTAGTGTTTATTTGGTTTCCTTTTGATATTACATAATCAGATATAAAGTTTTGTACACCTGATCTTAAATATCTAGTATTTGAAGCATCTACTTCTGTGTGTACATAGTAATTAATATTATTGGCTCTCTTACCTGTTGATAAATCTATAGTTTGATTTTTATCTACATCAGCAGTTGTAATATTTTTTATGTTCCACTGTTTCTCAACATACGACCCAGGATTAGTTAGATATAATAAAGTTTGTAAAGCATACGGATATACCAATGATGTAACAAACGCATGTTCTACCGGAGCACCATCTCCAAACACCCAATCTTTTTGAGCATTGTACTCAGTTGGATTAGAACTAATAATACCGATGTCTAATGGACTTAATAAATTACCACTACCATCTACTGGAACATAAGAACTAAAGCCAGGCTTCTTATAAACATTGTCTGAGTTAAGATATGATCTGTCTGAATAGTTTTCTCTAATACCCGAACGAATAATTCCTTGTTCAATATCAGATATTAGTTGTGTTCTAATAGAAGGATTATTCCAAGTGTAATATTGATCCCACCAAATTGGTTTTTGTGAAAAGCCTAGCATTTCCCATGGATGTGTGTGAGGACGATCAGTACCATAGTACCAACGATATATGCCTCTCCAGTGTCCTGGTAATGCTTCTCCATTTTGGTCTACAAGTGATGAATAATTTAATACTTTCCAATTAGTAGTAATGTTATCTGCTTTCCTTCCAATGCCACTTGATAACCCAAGTATAACTTCATTAATTTCAAAACCATCAACAACACCAGAAACAGTAACAGTGTTAGTATCAGTACTGACAGCAGTAACTTTACCTATTGCTCCACTTGTTGCTCCTCTTACAGTTTCGCCAACTGTAAATTTTTGAGGAATAGTACTTGTTGCTGGAACATAGCCAGACGCTACATAACTTGATAAAACATAATTAGCATTTGCTTGTAATGTTACTGTAACTGCATAGCCTGTGTTTTCACGATAATCAATTGCGTTTTCACTTGCCCATCTGCTGAACATTGGACGTAACAAATCATTTACTTCTTTTCTTGACCACGATGTTGGATTAAATTTATTTGGTATAACACTGTTTATATCATATAACGGTAGTTGATCTTGATCTGATGTTCTATGAAGCAGTGTGTTATAAATTCTTTTTTCTAATTCTAGTAAGGCAGAATCTCTTGAGTCGTTGTATTTTAAAACTAATGACCCGTCATGACATTGTATGTAATTTCTAGTTCCACTTGAGTATGTTGTAGAATCAGTAAGTTCACTAGGCTTATATATTTTGCTAATTCCTAACGATGCCGGAGTTGGAGGAATCCAAGTTGGTTGTCTAGTTTCATAATAACGAATAGTGATGACATCATTTATTTGTGGTTTATCACTAGGACGACCTAAGAAAATAATCTTTGTTCCATTTGATGATGTATCAACAATGTATTCATGATTCATAATCAGCTGAACATTATTTTTATAAATGTACAATGCTTTAGTGTCATAATCAGTATCAGCATCAAATGTGCTAGAAATTGATAATCCTGGTTCTGTATTGAAAATTTCTTGTGTAACAGCATTAAGATTTAAAAAAGTACTTTGTCCGCCCCATGTTCTGTTTGTTGAGGTTATGGTATGACTTTCAGATATAAATCTATCTCCGCTGGCTACTAAATTTGAATATGCATAAGGGCTAGATAAATCTTTTGCTACGTTTAAAGTAGTTAGTGTTTGATCTACTACTTGAGGAATAGATAAAGAGTTTATAGCATTTGTGTTCTGTATATTGTTTACTGTGTTTAAAAATTTTAACTGAAATTCTTGATATCTATCTTTAGTATATCTTAATGATTCTAATATATCAAGATCTGCATTGTTTGTGATTGCCATTGTTTTTAATAATGGAGTATCATGATGTAAAATAACTGAACCTAAACTTATGTCTTGTGATGTATCTCTGTAATTATTATTACCATTTACAGCCCCTGTAAATCCTATTTGATTTTGAATAATAGATTTAAAATGTTCAAACAATTCACTATATGTTGCTGTGCCAAGCTCTTGGTTTGAAGCATTGTTTTCTAAGTTTTTTGGTATTTCAAAATAGTTGATAGACTTAAGAGGTTTTGGATTTGTTGTTTTATAAAATATTTTAACAAAATCACCAACAACCAATGCTGTTGTAAAACTGATGTTCACACTGTTTGATAAAGTGTAGTCAGTTCCAAACACTTGCTTGTCACCATTTTTATAAATTTCAATATCAAGAACTGACGATGGTATCACTTCAATAATAATATTATCGTTGATATTTTGACTATTGACTGTATGTTCTTGTATTAATTTTTGAGATAGTTTTCTGCTAGGATCAACCACCCATTCATTTTTGTAATTTGTTTCTGTTGCGGCATCTAGTGTAGTAACTGCGTTGTCAATGATTACAAACTGTCCACCCATGTTATTGTGAACTCCACAATGATAATATAACTTGTCTGGCGCATTTGCAGGAACCGTAAACTTTAATGTAGATGATGATCCACTATAGTGTGATCTTGATCCTGAAATACCTCCAGTATATTCTCCGGTGTATGCTCCTGACGACCAAGCCGTGCCAGTTGAAATATAAAATGGATGATTGGCATTTGAATATCCTGCTGTAGATGATTCAGGTGAATTAAAATTAAAGTTGTATGTATTGCCTCTAACTAAGATTAATGCTGGTGCTTCTTGACCATTGATAAAGTATTTGTTTATGTCTTGATTGGATCTGCTTGGATTAACATTTACTTCATAATCAATAATTTTAGCAATTGTTTCTGGATGTGTAAACTGTTTATAATAGTTGTATCCAGTGATATTGTTACTGCCGTAAGTGTAAGAATCTTCATTTAAAAAATTACAAAACTGTATATCACTCTTATCAACACCTGCTGAATAAGATAATGGAAATCCTAGCTCTGTATCATTTGTACCTGTACTTTCTTTGTAACCAAATATTTTTGATCCAGCAAAGTCTGACGAAGGATATAGTCCAACATCATTTAATGGATTTTTATCATTGTCATATAAATTATACAATGGTGCTTGATTAGATTTTATTTTTTTCTGTGCTTCATTCCAGTTATAGCCATCATAGTACCATTCAGATCCTTTGTGTACAGAACCTGTTTTAACATAAATTTTATCATTTATATTAACATTTGATGTAAGTTGTGTTAATACTATACTAGATCCAACACCAGAAACTTTCCATATGGTTGCTCCAATGTTAAATGTTGTACTTGATATATCCCATCCTACATCACCACCAGTTCCACCACCACCGCCAGTTGATACATCTGAATCAGTATCGTGATCCCATAATACACTGTTGCCATCCCATTGTACATAGTCGTCTTGACTTGAAGCATTTGTAAATAAAATTGTATCTTCGTTTTGTATAGCATGTCCGTCAATACTAATTGCAGACTGGCCTTCTATTTGTGTTTTAGTTAACAATGATTCAATAACAGTTACATCAGTTAAATGATTATAACCATAATCGTATAATTCAATATCACGTTTAAATTCTAAAATTGGTCTTAAAGCACGTCTTTCAGATGATCTTGTAAATGCTGATGTGGCTGATGCAATCTGTACATCAAATGATGTCATGTCCCAAGCCGTGTCGTCCCATAATTGATCTGTTTGTGAAGTTGTAGTAACTGATGGATAATTTTCCAGTGTATCTTTATGCACCCAACCATTTGATTTTGACCAAAGGTTACCATCTTTAGCACCACGTTGTATTGTTATATAATCTTTTACAGCCGCAGTACTGTCACTAACATTTCTTAATGTTCTTGTGTCAACAAGTTTAATTTCAGAACCAACACCTTCAACAAAGTATGTTATTTCTTTTCTTGTTGTTGTAGCACTTATGATTCCGCTACTACCAGCCGAGCTTGTAATAGTAGGAGTGTTTGGTATATCACCGTCATTGAGTGTTGACGATATGATTTCGATGCTAGTGATTTCTCCACTGCCGCCAACTGTTGTCACCTTACCAACTGTTTTACCAGTGATTAAAATATTATCACCAATTGCATATCCTGTTCCTGCTGTGTCAATACTTAAAGAATTTATTGTGTAATAATATTGATAACTCGAACCTGTAACATTTGATCCTTCAAATCTAACGTGAAGTCCATTTGTGAAAACTGTGCCATCAGGTGCTGTGTATGTTTTTTCTCCAACTATGTCAGTTGGTAGTGTTATACTTTTTGCAAGTGATCCGTCAACTGGTTTAGAAGGAATTGTAGAAAATATTCCTCCTGATTCAGCAGATAAATCATCAGCATACGGATACCAATAGTAGTTTGAATAGTTTAAATATTTGTCAATGTCAATTGGCTGAGCATATGAATAATATTTAGATTCAAACAGTCTTGAATGATCATTAACATTTCCTCCATCAAATCTAATTTTGTTTACTAAATCTTCGTATGTAGTTTGATATGAAATTTCTTGTGTGTCAGCATCTCTTACAATTGCTGTTGGTTCTAATTGATAATATGTTCTACCAAATGTTGATTCAGGCAAATATGCATCTTTAGTAGTGTTTAATAATCTACCTTGACGCTGTCCAACAAAGCCACGTTCAAATGTACTGTCTTCGTTTTTGAACCACTGATCAACTGTGGAATCAAAAAAGTTTTTTAACCTTGTTGATTGTAGAACGTATGGTAATTGTTTTGAGGCTACAAATTGTTCAGCCATTGTCTACGACCCCTTTTTTAAATTCTGATCAGTAAATGAATTAATAATTTCTATATCGTCAACTGTAGCAGTAGAATAAAATAATTCATTTGGTTCACTTGTAATTTCAAATAAATCACCAAATATTGATTCTGCATCTTTACCAACAATTACAACAGAACTAATCTGAGTTGACAGTTGACTGTGAATAAATGCACATAGTTCTGTATAGTAAAAACTTTCACCATAAGTCCAGTTATTGATATCAAAAAATGATCTAATAGATGATAAAACTCTAGATTTTATTTCGTTGTCAGTAATTGTTGCTCCGGCAGATTTAATAACTTTAAATGTTCCTTGTAGTGTCGAGTCTGCTGTTGTGCCAAAAAGTTTTTTAAATTTTCCAGGGGTGTAAATTAATTGATCACCTATTGCTTTGTATGGATTCAATGATGTTGCAAACAGTGTATTAAGAGATTCAACACTTGGTTCTGTTGGAAATAAATCAGCAGTTCTGTTGTTTGCTGTCCATTCTAAAACATTATCATAGTAATCAGATGTTAATACAATAAGTTCAACTATGTTTGATACACTTGGATCTACTCTTTGATCTCTTGGAGCAGTATGCTTCCATTGGAAGAAAATTGGATTAGATGTTCCATTTTCTGTTTTATAAGAACGACCAATATTGGATCTATAAATTGTTGTACCAATAGTTGCTGTATACTCACCTTGTTGTCCTGTTGTTGTAACCAATGTTCCTGCATTGTAAAACTTTTTAGTTGTTGTTAAAAATTCAATACCTGAATTTGTTAATACTGTAACTGGAGTAACTGATGATGATAATTTATAATATGTGTAACCATCAAACTCAATATAACTTTCAAAGAAAATATAATTTTTAGTGTTAGAAGTATCATATATCAAATCGTCCATTGCTAGTGGATAATCCGGCATGCCATCTTCGTCTGCATCATAAGGTGCAATTTTAACTTTTCTATTATCAATGTAACCATCTTGTTCTGTGAAATTATCAACCACTGCTAATTGAATTGCTTCTGGAAGTCTACCACCAAGTTCTGGAGATGTTAATGTAACAGTTGCTGATGTGTATCCTGAACCAACTTGAATTGGTGTAATTGAAATTACTGATCCGTTATGAACTGTTGCTACTGCTTCTGCTCCTGTTCCGTCGCCAGTAATTGTTACGTTTGGTGGAGTTGTGTAGTTTGCCCCAACTGCTGTCATTGTATATGAATTAATTGCTCCAACACTAATAGTTGCTGTTGCTGTTGCGCCAGTTCCTTTTTCAAGTGCTGTGTTAACGTCTGCTAGTATATCAATTCTATCTTGTACACTTAAACCTGTATTTGTATCTAATGTTTTGTAATCTTTTACAAAGAAAAATCTTACATCATCTGATGATTGGAATACATAATCTAAACCTCTTGCTGTCAATGTAAATTTAGCATTTGTGTTTGCGCCTTTTTCTGTAAACTGAGATCTTATCAACCAACTTGAATCATTGCTTATACCAGGTGAACCACCCCCAATTGGGTTATTGATACTTGAAAACTCGCCAGCAGTATTAATATTTGTGTTGTTAATAACATACCACCCTTCCGCTTTAGATGTTGTATCATAATAATTATAACCAAGGCCAAATGTTGTTAATGTAGTAGTTGATGACGTTAGTTGGGCTAAAAGTGTTGCTCTTTCTGTTGTGCTAAATTCTGTTCTGATATGAGGTACAACTGATCTAAGAATGTATCCTGCAGGTATTGTTTCTGTTAATTGTATAGGACCAGTTGATAACCCTGTTGGATTACCGTTTGACGCTACACTCTTTACAGTTGCCCAAATAATTTTTGTTGCGTTGCTGTATTGATTAACAAACTCAAGTTTTGAACCTTTTCTAATATATCCGTGTTTGTTTGTAGAAGCTCCTGTTGCCACCAAACGATTTGTACCTGTGTTTTCTGTAGTAAAGTAACCATTAAAGCTCGATGATGCTGTTGGTAGTGTTCTCCAATATGCAGAGTTTACTCCTGTTGATTCAAACTTGAATGTTTCAGATCCCGATGGTATGTTTAATTCAATATCTTTTTTATATGTATCAAAATAAAAATTCTTTATTTGTTGAGTTTGGATCATTTTTTCAATTTCGTCAACAACTTTTTCATATGAACTATTATCTAAAACTGTTACAACTTTTTCTGTTGTGTTTGGCGATTTGTAAGCAATACCATCTTCACCTATGCAATTAACATTTGCAACTGTGCCAGTTGGGTCTTGAATATCAACAAATCTTGAATGACCTGCATGTGTTTTGTTTAGTGCTTTGATTTTTTGTATTCCATCAACCTTTGTTAAAGGAAATACATTGTAATCTTCTGCGGTAATCATTCTGTCTTGAGTATAGTAAGACTGACCTGCGTTTAATTTAATGTCGTCGGCTGATTCTCTTGATGCTGAATTAGTAATTGTATAATTTAAACCAAATGTCAATGACAAATCAAAATTTTGATTTGTTTTGTTTATATAACCAAAACTTATACTTTTATTTTGAATATCTTGTGCTGTTACCACTTCACCTTTTAAGGAACTAGATCTATACCATACACGGTATAGTCCAACTGGAATATTACCAAAATCTCCATCAGCAAACTGTATAGATATCTGATCATTTAATTTTGTTTTTACTTCAAATATATTTCTTTCACTTAATGCTAAACTGTTGTATATTACGCTTTGTCCTGATAGTGTAGGAACTTTTTTCCAATTGGCTTGTGTTAAACCAATTGAACTAATTTCTTGCACCCATACATCTGTATTATTGATGTCGTTAACATTGATATCAACTGTTCTGTCTTGTACCGGTTGATCGAAATTATAATCTTGGAATTCTATTCCACCTTCTTTCATGTACATAAAAAATCCAGTGTTTTCACTAGCAAAGCCTTTGCCATCATTTTTATAAATTGTAGTAAAAGAATTTAAAGGATTTGGTGATGATTCTTCAATAAAGCCTGCTGTGTTAAATCTTGCAGGAACAATTTCAAATGTATAGTTTTCACCATTAACTTTTGAATTGAATGGATATGATACTTGTACATTTTTAACATTATTAAAATTATAAAGATCATTAGTTAAATTGTTGATAGTCTGTGATTGTGTTGGTTTACCAAACTGATTAGAATCTGATATTGACGAATTCAATACTAAAATAAATTGTTCAAACCAATTTGGATTATTCAAATCATTCCAACGAACTTCTACATTGCTTAAATTATTACCTGCTGAATCTACTACTGGCTCGCTTGTTTTTATTGCTGTAAGTTTTACAAGTCCTCGTGCTGTAGAATTACGTGCTGGCTTGTAACTCAACATATTTGCTAATCGTAAAATAGATTCTCTTCTTGATGCTGTGTCAATAAAATTTTCTCTTGAATTTAAATCAATTCTGAAAGATAAACTTTGTCCTAGGTATGCCAACAAATCAATGATAGCAATAAATTCTGATGAGTTAATATAATCATTGTATTCTTCTGGATAATTTCTTGCAACATAGTTAAGCATCGACTGCCTAATAGTATCGAAGTCATATGATTGAAAATCTGCATCTTGAAAACTTCTATAAATTACTTTCCAGTCTTCTGCCGCAAATAAGTTTGATTGTCTAATTAATTGTCCCATTAATAACCTCCGCCTCCGCTAGAACCACCGCCGCCGCTACTTGATCCGCCAGTTGATCCACTTGTGCCAGATGATAGTCCACCGCTTCCAGACACAGCGCCTGCTTGGCTTACGTTAAATTCTATTGTCATTTGTTCTACCATGTTTTGTGGAACCAATAGCAAAGTTACATCTAATCTTATTCCGTGTTCAAAACCTATAACATCAACTTGTTGTAAACTAACTCTAGGATCAGATCCTACAATATCTTTAGCATCTTGTTCAACAATCTGTTTTGTGGTTTCGTCCAAAGGCTCGTAGAGGTAATCCCAAATTATACTACCAAATTTTGGCATCATAACTCTTTCACCTCTAGCAGTCATAAAATGATTATAAATGTCTTGTTTAATAAGATCGGCATCATATAATACACCATTACGAGCATTTGGATTGTTAGAACTAAATCCGCGATATGTTTTTGATGTTACATAGTTACTGTTGGGAGTTGATACGTTTGACGGAGAGACTACTTGCATTCCATTCCCTGTAGAACTATTGTATGATGTTGGTGTACTGTATGCCATCTTTATCCTTTAACTGCTACGTTATTAATATTTATGTATAAAGATAAATGCGTATATAATAATAAGCCATTAAAACAACATAAATAACTTTGTTATGAAAATTAAAGACATAGACGAAACATTTAGTGGGTCAATTGCTACTGGTATGGGCAACGGAAACGGGTTCAAATCTGGTGGAATTGGTATGATTGCTCGTAAAAAGAAAAAACCAAAAACTGAGGACGCACAGATTGGTGGAAAAATCAGCAATACCAACAAAAGATACGGTCCTGTAAAAGGTCCTAAATTTACTGCTGGTGCTGGCATGAAAAATGCTACATATCCACCCAAATCAAAGTAAATCAGTTTAACAGCATATATAACGTAAATCAATAAATACGTATGTAGGTGTATTAAACAATGAAAAAATATGATCAGTACATAGCCGCAGATAGAATAGACGCTCATTTGCATGATAATGATATACACTATCTGACTGGAGAAATTGCTAATGAAAACGTTACTGAAACTATTAAATGGATAATGTCAGCCAATTTAAATAGAAAACCTAAAAAAACATTAAAACTATACATTAATTCCATTGGTGGAGATCTGTATGAATCATTTGCATTAATTGATGTAATGAAAAACAGTTACCATCATATTTCAACTATTGGTATAGGTGCTGTTATGAGTGCAGGACTATTGGTATTTGCTAGTGGTAAACAGGGCGAAAGATATATTGGCAAGAACACAGGCATAATGAATCATCAACATTCAGATGCAATGGAATCTAAGATGCATGACATGAGATCACAAATGAAAGAAAACAACAACTGCGAAATGCGTTGTTTGAACATACTGCGTGAAGCAACTGGATATAGTTTAGCAGATGTTCGTAAAAAATTAAACACACCAAGTGATCAATACTTTACAGCCAAACAGATGATTGACCACAAACTGGCCGATCATATTCTATAAAACATTTGATTTTCAAAAGAAATGGTAGTATAATAAGCATATGATCAATGTGATTACAAGTGGGTGCAGTTTCACTTACAACTCAGAAATGACTTGGGTTGGTAAGTTAGAAGAACTTTGGCAAGTTCATAATGTGGCTTCATGTGCCGCAGGCCAAGATTACATTTCAAGACAAGCAATAACAAAATTAGAACAATTAAAAGGTCAACGTAACATTTTAATCTGTCAATGGAGTGGCATACATAGACGTGCATTTTTAAGTGATCACAATTTTGGATTAGAAGAAGGATCACCATATGTAGATAAATCACAATACGGTTATTGGATTAAAAACGGAGGCAACGGTGTTGACAGCAAGGTTTCAGATAATGATGCTGTCGAAAAACATCTCTTTGATCCTTACAGAAAAATTTACAACGAACAACAAAGTGCTATTGAAAGTTTAGAACACATAGCAAAAACACAATGGTATTGCAAACTTAATCATATACCAATGTTAAACTTTTGGTGGAAAGATGAATTATCAAACATGGATGTAGATATATCATTAGTTGATTGGAAACAATTTTGGTTTCATAAAAAAACAGGTGGCATGGCAGAATGGTGTATAGATGAAATGTGGGATCCAGGTTTTGCTGATGGCAACCATCCTACAAAAGAACACCATGATAAATTTGCTGAAGATATTATTATACCGCGGATTGAAAAATTATTACTATGACTTCATTAATCATTGGACAATATGTTAAAGAAGAATCAATAAGCCAATTTGTTGATATTGGCGAACATTATGAATTAGCCTTTTATGGCAGTGATATTGATTATCCTTTTATAAAACATGACGTTTGGAATCATGGTGTACCTAATGCAATCAAAATGGGTGGTAAAAAACTAGCAATATGTTATATGCGTGAACCTGCATTTGCACATGACGAACATGTAGAAAAACAAATACTGTTAGGACACGATTTAGTTGACTATCATACTGTTGATCCAAAAAGCATTTATTATTTTTACTCAACAGATTTAGGTAAAGAAACACACAAAGTAATTGCCAAGAAACATAATTTAAAACTAAAACCATTTAATATAATTACGTTTCCGTATTATGAAGTTGATGCATACAGAAAAATTATTGAACAAAAAGTATGTGACCACGTTACTCCACAAGAAGCCAAAACCAAAAATGCTGTAAGAACTTTTTTATCATTAAATGGTAAACCTGATAAGTTTATGAGAATCAAACAAGTTGCACTTTATTGGCAACGTAGATTAATGAACAAGGGGTTAGTCACTCTTACAAGAACAGAAGAAGATGAACGACACTTTCCATTTCTAAAAGATTACTATCCGCATGTATCAGACATATTGTCAGAAAAAGATTTTGAAAAATTTTGCAAACATTGGCCACACCCATTAGATAAAGATAATGTTGATCAAGGCTTATATGGTAAACACTTTAGTGGATATCCATTTGATAAAAAATTATTTGCTGATACCTATCTAAGTGTTGTGTCCGAAACACACAGTGGTGCACACAATTGCAATCCACAGTTCTTTCCAACTGAAAAAACTTACAAAGCAAGTATTAATAGTCATCCTTTTATAATGTTGTCAACACAGTATTACTTGAAAGAATTACAAGCACAAGGATACAAAACGTTTGCACCATACATAGATGAATCGTATGATCAAGAACCTGATGCATATAAGAGAATGAATTTGGCAATTGACCAAGTAGAAAAATTATGCAAGGATGGAGTTCCTGTTGATATGTTACAAACTGCTGTATACAATTACGCACATCTACAGAGTCGTGTGCTAACACACATAGAACTAGTAAAAGGATTGATGCAATGAAAATGTTATACAACAGTTATCCTTACTGGAGATATACTCCAAGTAATAATGGAGAAAGAGAAGGATTATTTGTAGGTGACCCGCTACCATTAATGATTGCACACAGTCCTCAATATCATACTTGCAAAGAAAATAACAAGCCGTGTGCATTTGTTATCGAAGAGCTTACTGAATCAGACTTACCAGGACCTTCGCTAGAAGATGACTTGCCTGTTTTTGAAATGCTACACAAACGTTTACAAGATAACAACATAGATCAAAATGATGTACACATCATTATGCCGAGCATAAATTTTAATGAACAATATAATAGATGGTGCAACAAAAGTAATCAATCATATGTTATAAAAAATAGATACACATATCCATTTTATTTTTTGACACTGCAACGCAAGTACGAATATGTAAAAGAGTTTAATTATAATCGTAATAAACATTTGATGAGTTTAAATGGTGCGGCGAAACCTATGCGTGTAGACTTTGTAAATTTTTGTAAAGAAAATAGACTAATGGACAATTATATTAGTTTAGTTAACGTATATAATACAACTAATGAAAAAGTTGAGTCTATAACACTAGATATAGAAGTAGACGATTTGGTTAAAGATGATAAAATAGTTCCAAAAGATTTAATGTCCAACAGTTGGTTGAATATAATCAACGAAACACACGAAGATGATACTGTATTCTTTACAGAAAAAACATGGAAGCCAATATTAAATTTACAATTGTTTTTATATTACGGAGTTGGCGACCCATCTGCATACTACAAAGCATTGGAATCATATGGATTTAAATTGTATGATGAAATATTTGATTATTCAAATAATACCAAAGATGAAATACTAAAATTTTGTAACACACCATTGGATCAAATTGCAGTTGATGTAAAAGCAGTAGAAGAAAAAATGCTTCACAATCAACAGTTAGCACTTGACACTGATTGGCAAACCAAGTATCATAAGGTTATATATGAACAGATATCTAATAACATCAGGATGTAGTTTTACAGCTCATGCTGTTGAACCAAACATTGCTTGGCCAAATCATATTAAAGATTGGCAGGTAATTAACTGTGCAGAAATGGCCAGTGGTAATGGTTTGATTAGTAGAAACTTAATTGCTACTGTTCCTCATTATGTTGACAATAACCCAACTGTAGCAGTGATGTGGTCAAATCCAAATCGTTTTGAATTGTTTTACAATCAACAATCAAACAACTATGATAGAATTTACAAAGACATGAAAGGTAATGGTGGATTTCAAAATCAACCATACACAGGCAAATGGCAAACACACGAAACTTCTAATTGGGTAAAAAGCGGTGGCGGATTTGGTCATTGGGAGTTTGACAGCAAAGAATTAAATCAAGATATGAAATTGTATATCACAAACTTTCACAACGAAGAGTTACAATTTATTCAAACACTAGAATATATATTAAAAATACAGTGGTATTGCAAAGCACATAATTTAAAATTAGTTAACATGTGTTGGCAAGATATATTCACAGGAAAAAACAATCACGATGGAAATAATTCAAACGAACACGGAGAATTAATTGTTAACAGTTTTGAAAATGCTGTGCATCTTTGGGAACAGGTTGATTGGTCAACTTGGTGGTTCCACAACAACTACGGTGGACTAAGAGAATGGTGTACGGATAATGGATACGAACAATTCCCAGGCAGTCATCCAACAACACAAGCACAACAGCATTTTGCAAAAGAGATAGTACAAGGATTATTAAATGATTAATATTATAGCCGGTGGATGTTCGTTCACACATGATCCAGACAGTTGGGCAAATATATTAAAGAATAAACTATCTAATGATTATACTATTACTAATATTGCAGAAGGCGGTGTAGGACAAGAATACATAGTTCGTTGTACTATTGATAAATTAGAAAAAACACAAGGACCAAAAGTCTGCATGGTACAATTCTCTGGTTGGACCAGATTAGAATTAATTGTTGATCAGAACGAAAATCAAGAAAGATTTCAAAAATTATTAAATGATAAAAAACATGCTGGTACTGATCCAAGTCGATTGTGGTACGACAGTTCAAAAATACTTTTACTAAGAACAACAGACCGAGGACACAACTGGTTTGAATTTGGATCGTATGCTGGTAAATTAGTAGATAAAATTAATAGAATAATTAGTTTTGATCAAAGGTTGATGTGGAGTTATGAACATATTGCAAGATTGCAATGGTATTGTAAAATCAACAACATTCCGTTGTTTTGTTTTTATGGTTGGCAAGACTGTAAAGAAAAAGGTTATAATGTTAACTTGGTTGATAAATCACGTAGACTTGTTGATTGGAATAACTTTTGGTTCCATGGCAAAGAAGGCGGTATGGCAGAATGGATGCTGGACCATGGTCATCATGGAAAACTAGAAGAAGATAAAACCAATACACCCCCAACTGGTATTGGATTTGATCCAGTACTTAATAGATCAATGATGGTTGGACACCCAACACCAGAAGCTCATAATCATTTTTGTGACGAAATAATTATGCCATGGATAAAACAAAATGATTAATTTATTATATCAAACCTGGATTAACAACGTGCCTATTTCAAATAGTGTACCTCCACACAAACGTAAAATGGATCCTAATGGATATGGCAATGTTAAATCTTACTACTTAGAAAAAATGTTAGAAGTAGTTGGTATTGAATGGAAACAACTAACTGTTGAAAACATTGATCCAAAAGAAATTACATATTATCATATACAACCAGAATGGATAGACTTGGCTTTCTTTTATGAAAATGTTTTTCATCACATTGATGATAATGTGTTGAATTTATTGCGTGATCCAAATAACAATGTAAGATTATTGATTTGGTTTCCATCAGAAGGTTTTCATTTGTCAATGCCAAGATTCTTAGATGATATTACTTGGAGCATCAATGACAAAGGTATACCGTTTGAAAAAGTAAGAATGGTATATGGCGATTTAAAAATTGAACACAATTATGAAAAGTATTTGTTTCATAGACACTTAGGCCAAGATCAAAAATTTACTATGTATCCTTTTAATGTGTTTGAAACAAATTACAAACACGAGTGTGATTTAAGATACTTTATGAGTCATAAACGCAAAGGTGTTGATGCTGAAAAAGAATTAATTGATCCAAAAGAATTAGATCGCAATCATATACGTTCACATAAGTTTTTATGTAAAAATGCAAATCCAAGAGAACATAGAATTTATATTATGAGTGAAATATATAGACGAGGTTGGCAAGATCAAACCATACACAGTTTTTTAAATAGATACTTTACGCCAGATAGCATTGGCAATTTGGATAGTTACATTTCTGATACACAAAAACATTATCACGATATTATTGATGAATACAGCAAAGAATGGTTAAAAACGAAAACGCCAATCATATTAGATTATGATGCTGATAACATTGGTGACGACATGAATCAACGCATGTTGGTTAAGGAACATTTTACAGAAACATATTTTAGTTTTGTAACTGAAACTGTGTTTGAATCTAATCCTGGAGCTCCCTTATTCATTACTGAAAAAACTTATATGCCGTTTGTAAACTATCATCCATTTATTATAACTAGTGGTCCAGGGTGTTTGAGATATTTGCAAGAACAAGGATATCAAACATTTCCAGAACTGTTTGACGAATCATATGATAATGTTACTGACCGATCAAAACGATTATCAATTATAATGGGCAACATTGAAAAATGGTGTACAAAAGATATAAACGAATTGCACAAAGCATATTGGAGTGTGTGGGACAAAATAGAACACAACCACAAACATTTTTTTGCAAGAAAACATAGATCAGAATGGCAAGATCTATTAGATAAATTGAATGATAAGTAATATTATATGTTAAATGATGTACAACCACATGTTAGTAAAACTAGAGGAAAGATGTTGATATCAATGCCACATCTTGCTGATCCAAGATTCTATCACTCAACATTGGCTATGTACAAACACGACGATGAAGGAGCAGGCGGTATTATATTTAATAAGCCAGCAAAAACAATTATCTTAAGTGATTTGTTTAATGACATGGGAATATCATTATTACCTGATATGCACGAAACACCTGTGTATTATGGCGGCCCAATTAACACAAATCAAATATTTGTTTTACACTCACATGATTATTTAGACAGAGATACTGCACCAGTGTGTGCAGGTATATCCATGACAACCAACCGTCATATACTTACAGCAATTGCAAACAACACCGGACCTGAAAAATACAAGATATGTTTGGGTCATGCTGTGTGGGGACCGAGACAATTAGAAAGTGAAATGTCTGGTGCTTGGCAACATAATGAATTAAGCAGTTGGTTATATCATAACTTAACACCGCAAGATGTTTTTTCAACTGTTAACATTTGGCCGGTGTCTGTAGAAAGATACAGTAAAAATATTGCTGGAAACATTTTAAACCATATGGAAAAGAAACATGCCCCAACAAATAGATCATAACAATAGCACATACATAGTTTACGATTTTGACTGTGGACGTGATCGTGGAATGGCTGACTTAAAAAACACAATCAACCAATACACAAATCAAAAAGATAAGCCATACATTGTTATTTCAAATGCATTCGAAGGTGAAATACATTTCAAACAACCAGATACTTTTTTAGAACAACTGCATGGTATACTTGGAAACTATGATAGTAAAAAAGTTATACTAGTGATGTGTGATGCCAACTTAAAACAAAATTATGAACGTTGGTGTAAAAGCCGTAAAGAAAAACCAGTAATAGGACATTGTGTTTATTTTCCTTACACTTTGTTACAAAGAACAATCGATCATTTTAACAAACACAAAATTAAAAAGAAGCACATGATCAACAAGTATAAACATTATATTTGTATGAATGCCGCGGCAAAGCCACACAGATTTAGAATGGTTGAAAAACTATTTTCAAATGGTTGGAATGAGCAAGGATACATAACATATCTAAATAGGTATGGTGCAAATACAAAACACATGGCTAACGAAAACTTTCAAGGACAAGACTTATTGTTAGACTTTAATGCTAAATCAATCGACCAACAAAGTAATCAAGAAATACTGCCAGAACAATATAGACAATCTGTATTTGATATTGTAAACGAAAGTATCATCAGTGATACAAGTATATTTGTTACAGAAAAAACTTGGAAACCAATATTGTATAAAAGTCCTTTTATGATACTAGGATCAAAAGGCACTTGCAAACATTTAGAAAAATTCTTTGGCATTAAGATGTTTCCTGATATGATCAACTACAGTTTCGATTATGTTGACTACCCACAACGTTTTGATAGACTGGTCAATGACAACTTGAGACGTATTATAGAAACACCTTTAGAAGATGTAAACAGTTGGCTAAATTCTAATAAAGTTCAAAGTATATTATCACACAATCAAACTAAATTAATAAACACACAGATACCAAACCAGATAGATTATATAGACAAACAAATACATGGATAAAGATTACGCATTAAAAAAGTCAAAGCGTTTTTGTATGTTACCTTGGACGCACTTGCACTCATGGCCAGATGGCAGAGTGTTGCCTTGCTGTATGGCACCAATGGATGAAATACTTGGTAACTTAAAAGATCAATCATTTGAAGAAATATGGAATTCAGAAAAACTTAAAAAGATGCGTGTGGCTATGATTAACGACAAGCCAACCAAAGAGTGTACTCGTTGTTACTCTATGGAGAACAGTGGATTGAATACCACAAGGACTTGGGCCAACGAAGCATTTGAAAATCATTTTGATAAGATAGGAACTACAAAAGAAGATGGTACAGTTGAAAAAATTAACTTGCCTTATATTGATTTTAGATTTTCAAACTTATGTAACTTTAAGTGTAGAACCTGTGGACCTGATTTATCATCAAGTTGGTATGATGACAACGTTAAACTGTATGGCCCAATAAAAAATCCAAAGATTATAAGACCATACAAAGACGAAGAAACATTTTGGAAAAAGGTTGAGCCATATATGGATGGCTTAGAAGAAATATACTTTGCTGGTGGTGAACCACTTATTATGGAAGAGCATTATAGAATTCTTAAAAAACTTGATGAACGTAAAATGTATCATGTGAGATTAAAATACAACACAAATTTTTCACAAATGGTTTTCAAAGGTCTTGATGTCATGGAGATATGGAATCGTTTTGAGTCAGTTAAAATTGGAGCATCATTAGATGGTATGGGTAAACAAGGAGAATACTTACGCAAAGGACAGTCTTGGGAACAGGTTGAAGAAAATCGAAAACGCATGTTTGAAGTATGCCCGGATGTATACGTGTTCCTTGCAACTTGTTTAAATGTGTATAATAGTTTCCATGTACCAGACTTTCATCATGAATGGATACAAAAAGGTTGGGTTGATGCTGTGGGTGGCAGTTTGATCAATCCGTTGTTTGTGCCGGAAGAATTATCAATACAGATACTGCCATTAGAAATTAAAAAACGTTTAGAAGAAAGATATCGCAAAGAACAAGACTGGTTTGATACTCACACCAACAACAAAGAAAAACGTTACGACAAACTAATACATTTCATGTATGAAAAAGACTTACAGCATTTGATACCAAAGTTTTGGGAAAGAACTGATATGGTTGATAAACTGCGTAAAGAAAATTTTATTTCATTGTTTCCAGAACTTGCTGACCTAAGAACTCCTGTACAAGTCTAGTGTTACCTTCTTTACCAAAGTGGTAACCATTATCAATTTGTAAACTTTTAAAAGTTTTATTGCTAAACAAATTTTCAACAGATGGAAATTGTCTAATAGGAAACATTTTTGTTTCTAATTTTGGCTTGTAATTAATCCAATAAAACGGAATAACTTTTTTACCAAGTGCTTGTAATTGATCAATTAGATTATATGTTTGTTGATAATAATAATATGCTTGATACTTTGAATCTTTAGATTGTTCCCACCAAGTTGCTACATAATTTTTAAATGCATCGTATGTTAGTTCAGGAGTGACCCTATTTTTTATTCTTGTTTTCCATAAATGCTCTACAAAAGGATTCCACTGATCGACATCGCTATGCTTACTAGCACTTGCTCCTATGCCAGGACTTAGGTGAACCAAGTTGGTGTTGTTATCCCATATCTTATAATATTTGTTGTCATCATGATCCCAACCAAACTTCATTTGCTTTTCTTCATCTAACGTTGGATCTAACATCAACATACTTCTATCGTGTGTTGTGATTTGTATTACAAACACATCAGGATCAAACTTGCTTAACAAGTAATCGGCCATAAATGGATAGAACGCAATTCCACAGGCGGCTCTACCTGCATTGTAAACAGTATTGTCAATTCCTTTTTTGTTTAACCAAAGGTATAATGCATAAGGATATGTTTCTTCTTTTTGTATTGTATTGCCGGTGTGTTCAACACCTTCTGTCCATGAGCAACCTATACATGCAATTTTCATTTTATATTTTTCCTTTTATCCACTGTGCTATAACTTCATTGCCTTGTGTTTTTAAATGTCTTTGTGTATCTAAAGCAAAGTCATCTATACGTTTGTTTTGCTCTATAAAGATATCTTCAGCACATGTAATATCAACAGTTGGTCTTTTGTTGTGTTGCATATACTTATTGTAATCAATTGCTGTTTGTTTTTCCCAAAACAAAGGAATTATTTTTGTTTTACAGTATTTAAAAATAAAATCGTTGTCAGCAATATAGTCTAACCAATTAACAGGCGATGCTGTTTCGTAATGATATTTGTACAGGCACATAGATAAAAATTGCTCATATGTCATTATAGATTTTGATTCAATATATTTTTTATAGAAATCTTTTATTGCTTGGTCATCTGAGTTTGAGTTTTTAAATCCTATTGATTTTGGCAACACTGTTCCTAAGTAAGCATACAATGGTAGGCATGCCCATGTGTTGTTTGGTATGTCAACAGTGTAGTAATTGTGTTGTTGTTTGTTAGTTTCAAATGCTGTGTCGATATCGTTATCGTGTATTATTTGTGTACGACAATCGTTAGTAATTTGATATACAATTAAGTCTGGTTTAATTTTTTTCTCAACCCATTCAAACATAACTTTGTGTATTTTAGAACTAGATCCACCTATGCCACAATTGTATACTTCCACTGATGGTATATCTTTTTTTAGTATGTCGTATAATATCTGTGGATATGATTTATGTTCGTCAAGTTTTATTCCTTGTGTGTATGAACAACCAATACAAGCAATTTTCATTTTTTTAATATTCCTGTAGAATCTAAGTTGTTAATGATCCAATCTGAAACTATGTCATGCCCGTGAGCATCTAGATGAAGATATGTATCTATAGCATATTTTTTTATATCTTTTTCTTGTTCTTTAAAAACTGTTTCTATGGTTGTTGTGTTAAATGCTTTTTGTTTATTTGCAGACTTGTTTGAGTTGTATATTTTTTGAGAGCTGTCAAGCCAAAAGAAAGAAAACTTTTTAGGTTTATTAGAATTTAAAATATAATCAATGTCAGCAATATAATCTAATTGGTTGGCTAACGAATGTTTTTCGACATGATTTTTATACAAACATATATTTTTAAATTGTTGAAACGTTAATGTGTTTTGCGATTTAAAATAATTTATATAGATATTATCAATACTTTCATTATCTTTTCTTTTTGTATTTTTTACAGGATTGATTTGTTGTTTTGCAAATGGATTAATTGCTGTCCACGGAAATTCTAATTTGAGATTATGCCCATCAAGTATAGGAAGTGCTATCCAGTTTTTGTAATCAAATTCAATGTAATAATAATTTGGATCAATAGCATTTTGATAGTCGATCTTTAATCTTTTATAATCTGATAATTTGTTAAGTGGTTTTTCAGTTGTATTATTTTTCATAACAAAAGCATGATTAAGTTCTATACCACCGCTAAAAATTTCTGCTCGTCCAACATCAGTAATTTGATGTATAACAATGTCTGGCTTTATGACTTTATTTACATATTCAAAAACATGTTTGTGTATCTTTGTGCTTGACCCACCAATGCCACAGTTATATACTTTTATATTTTTATATCTATTTTTTAATTTTTGATATAATAAAAAAGGATAAGACTTACCTTCAACTTCTTTAATTTTTTCTGCGTTGGTGGTGTTTATGGCTTGTGTCCACGAACAACCAATACAAGCAATCTTAAGATAACTTGTTGGCATATTCTTTTACTTTACCAAACATATTGTAAGCACCGTTACGTCTGTTTGGTGAGAGGATTGAAGTCAATTGTAATCCCATTATTAACTCGTCTATGTTAACTTTTTGAATGTCTTCTTTAGTTGCATTTGAAAAAATATTAGCAATCATTGTAGCAACACCTTTTGTAATCATAGCATCTGAATCTGCCATAAATGTTATTACACTGTTATCGTATTTTGGTACTAACCATACTTGACTCATACACCCTGGTACTATAAAAGTTTCAATTCTATATTCGCTAGGCATACTATTTTGAGAACCAAGGTCAATTAGATACTGATATTTGTCCATATTATCAGTAAGTAATTCTAGTTCTTCTTTGTATTTTGTGTAATTCTCTTGTATAGACATTTTGTCCTTTTTGTGCTATGTTAAATACTATTATGCAAGTTCCTAAATCATTTTGTATACTACCTTGGATATCACTAGAATCCGGTGCGGCTGGACTAGTAAAACCTTGCTGTATGTATAATATTAACATGACTGATCAGAATAAGCAAGAGTTTAATTTAAAAGCAAATACTCTTGATGATGCTTGGCACAGCGAATATTATAGAAATCTAAGACAAGAATTCTTAGATGGTAAAAAACCACAAGGTTGTACAAGGTGTTGGAAAGAAGAAGCAAGTGGTAAAACATCAAAACGTGTTAGAGACAATGCAAGATTCAAACATCACATAACAGAAGATATAATAGAAAATCCTGAGATAAAATATTTGGATTTAAAACTTGGAAATATTTGCAATTTAAAATGTCGTATATGTGGAACACATTCTAGTTCAAAATGGATCACAGAACAACAGCAATATGATAAAGAAGATAATAAAAACGATGACGATCATAATCATGTTAGACACAACTGGCCTGAAACAAATAAAACATTTTGGCAAGAGCTAGAACAACTGTTACCAACATTAGAGTATATCGACTTTACTGGTGGAGAACCGTTTATGATCAAAGAACAATTTGAGTTGCTGAAGTTCTGTGTTGAAAAGGGTTATTCAAAAAATATAGGCATTCACTATAACACAAACGGAACACAGTTACCAAACGATGCACTAGAAAATATATGGCCACACTTTAAATCTGTTGATGTACAGTTTTCAATAGATGGTATAGGTGATCAGTTTGAATACCAAAGACATCCTGCTAAATGGAATAAAGCATTAGAAGTATTACAAGCATTCAAAGACAAACAGAGCAAACAATTTACAGTTGGCATCTGTCACACTATTAACATATTCAATGTTTACTACATTCCAGAATTTCTTAAATGGGCAGAAGAATTTGGGCTTGGTGTTTACTTAAACAGTTTACATTATCCTGATCATTATAATGTACAATGTTTACCGCACGTGGCCAAAAGAAGAATATCAGAAAGATTAAAAGATCATCCTAATCCAAATGTAAAAACATTTGTTGATTACATGAATCAAGATGTAGATGGATATTATGATTGGATGAAATTTATTAGTTGGACTGGACGTAAAGATGAATTTAGAAACGAAACATTTTCAAATACGTTTCCAGAATTAGCAGAAGTGTCAGAATATCGTGCTTACATTAATAAATAACACAAAAGGAAAAACAACATGTTTATAATTAATTGGTTTAAAAGTAAATGGATGGACTTTAAAATTTGGAGAGCTTATCGTAAGAAAATAAAAAAATTACGTAAGCAGGATCCTTTTATTTACAGATAATAATTGTTAGGTATGGTTAGCACATATCCTATAAAAAGAAAAATAAAAAAGAATATAATTAATCAAATGATGGAAGATTGGATGTTCGATGATTGTCGTTTAGAAAATAACGGACTCATTCGCAAGGGTTGTGGCTACAATCAATCTTTTAAATACAAAGCAGAACTAACCAAAGACATCAGTATGAAAATCATTGAGTGGTGTGATAAAAACTGTGACAGCAAGTACGGTTGGTACTTCCAACAAAAGAAACCTAGTGCTAAATGGCCAACAAGACAACAAGCAGTGTTTACATTTCAAAACAAGTTTGATTGTATTAATTTTAAGTTGAAACAATTATAGTTGACAAATATAAAATATAGTATATTATAACACTATGAATATTGGTAAAAACGAATTAGAAATGGTTACGATCACATGTACAGATACAGGAGTTTCATCTGAAGCAGAAGTATGGAAGCGTCTTCCAAATGGTGATATCCAAATGCTATTAGAGAATTCTATAAAGATGACTTTTAAAAAATATAGTGGTAACGTTTGGACTTGCGAAATGATTGGCAAAGAGTTTGTATATGATCTTAGGCATCAAAAATAAAACACTAGCACTTGTAGTAGTATTTGTTTTGGTAGGATTAATTCCTTATGCAGTTGGCCAATGGATAGATGGTGATAATCTGTTGTTTGGTTTAGAGCTTAAACCTTTTTGGCTGTATCAAATAAGAAACTGTCCTGCTTGTTAAACGTTTACTAGAGTTTTAATTTCCAACACATTATAATTAGGATCTTCAATAAAGAATGTTTCTTGTTCTGTGTCTTTGCCTTCGTATCTCACATAAGGACGATCTAGATAGTTGATGTTTTGTTCTATACGTGCTTTAACTACATCAAACACATCTCTAGGTAAATGTATACCAAAGTGAGGTATACACACAATGCCCATGTCTACTGCATGTCGTTCACGTTCAGGGTGATCATGTTTGCTGTTTCTTGGTGCTGTTTCGTGCAGTGTTAATTCGTTGCCCCAAAAGTCAATGTCTTGATATCTACCTTCTTCTGCTGGACCTAAAGCACATCCTAGCACATCCACATAGAAAGGCACAGTTATTGATAAATTGCCTCCTGGTATTGCTAGATGAAATATGTTGCTCATTGTAACAGTATTTACAAAAACTTTAATAATATTAACATAAGTGTTCCGGATATGACAGTGCCGGACAACATTGATAACCAAAATCCATAATGCGATAACATCAATACAAACACAGGAAAAAACAACAAACTTACCAACACAAAGTAAACTGTGTGTATGCTGACTGTTTTAAATGTGTTTACATCAACTCCTGCATAGTACATGAATATAAATGAAGCAAATGTGGCCAAAGGTATGCCCAACATAAAAGCACCTATGGTAGGATAACGTTCACTCACTGTGCTAACAGTGGCAATAACGATTCCGCCTATGATTGCTTTGATCAACAGTTCCATAATAGTATTTAAGCCGGGGGGTCATATATTGCATCTTTTGTATGCGAAAATTTTTTTGCAGGGGTGTTTATATTGCACAGTTTGTATTAGCGATTTTTGTATGTGGCGGTTATATTGCATAGTTTGTATGTGCGGCGGTTAATTTATATTTTGTGTATTTGCGGGACTTTTTTACAACGTATAGAAACCTGTTAGCACAATGCACTATAGTTCTGTATACGGCTTTGCCTTCTCGCTAAAGGAAAATACACTTACGTGCATTTTCCAGCTCTCGCAGGGACTCTAACTATGGGCCACTATTCACCACCATGTCGAATGTTAAATAACGTTATGCTCCACAGTGTTGTACAGTATAGACTCATATTCACCGTTCTCTCCATGCTTGTACTCACAGGGTGTAGCAGTAATATAAACTGGTTCCCTAGCAAACAGTTCACTACAGAAGATTGGCGTCGCAGTCCTATTTTAAGCGTCACACAGCAGTGTCTAGATGAATTTATACACACACGCACTGTTGATGTGATGTCACTGCATAACTGTGCTGAATTCCATATCACTGTGGCTGAGTTTTAACAATAAATATTGCTATGCAACACGATAAGTTAGAATCCTTTATTTTTATACTATGCACTGGTGCTTGGTGGTTGACCTTTATATACATGTGGGTACGTTGATCCACAGTGTGCCACAGTTGACCATAGTGAGTTGTATCTCGCCGCGACAGATACAATCAAATAGCTCTTTGCTATCGCCATTTGTTTTGCAACAGTCCACCCTGTAGACCACTGTGCTCCACACTGCTTCACGTTGATCACATTCTGATTGATAGTTCACTACTGCTGAGATCACACAGTGCTTCACTATGCTTGATGGTTGAATAGAGTGCTTGTCCGCGGGGCATGTTGGTTATAGCAGTTGTTTTGTGCTTAACATGTGTTATTACAGATTTCTATACGTTTAGCATAAATTTTTTTACTGCAATTTTTTTAGCCGCACCCAATACATATACATCAAACTTTTTAAGCCCCGCCTACTTTTGTTGCCCAAAAATATAACGTCGCCATTAACCACAGTTCTGCAGATTACAGGCCTGCTACATTTACATGGTCGGCCAGGATAAAAATAAAAAAATATTTCTAAAAGATCTTATACGACTTGTCAGTCATAAAAAAAGGCCCCGTAGGGCCTTT
>Ga0181380_1000127_pt1 | contig 32662 bp, 27 predicted proteins | sample 3SPOviralmetaG_FD_130116 | JGI IMG/M metagenome (GOLD analysis project Ga0181380, IMG submission 130116) | Marine viral communities from the oligotrophic San Pedro Time Series (SPOT) site, San Pedro Channel, CA, USA - 3 SPOT_SRF_2009-08-19 | ecosystem: Environmental > Aquatic > Marine > Strait... | reverse complement strand
TCACCTTCTCTCGCCTGTACATATGCACTATCGACTAATTGAATTACTTCTGCAGAATCTAAATAATTTAAATTTACGAGACCATCTATGTAATTTGCAGTTACTACACCTTGAACCGTTGTTGAATCAAGATAGTTTGCGTCATTTACAAAACTGGAGACATTGGTTGGTGCTCCAGTTAAAGAACTATACGCAAAGTCTTGAGGTGTTTGTCTTGTTTGAACATAACTACTGTCAACTTGCGATAACGTGTCTGAGTCATGACGTGCAGTAGTATAGTATAAGTTCGTACCTTCGGCAACATCTGTTGTAGTTTTAGTTGCAAGTCTGACATCGAAGTCCGAATCAAATCCAGTAAATGTACCAGAGAGTGTTGCATTGATATTACCTGCAGCAATATCTTTGTTAAATTCCCACTTGTCAGATGTCGCATTATATGTTATATTAGCATTAGCACCGTTTACGGTAATACCTGCACCGTCTGCTTCTGCACTATCTGAAGCACTGTCTGCGAGTACAATGTTTTTATCATTTATAGTTACGGTAGTTGAGTTTACTATAGTTTGTGTACCGTCAACTTGCAGGTCACCTTTGATGACAACTTTACCAGTATTATCTCCAACTGCAGCGGGATCAATGAAGAACGTTTCAGGCCCTGCAATGTAACCACCGATTACTAAGTTTGAGTCGATATGGAGAGAACCGACCATGGAATCTGACTGGTCTGCTCTTAGGAATTGTTGTCTGTCTAATCCGTCAAGTTTGTCTGCGTTGATTGCAAGTGCGTCTACGAATGTTTTATCAACATCATTGGTAATAATGTTAGAGACATCCACTGTATCTAATATCGCAGGTGGGTTTGTAATATTATTAAAATCTAGATAATGAGCAGGTAACTGTCCCCCTAGTTTTTCTGCATTAGATGCAAGTGTTGCAACACCAACTGAATCATTCTGACGTGCTTGAACATAATCTGAATCTATGAGTGCGATTGTTCCTGCAGAGTCTAATTGAAACGGAGCCCAATTACTTGCAGCGTTTGGTAATTCACCTGTGTTACTATCTCTGTGTTGACCTGAACCTAATTGATATTTGTAGTATCTGTCTGCTTCAAATCCACCATGTGCGTTCTTAACATAGACTACCATCCCATCTTGTAGTCTTTGTCCGTGTATTCCTACTACAGTGTCACTATCTACACCACTTACATAACGCAGTCCACCTCTTATCTCTGTGTCTAATGCAATGGGATGATTGGAACTAGGACTCCATGTTCCTGGCCATTGGTTTCTTGTAAGTCCGTTATAATTGGGCATTAGCTAATACTCACATAAGTGTTGCCAGGCTGCAGAGTGATACCGTATAAATTATAGGTCTCTGCACTGTAACCTGCAGGTGGTGAATCTGGTTCCAAATCTAATGTGCCTGTTACAAATGCAACATCACTGAGTAGTGATGCACTAGCACCAGTTTGAAATGTTGTTGGTTGTGATGCTGCACTCCTTATCATAAACCAAAATGCACGAGGTGTCGCATTTGGATTGTTAACAGTGCCTGTAAAGTTATTTGTTTGATTTCCTAATTCGTTTACTGCAGATTCAAACTGATCACCATTAACTACCTCTGCTCTAGTAGGTGCTAATCCTGTACTATTAGTAAAGATCCATAATGAAGGATACGAAAAGTTTGCATTTAACGAGGTATCGGATGCGGTATCAGTCGCTGCATATGTAGTTGTTGCAACGCCTGGAGGTCTTCTAAACTCTGTACTCACAGCTACTTGTCTCCCTCCACCGTTGTCTTTGTGTATTGGTGTTGTAAATGTCAATGACCCAGATCCAGTAGTACTAGAAAGAGATCCTCCAGTACCAGAAACTGTATGAGTAAAGTTAGCAGAAGATGACATGTTAGTCTGATTGACGGTATATGATGTAGAAGTATAAGTCTCAAGGAATTGTTTTCCGTTCAAGTTACTCATACTGATTGTCACGTTTGGTGTTTTCCATGTGGTACTGAATGATGCAGTTGTACCAAAGTCTGCACCCTGATCATCCGCAAATGTAATTGTTGCAGAGGAAGTTCCACCCGATAAACCTGTGTTATTATCTCTTACTGCGGCGCCAGATGCAGAGTCAAACGCAAATGTCTGTGTCCAATCTACACCACCTGCAGGAGTTTGACTTTTAGCACCTGCATTGTAGTTACCTAATACCTGACCAACATATGCATTTGTTTGTGTAATACCAGATACACTATTGATAAAACGTGTTGGAAAATCTGTTGGGTTATCTATCGATACGGAGAACTGAGTTGCTTTCTGGTCAAAGTTTAGATTAGTCTGTCCAGTTGCAACAAGTGTTGGACTAAACTGTGCAACCTCGATACGAAGTTTATCACCAGTAAAGTTCATTTCTCGTATTGTATACACTTCTAGATCAGAGTCGATATAGTTAGTTGCGGTTCTAAATTGGTCTGTCGCACCACTTACTGTCCATGTAATACCTGCCTTGTTACCATCATTATTGAGAATGTTGGCATCATATAGTCTGGTAGCAAATGATCCACCATCTGCAGTATTGATTGTGAAATCACCTGTAGCAGAATCCATAGAGGTTGATGAAACCCCTGCGACTGTTACTGTACCTGCAGAATCTAATTGACCCTGTGCATTAACTGTAAATACTGGAACCTCAGATGCAGAACCGTATGTCCCTGCAGTAACTCCTGTATTTGTAATATTGATTGTACTAGTGGCAGAATCATATGTAATCCCTGTACCACTTGCAAGTGCTTCGTCTAAGTCGGAGTCAAAGTTTGCTTTTGTGTAAACCTGTTCAACGTCAAACTGGAACACACCAGTTGCAGGATCATAAGAAAGATCTCCTGCAGCACTTACCGCATGTCTTGCATCACTGTCTGCACGTGATGATGAATATACTGCATCATTACTGAGTGAGATCTGACCAGTAGAACTGTCATAACCTATTGCACCTGCACCACTTAAATGTGCACGAACCTCTGCGGCACTAGGGCCTGTATATGTAAATTTACCTGTGGCAGAGTCATATGTAAGAGATCCATCTCCACCTGCGTCAACGAGATTGATTACATCTCGTACACGTTGTATAGTATAATATAGATTTGTACCTTCGGCAACATCAGTAGTTGTCTTAGTTCCTAATGCAGTATCAAACCTCGTGTCTGTATAATATAGGTTTGTTCCCTCTGCGACATCAGTTGTTGTCTTTGTTCCAAGTCGAACGTCAAAATCTGAATCATGTCTTGTAGTAGTATAATATAGGTTATCACCTTCTGCAAGATCTGTAGTTGTTTTCGTTGCAAAGTCAGAATCAAACCCATCATATCTACCTTGCAGTGTGTCCGCTGTTACAACAAGTCCACTAATATTTCTATTGAACACCCATGAGTTTATTGAACTCTTCCAGACTATCTGTGCTCCTGAACCACCAATTATAATACCAGATGAATCCGCCTGTTCAGGAGTAGTAGCATTATCTGCTAATACAATACTCTTATCGTTGATTGTTAATTCTGTAGAATTGATTGTTGTAGTAGTACCATCAACCTGTAAGTCACCTTGAATTATAACTTTACCTGGCGCACCGATTGGTGTCGGATCAAGAGTCAATGTTCCAGATGTGGTACTAATAGTATTACCATCGATCTTTACATTATCGATTTCTATCGATGAAAGACCTGTTACATTTGAATCGAGATAGATGTCAACTTGTGCACCATCTGCGAGATCATAACGTTTTGTATTGACGTTGTAACTACCTTTGATCTCAAGTCTATTACCAGCTTTGATATTACCAGTACCTTCGAGATTCTCATCTGCATTTGCATGAAGTAAATCTAAGTTATCAACGTAATCTTTGTTTACACCATCTGTACCTGCAAGAGGTGTTGCAACATCTGTAAGTCTATCCCCTCCAAAACTTACAGTACCATCAAAACCTCTGAGTACTAGTGGGCCTTGTGTTGCGGCAAGAGTTGCGTCCGTAAACTCAAGATCGTCAATATTTAATGTACCAGACTGAGTTTCAATCTTTCCATTTGCATCAACGATAAGTGCTTTACCACCTTTGAGTTTACCAATCGGCGCACTTAGAAGTTGTGTAAAGTATTGACCACCAATAGTTACATATTCACTAGCATATCCATTTGCTTTTGGGCCTGGAGTCCCAATACCAATGAATAGTCTGTCACCACCATCAGAGTCACCAGAAGCATAAGAATATCCCATTTCCCCAATCTTGAGGATATTGAGACCTTCCTTACCTTCTAGTGTCGCTGTACCAGAGGATGTTTTTATTTTAAATATATTTGCCATTAGAAAGTCCCTGCATCAAACTCTAAACCATCTGGTTCAGTAGTTGCTTCGAACTTCCCTGATGCTAGGTTAAACTGAAGAATTGCAAAGTTACTATTCCCAGATAAATCTACATCTGTTAAATCACCAATACTCTGTGCCTGTGCACCAGTTACTTTTCTGACTGGAGTACCAACTGTAATTTTTCGAATGTGTGTTTGGACTGGAGGAATTTCTGACATTATGTTACCGATGGGTTAGCTCGTATCTTTCCTTCAAGGACTCTCTCAACTACTGTTGATCCATTGGAGTCAACAAAAGAGATTTCCACATCATAAACGTAGTTACCGACACGAAGTTGGTTAGTCTGTAGGTTTGTCAAGGAAAGAGTTACTACACCATCAGTAGGTTGTATTGCTACGGAGAAGTCAGTTGTGTCAGCAGAATCGGAATTGTAGTTCCGTTTCATTTTAGCTGCAGCAGAATAATTTGAAAGATCCTTTGGATTACCACTAAGGTCTACAAGTTCTAATTGTACTGCGATATCCGACCCGATGTCGAATGTAAATTTTTCGTATTCTGCCATTTCCCAATCCGATACTAAGTAACTCGTGCATCATGTTACGTTTATTTATAACGATTAGGGTTTTGACGAATAGTGTTTCCATTCTGTTGGTTTATTACTTGAGTGCGTAAAATGTACAAACTTTATATCTTCGTGAAATTCACCCATCCACACATAGTCATTACCAGAAACTTCTTTATATTTCTGAGTCATGTTCCATTGCCATTTATCATATTGGTAGTCACTGTCTTGAAATTTGGTTTTCCATCTGGTAAACCATGCAGAAGGAAGAAGTTTTATATTTAATTTTTTATTGACCTGATCAAACACAAAATACTGTTCACCGTTTACAGGGCCTTTTGTGATACCGTTGTTAATATAATACTGTTGCCAATAGTCTACATTTGACATAAACTCATCATATATGTATCTACAATCTTTTGGATAGTATTTGAAGAATCCACCGTTTAGTGTATACTCTGGATTACTGTCTCTCCACCAGCCTGGCATACATGCAAACTCGCCTGGTTCTATAGGATATTCAAATACTTTTTTATAGTCGTTTGTAAGTATAATGTCAATATCCATCACACATACTGGTTCGTCTATGTCAAGAGACATGCCATACATTTTATTCCATTGAAGGGTGACATCTTCTCTTATGGGTTCTCTTACCCATATAAATTCATATTCAGGTAATTTAGATTCTAAGTATTCTTCATATTCAGGCCCGTACTTATCACCGATCCTTACAGCAATTATTTTCATTCTGGTTTTCTCTCAGTTGACATTCCCTTATAATTAGCAGCGTCTTTTATATCAGATTCTTTTTGACCATATATCCAAAAACCAAATGTATCAGGATCTATTAAGTACACCTTTTTTGTATTTTTTTCAATCATAAAATTTCTAGGAGCCATATCATGATGAAACCAAAATCCCATATCAGGATAAATTTTACTAGGTCGTGGATTGTTTTTAGCATAAGTTGCTATGCTTTTCATAATGTCACATGCTTCTATAAAACAATCTAAATCTAAATTACGTCTCAGTATATCTCCGTCAATCCATTGCATATAGATTCTTCTTTTTTCATATCCATATACCTCAACTAGTCTAGGTTCATATTCTCTCAACTTTTTATATTCATCTAACCAGTCATCATCTATATTCCAACTAATTTCTTTCCAAAACATATCTCCCATGATACCATATTTACTTGCGTCTTTCCAATTCTTTTTTCCAGGCCACATATGATCAAAAAAATTATCTGGTAAATTATTAGGTAGTTTACTCAACTAAACCTCCATCATAACAACCGAATGCCCATTTTTTTTCATGACACCAGTAACATTCTTTACATGGTTCAGTAAAATAATTTGTTTCTTTTTCAAAACCTATACAAGACATTGTAAGAGGGAATAAATCATCCATTAAATTAAATTGTTTATATAGATCAGAAACGAACTTTTTATCTACGTTAACAAAGGGTCTATAATGCATCTTACCTGATTTTTTCCACGTCTCTTCTTTGTACGTTTTATTTCTTCTAGGTTCAGCAACTTTATCAAAACCAAGTTTTTTTTGCACCTCCATAGGAGGATTAGCAGTAATACCATGTATCGATAGTTTTATATCATATTTTATTCTAAGTTTGCTTTTTAAATCTTGGGAAGCAAATGCTTTAGAATACCCCTGAGCTGTAGGTAAGACAGACTTATCTTCTATTGCATCCCATTCTTTTTTAGCATAGTATAATGTTATGGGATCTAAACTATCGAATTTATATTGCTCATGTATAATTTCTACATTAGGAAATTTATTTTGCATAAAACCTACGATCTCTGAAGCATACTCACCTACCCATGGATCTTTGTGTTTGTCAATTCCTGTATGACAAATTATTTTCCATTCTGGTTTTATCTTACAGAGTAAGTATAAGATCATCGCAGAGTCCGTACCACCTGATAATGCTAAAAACACTCTATCGAATGTTGATGTATCAAACTCTAAGAATTTAAGTTTTTTTCCATTCGCTTTCAGCAACATATTTGGGATTCCATTTTGGCAATTTAAGATCTGCTACACAAGAACAATAACTTGTAGATCCGCATAGTTTAGGTTCATCGTACAATTCCCAATCATCTGTCATTTTTCCTATCACCTGTTTGTGACACCCTCCAACACCTCTTTTTATTATCTCGCCTTCTATGCATACAGATATGTAACCTACAGAGCAAACCCAATCTTGCAATGCCCAAAGTTGATTATTTTTTATTTCCTCAAAATGTCTAATTGGTATTTTGTTATCATCTTTGTCTAGGACTGTAATAAGTGGCCCTCTTCCAGTTTTTCTTATATGAGAATTATTCATATCCTCAATTTGTTCTTCTTCGTATACTGTTTCACCAGTGTACTTAATATAATCTCTATGCAACCTAGAGTTTATTTTACGACTTACATGATGATCTCTTTCATAAAACCTTTCTAGGACTTTTATCTGATCGTCATATATATCAGGATCCATCACTTGATTTATTGTCACTCGACATCCAGCGTCTTTTAAATAATCTAGTTTATCAATAAATTTTTCTACCTTTGCAGGTGTGTCAACATATTCTTGATGTAATGAACTAGTAATAACTCTGAAGTCATATTTTTCTGTTCTTCTTATAAATTCTTCCCACCAAGGCATGTTATGAGATAGATTAGTAGTAATATTAAAAGTTGCTCCCATATCAGGAGTGTAACTCAATATTCGTTCTTGAAAGTCTAAAAAGTTAGGATGAAATGTTGCTTCACCACCTGACCATCCCCAGTTGATAGATTCTATTCCACGTTTTTTCATAAGTGGTATAACTCTATCGATAGTTCTATATGCTAAGTCTTTATCTACAAAATCTTTTTTATTGGTATGAGATGAAGGCCAACAATAAGAACAAGCATAATTACAAAACCTGTTAGGTTGCCAATACACCTCTCCTCGTTTCATATCACTGAAAGCGGTTGCACTCATATATTTTAAATCTGAGTTTTTCATCTTCCTATTACCATAAACCTATTCATTCCGTTACTAAGTTTCTTCGTACCCATATATTTAACATCTACTAAGTCGGCCTGTTCTGCTAACTCTTCTGGATCTTTTACACAATTTATATGATCGTCATATTCATCATTATCTGTAGATTGTAACACACACAAAGGTCTTGAAGTTGTAAAATTTCTTTTTAAAAGATCTTTCATATAATACATATGTTCACATGATGTATTTATTAACAAGTCAACTTCCCCTTGGTAACGTTGTCTTCCTTCTATAGGTTGATACACTGAAAATAAATTTCTATTGCTACAATAATACTTTTCATCGTCTTTGTATTTTTTATTAAATTTATAACTTAATGTCTTAGAGTCTTTATCTATATCGTAATTGCAAACAAACTGAGCATTAAAGTTTTCAATCAAGATATTAGTTAATACATGACAATACCATCCACCTATCACTGCTACATTATTAAATTCATTTTGAATTTTATTTAATTCATTATTTAACCATAGTTTACTTTCAAGTTGAGATTCTGTAAAAGAATCTAATACTCTTTGAAACAGATGTGGTTTTTCTTTATGCACATAGTTTAATGATCTCATCCAATTATTACTAATAAAAGGTGTATACTTAATATAGTTCATCTATCTCACTTATGTCATTCATATCTTCATCGATTCCCGAAGCACTATTATTAAATAAACATATCATATAATCTTTTCTTAATTTTTTTAATTCCATATCTTCCCCATATATATTACCTTTATACCAAGAATATATCATACCTTTTGGATAACCACGAAAAAATGATTCTTCTTCATTATGCACATCATAGAAAAAGTGATTAAAATAGTTATCAATAGTTCGATATGTAAAAAAAATCATAGGTGCATTTTTTCTTATATTATCATAAACCCTTTTCAATTGCAGGCCGTTCCATCTAATCACTGAAGAATTTAATGGAGTTGATTTTAATTTACCATAATTCTTTTGACAGTTCTCGATACTATTCCACCACCCCCTTACGATATATGGTTTATCCATAGGTAGTTCCCATAGTGGATCTATAGAATTGTGTATTAGTACGTCAATGTCAAAAAATAAAAACTCATCATCAGATGATTCATCACCGAATATTTTAGTTTGGTCAAACATATAACATTTTCTATATGCCCAAAAGAAATTCTTCTCTGGAATATAGTGTTCGTCCATCCAAGTCGGTAACTGAATGTCATATTCTTTTTCTGGTTTGTCGGTGAGACAGTAAAAATTAAAATCGTATGAGCAGTGTTTTTCTACTTGTTGTTTTAATTTTTCTACATGTTCAGAAGTATACTTGTCACCCCACTTTACACATAATATATTTTTCATTAAATTAAATTTCTAAGAATAACTTAAATGCTTCCTTTGCTGAATTTGCTGTACGTATACCTGATTTTACTTTTTTCTTTTTACTTTTTTGTACACTTTCATGTTCAAATAAACTTAATTTAAAAGTAAATAAATCTTTAGAACTCATCGGTTTATTTAGATACTTATAAAGTCCCTCAATAAATTCTTTAGAGTCATTTTGATTTACTACTTGTACAAAATCATTATTTCGTTTTGCTATTTCAAGTACTTCAAGTTCATAATTTTCTCTTTGTAGTTTTATTCTTTCCCAAGTTCTTTCATTGAGCCAGTCTTCACTAACACCAACCATTTCTAAAAACTTTTTGTAAATCTCTGGATCTTTATCAACCTCAATTATATATGGTCTTAAAATACTTTTATCCTTATTATCTATCCACTCAGTTTTTAATGTTGTTCTTTCATTGTTTATGTAATAAGCATCTGAAAATTCGTGATCATCAATCATGTTAAGTCCTGTTTAATCTTAATGTATATGTTTGAGCGGCGACTGCAGTTCCATCTGGAAATTCTTGAGCACGATAATCGTCTGCATCTACAAAGAGAGTATTATGAGCTCCAGATCCATTCAGTCTTGTATCTACCATAGATGTGCCTTTTGCAACACCAGTTCCATTTATACTGTAAGTTAAAGTATTACTTGTACCATCGAATACTTGTCTTCTAATCAATTTGCACATTAAATCAAAAAACTCAGCAGTAGTCATTTCTCTTAATCCGCCTGGGTTAGTTCTACCATTACCTGTATAGTCTATTACTAGTGGTAGTTTACGAGTGACAACGACACCATTATTTTTAAATAACCTATAGGTTGTTTGAGTAGTTGCACTTCCCTGTTGAACAGTACCATCTTCCCCTATACTTGCCGCCGTTATAGTTCCCGTGTCAGTGATCGTGTCAATAAACACAACACCTAAATTGCTACAGTTAGTTTCAGAAGAGTTCGTACTAATAAAATATGTACCACCTGCAAAGTCAGAAGTTGTCCCAGATACTATGTTATCAATTACAGGATCTATGAATGTGTCTAGAACATCTTGAAAAGTCATCTCTCTTATGACATCATCTGATTCCATGTAAACAGGTTTTGCAGTCCAAGTATCCCAGTCACTAGATGTAAAACCATTAGAAGTGCTAGATGGATTTAATCTAGATTGGTCTATTTTATCAAATGTCTCATGAGTAAAGGATGTAGGTTCTGGAGTAGTTGCTTCATTTGCAAACTCAGCTGCACCATCATCAACTGCGTCTTGGTTACCTGTAGTTTCAACAGAAGTACCAGATTGCATACGAGTGTCTGTCATAGCATCAAGAGAACCTGCACTTGATACAAAATTTAACTTGACTCCACCACTATTATTACTAGCATCAGCATAACACCTAGCAATAAACTTGTGTATATTGTCTCGTTCAGTATTTGTAAATTCTCTTATTGCTTCTGAATTTCTTATTAGAAGCGCTCTTCGAACTGTCATTACGGTACACTTGTTGTTGATGAGGTTGATAGGAAGAAACCAGATATTACTGCAGTACCAGCTTCATTTTTTACTGTGAATAGTTTTAGATTATCTAATGCTCTCTGCACATTACCTGCATCATCCATGTACAAGGTGGTGACAAATGTATTCTCTATTGTCGCCATGTCAAAGTACGCAGAGTCTGCACTAAGAGTATGTGTTGTTAATGTATTAATGTGTGCACTATCTGATAACAGATTGGGTGCTCTTAATCTTTGTATAGTTGCAGAGTCTATAAGTGCGGAGTCTATTATTGCTTCAGAAACTGTCAGTCTTTCAATTCTTGCACTGTCAACCATTAAGAAGTCAACGTCTAGATTTTTAATAAATGCGGAATCGATAGTCGCACTGTCTGCAATAAGTTGACCTGCCCTCATTAAAGCGAAAGACGCTGAGTCACAATTGATACCCTGCATATGCAAAGGCCCTGCAGATTCACCAAACAATCTCCTGTTAATAGAGTCTGTCAAATCACCAACTCTATTCAGTGCACTTACTACTGTATTATCAGCACCTGAGAAAGTAGAGTCTAGATTATCCAGATCTCCAATGTAATCGGATATCTGGTTGGTCTTGGTCATAAAAGAACCAACTGCGTCTGTTAAATCTACTGTTACCTTACGTGTCATTTTTTACCTCTAACACTATATATTAACTAGAATCATCTAGAAAATATGCACCAAACCTGTCTACACTATTTTCATTTTCGATTCTAAATTTCTTTACTAATCCGACATAACCGTCACCATCCATGCGTAATTGATTTATAGCAAGTTCATTAAAGGTGGCATTTTGCGCTGTAAATACAGGACTGAATAAATCTTCTACGTCTGTATTACCTGTCACACGTGCAGAATCTGAATGCAGGTTGACGGCATGTAAGTTTATTATTCTTGCACTATCAATTTCTGCAGTTCCATTCTGATCATGAGGTGATGACATTCCACCAATTCTTACACGATCATAAATGAATGCACTGTCATTAACGTCTAAAAAGTTACCAACTTTTGCCACATTTATGTGTGCACTATCACACACAAAATCGAATGCGTTAGTGCCTGGAGAGTCACCTAACCAATGCGGTTTATCGTTTTGATTGAAGTTGGGGCCTGGCATCGCATCATCAGTATTTAATATCTGATCGACTCTCAGTATGTTTCTAATGTGAGCAGACTCACCATGAAAGATTGCAGTTACTGGTTTGTTTCCTGCACCAGATGATATTGGTTCACCAGCCTCAAAGAATAAGAAGTGAATTCGATCCCCAATTTGTGTTGAAGAATTTAATGCAGCAACAAAACTTGAGTCTTGTTTTTCATCTGGGTTAGGGTAGAATGGGTTCGAATCAAAAACCTGACCTAGATCGTCCAGATCTCCTAAGTATTCGGACATCTGTTGAGTCTTGGATTTCCAAGTACCGATAGTATTTGTTCTTTGTACGGTTACTTTACGTGCCATTACAACTTCTCTAAAATTTGTTTCATCATATCTTTGAGATCGGAAACATCTTGTTTTAGATCATCAATCTCTTCTTGTTTTTTCTTCCATGCCTTTTTACGGGCTCTTGCTGCTCTTATTTCCTCAGTACTGGTATTCAAGACTACTCCACGTTCATCTTTCACTAAACCTTCATAACCATCAACTTTTCTATGTTTCATTATACACTCAATGCGATTACTCTTAAATCCTTTATACTTGGAACTTGTGCAGAGTTAGTAGAAGTCATAACAATTTTCAACTGAAACTTTGTAAAGGCAGGAACATTACCTGCTTGTCCACCGATTAGATATTCATATTCTCTGAAAGTTTGTTTATTTGCATCTGGGGGGTTATTAGATGATGTTGTTTGTTTAACAAAATCAACCGCACGAATATCTGTACCCTCATCACAAGTTCTATAATAAAGATCTATTCCTGCAGGTTTTGGTCTATTTGCGGCAAGAATAACTTTCAATCCAACTGCAGTCTCTGCAAGAGTTGTTACAGTTGTAATATGTTTTGCTGGCCCAGAAGATCTGTTTGCATTAGTTTCTGAGATAAAATTCAATGGAATATTAAATCCATTAGTTGCAGCGGAATCTTGATTATCAATCACATTATCAATCAATGTTATAGAACATCTTTGAAGATCGATGACAGGAGATACGGTATTCAGTGCCGTAGACATCTTGATTTCCATTTCTGCAGTCGATGCACCTACCGCAATCTCTGCATCTGCAATTGAGTCTGCAGCAATAACATAAGGATGTTCTAGCGCAAAGTTATTTTTATTTAAACTCACACCTGTGAAATCTGCATCTACTGTATAAGGTGTTTCTATACCTGCAAGGGATTTACCATTAGTACCTTTGAAAGAAGCATACAGATCAGTTCCATTTGGTTTTAGATTTGATATGAAAGGCCATACAATAGAGTATGGAATGTTCTTTGTACTTTGTACTAATGATCCACCACCCACTTCATCCGAGTCTGCGGTATCTGCGATTTTAAATTCAAATCCACTTGCATCTATACGAGTGATACTATGATCACCATTGATTTGATTTGCGGTGAACCCACCAACAGAATTCGAACCTGTTATAGAAACAGTATCACCAACTTGTAGTCCATGATTTGTATGATATACTCTAACATCACTGTCAGCTTCGTAAGTCCTGATTGGATTCGAATTCAATAGTTCACGAGGAACTGATGCATTTTTTAACTTGACAACTGGTAGAGTTGTGGTAGTATCAAACACTGCACGAACAATATCAAACTTCAGATCTTGTTTTTGGTTTGCAGAGAAAGTTGCACCGTTTTGAGAATAGAACAAACTACCTAAGTTGGGGTTTAAACTGACACGTGCAGAAGCAGAACCAATGATTTGATCATCTATTTCAGATATAAAGATCTCATACTCTGGTGTTTCTGCATAAACTACAATCGCATAGTCCCTAAGACCATCTAAAAAGATTGGTTCGTTAAAAGTAAACGCTGTTGCAGTCGAACCATCTGTAGATGTTTGCACCGCATTGTGAGCAACATAAACTGTAGATCCAGGCACAACTTCTACGTCAGAAGGTACACCATTTCTCATTGGTCTTAGATGTAGCATGACAGGAAGTTGCAACTCTGCAGTTGCAGGAAACGTATTTTTAAAATATAAATTTATTTTAGTTACGTAAATCCCACTTGTTTCGTCAACAAAAAATGATTGAGCAATCGGGTTTTTATTCTGTTGATATCCTAAAGAATTTAACATTATACGTTCTCCATACCCTTATTGCGTCTCATTAATTTACCAATACTTCTACATAATGGAACACCTATATTTAACATCAATCTTCCAACCTTATTATCTTTGTACTTCTTTGGTTCCATGCGGTGTGCAATGTGTTGTGCCCATGCACCAGTGAATGGTCTGACCCATCCATGGAAGTAAACCTTAGACAATAGAGATTCTTTCTCTATCCAATCTACCATTGGAACCGCCCATGAGTGGTAACCATTGAATACATCTGGATCATTTTCTGACATCCATATACCAAACTCGTGATCTTGTTCCCAGATCTCTTGTGGTAGATATCCTCTGCGATATAGTAGAGAACATAGAACAGTACCGTTATTACTTGGTGTGCTTGGAAAGGCCGCATCATTGTAGTCTTGGTTGTCCCCACGTATTGGTTTACCAGGCGGAGGAAACTTGAGCATAGTTTGAGTTTCGTTATCCCACTTATATGTGTTACCTTGAACAGTCGGAGCATTTGATTTATTACGATCATGGAGAGTTGAGTTATTGCTATTTCTTGTAGGTGCAGGTGATGTGACCGAACTCTTAGATCCTTCAACTTCTAGTATCCTAGTTGATTTTATATCCTGATGAATAGTGTCTAGTGTACCTTGTGCAGTATAAACACCTCTAGCAATCGTACCTGCAAGTCTTTCTTGATTTGCGCCAACATCCATAACTTTTATTTCATGTGTACCAGATCTAAATCTAAAAGAACTATTATTTGGTATCATGAAAGATATGTCAACTGACCCTGTAATATCAGTAGTTAATGTTCCTGAACCATCTTTATGTGAAGTTTTATTAGATAATGTATTACCGTAATCTTTAGTTGTAGAAGAATATCTTTGGAATGCAGATTCACGAACATAGTCTGACATGTTTTTACCATCCATGAACAAGAATACATTTGCGTTAGGTCTCATACCTTGTGCTCGAATACTAATAATACGAGATCTAATAAACGGTAGTAATGCAACCTGTAGAACTCGTGTTCCTATTATTTCTTCAACAACACTTTCTGATATAACTTTGTTCACAGTTTTAGTAGTTGTTCTACCTGAAGTTTTTGAGATGGTGTTTGTTTCATCTCCAATTTTAAGATCCTCTAGATCTTTACCACCCCAGTTCCATTCCCAATTGTTCCAGTTTGCAGCCTGATTGGTAGATAGTCTTTCACCACCATCAATAACATTCCTTGCTCCTATCTTTTTATCTTTCCACTCATCTGAAGCAGGAGATATTCGTAAGTTACCTGTAAAGATAGAATTTGAAAAAGGATTTATCTTAACCGCTTTTGTCGCATGTTCTTGAGTAATATATGTTGACTCAGTGTAGTCGATGTATATGTTATCACCTCTGCGAACAACACCTGTTGAGTTTGCAGAATCAAACATTAATCTTATATTGTCTTCTGTAAATGTTGGACGTAATATACCAACTGAAGGATCTATAGATGCAAAGTAATCTAGGTTTGTCACATCTGATAACACATGTGTTGTAAAATTATCTACAAAGAAACCAGACTTAGTTCTGTTTAGACCTGCAGAGTCTAACACTTCAAAACTATTAGTTGCAAGTTCTAACATGTTGAGAGAAGTTGCTTCTTCTAGATTTGAAATACGTTTCTCCAATTGATTGATGTCATCCATAGTGTACCTACGGTGATCAATCTTTTGGACTGACATATCGTTTTCATTCAACGTGTTTGGATAGAATGTAAAGTTATAAAGTGGTAATGTACTCTCTGGCGCCTGTGGGAACTGAGGGTTGAATGCATCTGCACCCCTTATTATATCAAGTTCACCGTCAGTATTGATTAGTAACTTGTGTGCTCTTGACAGATAGTAAGTATTGTCTGATTGAATTACATCTGTAGGAGTTGGTAAGTATGATATGTTTGCTTCTGTGAAGTTTCCAGAAGAATTCATTACAGGACGAAAGTCATATGCGTCTCTTAGATTTATGATCTCTCCGTTAGATCTCGTAAAACTAGGAATGTCATCGTAATCCACAACACCAGTGTATGAGTTAACTGCAAAGAAGTTACCTGCACCATGATTGAAATGATCAAACTTAACATATACATTTCCTGCAGGGGCTGATTGACCACCACTCAGTACCATTCTACCTAGTCCATAAAAGTTATCTCTCTGACCATCATCGAGTTTAAACTTGTATGCAACGTCTGCACCATCAGAGTCTACAAGAGTAACTCTACTAACACTTTTAATGTCTGGTGTTTGTAAGTCTAAAAACTTCTGACCTGTTTGTGCATCTGTTTGTACACTAGTAGTTACTGTAGCATTCTGTGTAAGTGTTTTGGCACGAACAATAGGTGTTGAAGTTACACCATAGACATATACTTTAACAGCTGTTGAAGTTGCCAACCCTGTAATAGTTGTTGTGTTAGACCCAGTGTTTAACCCACCAAGAGTTGAGTTGTCTACCAATCCAGAAGAGGTAAATACCAACCAATCACTTTTGTTAGTCAATGCATATGCAGTTGGAATACTTACAGTAAAGTTACCTGCACCATCAGTTGTTCCTGATCTAAGGATTTGTACTTCTATCTGTTGAGGATCTATAACTCTAGGTCTTTGACGTAGTGTATCATATACCAACGTATTATTGGTTGGATCTTCTAATACGATATTGTTAACAGTTGTTTGAATTGGGTTGAAGTAAGATGTTACAGATGTACCAATAGATTTTGCATTCCTAAATGATTGACCTGTGTTCATCTTGATATCGAATAAGTGATATCTTAGGTTTGCACCATTCTCATGCACCGCACGAACACGTGCAGTACCTATCGTTGAACCACCATGATTGATTGAAGAACGAAGATTCTGTACCGCAAACGTTTTAATGTCAGGGCCACCTTTGACACCTGTAGATGCAACATCAACAAAGTTACCATAGTCAACTGGCATGAATTCACCTTCAACCTCAATGTCAGAAGTTGGTTTAGGAACTCTAAAGTCAGTTGGTGTAAACCTAGCAGCTCTATATCCATTTACTACAACGATACCATCACTCGCTCTCATTATTAAATGTGTATCTGCAGAATCCTCTTCAAATGTGATACGGAATGGTTTTACGATATAATCACCAGAGTTTTCTTTTATTCTAGTTGCAACCATGTCTCTAGGAATAGCATATGCCATGTCCTGTTGAGCAACCACTGCAGAGAATATCGCACCTTCTTTTACTGTGTTAATATGAATAAAGTTCTCATCAGATGTCAACTGATCATCTGAAGTCAGTCTTAGTTTAATACAATATCTGTCTGCGCCTGGAGCAGTTGTGTTTATGGATGACCCTTGGTTATCATATAACTGTAAGTTGTCATCTACACTCTGCACCTCTTGTATAATTTTAAAACCCACATTAGTTGTAGGATCGTCAGTGTACTTTGATATGATTGCACTTTGTGATTCTGTATATACGAAGAAACCTTGAGTAAAGTAGATACTGTCACCAGTTAGTGCACGAGTACCTTTACCTACTGCAGGGTTTACATCTGTATTTGTAATTTGGACAACTCTACCAGATCCTAGACTTTCACCTGCTAAGAACCTTGGTGTGGATGTTGTTATAGATGCCGCAGATGTATCAACGTACCTTACATATACTGTAACAGGATCACCTGCAATTGCATCGACCCTTTGGAGAACTTCTGCTTTGATACCAGATGTTGCACCAGTTAGTATAGTACCGACATTAGCAGTTGTGGATGATGATGTTGTGTCAAGTTTTACAAATTCGTAACTGTTGTCAATCGATAGTCCACCAGGCTTGACCGCTGCACCTTCTTTGAATATGTTATTACCAAATCGTTCAATCTGTTTTTGAATGATTGTTTGTGCCTGAGTAAGTTCACGCGCTTGTAGCGACCGACCACTGTTGAACAATATTCGATAGTAACCATCACTATCGTTGAAGTCATCCTTATATTTTGTTTCAAATAAAGTATCTGTATATACTGTTGCCATTGTTCAACCCTTAGAATTGTAGAATAATTTTTATATCTTCTGCTTGCGCTGCAGTTCTTGATACTGGATTTCTGTTATCTATGTAAAGAACATCACCAGTACGTCTATCAACCTCTGGTTGTATCAGTGCCGAGTCAATAATGCCTTGACCTGGCCCAGTAACTTCTTCAAGAATTTCACCATCTTGGAAAGCAGTGAAACCAGTTCCCTTCGTTTGGTGGTAATAAATCTTATCAGAATCAATGTCATCGATGAATGCCCTCGAAAATGAAGTTTGACCTTCGATCAGTTTATCTTTTGTAAAACCGTTAACAATACTTGACAATCTCATAAAATCTAATGCACTTGCAGTATTGGATGTAATTTTAGAACCATTGTATGAAAGAGGATCTTTTATTAAAGTTACTTGTCTGAAATCTTGTTCTAGAAGGAAGTCACTGTCATTACCTTCTATCATTGTGTGGAACATGACAGACGATGTTTTTAAATCTATTCTTGCATCTGCACCCACACCCGAATCACTAAAAGGAAGAACTGCACGTGCAGTTGCACCTGTACCCCCACCACCAGTAATACTAACTTGTGCTACCGTAAAATCTCTACCGTGTGCAATGTGTTGTCCACTATCTGCCATACGGATTCTTGACACAACTCCTGCAGCGGAGTCGATATCTGCAATCGCACGTGCGGCAGTACCGTTACCAATAATGTTGACCGATGGTATAGATGTATATCCAGAACCACCATCTAGTAGTACGATATTTAAAATCTCACCAGCCTCGACACTGTCCTGAACTTCAAACTGTTTTAATTCAATACCAGTTGAGTTAGAGTCAATAGTAAATTGTTTTTGTACAGGCATGAAGTTTGAAGATTGAAACTTCTCTGCACGTGAACCACTAATCGTATACATGAACTTCCATACATATCCGTCTGTAGTTCTGAATGAGTCGTTATTAGATCCTGTAGGTTCTATTACGGAAGGTTGTGCAACCCCTAGTCTGTTTCTACCAACTTCTAAACAGACATATATTTGACTATTATCATTCTTCACATAGTAGGGTAATGCAGGATATCCACCTGTTGCATCATCGTATGATGAATATATTCGACCATTTGACCAATTGTTTCTAGGAACAACAAGAGATGTTGCCGCAACTTTCTTCATTGACTGTAGACCATCTCTCAGTCTCGCAACATCTTCTGGACTGTTTACAGGAGTAGGAACAGTCTCTTGTGAGTCCCAAGGTTCTGATCTACCTATCGCAACATAGTAATTGTGGGTTTGTTGTTCAAACCTTTCGAAAAAATCACGAGCAATCTGTTGTCTCAGTGTATCTGTAATCGTAGCTGGCATTTTCTATATCCTATGTATTAACTGCTTGACCCAAGACAATACGTCTGTAAAAACCACCTGCACTATCATATATTGCGAGACATGGGTTTCCTGCGTTACCGTCTGTGACGAATATCATTCTTCCGTGTACACCTGCAGGTTCGGTTCCTACTGTATAATGTTTGATGTCAATATAATCTGGTGTTGGTTCACGAGATCTTTCTGCAACGTAATCTGAATCTAATGTTGTGGAAAGAGCTGCAACTTCATCCGTTATATTATGTTTTAATGCGACTGTACCGTCACTATCTGGCAAGAGAATAACTCTGTCTGCAGTAGGGTCAACAACTCCCAAAGAAGTTTCATGAGAATCTGCAGTTCCTTCGTAAACAAGAAACGAAGCATTATTAGTACTGTCGTGTAATTTTATACCAAGTTCTGATGCAGAATCGCCACCTATAATAGTACGTATCTGTACAACATCACCATACAACTCTGAAAAGTTGTCATTGATTTTACCTGCACCTGTGTACAGATCATCACCAGTACCATCGTTACCAGTTGTACCTCTATCTATAATTTGTCTTGCCATTTTTTATTTCCTAAAAACTGTACCTTTATTTATAAGGGTTTTGTCACTACTTTGTGCCTACAATGTATTCTCTCTGTGAGAATTTATCTCTTGTAGATGAGAACCTTACTGCAGAGTTGACTACTCCATTTGATGATGCACCAGTTGGATCTGCAAAATCGTCAAATCTAATCTTGAATCCTGCGAACTCGTTCATACTACTGTAGTAATTTTCTACTTCAGCGATTGTTAAATTCTGCCAATCAGACATCTTACGTATCAGACTGTATCTATCTCGTAATTCAAATTTCTCTGGATCACCTTCTACATAACCTTCTGTTACATAATCATATTCCATGAAGAGAGTTGCATCTGGATTAACTTGATCTGAGTCGAGACCATCAAAACTAGGTGCATAGAGAGAAGTTCTTATCGCACCAACTGCCTCACCCTCTGCGGCATATGAGAATGCAGCAGTACTGAAGACATTTAAATTTGGATTGACAAAAGGTATAGATGTCAATGTTCTAATATTTAATGCAGGTTCTGCCTCAAGAACAACTGCCGCACCCAAGTAAAACCCTGATGGATGTACATAGTTTCTATACATCGCTTCCCACTCTAAGAGAGGGATCGGGCCTTTTATCAGTGTAGAGAAGACCTGATAAAGTCTACCATCTTGTATTCTTTTCGCATCCTCTGTACCAACATTAGATTTACCGACAATAAACAAACTGTCTTTGGGATGAAAGATCTCTACTGTCTCGTTAAAGAATGCACGAAAGAAACCATTTATAGAATATTCAGAACCTTTAACTCTAAAGAAGTTACCAAAGTTTCTTATGACTTCTCTTGGTGTTGTGAACTGACCATTCGATATACCCAGACCAATTTCGTCAAGGATAAGATCTAGATATTCTAACTTAGCATCTTCAATATCTCTAATAGTCTGTAGTTCTTCGATAACCCCACCGAAGTTATCAGCAGAGTCAAGGAACTCATAGTACGCATCCAAGAAGTTGATGAGTTGAGGATAATCAGAACGAAAATGTTCTGGTAATACCTCATCAACCAAACTTTTCCTGACATTTATGTCATGTCTGTCGAAGTGTCTTAATGTTTGTGCAAAACCAGTGTGCGCCATTATCCTACCGTAAGTTTAGTATCTTGTCTATCTATAGATGCAGTTGCAAATGAAACTGATGGATCTAACCTCACAACGTAATTACGTAAAGGTTTTACCACACTTTCGTTCAACGGTATCGCTGATATTTTTATGAACTCAGATCCACCTATAAATGCTTGTGGAGCAAACCCTACAATCTTTACTTCTCCTCTTGTTGGTACAAATTCACCAACATTATCTAACAATACATCACCGTCTATATTTTGTATTTGTAGTCTCTGAGAATTTAATTTATTTCTAATGAGTGCAATAGATCCATCATATTCGAAAACACTAGAGATAACTGTGTATGTAAAATCATCCGCACCTTTTAGTTGCATTGGATATTGTAATTCAAAGTTTCTCTCAGTTCCTATTGTTGGGAATATTCTTAGTTGTGCTTTGACATCACACTTGCTTGATAAGATCGCAGGATCAAGTGCGTCAATCTCTGTCAACATATTACTACGTCTAAATGTCTTATCAAATTTATTTAAGTTTTCATTAAAATATTGAACCATAAAGTTATATGCAGAACTCTCAGTTGCAGCCAAACTAAATCCTGTAAGTGCAGGATCAAAATTAAAACTTAGAACCAACTCTAAGAAAAGATCTGTAGGATCTGTATACTTAGTTGTCATAGAAACGATTCCAAGGTTATCAGAAAAGTTTGTTATTATGTCTGCTTTTACTTTGTCTTTTATCGTATTAGCAGTTCCTGCGGCAAAGTTAAGTGCAACATATACTGCACCATAATCACGAGGAACGTTTTGATCTCCTGACCATACGTTACAGTCTGTGACATCCACAAAATTACTTAGGATCATTGCTTTATAGTCGAGTGATGTAACAAGTCTTGCTTGTTGTGCATATGCAAAAGGTGCAAGTTGTCTTATACTCTCTATAGTTTGTCTTGGTGCACCACCTGTAGATTCTGTTACTGTGGTTGTTACGACTGGGTAGTTTATTTGTTTTACTGTTAAGTTAGAGTTTGCGGTAAAAACAGTTCCGTTATCTGCTAGGCCTTCTTTAGTAGACAAGTAAGTGACAACAACCTTTTCGCCTGGATCTGGTTTCTTACCAAAAGATACACCATCACCAAAGTTTAGTTCATAGTTTCCATTAGGTGCTTCTCGAATAGAATAAACTCTACTATTACCATCAATACTAATTGCCTCTTTCAAAGGAATATAACTATTGAATGATGTGGAAGTTGCCGTGTCGAAAACTAATACACTTGCAGTTGATGTGTCTATTGTACTATCTGGAATAACAAAAATCTGTCTCTCATTCTTTTCACCGATAATAAATGTTTTTGTTTTCTGGACACCTTCAAATATTGTTATATCCGATGACCCCTTAGATGTTTTAAACTCGTAATTACCTGATCCGTCATCTTTCGCAAAGAAACTCTCTAATGTTCTAAATGTGTATGAGATCCCATCTATAGAGGATGTAAAAGAAAACCCACTAGGTAATTCTACTTGGGATGGTCTGTTAGCAACACCTGCTAAGTTAACATTGAGATTTACAACTGCCTTAGATGTTGTAGGAGATCTTACTTCATATCCCAAAGTTTCTGCGTGTGATACAATAGAAGATCTAAGTTGTGCAGTATTTAAAAATGATTCATTGATTGCGAAGTTCGCGGTCAAACCATTTAGGTGTGTATTGTATGCCAATACATCCAAGACATTATTAAGTCCTGATGCTTCAAAATCATAATCAGCAAACTCACTTTTTTGTTTAAAATGATTTTTTAAAGATTCTTTTATGTTTGCAAAATCTAACTCTGAAGATTTTATGACTGTTGCTGGCATTTATCTAACCCTCGCTAATGACACATCTAGTGTTACAATTTCTTTTGTGTTTACCACTTGAAACTCTACTGTTGTGTCTAGTGTATTATTCTCTGGTCTCAGTAGTACAGATACTGATAAAACTCTTGCTCTTGGTTCGTGATTTGTTATTGCATCGAATATCAAGTTCTGCACAAACTCTGGATCGAACTCCGTGTCTAATCCAAACAAAGCACTGTTAAGGTTAGAACCAAAAAAATTATTAAATGGTTTTTCACCTCTGGAGGTTAACAGTAGATTCTTTACTGACTGTTTTACCGCGGCCGCATCTACTTTCTTAAAGATGTCACCCGCTGGTTTTGGACTGAAAGTCAGATCTATATCTTTATAAGCAACGTTACGAGAACTTACAATAGATTTGTCTAGTGAACCGTCTTCAATTGAAAATGCTCGTGCCATGTATACCTCTAGTTAATTACCACTATTTATAACGTTTAGTGGTGTCCTACATCCTCAGATACTTTACTTTGTTCTATTATTTCGGTAAGTTCACCATTAGTTTGAGTATAATTGTTGTATCTTGTCTCAATAATGTTTCTATATCTCATTTTCCAGTCTGCACTTACTGGAGGCATTTGTATGATTATCTGTGCGTTAAGACTATTATCTGCGTTATATGAATCATAATCTAATATCATTTTATCAAAGTTTAGATAATCTTTACAGTGAGTTGCAATATCAAACGTCTTATCGATGTCTATATTACCACCTCTGTTGCGGATTTCATACACAACTGCCTGACCTCTAGTTGCAAGGAAGTTTAAACTCTCTGGATCTAGAGTTTCACCTTCTTGTTTTTTATACAAACCTTCTGTTACAACTAATCTGTGTCTATTTGTTTTTTCTAGATGTTCTTGGATAGACAACATAAATTCTGCATGTACATAAAGGTTTCTTGCAATCTTCAATCTTTCAGTGTCATCTGTTATATGATCCAGAGTAATAGGATCACCATACCCACCTAAGAATTTAGCAAGTGGTGTACCCTTTGCTAACTTTGTCTTTGCGTTTATCACTCCATACTTATTGAACTGCAACTCTGGATTGTACAATTGATTTGGTATGAGAGTTCTTGTAACAATAATGTTTGACTCATTTGCAATCCTCTCTGGAAAAATGTCCTCGTTCCCTAATATCTTCCCAGATGGTAGTTTGGAAGTACCAGTAGTGTTTAGTATTCTTCCAATCTCAAATAGTTCAGGCTTCTGTTGCACATAGGTTGGTGATAATATACCCTCAGATATAGCACGACCAATGAAAACTTTATTACGTACAGTGTTAGGATCTCTTAACTTGCTTCTAACTCTCTCAGTTGTCAAGGCATAATTCGATACCCCTCCATAAGAATTTGATTTGTTAATAGTATCCTTCATTACATCGCCTGGATCTATTTGTACATTACGTATTCCTAAATTTGATTTATTTAAATAATCATCCATGGTTGCAGATGTTGGGCCTGGTGCATTTACGGAACCACGAATAGATGTATCAGTTGCAGTATTGTCTGCAGTATAACCTTGGGCAGATCCAGTATTCCCTGCACTACCGTCATGTGTGTCTGGGTCTGAGTAGTTTTGAGAGTTTGTAACATCTGCAGTAATGGATCTAACAGCTGTACCTTGAAGATCTCCATGAAAGGCAGGTGCGGTAACTCCATCAGTGTATGTAGCAGATGTTCCATAGTAATTCTTTGCGTAATAGATCATGTTGTCTCCGCCTATTACTCCTGTAGTTGCGATTGCGGATAAATCAGTTGCAGCAATGTTGATACTCTTAGACGTAAAGTTCATGTCATTGGGTGCAGTCATTGTGATGTTGTCACCGACATACTGTGCGAGTTTTGCACCGATACGTTCAGTCTGATTACCTTTAACTGTTAGGTTATTGTCAGATAATACAGTGTCCGTATTTGTACCTGCTACAAACTTAGAATTATTACCCGATACAGTTTCTATCTTATTCTCATGAACGACTGTAGAAGATCCACCATAGATCTCTTCTGTTTTGTCTCCATGGACTTGCAAGTTATAGTTACCACCAACCTCTACGTCCATGTCTCCTGTCACGTGAAGTTTTAGATTACCAAGATAGTGGACATCACCATCACCTTCTATAAGAACTTTCTGATCACCACCTGTAATATGAATTGTATTGTGACGAGATGACACGATGACCGTACCATCTGGACGCATCTCGACACCAGAACCTGTCTTATGCTTCCATAAGAGTCTCTCGTTGTTCGGAGTATCATCTACCTCAGATACATGACCTGATATAGTTTCTTTGACCTGATTCAATGGATACTGAGAAACACCGTTGTCTCTAAGATCAAAGTTGAGATCTGTTGTACTACCACCAATGTATAACTCATTGTTCTTCAAACCTCTTGATGCTAGGTTTGTGGACGCAGTGTTATCATATTCTTTTCGTGGATAGTTGTTTGTGGGATCTGCAAATCCGTCTTTACTCAGATCTGGATTGGTGTCAACTAATTTATCTAAATCGTCAGCCATTATTATCTTCCTTTAAACGTCTTCGATGTTTGATCAAATCGTAAACCATTCTTTAATGCCTCTGACTTGTGATATAGATTAGATGTTAGTGACTTATCTATTGCTTCATCAAGAACTTTAACTTTATTACTAGACTTGCCAGATCCATCTGCGGCAACAGACTGTCTTGCTTCGTCTGACTTCTGTCTTTGTGCATCTATTACTAATGAATTGTTAGTTCTATAAGACTCTGCTACCCTATCAAATTTTACTGCTTCTGCAGTTGCATTCTTTACGGTATCTTTTATCTTAGGTTTCTTATCCTGACTTGTCATTGGTGTGACGATAGTTTCTGGTTCTCTGTCTGCAAGTTCTGATGCAGATGGTATAGAAGTAACAATAGTGTCTGTGAAAGTTGTGTCCTTACCAAACTTACGTGCAACATAACCCCTGACATCGAAACCAGGCCCGTCTGTAGAGTTCAATGGTGCGAGATCTTTAGTCCCTAGAATCTCACCGCCTGGAAAGATATCTATGAATGCACGTATGACCTCATTCAAAGACTCCCACAGTTTCGCGGTGGGTGGACTCTCTTCAGAACTGTTTATCATTACGAACAAACAGTTTGCATAGATATCGTTTCTTTCTTTTGGATACTTCAGAGATTTCACTGCCTCTTTTGCAGGTACAACCTTTTTAACAGTACCACTCTGATGAATGTAGAAATTAGTTTGTAAACCAAAACCCAAAGGATTGGCATTCACGACTTTACTACCGTATCTTTCATTGTGTTTTCTTTTAACATCTTCATGTATTCTATCTACATTGTAATTATCATAACCGCTAGGTAGTCTAGACCAATCGATAATTAAACTTGTTATCTCTCTCTGGTCATATGCAAACTTCATTTCTGCTTCTATGTGATCATAAGTCTGTAATGATTTAAAATCAAATGTACCACCTACTGCAGTTCCTCGACTGTTTGCACCTGCCCAGTTACCATCACCCAATCCAACAACATACGTTATTCTATCGTTTGGTGGTTCACCTGTAGGATTAGTAACAACGTTAGATACGTTTGATGTACCCCCCGATTTTACAATAGGAGGTGGAGTTTCTTTACCACCATTTTCATTTGTCAACTTAATACCTTGATTAACAAACTCAGTGTCAGTATCTATGTCAGACACACCCTCTTTACCAAATGCCTGTGATACCAACGCAGGAACAATATTACTAACTCCACTACCTATACCACCAAATTCATTTTCAAATCCAAAAGGATCACCAAGTTCTTTCGAAACCTTCTTAGACGCTGTTGCAGCCTTTGCACCTGTATCTTGTTCTATCCCACCTGATTGTTGAACATCAACTGCCTGTTTGATTTCATCTTCGATAGGTGATGCTTCTCTTACTATGTTCGAAACTTTTTCGCCTGGAACTCCTACAACTTCTCTTAGTGCAACGTCCATACCTTTTGGGTTTGCTTGGACAACAACTTCATCTAAAGTTCCATTTGTATTTGAACCACCTGTAAGATCACTTATAGTCGTTGTATCAGATCCTTTTTTCTCTATGTCTTGTGTAGGAATATCATTTGTCATCACTGCAGCGACTGGAAGATCTTTTATCTCATCATACCCAGTGGTTGTTGATACTGTAGTAAATCCCGTATTGGAAGTCTTTCCTACGTCATTTGACTTAGTTCCCTCTAACGCCGCACGTCTATTCACTGCTTTCTGTGCTTCAGTAGAAAACTCTGAGGTTGCCTGAGATTTCTCTTTGACCTTGTTTGCAATAAGTTCTTTGGGTACAAGACCAGGCTTTCCTGATCCACCATATTTCAATCCCAGATCATATGCGGCAAGAACCCAATCAGGAGTATTCGCACGTCTAGCATTTCTACCCCAAGTCTTACTACCTGCCTTTGCACCCCACATGTCAACGTGGATACCGACAGAACCCATATACCCAGGCCCACACCCAATACCTTTTGCACCTGCCGCAACTACTGCAGATATGAACTTAGCAACAACAGGATGTTCTCTCGAAGTACTTAATCTTTGTTTACCAGAAAATAAATGTATGTCTGCCGCAAGACCTTCATCATGTCGTATCGATCCAACTCTTCTAGGATTACCAGAGTCTCTTCTGAATTGACCACCACTAAAAACTACAACGTCAACTCCTGCATCTGTTGCAGCTCTCTGTAAGATCAATAACAGTTTTGAATCTATTGGTTGATTACGAGTCGCATTCTGATTTGCCATAGTAACTCTACCGTCACCTTGACCAATATCAACTTTAACACCTTCTTCATTTCCTGACTGTCTAGGTGGTGATGCACCTACGTTTGAGTTACCTACACTTCTCTCATTGGCAAAAGGTTTTGTTTCATTATATCTTGGAGTTTGTAATCTTTCATTCTTCGGTATCGATCCTAACACTAATGGTAACTGTGAGTTCTTACCGTCTAGGAATATACCAAATACCTGTGCACCTTCTTTTAATCCAACCGTAGCACCAAACCCTGAACTACCACCTTCAGTTGTAGGAACTACTGCAGAGGCCCATGGTAAATCGTATACTTCTGCGTCTGCTTGATTGTCTGGGTGAACACCATATATTCTAACTTTAATACGACCAAGTTCTTCAGGATCTCCATGTGCCTGAACAACTTTACCAACAAACCATCTGGTTTCATCACCGTAATAATGTTTATGTGTATCTGGTATCATATTCCACCACCCACGTTATATGCATCGTTTTGATAATTTCCAAACTTGGCGCATTTAAATGTAGCACCCACTTTACCTTGTGTCATATCTAAAACATACTTTGCAGTTATAATCAAATAGTCTCCAGATTGTTTTCTATCCACAGATGGATTGTCTGGATCGTCTGCTTTTGATCTGACTAATACTTTTATATTATTTCCAACACCATAATGATTATCACCATGTATCCACCTATCACCCTCTACCATAATTGATAAAGGAGTTTTATTCATAAGTTCTCTCATAGCATGAGATTTTATTTTCTTTCTGTTATCACCAATGTCTCCTGCTTCATCGTAGGATTTCATATCATTAAAAACTCTTGCACTACTTATCTGAGATATTGTTTTTGCTTGGTAGTTTGATATAGCGACATCATCAAATGCAAGGCGACCATCTAACAACGGTTTTTCTTGTCTTGTATTAAACCCTTGTAATTCTACCAATAAATCATTATTAACATTGAAGTCCACTATTTCAAAATCACCTCTGGTAACATCATAATATCTGTTTTGAGATCCTACTATTCCTGATTGTATTAACTTATATAAGTTGTCTACCGCATGTTGTTCCATTTTATATATTGTGGAAGTGGTTGACTTACTCTCAGAAGAACCTGCAGATTGATTTGGAGATAGTGGAAGTTTTTCATTGATGACAGGTGATGATATTAAAGTTTCTAAATCTGCAAAAAAGTATTCTCCTGTCATCGCAGACTTGTAAAAATAAAATGGATAACCATTTTGATTTAAAGATCTATTTCTAATCCATTGTGTAGCTTCAATGGGTGTCATGTTTGGAATGATGACTTTCATTGTTTCAGAATTATTAAGATCTGCAGAAGTTCTTAAATCATCTCTGTTTAAATACTCGACTAGTATTTGATCTATAATTTCCCATGGTTGACCTTGCAAACATTTATTTACATTTTTCAATCCAGATCTAAATGATTCTTTGTCTATTAGTCTAAACACCACAACGTTTGTAAATTCTTGTACATTGTGTTCAGCTTCTATGTTTTGTATAATCCAAGTTTGTTTTATTTCTTTTACACTAGATTTCTCTGTAGATCTCTTGAATATTATCTCTATCTCTTCCGCACCTTGAATGTCAAAGTTCTCTACAAGTCTTTCACTATCAGTCACCGCAAGATAACCTGTAATAAAAGGTCTTGCTAAATTTTCATACATACTAAGTTCTAAAACAACAGAAGTTATATCAATCGATGTAGCAGTCCTACTCGATCTCAAAGTTGCCTTTTTAAGTTGTACGGAAGTGGACTGTTGACCACCTATAGGAGAATTTTCATTACTCATGATTTTATTGCTTCAAAGAAGTTACCAATGATTGCCTGTATAGAGTCTGGTCTAATAACTTTTATCTCTTTTAATTTATCATTTTCTCTAACATAGTAATCGTAATTAGTAATCTTTGTTACTAGTGCTCCTGCATCTTGTCTTGGATCTATATCTATTCTTTCACCATCACCATCTTCGTAATGATGGGTTGCATTGTATTCGTCACCAGTTCCAAAAACTGTAACGGATGAAGTGACTCCACTATACACTGTGTTAGTCAGTTGTTCTGGTACTGTAAAATCTCTTTCAGATTGTATAATGATCTCACCGAGGTCTAGGTTTCTTCTTAGTATTCTACCACCCGCCGCAGAGTTTGATGCAAATGCTCTCTGGCCTGGGATCATGATACCTGTAAGATCTGCATGTGACCTCACAAACTTGTGTGGAAAATCTCTCTTTACTTTTGCATCAAGTGCTCTCATCGATAGAGGCCATCCCTGTCTACGAATGTTATCATTCATTAGATAGAACGTCCAGTGATAATCAGTCGTTCCATATATTTGATATGATACCTGATCTGGTCTATCGTTATCTAAAACATAGTATGTCTGGTAATATGGTGCTAGATCTTTTAAGTCATCTATAAAATCTACATAAGAAGTTATGTCTTGAAAAAGTTCTAGTGTTAGTTCAGCACCACCCTTTTTAGCAAAATCATCACCAAACACATAATCAACATTACTAAAGTTTGTAAAATAGTTTGACATGTTAGTGTCCGTTCTCTATATCTTGTTGGTTCAATGCGCGGAACTCTTGGAATGCTAATGACATGCTTACGTGTGTAGGTTTACCCTGATCATGAAATGACATACCGCCTGGATTATATGCAGTATTCACACTTCTTAAAAAACAAAATAATGGTTTAGGCATTCCTTGTATTTCAGCGTTGTTAAACTTAAAACTTATTTCAAACAAATTTGGAAATTTATATCCTAATGGAAATCCTGCTTGCAATGCTGATTCTGGAATTGCTTGGGGATACATCTGGGTTCTAAATGTTTTAATTATTTTTTCTACAGAATTTTGTTCAGATTTAGATGTCGGATAAAAATCATATGTAAAAGAAAAGTTTCTCACCGATACACCTTGGAATACAGATCTGGTATTAGGATTGACAGTAACTTGAAGACCAAGGTTGAATGCAGCTTGTTGACCAGAAGTTAGTAGTGATGAGTATGCTTGAACTCCTCTTGCCATTGCAACTCTTGCAGTATCTAGACTTCCACCACCTGAGAATAATCCTGTTAAACTTGATGCAGTTTCACTCAACATATTTCCTATTGCACTCATGCCACTACCTGTGTCATTGAATGCTTGCAAACCTGCCGCACCAGACAAACCTAATTGTGCGTCAGCGTATTGAACGTTATCACCAAACAAAACTCCAGGCGGCATGTATAATCTTATATCAATTGGATTTTCTAAATATGCAGTTTTAAATCCTAATAATCCTTCTTTTGCACCTGATCTAGCAGCAAATTTTGCTCTATCTTCAGCTGCAAGTTTTGCGGCCGCATCTCTTGATGTTCTGAACTGATATGCACTTTCTTGCATTTTAGAAACATTATCGTATCCACCAATCTCCTGAACACCCCTGACTGGTTTTAATTCAGTATCTACTTGTGCTTGATACAATTCATTAACTTGATCTGTGGCGTTTCTTAAAGGTGGAATAACTTCACGAACTCTGTAGTGCATATAGACAGGATAACTTTCATCTAGTGGATATCTGTAAGCACCACCTGATGTTCTGTTTGTTATATTTGAATTTGCATCCTCTGCTTTATTAAAACTCTTTTTCAATAGACCTTCAACTGCGCTTTTTGCCTGTCTAAACTGATCTGGAATACCAATATTGCCTGCCATGTTATTTCCTTGATAAATATAATTTATGTAATCCTATTTATAACGAAACTATGGCATATTCTGGAAAATACAAAGTAAGAAATTTAAAGAAGTACAAGGGCGACCCCGATAAGGTGACTTATAGATCTCACTGGGAAAAAGATTGTTTTCTCTGGTGTGAAAGGAACCCAAAGGTAAAGTACTGGTCTTCTGAAGAAACTGTCGTTCCATATTTCTGGGACGTGGATAAACGTATGCATAGATACTTTGTTGATTTAAAAATTACATTCGAGGCTGGTAATACAATACTAGTAGAAATAAAACCAGAGAAAGAGACAGAACTCCCGAAAAATCCAGGCAAGTCTAAACGATACATTGGTGAAGCAATGACATACGTGAAGAACATGAACAAGTGGGAAGCAGCGAACGACTATGCGAAAGACCGTGGATGGGAATTTCAGATCTGGACTGAGAAGACGTTGAAGTCTATGGGAATACTGAAAGAGTTTAAGAAGACTAAGAAATTAAAACCTTTGAAACCTTTTAGAAAAAAACCTAAAAAATAGTTATAAATAGTGTTATGTCTAATTTATTTGCCAAAGTAGAACAAGAAGCATTTCGTGCAGGGATTACCCCACGAACTCAACAATCACGTGCTTGGTTTCGTAGTAAACTATCGTCAATGGGTAAAGTCAATAGAAATCAGTTGATGCAAGATGAACAAGTGAAACTAGTCAACAAGTCACAACCATTAATTGGTTCGATGAATATGTTCTTCTATGATCCAAAACACAAGAAAACCTTACCTTACTATGACAGGTTTCCTCTGTCAATCATAGTCGGGCCTGCAGAAGGTGGGTTCTATGGATTGAACCTACACTATCTACCCCCAGTGCTAAGAGCAAAGATGTTAGATGCATTGATGAACATAACTACTAATAAAAAATACGATGATAGTACAAGGTTCGAGTTATCTTATAAAGTATTAACTGCTACTGCTAAACTAAGATTTTTTAAACCATGTTATAAACATTATTTGTTTGCACATGTAAAGAGTAGACTTGCGAGAGTATCCGCACCCGAATGGGAAATCGCAACGTTCTTACCGACTGCAGATTTTGA